>Ga0334887_1001366_pt1 | contig 31989 bp, 35 predicted proteins | sample GraSluR1_MG_10_FD_207217 | JGI IMG/M metagenome (GOLD analysis project Ga0334887, IMG submission 207217) | Sludge microbial communities from methane-producing bioreactor in Wageningen University, Netherlands - Granular Sludge_18_07-R1 | ecosystem: Engineered > Bioreactor > Anaerobic >...
TTAGAGGACAGAACAGAAAAAATTGGTCGTAATTTGGAGGGAAAACCGACATAAGGAACGTTCAGATCGAAAATGTTGGGGTAAAGTCCTTCACAGAACGCCAATTGCAGGATAATCGAAGTCCTCAACAATCATCTTCCGTCCGCACAAACGTCTGAACGTCCGTCCGTCAATTTTCATTCATACAGCGTCCCAAGATGAGAGCTTCCGATCTCGGGGCCTGTTGCTGGAGGTAAAAAAATCGATAGCCATATCTCCAGAACCACTCACATCAAAAAAAATAATCCTATGGTGCCGTTGTCCCTCCGATCTCCACCCCCACCTCGTTTCTGCGCATGAAGGGCGGTGTCCAGGGGTCGTTGTACTGCATGAGGACCGGATCGCCCTGAGCATCGATCCCCCGATCCCTGAGGGTCTCTTCGAGGATCGTCAGGTGTCTCTTTTGTCTCTCTTCCGTGGCGTAGCCAGAGAAGGCGATCGCCGCCATCTTCCTCTCCTCCACGACCTCGATCTTCACCCCCTCGTCCCGGGGGCGAGGCGTATCCTCCAGTTCCAACCCCTCGGGCATGACGAAGGCGATGAACGGCTCGCCGCTGACGGCGCCCGTCACCACGGGGGCGGTCATATCGATCTTCACCTCGCCCTCGTTTTCGCCGGAGATGTACCTGAAGAGGCGGCCGAAACCCCGGTTGCGGTCATCTTCAGAGGTTAGAGCCCAGATCTGGCGGGAGTACTCTCGGATCTCCACTCGGTCATCGAGGGTCTCGATGACCTGGTAGGGTGGCTCTTTTACGTTCATGGATACGAACGCTCCGTAAAGGGTCCATATGAGAAGCGCCGCCAGGATAGCGACCGCAGCCATCTGGATCTTTGACATCTCTATCATGGGAACGGCTCCTGGGTCTTGTTCAGGTCTTCTGTATTTCTATCATAATCGAGGGCGACCTAATTTCACGTACTCTTAAATTTGGGAATTTTGGGCTATAACTCTTTCGATCGCCGATGGAATGGGCGTTTGATGAGAAAAGAATAAATGAAGATGTACTCCTACGATAGAGAAGGCTCCCGAGAAGGGCGGATCATCGTGGGAAGAGATGGCGAACTCGAAGACGAATATAAGGGCGAAGATGGAGGAGATAAAGACGCGGCTTTAGACGACTCTTTCGAGATCGCCGGCCGCAAGATCGGGAAGAGGAAGGTTAGGGGCGGTATCATAGCCACGGTGGGGTTCATCCTCTCTCCCGTCTCCTGGTGGAACGATCTCTTCGTCAACATACCCCTCGCCTACGCCTTTGCAGCCCTCTTCGGCCTCATATCCGAGGATCTCTTCCTCCCCGCCATGGTGATAGGATACTGGGCCACCAACGTCCTGGGGTTCGTTCTGATGCACAGGGGGATGAAGGGCGTTCGATCCAAGGATGAAAGGAAGGGTCCCGGAAAGAAGGAGATCCTCACCGATCTCTCGATATCCGTCGTTTATACCATCATAGTGGTGGTGCTGGTGGCGATGGGGGTCCTGAGGCTTCCTGCCGAGTACTTCCCTTGAGAGACCTTCTTCTCATCTTTCGATGGAAGGACCGAAACCCGGGACTACGGTCTCCTTCCCCCTTCTCCACCAATCCTCCTTATACCCGCCTTTTCCACCAATCCTCCAATTTCCCTCCTTCTCCTCTTCCCTCATCTCCTTCTCCTTCTCCCCCTTTTACCTCCACCCCCTTTCCCCTCCTTTTCCTTCGTAAATTCCTTATACCAATCCGGCAGTCTGAATATCATGGCTGCAAGTTGTGAAAGCTGTCCCATAAGGCGCCGCGCCGAGAAGAGGCCCGGCTCCCTCATCGCCAGAGTATGGAGGTGGCACACCGGATGGTGCCCCGGCTGGAAGGCCTACCAGAAGTCCCTCGCCGAGGAGCCTTGAGCTGACGAGATGAGATGGATCTCATGACGATCCTCATCCAACCGGGGGGATCCGTCGATGACTCCCTCATCTCCTTCATCGAGGCCGAAATCGGGTCGATATACGGCCCCTTAGAGGTGAGGCCGATGGTTAATATCCCCGACTCCCTCCGAGATCCCGGGCGGGGCCAGCTCGACGGTGCGGCTGTCCTCATGGCCCTTCCCCCGCCGGAAGGGGGCGACGCCGTCCTGGGGGTGGTCGAGGAGGACCTATTCGTGGCGGATCTGAACTTCGTCTTCGGCCTATCCCACGGGAGGCGGGCGATGATATCTCTCGCAAGGCTCCGGCAGGAGTTCTACGGCCTCTCCCCAGACCCGGACCTATTTCGAGAGAGGGCCAAAAAGGAGGCGTTCCACGAGCTGGGCCACGTCTTCGGCCTCCCCCACTGCGGTGACGATAAATGCGTAATGCACTTTTCAAACTCCATCGATGAGGCCGACCTCAAAGGATGGAGGTACTGCAGGCGGTGTCAAAAGATGCTGGAGGGCAGCGGGATGAAGGCGGCGATATGAAGCCGATGATGGCAGTCTCTGGACGATTGGAGGCTTGAAACCGCCTTCTTAGGCCCTGGAAATTTTGGGGGATATCCGGCCGTCCCCGCTCAGCTCACCCGAGCTTTGGCTCATAGCCGCCGGCCTTGAAGCATGTTTAAGATTGTGATGAAGCTCTCAAGGAATAGGCCGCGAGAGATACGAGTACCATCTCCGAAGTCGAGGCCGATCTTCCTCCTCCAATCCTTCCATCGGTCACTCTCGACCCGCAAAAAAGGTTCTGACGTATATTCAGGGGCTGACCCCCAGGGATCGGGCTCTCTCGAACGCCTCCTCCGCCTCTCCCTCTCGATGGAGCTTTTCGAGGATGATCCCCTTGTTATACCATCCCTCGCCCAGGGCGGGGTTTAAGGTGAGCGCCTCATCGAGCCTTTCGAGGGCCTCCTCATGCCTTCCGAGCTTTAGGAGGGCGAGGCCCCAGTTGTTCCAGGCGTGGACGTAGAAGGGGTATATCCTCACCGCCCTCTCGCAGCATCGGGCCGCCCTCTCGTACTTCCCGAAATCGGCGAGGATCATCCCCATAGAGAACCAGAAGTCGGAGTTTTCGGCGAACCGCTTTTTGATGAAGACGAGTGCGACGGCCGAGATGAGGATGAGCCCCGCTATGATCGGCAGGATCGGGTCCATGTCAGATCTATGGGCTTTCGCCTCCGATATATCTTACGTCGCATCCTCCAGCCCACCATAGTCTCCAACGCCTCCCCTCTAATTTCTTTAGGTTGCGGTCCGGGCGGGCCGCAGATTTAAATCTCAGAGGAAGAAAACCGGTTCCGATAGGAGCATGATAGGAAAGAAAGGCATCCACATCTCCGATGCTGGGATCGAAGAAGGAAGAAGGGACCATCACCTTCACGCCGCCGCCGACCCGGCCCTCCTCGCCGCCGAGAGGGGAATCCGGGCGGTCAAGCTCTCCTTTCTGGCGCTTGCCGCGACGGCGTTGATCCAGGTGGCGATAGTCTTCTTCTCCGGGTCTGTCGCCCTCCTCGCCGACACCGTCCACAACTTCGGTGACGCGGCGACGGCCCTTCCCCTCTGGGTCGCCTTCAGGCTCGGACGGCTTCCTCCGACGAAGGGGTTCACCTACGGATACGGCCGGGCCGAGGACCTGGCGGGGCTCGCCATAGTCCTCGTCATCGTCGCCGGTGCCGTCTTCACCGGGTACGAGTCGGTGATGAGGCTCTATGAGCCTGCTTCCGTCGGAATCCTATGGGCGGTGGCCCTCGCCTCCATCATGGGTTTCGTCGGAAATGAGGCGGTGGCCGTCTACCGGATGAGGGTCGGCCGGGAGATCAACAGCGCCGCCCTCGTCGCCGACGGCCTCCACGCCCGGGCCGACGGCCTGACGAGCCTCGCGGTCCTCTTCGGAGCCGTCGGCGTCTGGGCCGGATACCCCAGGGCCGACCCCCTGGTGGGGCTCATCATCACCGTCGTCATCCTTCATATCGGGTGGAGATCGGGGCGGATGGTCCTGACGAGGCTCGTCGACGGCGTCGACCCCGAGGTCGTCGATGGGGTGAGGGCGGCCGCCGGATCCGCCCCCGGAGTCGAGGAGGTATCTGGGGTGAAGGTGAGGTGGCTGGGCCACCGCCTCCGGGCCGAGATCAATGTGATCGTCGATCCGGATCTGACCGTCGAGGAGGGGCACAAGATCGCGAAGGAGGTGGGCCATCAGCTCCTGAGAAGCCTCCCATACCTATCGGAGGCGACGGTCCACGTCGACCCGCCCGGGGCCCCGGGGGAGGCTTACCATCGGGATGACCATATGGATGACCATATGGACGACCATATGGACGACCATCAGGATTTAGGCGGCCCTACGGGCCGAGGAGTCCGCCGTCCTTGACCGTCCGGCCGAAGATCTCAGGAAATTGATAATTACCATTGGGTACAAAGCCCGTGGTTATGACCGAAGAGATCTCTTTTGGAAACCATCTGGCCTGGACCGGGGACGCCATGGGCGAGATCGCCTTTCCGTCCCGTCAGAAGATCGAGGTCGCCCTCCCGGCAGAGTTCGGCGGAGTCGAGGGGTTCGCCTCCCCCGAGGACCTCTTCGTCGCCGCAGCCAACGGATGCGTCCTCACCACCACCCTCGCAGTAGCGAAGAAGCATAAGGTCGCCCTCCGGTCTTACAGGTCGGAGGCGGTCGGAGTTCTGGAGAAGCTGGGGGGTGGGAGGGAAGTGACCAGAATCGATATCAATGTCAAAATCGCCGCGGAAGCAGACCCCGAAACCCTCAATGAGATCTTCGCGGAGGTCGCGGAGAGGGCACCGGTCATAAGGTCGATGATCAGCTCTGTGAGCATCGATTTCGAGGTGGTGGATGAATGAGGACAGGACCCTCCTTCTGATCCCCGCCGACCCGGCGTCTCCGGCGTCGATGGAGGGGCATCTTCTCCTGTCCGGCGAGGTGAGCGGCGACCCGCGGCGGGTGATACCACGGGGCCTATTGGGGGCGGGTTTGAAGCCGGTACCGGAAGAGGTTCCGGATCGCGTCCAGGATTACGTATTCTATCGCGTCCGGGATCGCGATCCTGGCCCCGCCTCATCTCCTGAACCCTCCGCCTCCACCCTCGTCTCCGGATATTCGCAGCGAAGCCGCGGGATGAATCTGGGCACCCTATCCCGGTAGTCGAGGTAGGCGGCCCCGAACTCCTCGGCGAGCATCCTCTCCTCGTGGACCGATCCGAGGATGAAGTAGACGGTGGCGATGATGTAGAGGACGAGGAGGTTTGTGGTCATGATGGGGGTGAGCCAGAGGAAGATGAGGGCGAAGAGGAAGAGGGGGTTTCTCGTCCTGCAGTATATCCCTCGGACGATCAGCCCGCCCTCGCCGGAGTCGGCCCTGATCCCCAGGAAACGGAGGGGCCCCGCTTCCAGGAGGGTCTTTGTGAGGCCGAAGGCCGCGGCCGCCTGGACCGCCACCATCCCCCACCGCCAGGGGGCGGGGACGGAGTAGAGGACCTCTCCGGGGAAGAGGTAGAATAGGTATAGCAGGGGGAGGAGGGTCGCTGCGGCGACGATGGTAAAGAAGAGGCGGTACCACCGCATCCCCCCCGGACCAAAGGCCCGGCGGGCCCTCCGTTTCGCCCAGGTGCCCGCGAGGAGGCTGTGGAGGAGAGCGAAGGCGATGAGGTAGAGGGCGAGGATGAGGGTGGAGATGGTGAAGATGGTGAAGATGATATCAGCTCCTCAGTGCCTCTCCGCCGATTTCCCCCATCACTCGGCAGGCCATCCTCTCCCCCGCCAGGGGATCATCCGCGGGACGCGCCTCTGATACGACCGGTACTCGTCGCCGAACTGGGCGAGGAGCCTCCTCTCCCAGTGGAGGGACCCCAGGTAGAGGTAGACGGTGATGGCGGCGTATAGGATCAGGATATTCGTCGTCATGAAGGGGGTCAGCCAGATGATGAGAAAGCCCGAGAGGAGGAAGGGGTCTCTTATCCAGCGGTATATCCCCCGGGGCTCAAGGGGCTTTGCTTCGGCGGCCCCGGGCCCCAGAAGCTGCAGCGGCACCTTGAACCGGTGGGGGGCGTCGATGAAGGCCAAAATGGATAACAGCCCCGCCAGGACCTGACATCCGACCATCGCCCACCGCCAGGGGGAGGGGACGACGTACAGGACCTTGCCGGGGAAGAGGTAGACCAGGTAGACCAGGGGCGCGATCATCACGAAGGCCGAGGCCGAGAAGATCGCCGGATACCATGGGTCCATCCGGCTCCCGAGGATCCTCGCGGCCCTTCTTTTGAAGGGGAGGCTTGCCATGAGGCTGTGGACGGTGGCAAAGCAGGCGAGGTATATGACCAGGATGAGGGCGGACTCGGTGGGGGACATCGGGGGTTTATTTTGTCGGGATGGTATTTGGGGTTGGTGCTGGGGTATCAGACGCCAGTTCGGAATCTGTCGATGGCCTTCCTCGTATGCTCGAGGAAGATCTCCACCACCTGTGGGTTCTCCCCCATCCCCAGAAGGTTCAGATCCACCGCAAACCCCGCCTCCTCAAAGCTGCTCTTCCACGATTCCGAACCGTCCCCGGCTATGTCCTTTGAGGCGTGGCCTCCGGCGACGAGGAGGAAGGGGACGAGCCTCACCCTCGAGACGCCGGACGCCCTCACCTCATCCAGCGCCTCCCCCCGCCCCGGAAAGCCGTCGATCGTCCCGAGAAATACGTTCCTGTGATCCCGCTGCAGGACCCGCGCCATCCGGGAGTAGGCGGCGTCGGCGGGGTGGGCAGTCCCGTGGCCGACGAGGACGACGGCCGTCTCCTCCGGGTCCCGTGGAGATGCCGCCACTTCGCCTCCGACGGTGACCCGGTCGAACTCCGGGGCGAGGGCCTCAGAGACGGCATCGAAATCCGGCCCCGAGGCCAGGAGGGGCAGGCCCATGGCGAGGCTACGAAAGCCGAACTTACCCCGGACGGTCCCGAGGGCGGCGACGAGGGCCGCAGCCTCGTGAAACTCCGAGCCCGGAGCGACGTGCAGCGACTGGACTACGACTTCTTCGTGGCCGGAGTCGTGGAGCTCTGCGAGGGCCGTCAGGGGGCTTTCGACCGCCGTCCCCTCGGTCCCGGCTAGCCTTCGCCGGATGAACCCGGCGGTGAAGGCGATCTCGACGGCCGGGGCTTCAAACTCACGTCTGTAAACGGCTCTTATCTTCTCGTAGGTCTTCCTCGCCTCGAAGTCGAGGCTCCCATAGGCCACCAGGACGATGGCCGGCGGTTCATCGGCTGACAGATCTTCCCTCCTCCCTTTCTTTTCCTTTCTTTCCCTTACTTCTATATTTGACGGGGCGGTTCTCCCTCCGATCTCTCGATAACCCGCCCCTCAGATCCCCTTCCTCCTGAGGATCCGGTCCTCCTCCCGGAGCCGCTCCTCCTCCCTCTCCTTCTTCCTCTCGCCCCAGATGAGGATGGCGGCTCCGGCGGCGACCGACCCGAAGAGGGCGGCGATGGCGACGACGATCTTCGACGCGATACCCCCGAAGAAGCCGCTCCCGATGGCCAGGACCACCTCTGGCCCCTCGGTCCCCGGTGGGTACGATGCCGTCATCCTGTAGATGCCGGGATGGTCGATCTCGAAGGCGGCGATCGACCTGCCCGACCGGCCGGCGAAGGAGTAGGTGGAGCTTGCGAACGGGGGCGATAGGTCCACCTCCTCGCCGGTGGATAGGTCGAAAAGTTCGATGACGAGCCCTGGGGGCACCGCCTCCCCCGTCGAGTAGAAGCGGCCTTCTACGACGCTCACATCCTCGCGGAAGATGGTGTACTCTCCGACTTTATCGAGGTCCAGCTCCGCCGTCCCCGGCGCCGCCATCTGGACGAGGTCGCCACCCATATCCGATAGCGCCGAATAAGCCATCCAGCCGAAGATCAAGAGCCCGGTAATGACGACCAGGGCGGCGAGGACCAGATCCCGCCGGTCAAAAGATGGGGGCGATACCGCCGATACGGCCGATACGGCCGATATGTCTGATCCTGCCATTGCTCTCCACTCCACCATCAGCCGACGAAGCCGTACCGCCTGTACCCGTCAGCGTCGATCCGGAGGAGGGCGAACTCCCCCGCCGGGGGGATGATGCTCTCCTGCCTATCTCCCCGGTGAAGGTCCTCGTAATCCGCCAGATCTATCTCGCTCCTCTCGTCCAGCTTTTTGAGGACGGCGCCCCTGGCCACCGATCCGATCCCCTCTTCGACCGTCCCGGAGAAGAAGGCGGCAGAGCAGCCGCTCCCGTAGGAGCCCAGGCCGATCCTCTTTCCTGGGAAGAGGAGGTCCTGCTCGAGGAGGCTTGCCAGGCCCAGGTAGATCGATCCGGTGTAGATGTTTCCGACGACCGAGGATATGAGGGTCGAGGGTTTTACCTTCCTTTCGTAGGCCTCCTGAAACTTCGCCGACTTCGAGAACCTCCTCTTGTAATCGGCCTTCTCCTTCGCCTCCACCGTCGCCCCTTCCCCGCCTCCCGGCTCCCCGGGCTCGGCCCCGATCTCTTCCTCCACCTCCCGCCACCGGGGCAGGCTGCGCCACTCACGTAGGAACAATGATGCGACCGCGTACTCCGCCATCCGGGGGTAGGGTATGTGAAAGATTATCCTGTCGAGGTGGTCGGTGACGCACTCCCCGTCACCGAGGCGGACGATACCCCGGGATAGAGCCCTCCTCTTGTAGGAGCCGAAGGCGCCCTCCATAGCCGCCAGGTAGCAGAGGTTGCTGTACTTGCCGTTCACCACGGCGCATTTCATCCCGACGGGGCGGAAGAAGTCGTTCTCGTCCCTGGTATAGACCCCCATCACGGGGTCGAGGGCGAGGATCCTCGGATCCCTGTCGACGAGGAGGGCGACGGACCCCGCCCCCTGGGTGTACTCGCCGGGGGAGCCGATCTCATAACGGGCGACGTCCGTAGCCACCACGATCCCGACCCTCCCCCTCCGCCGCCCCGTCCCGTCGCCGTTGACTTCGACGTTGCCGTCGCCGCCTCCGCCGTCATCCCCCGCCTTCAGCCAGCAGGCGACGTTCTCCAGGGCGAAGGTGGCGCCTATGCACGCCGACTTGAACTCCACCGTCGAGCACTCCGTGAAGGTCCCCGGACCGTAGACCTCCTCGAGCATCCCGATGACGTAGGTACCGATCGCCTTCGCCTCGTCGACCCCGGACTCGGTACCGATGTAGATCCTGCCGACCTCCTCGGGTTGCAGGTCGTTATTTCTCATAAGATCCAGGGTCGAGGACGCGGCCATGGTGGCGGCGTCCTCATGGGCGTCGGGGACCGCCATCTTCTCGACGCCGATCCCCCGGGATAGCTTCGCCGGCTCGATCCCCCTCGCCCGGGCGAACTCGCCGGTGGTGGATAAAAATAGCCTCGGGACGGCGACGGCGATGTCGTCGATCCCGACTTTATCTGGAGTTTGGGTCATGATCATCTCCTCTGGTGAACTTGCGGGCTGGACGGTTCGAACCGATCGTATTTATTTTGTGGGGTTTGGGCGGCCTGCGAGACCTATATATCCGATCGGGTGGTGGTATCCTCCGAGGCGTCAGCGGTGATGGAAGAGATCGAGCAGCTGTTGGAGAGGTTTGAGAGGCTGAAAGAGGGGGAGCGGTCAGAGGTGGCCTCGATATTCGTGAAGTACGCCGAGGGCGAGATCGGGTTGGAAGAGGTCCACTACACCCTTCTGGACGGAGGTCTGATTCCGATGCCCTCGAGGTGCACCATGTACCACAAGCCGGAGCATAACCCCGATGCTGAGGAGGCCCTGAGGTCGCTCATAAGAGAGAAGATCCAGGGCCGTTGACGGACAGCCTTTGGTCTTGCTCAAAAGCCGAGCCTTCTTTTTTTCCCCACCGTCTCTTCGATGGGGGCGTTCTTCTTCGACGGACTCTCTCGTTTTCTGGATGTTTTAAATAGAATCCGATCCATACCCTATGATGAAGTTGCTCTGAGGAGATGAGATGGCCCCGGAAGTTGAGAAGATACCCAGCATGGAAAAGAGGGAGTACGACCGGCTGATCGAGGAGGAGCACGTATGCAGGATCGCCTTCAAGGGGGATAAATACCCCTACGTGGCACCCTTCGTATACGTCTTCGACGGCCGGTTCATGTACTTCCTCTCGACGAAGTACGGCAAAAAGATCGAGTTCTTCAGAAAAGATCCCCACGTATCTGTGGAGGTGGAGAGGTACGCCCCGGACCTCTCCAGCTATCGTTTCGTCACCCTGCGGGGCCGCCTCGATGAGGTCAGGGACCCCGAGGAGAAGAGGCGCGTCAGGGTGGGGTTCGTCGACCTGATCAGGAATAAGAACCTATCCCGAAACGTCCTCCTCGCCCTCGGCCACTCCCCCGATGATCCCCTGGACTCCATAGTCGAGGAGGAGCGTTCACTCATCTGGAAGCTCGTCGACGTCGAGAAGATCGTGGGGCTCAAGGGAGGCGAGGGGTCTTGACCAGATAGCACGTCGATGACCTCGCCCTTCGGCCATCCTCATCTCATCGGCCATGGGAGCTGCCAGATTCGCTGATGCCGGACGAATGGCGGCGATGCCATGGTCGGACAAGATTTATATATGGGCTGACCGGAAGCTCCTTTCTGACCCGTCGCCCAAACCTGGGCGGAAGATCCGCCCGGACCCAGGACGAATTAAAATAACAAAGAGGCATTTTATGAATCTCAGACGGCCAAACGCCAACGAAGCGATCGGGACCTTCAACCGGTCGAGAGATGTCGCCCCTATGTCCGGAATCTGCACCCGATGTGTCGACGGTTGCAGGGGCGGTTGTGATATCTGGTTATCCTCTTTCAGGGGCCGGGAGGTCCTATATCCCGGCCCCTTCGGCGAGGTCACCGCCGGGGCCGACAAGGACTACCCCCTCGATTACTCTCACATAAGCATCCAGGGTTACGCCGTCGGCGCCAAGGGCCTGCCCGAGGGTGTCGATGCCAACCCCGATACCGCCGTATTCTCCGAGGTGGACACCGAGACCGAGTATGGATGGGACAGAAAGGTCAAGATGAAGGTGCCGATCTTCACAGGCGCCCTCGGCTCGACGGATATCGCCGGTGCCAACTGGGACCACTTCGCCATTGGCGCCGCCATATCCGGGATCACCCTCGTATGCGGCGAAAACGTCTGCGGCGTCGACCCGGATCTGGTCCTGGACGGCAAGGGCAAAGTCGTCAGGTCTCCGGAGATGGACAGAAGGATCGAGACCTACAGGCAGTTCCATGAGGGGTACGGCGAGATCCTCGTCCAGATGAACGTCGAGGACACCCGCCTGGGAACCGCCGAGTACGTCTCCATGAAGCACGAGCTGGACACCCTGGAGCTGAAGTGGGGGCAGGGGGCAAAGTGCATCGGAGGCGAGATCAAGGTCCGGTCCCTCGAACGGGCCCTTGAGCTACAGAATAGAGGCTACATAGTGAGGCCCGACCCCTCCAGAAAGGACGTCCAGGAGGCGTTCGCAGACGGCTCCATCAAGGAGTTTGAGAGGCACTCTCGCCTCGGGTTTGTAACAAAAGAGGGCTTCCTCGAAGAGGTGGACCGGCTCAGGGATCTGGGGTTCAAGAGGGTCACCCTCAAGACCGGGGCCTACTCCATGGCGGAGCTGGCGATGGCCCTGCGCTACGGGTCAGAGGCGAAGATCGACCTTCTCACCATCGACGGCGCCCCCGGCGGCACCGGGATGAGCCCCTGGCCGATGATGAACGAGTGGGGGATCCCCACCTTCTACCTACAGTCCCTCGCCCGGGAGTTTGCAGAGCGGCTCGCCAAGAAGGGGATGAGGGTCCCCGACCTCGCCATGGCGGGAGGCTTCTCCAGCGAGGATGGGGTATTCAAGGCGATCGCCATGGGCGCCCCTTACTTCAGGGCGGTATGCATGGGCAGAGCCCTCATGATCCCTGGGATGGTCGGAAAGAACATCCAGAAATGGATCCAGGCAGGAGAGCTTCCAAAGTCCGTCTCAAGGTACGGGACGACCGCAAGGCAGCTCTTCGTCACCTACGGGGAGCTGGCCGAAAGGTACGGAAGAGATATCGATAAGATACCCCTGGGGGCTATGGGGATCTACACCTACGCCCAGAGGTTTCAGATCGGCCTGCAGCAGCTTATGGCCGGATGCAGAAACTTCAGCCTGGAGACGGTCAATAGAGACGACCTGATGGCCCTCACCGAGGATGCGGCGAAGGTCTCGGGGATCGCCTACGTCATGGACGCCCATAGAGACGCCGCCGAGGAGATATTGGAGGGTTGAAGGTTCTCAAGATCCAGAAAGGATTGGGCCAAGAAGTTGCGCTGCAAGGGCTAGCGGCCATTTTCCGATATAGTTGTTAGCGATAGCTACAACTATCATTTTTCCATGAACCCGTTTTAGCGATCTAACCATCACCCTCCCGGGCTGAAAAGAACTCAAAATTATTTTTTGATCTCCTCAATCGTAAGCGATAAATCCGACGGCGAAGCGGAGTAGGGAGATGAGAGACTCCCCAGCCTGGCTTTACGATGAGAAGCGACAGATCGGGACCGACTACGAAGACCTCTCCGAGATCAGGGCCTACGATCAGAGAATGGCGAAGATCAGGGACGTTGGAAAGGAGGTTCGTGAGGTCCTAGACCATCTGGACCTCTCCCCGGAGGCGACGGTCCTGGAGCTCGGGTGCGGGACCGGGGAGTTTCCCATCGCCGCCGTCGGGAGGTGCAGGAAGGTAATAGCCGCCGACGTCTCCCTTCCGATGCTAGGGTTCGCCCGGGAGAAGGCAGCTCTCCGGCTGCGGGAGGCGGGCCGGGCCGCCGAGATCGAGAGGATCGAGTTTGTCGAGGGCGGCTTTCTCACCTACCAGCACCGGGGCGAGCCCCTCGACTCCGTCGTAACCCAGTTTGCCCTCCACCACCTCCCCGACTTCTGGAAGCAGGTGGCCCTGATCAGGATCGCCGGTATGATGAAGGTGGGGGGACGGCTCTTCATAAGAGACGTCGTCTACTCCTTCGACCCCGCCAGGGCCGAGAGCTTCTTCGACGGGTACCTCTCCCGGATGGCGGAGGTCGGGGGTGAGGGGACGCCCCGGGATATCCTGATCCACATCAGAGACGAGCACTCAACCATCGGCTGGATATTGGAGGGGATGATCGAGAGGGCTGGCTTCTCCATCGAGAGGGCAGAATATCGGGCGGGGTTTATAGCAACCTACCTCTGCATCAAGAGGGTATGATGTCGAGAGGGTACTGCCGGAAGATCTTATACTGCCGGAAGATCTTAGTATCTCCAGCGGCCTTCTTCCGATGGAGGATTCTATCATGATCGAAGATAACCGGGACGCCCGGACCTGGGCTGTCCTCTGCCACCTATCCGCCCTCGTGATGCTCCTGGGCGTCCCCCTGGGCAACGTCCTGGGACCCCTCGTAGTCTGGCTCGTCAAGAGGAACGACCACAAGTTCATCGACGACCAGGGGAGAGAGGCGCTCAACTTCCAGCTCTCCATCACCCTCTACTGGGTCCTGGCGGGCGTGCTGATCTTCTTCTCGGCGGGGTCCATCGCCTTCTTCTGGCCGGCCTTCCGCTACGGCATGATGGAGTTCTGGAACCCCATCGCCATGCCCATCGCCATGATCTTCGGCCTCTTCCTGATCTTCGGCCTCTTGATCCTGGACGTGGTGCTCGCAATCGTCGCGGCCGTCAGGGCGAGCGACGGCGTTCCTTACCGGTATCCCCTGACGATAAGGGCTATAAAATAGGTTTTGGAGAGGGGATCAGTCGATCCCCTCAAAGCACTTCTCGACGTGCTCGGCCGCGGGAGGCTTCGTCGCGAGGCTCACCGCCACCGTCGCCACGAAGGCGAGGGGTAGGGCCACCACGATCGGGTCGACGACGGGCCAGGGCATCGATGTTATGAGGACGTCTCTGCCCAGGACCATCCTCGCTATCCCGAGGGCTGCTGCCTCCTTCTGGTGGACGAAGACGAGCATGAAGAGGCTGACGAAGGTGCCGGTGACGAGCCCCGCGATCGCCCCCGCCCTCGTCGCCCGCTTCCAGAAGAGGGCGCACGAGTACATCGGGAGGAAGGCGGCGGCGCAGAGGCCGAAGAAGATCGCGGTGCCGGGAGCTATGATGCTGGGGGGGAGGAAGTATCCCAGGATGACGGCCACCACCACGGCGATGATGATGCCGATCCTGGTAATCAGGATCGAGCGGCCGCCCCTCATCCCGGCGACGGTCTCGTAGACGTCTCTACCTATGGCCGTCCCCTGGGCGTGGAACTGGGAGCTCAAAGTCGACATCGCCGCCGCGAGGAGGGTGAGCATGAAGATGTAAACGAACCACTCGGGCATCGCCGCGTTTATGTAGACGGGGATGATGCTGTCGGAGTTGCCGGAGGCTGCGGCTATCGCTATGACGCCGTCTCTCTCGAAGAAGTAGACGTTGGAGAGCGCTCCCACGACGAAGGCGACCCCCGTCATCATCAGGATGAAGACCCCGCCGATGAGGACCGCCCTGTTCAGCTCCCGGCCGGACTTCACCGTCATGAACCTGACGACGAGCTGGGGCATCGCCAGAACCCCGATCCCGACGCCGAGGACGAGGGTCGAGATGAGGGTCCACCACCATGCAGAACCGGCAGCCGGCATCACCGTCCATCCCTGGTGGCCCATGGCGGCGAGGTTTGCGGGGACGAGGGCGGCGAGGTTCGTCAGAGCCTGGTGGGCCTGAACGATCCCTCCGAGGTGGCTGTAGGTCATCACCAGGAGGAACGCCATCCCGGCGAACATTATCGTCGCCTGGAGGGCGTCGGTGTACATCACGCCCTTGAGGCCCCCGATGACGACGTAGGCGGCTATGATGAGGGAGAAGAACATCAGGGCGAGGTTGAAGTCTATGGCCAGGGTCGTCTCGATGAACCTGGCGGCCCCTATCAGGACGACGGAGGCGTACATCGGCATCCCAAGGAAGATCACAAGGCCGCTGAAGTACTGGATGAACCTGCTATCAAACCTCCTGGCCAACAGCTCCGGGAAGGTCATAGCCGAGAGGTTGTGGCCCATCTTCCTCGTCCTCTTGCCGAAGACGACGAAGGCGATGAATATCCCGACGAATATGTTCAAGAATGTGAGCCATAAAAGCCCCATCCCGAAGAGGCCTGCGACGCCTCCGAAGCCGACGATGGCGGAGGTGCTGATGAAGGTGGCTCCGTAGCTCATGGCCATGACGTAGGGGTGGATCTTCCTTCCGCCCACCATGTAATCCTCGGAGTTGCAGGTCTCCTTCCATCCCCTGTACCCCAGGTACCCGATCGCCAGGATATAGACCAGAATGATTATGTTGAGATAAACTATATCGATCACAATCCCAGCTCCTTCTCCTCCATCTGAGCTTCCCCTTTCTCCCAGGAGCATTCCTCACGAATTTCGTTGGCTTCCTTCTCTCCTCCTCTGTTCCAGTTGGCGAGGCCGTAGCCCACGCAGAGAAGAGCGCTCAGAAAGGAGAAGAGATAGACGCCCCAGATCCACGGATCATTTATGCCCAGCATGGTTCCACCAAATCTCGAAAGTTTTCGAATCTCCTGATTTCGCGTGATAGCATGTTTCATTATATCACGTTATTAAAGATAACGATCGAACATTACCTATATTTATGCAGAAGTATCTTCTGGCGGCTTTATGGTTGAAAGATCACGCAAATATAATACTAAAAATAGATATTAAGTGAATCATGTGGAAGGGGTCGAGCTGTGGAGTATGGGGGGAGAGATGAAAAGAGCGATCCGATGGCGAGCGATCCCGTTGCGATCCATCCGGAGGAGTACGATCTTGAGGAAAGGTTTTTACTTGTTCGTCGTATAGACATTATGACATAAGTCGCCCGAGATCGAGATGCCGTACCGGAAGGAGGTGCCTATCGGCGGGAGGATCGACCTCTTCTGCCTGCAAAAGTCCGATGGCGGTACTGGCGGCCTCGGCAAAGCGATGCTGGAGCTGTTCGGATGACAGAAGATAACTTCATCGATGATCTGGCGAGGCGATACCTCGCCGCGGAAGCCGAGAGGGTCGGCCTGGAGCCGATATCCATCACCTGCCCCCATCTGACGGTGGAAGAGGCCTACCGGGTTCAGACGGCGATCGTCGCCTCCAGGCTGAGAGGAGGGGAGCGTTTGGCGGGAAAGAAGGTGGGGGCGACCAACGAGGCGATACAGAGGGCGATGAATATCGCCGAGCCGATATACGGCCACCTCTTCGTCGGCCAGAGGGTCTCCGACGGGGCGGAGGTATCCATATCGGAGCTGATCCATCCGAAGGTCGAGTGCGAGATAGCCTTCACCCTGGATAAAGACCTCCGCGGCCCCGGCGTCACCGCCGCCGACGCCCTGGAGGCGGTGGGGTCGGTGGCAGGAGCCATAGAGATCAACGACTCCCGGACGAGGGGATGGGATGTCGGGATCCGGGAGGTGATCGCCGACAACAGCGTAGCCGCCCGTTTCGTCCTCGGTGACGATATTCTCCCAGACGGCCTCGACCTGCGGCGGGTTTCGTTGGTGATGGAGAAGAACGGCGAGGAGGCGGCCAGGTCCACCGGGGCCGCGATCCTCGGAAACCCTGCAGAGTCCCTGGCCTGGCTCGCCAACAAGGTCGCCGAAGACGAAGGCGGCATCCGGGCCGGCGAGGTGGTCCTCGCCGGGTCGATGACCCCCATGACCCCGGTGGGAAGGGGGGACCTGATCGAGGCGTCCTTCGACGGTCTCGGGAAGGTATCCGTCAGATTCCAGTGACGTGGGGACAGCCGGAAGGGCCGTCGCCACCTAAGTCGGGATCTGCCGAGATCTCTTCGGGAAGGGGGCGTCGTAGGAAAAGGATAAGACCGATCTCCCCCTTCTTCGCGAGAGCAGGATATTGGCCGGTGAACTCTAATGAAGATCGAAGAGCTGATCGCTGCAGCCCGCGGCGAGGTGGAGGTCGACCTCCTCTTGGAGGGTGCTGATCTGGTGAACACCCTATCCGGGGAGGTGTATCGATCGGATGTGGCGATCTACGGCGGGGCCATCGTCGGGTTCGACACCCCCAGCGCCAAAGAGACCCTGGACCTGTCGGGGAAGGTTCTGGCGCCGGGGTTCATAGACGGCCACGTCCACCTGGAGTCGGCGATGGTGACGGTCCCCGAGTACGCCAGGGCTGTGGTGCCAAGGGGCACCACCACCGTCGTCGCCGACCCCCACGAGATCGCCAACGTGTTGGGGGCGGAGGGGATAAGGTACGTCCTCAACTCCGCGAGGCTGTCGCCGTTATCGGTCTACCTGATGCTCCCCTCCTGCGTCCCAGCTACCGGGATGGAGAGCTCGGGGGCCAGCCTCGACGCCGAGGCCTTATCGAATCTGATCGGCGAGGAGGGGGTCCTGGGGATCGGGGAGGTGATGAACTATCCTGGGGTTCTCTTCCGGGACCCCGCCGTCCTGGCGAAGATCGGCCTTGCGGGAGGGAGGAGGTTCGACGGCTCCCGCCCCCGGGTCGACGGCCATGCTCCCCTCCTCTCCGGGATGGACCTATCCGCCTACGTCGCCGCGGGGATCGAGTCCGACCATGAGTCCACATCCATCGAGGAGGCGGAGGAGAAGCTCCGCTCCGGCTTATGGATCATGATCCGGGAGGGGACGGCCGCAAAGAACCTCGACGACCTCCTCCCCCTGGTGAACGATGTCAACTCCAGGCGTGTTCTATTCGTCTCCGACGACCGCCACCCCTCTGATATTCTCCGGGAAGGGCATATCGACTCCATGGTGAGGAGGGCGGTTGGGGCTGGGCTCGACCCCGTAGTCGCGATTACGATCGCAAGCCAGAACGCCGCCGAACGCTTCGGCCTCCGGAATCTTGGGGCGATAGCGCCGGGGCGGAGGGCGGATATCGTCGTCCTCGACGACCTCGACTCCTTGAAGGTCGAGCAGGTCCTGAAGGAAGGGGCCGTCGTCGCAGAGGGCGGCCGCCTCCTCGTCCCCATCGGGAAGGCCATTAGGCCGCGATCGTCATCGATGAAGGTCGGAGAGATCGACCCCGGCTCCTTTGAGATGAAGGCAGAAGGGGAGTTTGCAAGGGTGATCGGGGTGGTCAGAGGTCAGATCATCACGAGGTCTCTTCGCTCCCGGCCGAAGGTCGAGGGCGGCAAAGTCGTCGCCGATCCGGACCGCGACCTCCTCGTGATGGCCGTCGTCGAGAGGCACCGGGGGACGGGGAACGTCGGCCTGGGCCTCGTCAGCGGCTTCGGCCTCGCGCGGGGGGCGATCGCCACCTCCGTCGCCCACGACTCCCACAACATCGCCGCCGTGGGGACGAGTCCTGTGGAGATCTATCGGGCGGTCTTGAAGGTTCTGGAGATGAACGGCGGCCTCGTCGTCGTCGACGGCGGAGTCGTCACCGCGTCCCTTCCCCTTCCGATTGCAGGCCTCCTCTCGGACCGGTCGATGGAGGAGGTGGCAGAGAAGATAGAGGAGGTGGCTGTGGCGGCAAAAGACCTGGGGTCGGCCCTGGAAGATCCCTTCATGACCCTCTCCTTCCTCTGCCTTCCGGTCATCCCCGAGCTGAAGCTGACGGATAAAGGGCTCGTAGACGTCAACAAGTTCGACTTCGTGCCGCTCTTCGTCGGCGATGGCGAGGAGGATGAGGCCGCCCCTTCTGAAGCGAGGTGATGAAGATCTATGCGAGGAGGATGACCCTGAAGAAGAGAGCCCTCGATCGAAGTTCCGAGGGAATCTGGTTTCGCTGGAACAAGAAGAACGGCTACAGCATCGCCGCCCTCCTCCCCCTGGTCCGGGGCGCCGGCCTCGCCGACGGACCTCGGGACGGGATCATGCTCTACAGCTTCGCCACGGCCCAGGCGGATGAGGTCTACCGGGAGGTCGGAGCCGCCAATGTCGAGGCGGTCTATGTCGCCGGCGGCCCCCACCCCTCGGCGAGGCCCGAGGAGGCGCTCCGGCTCTTCGACTACGTCGTCATCGGCGAGGGGGAGGAGACGCTCCCGGAGCTTATCGGGATCATCAGGAGCGGCGTCGACCCCGAAACGGTCCGGGGGATCGCCTACATGCGGGATGGGACTGTGCGGATGACGCCAGCGCGAGAGCACGTCGACCTCGATCTCTACCCTCCCTTCCAGCCGCCGATCTTCTCCCCCCTGGAGATCAGTCGCGGCTGCCCCTGGGGGTGCGCATACTGCCAGACGCCGCGGCTCTTCGGAAGGAGGATGCGCCACCGTTCGATATCGACGATCAAGGAGTACGCCCGGTGCTACTCTGACCTGAGGTTCACATCGCCGAACGCCCTGGCCTACGGATCCGACGGCGTCCATCCGCGGATCGATAAGGTGGAGCGGCTCCTGAAGTCGTTATCCGAACTGAACAAGCCGATCTACTTCGGGACCTTCCCCTCGGAGGTGAGGCCAGACTTCGTCTCTGATGAGGCCCTGGACCTGGTGGCGAGGTACTGCAAAAACCGATATCTGAGCATCGGCGGCCAGTCGGGAAGCGACCGGATTTTGAAGATGATAGGAAGAGGCCACGACGTCGAGGCGATAAGAAGGGCCTGCGACCTCAGCCTCGACCGGGGGATCGTCCCGAACCTCGACCTGATCGTCGGCCTTCCCGGGGAGACGCCGGAGGACCAGAGGATGACCCTGGCCCTAGCTCGAGAGGTTGTGGGGGGAGGCGGCAGGATCCGGGCCCATCACTTCACCCCCCTGCCGGGGACGCCCCTGGAAGACGCGAAGCCCGCGGTGCTGGCCGATGAGGTGGCAAAAGAGATGGGGAAGCTCGCCCTGAGAGGGAAGGCTACGGGGAGGTGGGGCTCTTCGGATCAGAGGTAGAACCTCTTGAAGGGGAGCTTGTAGTCGTCCCTCGGCTCGTACTTCACCACAATTTTGTTGCCGTCGATGTGGATCTCCCTCACCGACTGGGAGAACATATACCAGGCGTACCCCCGGTCCGGGACCCTCAGCCTGTCAGGGAGGCTCGACAGAAACTCCGTCTCGTTGAGGATGTAAGAGCGAAGAAGCTCGCTGCCCGAGGCGAAGAGGAAGGGGAAACCGACCCGCTCCACCTCCTCCGCCATGCAGGGGTCGGTAAGCCTCAGCCTCTGCTTCAGATGCTGCCGATATTCGTCCTCCGTGATGATGATCTCTTTTAATTCGCTCAAACCGGTTCACCGGCCATCTCTGGATCGAGGGGCGAGATAAAAATTGCGGGGGGGGTGAGCCGAGGGGTCGGAAGGCTCCGGGGGGGTAGCAGGATGCCAAAGGATCGAAGGGCTCCGAAGTGTCGCCAAATTCGGGCTTTGACGTTTCCTCCTCCTATCCCGGGCGGACTGCCTTTCCGGACCAAAGAGGAGGGAGGGGCCCGGGCCGCCGCGCCTTTCGGGGTTATGGATGCGCCTCATGATCAGGCCGCTACCTTCTCTTCGGCCTTAGAGCCGCTGGAGGGGACAGGGTCGACGGCGCAGGCGGCGATCTTCTCGACGAGCTTTGCGAGAACCTCCTTTCTCATCCCGCCGACGAACTTGATCGACCCGACGACGAGATGGCCTCCGCCGTTGACGCCGCCCGCCTTGATCTCCTCCCGGAGCTCCCGGACCATCTTCGGTATGTTCATCCTCACCCCCCGGCTCCTCAGTACGGCGAAGTCGGGGCCGTAGCCTATCGTCACCACCGGCTTTCCGTCATACTTCTTGCAGAGCCGATCGTGGACCTCGCCGGAGGTCTTCCCTGGTGGCGGGAAGGTGAACTTGTGGGCGTAGTTCTCGACGTCCAGGACGTTCATGATGGCGCCGTTGGGGAGGGTTTGGGTCTTGACGTGGGCGAAGGAGGCCCGGAGCTGCTCCTCGATCGCCTCCTTCGCCTGTTCGCAGAGGAGCTGGACGATATTTCGGTGCCGGTCGAGCCTCCCGAGACAGAGGATGTCGTTGACGAGCCCTCTCCCATCGTTGAACCGGAGCCAGAACGCCTCGTAATCGAGGGCGAGGGCGATCTTTCTCAGGTCCTCGATGGAGAAGCGGTCCTCCACGAGGCGTATGTACCTTTCCGCCTCGGGAGCCTCGCTCCGATCGCCGACGGCCGAGACGGCGGGAAAGTGCTTGATCTTCTCCTCAACATCGGGGTTTATCATCCTCGCGATCTCGGTCGCTATCATCCCCGTGGTGATCCCAAAGTCCCCACCCTGGTGGGCGGGGTTGACGTGGGTGATGAGGTACTCGTCGACCGCCTCGTCGGGGTGGTGGTGGTCGACGACGAGCATCTCCATCCCGTAGATCCGCGCCTGCTTCATCGCCGGGACGTCCTCCTCGGTGGAGCCGTTGTCCATCAGGACTATGAGGGGCATCTTCTGGTCGTGGCGGGACTGGTCCTCCAGGGCGTAGGTGAGGTCTTTTGTGACGTCCTCAAGCTCGTAGAAGGGGGCCTTCGACGGCGCACGCCTGTAGTTGTGGTACTCGGCGTCGGAACCGCCGACGTCCCTGATGAGGGGGAGGATCGCCGTCTCGATGGCCACAGCGGCGCTCATCCCGTCGGCGTCGGCGTGGTGCCTCACAACTATCGGCTTCGACTTAAGGATCGCCCTTCTGATCTCCTTTGCCACCTCCCTCATCTTCGGCTGCAGCCTCGTTATTATATCGCTCTCCACCAGGAGGGGGAGGTCGGCGGGCTCGGCCCTCTCGTCGATCGCCTTCTCGATCCTATCCTTGACGGTGGAGGCCTCCCCGCCCCAGAGCTGCTTCATCGACCGGATCTCGATCTGGATCTGGCCGTTCCTGACGGAGACGTCGCCGATGGCCCTCACTATCATCTCGGTGTCTATCTCGGTCCATGCCCGGACCCCAGCCCGCTCGAAGGCGGCGCAGAAGACGATGCCGCTCTCGTCGGCGATGGTGAAGATGGTGGGGCCTCCGGTCTGCTTCACCTGGATCACCTCCCCCTCGATGGAGACGAGCTTTCCGACGCTCTTTTCGAGCTTCTCGACCCTGGTGGCGGGGAGGTCCTTCTTCACCTCCAGGGTGTGGTGCTCGCCCACCTCCACCGGCTCCAGCTCTATGTTGCCGTTGGGGGCGACGTTCCTCACCCGGACGTATATCTCCTCGCCGACCTCCGGCGTCCTTTTCAGAAACTTGTTGTGGGCGAGCCCCCGGACGTGGTCGTTCAGGTCGACGAAGGCCCCGAAGTTGGCGATCCCCGAGACCTTTCCCCCGTAGACATCTCCGATGGCCAAATCGCCGGTGTCGCAGGCCTTATCCAGAACGTGTACGACGGGCTTTTTGGAGCAGCTGGGACATAGCTCGCTTCTGGTGGCGAGCTTGGCGCCGCAGACGGCGCAGAGGTAATCTCGGCCGAGGCCTGCGCACTTCTGGCAGATCTCGGTGACGGGGATCTTTCCCTCCCCCTTGCAGACTGGACATCTCGTCGACCCCTTGCTCACCAGGTCGTCGATCTCGCTCGCGGAGGCCTCGCCGAGGCTGACGGACTCTATCTTCCCCGTCCCCTTGCAGTTGGGACAGTCCTTCTCTCCCACCGTAAGATACCCCTCGCCCCCACATTTCTCGCACAGGTTCATCTCTCTGCAGAGGGCGGCCAAGGGATTTATCGGTTTTGGAAGGTAAGGGAATAAATAGCATCTCCGATCTCTTCCGGCCATGCGAGTTGTGGTCTTGCGCCTCGGCCATCGGCCGGAGCGGGACAAGAGGATCACCACCCATGTGGGGCTGGTGGCGAGAGCCTTCGGCTCCCAGGAGATGATCCTGGCCGGAAGGGACGAGCGGCTGGTGGAGGGGCTCGAGGACGTCGCTCTTAGGTGGGGCGGCGACTTTCAGGTGAGATCCGTCTCCAGCTGGAAGGCCGAGGCCAGGAGCTGGAAGGGGGCGGGAGGGAGGATCGTCCACCTCACCATGTACGGAACTCCCCTATCGGAGTCGATGGAGGAGATCCGCCGGTCCGATCCGTTGATGGTGGTGGTGGGGGCTGAGAAGGTCCCCCCCGAGATCTACGAGATGGCGGACTGGAACGTGGGGGTCGGAAACCAGCCCCACTCAGAGGTGGCGGCCCTGGCGGTCTTCCTGGACAGGCTCTTTTTGGGCAGAGAGCTTGAGATGGATTTTGGCGGTAGGATCGAGGTCGTCCCAAGCCCGCGGTACAAGACCGTCATCGAACGAAGGAAGGAAGATGAGGCGGAGGGCTGATCGACCCCTGAGGGTCCTCGTCGTCGGCCAGAACGTCCGGCATATAGCCGCCTCCGCGTCCAGGGCGGGCCACCGGGTCTTCGCCGCCGACTGCTACAACGATCTCGACCTGGCGGAGTCGGCTTTCCGATCTATTCTCCTGGGAGCCGACCCCTCGATCCCCGGAGATCTAGGACGATCGGCGGAACTTATTATCCGGGAGGTCGTCGAGGGGGATCTCATCGACCGGCTCGTTTTGGGGCCGGGGATCGAGGAGATGAAGGTCGGGGGGGTCGAGGTCCTGAACAACCCGCCGCAGAAGATCTCCCTCGTATCCGACAAGCTCTGGCTTGGACGCTGGCTCGAAAGAGAGGGGTTTCCTGGGGTCCCGACCCACCCTCTCGGAGAGGAGGGCGATCATCGAGGGTTTCCCCTGATGGTCAAACCCCGGAAGGGGGCGGGGGGGGTCGAGAACAGGCTCGTCTTCACCGAAGAGGAGCTCGCCGAGGTCGCTGGCGACCTCATCGTCCAGGAGATGGCGGTAGGAACCCCCGCCAGCGTCTCCGTCGTCGCCGACGGCGAGGGGGCGGTGGCGATATCTGCCAACGAGCAGCTTATAGGGACCGGATGGCTCGGAGGGAGCGGGTTTCGCTACTGCGGCAACGTCTCTCCCCTGGACTCCTCGATAGACGCCTCCGCAGTCGGAGAGATGATGGATATCGGGGAGGAGATCGCCGTCCGCCTCGGCCTCGTCGGCTCCAACGGCATCGACTTCGTCATCACCGAATCCGGTCCCGTAGTCCTGGAGGTGAACCCCCGGTTTCAGGGGAGCCTCGACGCCGTGGAGATCTCCACGGGGATGAACGTATTCCAGGCCCACCTCCTATCTTTCGATGGATCGCTCCCCGATAGGCCTAAACCTCGCGGATTCGGGGGTCGGGGGGTCATCTTCGCAAAATCCGATATAAAAATAGAGGCGGACCTCAGGACCGTGACGGCGTCGATCGCCGACGTCCCTAGGCAGGGGACCATCGCGAAGCGGGGGGACCCCTTATCCTCGATATTGAGCTTCGGAGAGGACCGGAAAGGGGCCATGGACCTCCTCAAAAGGAGGAGCTCGGCGGTCTATCGGGCCTTCCGACTCTGATGGATCAGCTCCGCCCTCTCCAGAAGATGGGCCTTCACCAAGACACGACGCGGTAGACTCACCAGGACATGACGCGGTAGAACCAGTGGCTTATAATGGTGACGAACTTCTCAAACCCTCCACCCTTCTCCAGCTTCTTGCGATCGTTTTCGTCGTATTTCTTATCTTTAATCCAGGACATGATTTTCCTGTTGTTGATCTGGAGATATAACGATATCGGTATCCTCCAAGTTCCCGTAAGGCGCCTCTTTGCACCCGCCTCCTCGGCTCGGCTGATCTGCGGAACAATAGTGTTGCGCAACGAGGCTTTAGTGGGACGAGGGTGGAGCAGGAGGATGGTGATATAGGGCTGAGCAAAGGTGAGACCTTCGACTATTCATGCTCCAAAATAAGGACCTTCCGGCGTGAAAAACCAAAATCTTTATGATACATGAGGTAGGCTATCATCCGAGTGATATACATGGAAATCGTAACCGTCATCGGATACCTCCAGGCTCTGGTCGTGCTGGCGCTCTTCTTCGGGATTCTGGCCGTCGGGTTCAAGGTCTGGCGCTGGAACTACGCCTGACCCGCCCCGACTTTCCTTTCCGCTCTTTTTTTCTATCCTTCAGCTGTGCCTTCCCAGGACGATGACCTTCGTCCCTCTGAAGTCGAGCTTCGCCATCTGGCCGGAACGTATCTGAACCGACGCCGACGTGAACTTGTAGCCAGCGGCGTCCACGGCCACCGAGTGCCATCCGGGGCTGAGGGAGACCCGATAGTCGCCGTCATCTCCCGTGGCGACGGAGAAGATGCCGTCGATCCTCACCCTCGCCCCCGGTATCCCGGCGCCGATCCTGTCGGTGACCCTCCCCTCCAGCCATCCATATCCCCCATAATAAATGTCGGGAGGGGCGAGCTGGCCTACGGGGTATCCCACCACAGTTCCCGCAGCCGATACGGTCCCGGTCCATACCCTCCCCGTTGCCTGGGTGAAGCTGAACCCCCCAAGCTCTGCGGTGACCGCGTAAGTCCCTGAGGGGAGGTTCATACCGTAGTAGCCCCGTACGTCGGTGGCGGTGCTAAATACCCCCCCTCCCGACCCGGATATCCTGACCCCTGCGTTGGGAATGCCGTCTCCATAGGGGTCGACGACCCTCCCCACCAGGCTGTATGTAGTCGGATACCCTCCGGAGCTGACCCGTAAATCCACCCTGTTGGACCAGCCCGATGCGTTGAACTGATAAGAATGAGCCTCCAAAGTCTCAGCGTAGAGGTCCAGCCTGTACCAACCCGGGGTCACAAACCCATGGGATAATACCCTCCTCCCCCGATCGCTCAAGGTCAGAGGCCCCCAGTTGGCGACGTACAGCCAGAGGGAATAGGGGGTGGCCAGGTTCACCTCCCCGCTCGTCACCAGAAGCCCCCCAGACTGGAGGTAGAGCTGGTTATGGCTCAGGACCTCGTCCCCGTATATGAGGTTCAGACTCGGGGCGAAGGGGTTCGCGGAGATGAGGCGGGCGACGTCGGATCTTCCGGGCGATAGGGGGTCCCATTCGGCCCTCCCAGCGGCGCTGGTAGACTCATAGCCGGGGCCGAAGGGGTCCCACTCCGGCCTATCGGCGGCGAAGGGGTTTGGGAGATAATCCAGACCAGGTGCGTCCTCGGCCCGGACGCCCTCCGCGCTGAAGGCGGCCAGGAAGACTGCTCCCAGCAATATCCAAAATGCGACTCTGCTCGTCGATATCAAAGCTTCAACCTCCCCAGAGGGAAAGGGCTCGCTTCCGACTTAAAGATTCCGGAGGTGTGGAGATGATCGAGATCTCCGATAAAATAAGGGCGGTGCGGGCCGGTGAGGGGGCGCTTATCGGCGGCCTCCGCCTTCCGCACCCGTCCAGATAGCGATTTTAGGCCCCGACGAAGGACAGCTTGTTGAGGGCGATGGGTATACCCAGGGCCATCCCGTTGTGGGTGTAGTATAGCTCCACCTGGCCGTCGTGGGCGACGAAGGACTCGGTGTAGTAGAGGGTCAGGGCCGGGACGTCCTCGGCGTAGAGGATCTGGGCCCGGTCGATGAGGTCGCGGCGGGTGTCCTCATCCGTCTGCGTCACCTGCTCCTCCAGGAGGGCTACGAGCTCGGGGTTATCATAGTACCTGGCACTGTTGAAATCGTCGTCCAGGGTGTTGCCCGCCAGGAAGTTGGGGTCGCCGATGACCCCGCCGTGGCCGCTCACTGCGAGGTCGAAGTCCCAGTCTGCGACCTTCGAGTCTACGGCCTTGGAGTCCATCGTCCGCAGATCTACGTTTATCCCGACGGCGATGAGGTCCGCCTCGATCAATTCGCCGATCCTCTCGGCGGAGGTGTCGCCGCCCTTGATGAGGAGCTGGATCTTTTCGCCTCTATAGCCCATATCCGCCAGGAGCTCCTTTGCCTTTGCAGGGTCGTGGGGGTAGAAGCCGTCGATCTCGGGGTTGTACCAGTCGTTGTCGGAGGGTATGAACCCCGGGCTTCCCGCAAGGCCGCGCCCCCGGGCCGCTATATCCACCAGCTTCTCCCGGTCGATGGCGTAGGCGAGAGCCTGCCGCAACCACTTATCCGAGAGGGGATCCTTCTGGTGGTTGATCATCAGCTTGTAGTTCCACCAGTGGCCCGGAACCGAGAGTATCTCAAAGCTATTCTCCAGCTGGCCGATCATCTCCGGCTCGATCCCGGCGGTGTTCACCCTCCCCTGGAGCAGCTCCGCCGCTGCGTTGGGGGCGGAGATCTTGACGAACCGAAGCTCCTTAACCCTCGGCTCGCCGAGGTAGTAGTCCTCATATGCGACGTACCTGTACGTCCCCTGGACCTGGTCGTAGTCCCCGACCCTCAGGGTGTAGGGGCCGGTCCCGACGAGGGCGTCCTGGTCCCTGCGGTTGACGGGATCGGAGACCCCGGCCCAGATGTGCTCAGGGAGGATCGGAAGGGTTCCCGCCACCTGGTCGAGGAAGGGGGCGAAGGGGGCCGAGAGGGTCAGCTTCACCGTCAGGTCGTCGAGGGCCTCGGCCTCGTCTATGATCCCCGCGTCGACCCACATGTAGGGGTGATCTTTGATGTACTCCACGGTGAAGACGACGTCACCGGCGGTGAAGGGCTCGCCGTCATGCCAGGTGACCCCCTCTCTCAAGGAGAAGATGTAGGTATCATCTCCGACGAGCTCCCACCCTTCGGCGAGGGCGGGGACGTACCCGGCTTCGTCCTTCCAGACGAGGGTGTCGAAGAGGTAGCTCATCCGGGTGTACCCCGGCCCTCGGGCGTAGTGGGCGTAAGGGGATGGGAAACCCCAGTCGCCGGTGGTGTCGGCCACGGTGTATATGGGGACCGAGCCGCCGTCATCGGCGGCGGCCGAGCCGGCAAGAAACAGGACGAAGAGCCCCGCCGCCAGCCCCAATATCTGCGAATATCTCATTATAAACTCCTCCGTTCCTTATACCGGATTGCGTCTTACAAAATCTATAGTTCATCTTCTTATTTATGAATCTTTTTGTTTTGCAATGTGGAAAATATGACTGAATTTAAACTTTTTATTTATTCATGCCATAAAGATCAGATTTAGACTGGCTTTAGATATACTTATATTGATTTCATCACAAAAAGATGGCTCAATGCTGCTGTTAAATATGGCCCGATCAAAGCTTGGATCTCGAATACGATGGATATCGAGGCTCCGGACGGGGTGGGATCTGAGAGATCGGAGGGGACGGACCTCGGAAGTGATTTTTAAATACCATCAGATAGATATCTGAGCTTCAGATATGGCGGATAGATGGCAGAAGTGCTGGGAGGTCGCCCCGGAGATATACCTCCTACTTAAAGAGAGCGAGAGCCTTGAGGCGGCCCGGGAGGTCGTCGTCGGCTACCTCCAATCCCTCGACTGGACCCGCCAGCGGGAGGCGGTGGAGATCGACCCCTGGGACTACGTCCTCTTCAAAGAGGCGGTGGAGGGGCTGATGAACCTCTTCTCCCCCCGAAACGAGAGGGCGGCGAAGACCTCGTCTTTGGAGTATCTCTGGCAGGCGGCGATATCCGGAGACTCCGAGGTCGCCGACGGCTTCGTCGACGAGTTCTTCCACCTCTTCAAGGCGGTGAAGGTCCAGGCCGAGGTCTACCCCTCGATGCTGATGGAGGGGATGGAGGTTCCCGACTTCGAGGAGTCCGAGGGTCGCGAGGCGGCAGAGAGGCGGTCTGTCTACTTGGACGAGATGGGACGGCGGATGGACGTGCGCCTTGCACGGTATCGAAGCGGCCTCGACCCCGACCTCGCCGAGGCGCGGGCCGATAACAGGGCGAGGATCCTCTCGGTCCTGGGCGGGGACGAGGACGACTGGTCCGACTGGAGGTGGCAGTTCCGCAACGTCTTCAAGGACGCCGACGGTCTTGCTATCATAAAAGAGATAATTCAACTTAGCCCCGAGCACGAGGAGTCGATCCCCCTCGCCCTGGAGAACGGGATCCCCTTCGGTGTAACCCCCCACTACCTTTCCCTGATGGATAAAAATCCCGGTGACCTCGACTTTGCCCTCAGGCAGCAGGTCTTCCCTCCCCTGAAGTACGTCCAGAAGATGATCGCCCATAGAATCGACCGGAAGTGGGCCTTTGACTTCATGAGGGAGTACGATACATCCCCCGCAGACCTCGTCACCCGCCGCTATCCCCGGGTCGCCATCATCAAGCCCTACGACTCCTGCCCCCAGATCTGCGTCTACTGCCAGAGGAACTGGGAGATCACCGCCCCCTTCATGCCCTCGGCGATGGCGTCGACGGAGAAGATCGAAGCCGCCCTCGACTGGTACGCCGACCACGACCAGATGATGGACGTCCTCGTCACCGGTGGCGATCCCCTGGTTTTGGCCGACGACCGCATCGACAGGATACTCGGCCGCCTCGCCGGTATCGACCACATCGTCAGCATCAGGATCGCCACCAGAACCCCCATCACCGTCCCCCAGAGGATCACAGAGGAGCTCTGCGAGATCTTCGGTTCTTACCACGACCTGGGCAGAAGGAGCCTATCCGTCGTAACTCACTTCATGCACCCCCGGGAGGTGACGGGAGAGACCCTGGAGGCGATCAAGAGGATCAGGGTCCTGGGGATGGACGTCTACAACCAGCAGGTCTTCACCTTCGCCAACAGCAGGCGGTTTGAGACGGCGGCCCTCCGGATCGTCATGAAGAAGATCGGGGTCGACCCCTACTACACCTTCAACATGAAGGGGAAGAGTGAGATGGAGGAGTACGCCGTCCCCATCGCTCGGATCCTCCAGGAGCAGAAGGAGGAGGCTCGACTACTGCCGGGGATCTTCAGGACCGACGAGCCGGTCTTCAACGTCCCCTTCCTGGGAAAAGATCACCTACGGGCCTGGCAGAACCACGAGATCATAGGAATCCAGCCCGACGGCAGGAGGACGTACCGGTTCCTCCCCTGGGAGAAGAACATCGTCCAGGTGAAGCCCTACATCTACGACGACGTCAGCATAAGCGGCTACCTCGATAGGCTGAGGGAGAGGGGGGAGGACCCAGAGGATTACAGGTCCATATGGTACTATTACTGAAGGGCGAAGAAGTATGAGTGCCGTTTGATGATCAATGGACCGCAGCTTGGCGCGGGGGGCGCTCTTTGATGCGGAGAGCCTGTTAGATTATATTCGGATCTCATTCAGGTCCGGCAAAGATACGGAATTTTTTGTTCGATCATGATGCCCAACTCGACCATTGGAGACGACGCTCATATTTATCAGACAGATACATCATATGAAATATAAAACGGTTCTTAGGTGCTTCTATTCCTATCTTCAACAGCCCTTCTTGGGAAATGATTAAATATCAGTAATCGGAGGAGATGGCCAATTTTATCATAAATAAATGTTACTCATAAGATTTAACTATGGGATGCTGACATGGGCTTCCTCCTAACTCATGGTGATGGAGTCTGTGGCGGAAAGCCAGAAAAGGGTGATTTAGGGATGGCAGAACTCAACCCATTTGCGATAGCTCAAGAGCAGCTGGACGACTGTGCAAAAATATTGAATTTGACAGACGATGTTCGGGAGGTACTCCGTAGCCCCATGCGGGAGCTGCACGTATCCATCCCCGTTCGGATGGACGATGGGAGGACGAAGGTCTTCCAGGGGTTTCGAGTGCAGTACAACGACGCCAAAGGTCCGACGAAGGGCGGCATCAGGTTCCACCCCGACGAGACGATCGACACCGTAAGGGCTCTGGCCGCGTGGATGACCTGGAAGTGCTCCCTCCTGGACCTCCCCCTCGGTGGCGGTAAGGGAGGAGTGATCTGCAATCCCAAAGAGCTCTCCGAAAATGAGCTGGAACGGCTGAGCAGAGGGTACGTCGACCAGATATGGCAGTTCATGGGTCCCGACAAGGACGTCCCCGCCCCCGACGTCTATACGACCCCCCAGGTCATGGCCTGGATGATGGACGAATACTCCAAGATCACCGGGAGGAACGAATTCGGCTGCATCACCGGAAAGCCCCTCTGCATAGGCGGCTCCTGCGGCCGGGACGACGCCACCGCTCGGGGCGGGATGTACACCATCCGGGAGGCGGCAAAGGAACTGGGTATAGACCTCACCAAGGCGACCGTTGCCATCCAGGGCTACGGGAACGCCGGGTGCCATGCGGCGTTCCTCTGCCGAGACCTCTTCGGCTCCAAGGTGGTGGCTATCAGCGACTCCAAGGGCGGCATATACAACGAGGACGGCCTCGACCTGGAGCTCGCCTGCAGCGTCAAGAAAGATACCTGCACCGTCGTCAACTCTCCCAGGGAGGGGACCCAAAAGATATCCAACGAGGAGCTCCTGGAGCTGGATGTGGACATCCTCATCACCGCTGCTCTCGAGAACGCCATCACCAAAGAGAACGCCCCCAACGTCAAGGCGAAGATCATAGCCGAGCTCGCCAACGGCCCCACCACCCCCGAGGCGGACGAGATCCTATTCAAGAACGGGGTTCACGTCATCCCAGACTTCCTCTGCAACGCCGGCGGAGTTACAGTCTCCTACTTCGAGATGGTCCAGAACATCGATCGGTACTGCTGGGACGTCGAAGACGTCAGAAAGAGGCTCGACGACAGGATGACCCGGGCTTATCGCACCGTCCTCGAGACCTCCAGGGCTTATAATATAAATATGCGCCAGGCAGCCTACGTCGTCGCCGTCAGCCGGGTCGTCGAGGCGATGAAGATGCGAGGCTGGATCAAGATGGGGTAGCCCTCATCCATCAGTCTCATCTGGAAGAGCGATAACATATATTCTGGGATGGTGGAGAGATCCTCCCCCCAGCATCACTTTTTTTTGAGCCTTCTGACGCAGAACGCACCTTTGACGTCGCGGAAATCCCCTCGGAGGAAAGTGGCTGCCTGATGGGGCAAATATACGCTTTTCCCCCTTCAATGCTCCGGGGTAGCCCGATATTTACATCAGATAGATAAGGGGATATATGAAGGCGAGAATCGTAACAAATAATTGGCTAAGTCTGACAGGAGGAATATAGACTTGAAACTTAACCTGACCGCCGTCGTCTGGGAAGGTGGGTGGTGACCGTTTATCCGGTTGATGTTATATAATATGGGTGTGTAAGTAGTTCACGCAGAGTCCAATTATGATCAATCAATCCCTGCTGCTTCGCAGGAGAATTCTTCTTGCAGCACCCGTTTT
>Ga0334887_1001367_pt1 | contig 31977 bp, 24 predicted proteins | sample GraSluR1_MG_10_FD_207217 | JGI IMG/M metagenome (GOLD analysis project Ga0334887, IMG submission 207217) | Sludge microbial communities from methane-producing bioreactor in Wageningen University, Netherlands - Granular Sludge_18_07-R1 | ecosystem: Engineered > Bioreactor > Anaerobic >...
CGGGAGTGGGATAAATGGGTGAAAGCCAGACGGCATCTACGCCCAGGGATTGAATATAGTCGAGTTTTTCGGTGATCCCGTTGAGATCACCAAAACCATCAGCATTGCTGTCTGCAAATGAGCGGGGATAAATTTGATAGATTACGCCATCACGCCACCAGAGAAAGTCTTCTTGCATGACACACCTCGTCAAAATTTGATATAGCTTAAGTGTATCTGTTTTTTGTAAACTGGGGGGTGATTAATTGGCGAGAATGTTGCGTAAAAATACTATCTGCCATATAATACAGTCACTATATTCAATACCGGAGAACCGGAAGGAGGACTTTAGTAATGGCAAGCGTAAGTTATGAAAATGTAGTAAAGAAGTTTGGTGATTTCACCGCATTGCACGACCTTAATCTGGATATTAAGGATAAGGAATTTTTGGTGCTGGTTGGCCCGTCTGGGTGTGGTAAATCCACCGCGTTGCGTTGTCTGGCTGGCCTGGAAGAGATTACATCTGGCGAGGTTCGCATTGGTGATCGTGTTGTCAATGATGTGCCCCCCAAAGACCGCGACATTGCTATGGTCTTCCAGTCCTATGCGCTTTACCCGCACATGACCGTATATGATAACATGGCATTTGGGTTGAAGCTGCGCAAGACCCCCAAAGACGAAATTGATCAGCGGGTGAAAGAAGCTGCCGGCATTTTGGGTATTGAGCAATTGCTGGCCCGCAAGCCGCGCGAGCTTTCCGGTGGTCAGCGTCAGCGCGTTGCAGTAGGCCGCGCCATTGTGCGTAACCCGAAAGTGTTCCTGTTTGACGAACCGCTTTCCAACCTGGACGCCAAACTGCGCGTGCAGACCCGTTCCGAGATCAGCAAGCTGCACCACAATTTGCAGACCACCTTTATCTATGTGACTCACGACCAGGTAGAGGCCATGACCATGGCTGACCGGATCGCTGTGATGAACAAAGGATATTTGCAGCAGCTGGACACCCCCCAAAATCTGTATGATCATCCGAATAATCTGTTTGTGGCCGGGTTTATTGGTTCTCCGGCGACCAATTTCTTCCCCGCACATTTGCGCGCTGAGGGGGAGGATGTTGTCGTGGATACCGGCGCCTTCCGGGTCAAGTTACCGGAAGCCTCCCGTGCAACCTACAGGCCGTATGTGGATAAAGAAGTGATTTTCGGCATTCGTCCTGAAGATATCCACGCCGCAGACTATATTCCGGGTGGAATCACGCCAGCATTGGTTGATGCCAAAGTGGATGTCACCGAGTTGATGGGTAATGAAATTTTCCTGTACCTGATGATCGATGAGAAGCAATTTGTGGCTCGTGTTGATCCCCGCGCCAAATACTCGATTGGGGATACCGCGAAAGTAGCCTTTAATATGGATAACTGCCACATTTTTGACCCGGCATCTGATCCGGAAAATCCGGTTGCAATTCGCTAATCCATCACACTCACGATAGTTTTATCGTATCCTTATAGCGCAAGAATTTCTTGCGCTATATGTTTAAATAGTGAGGGAAAATTGCCATGAGCCTGGCGAAGGATCGTCCACAACCTGGGCGCCCTCACTTCGACAAAATCATGAAAGATTGAAAAAGATAAAGGAGTCAAAATGATTAAATTAGTGCTTTTGCGTCATGGTGAAAGTGAATGGAACAAAAAAAACCTTTTTACAGGCTGGACAGATGTTGACCTTTCTGAGCAGGGCGTTAAGGAAGCCAACGACGCTGCCAGGTATCTGAAAGAGGGCGGTTATGCTTTCGATATTGCCTATACCTCAGTCTTGAAACGAGCGATCCGCACCTTGTGGCTGACGCTGGATGGTATGGATTTGATGTGGATCCCGGTGGTGCGCAACTGGCGGCTTAATGAGCGCCATTATGGTGCGTTGCAGGGATTGAATAAAGCGGAAACGGCTGCCAAGTATGGCGATGAACAGGTGCTCATCTGGCGGCGCAGCTATGATATCCGTCCACCTGCACTGGAAAAGGATGATGAGCGGTATCCCGGCCACGACCCGCGCTACAAAGACCTCAGTGATGAGGAACTGCCTCAGGCAGAATGCTTGAAGGATACGGTTGAGCGATTCCTGCCTTTCTGGCTTGAGACGATTGTGCCGTCGTTGAAGGATGGCAAGAAAGTCCTGATCGCTGCACATGGCAACAGCCTGCGTGCATTGGTCAAATACCTGGACAATGTGCCCGATGATGTGATTGTAGGGATTAATATTCCCACTGGCATGCCGCTGGTGTATGAATTGAATGATGACTTGACCCCGATTCGCTCCTATTATCTGGGCGACCCTGAAAAGGTGAAGAAAGCCATGGAGGCGGTTGCCAATCAGGGCAAGGCAAAATAGTTTTCCGGGTTTGATAATGAAAAGGGCTGCCGATTTTCGGCAGCCCTGGTTTTTAAACGGGGGAGTGATTTGCAAAGGGAGCGGTGAGGGGCAAGCCCAGGAGGGGGCGTTTTCGCGACACGTACCGCAGCAATCTATTTTTGGTCAGACAGACAGAAAGGGTGCAGTTGGTTATCGTGGGCGACAGGGTAAAGCATACCCCACGTTTACAATTTCTGGTTTGAGCAGCTTGTTTATTAAAAAATCACCTGCAGGACCGTATCAATTTTTTCCAGGGCAGCAACGGCACCCGCCGCTTCGGATGCGCTCAGGGCTGCCGGGTGCATGCCGGCCAGTTCCTGTTCCAGGGCGGCGAAGGCAGCTTGCACATTCAGGTCTTCGTTCATATGGGTTTCAAAGGCAGTCAGCAGGCTTGCTTTTGGGGCAGGGGATTGCGCTGCGGCATTTTTGGCTGCTTCCCGCAGAGCAGATGCCTGGGCACGAAAGGCGCGCAGCCGCTCGCTGGATTGGGCCATCAGCTCGAGGGAAAAGTCCAATTCCTGACGGTAGGGATAGTTGATGACCACAAAGCGGATCTCTTCTGCCGAGTAACCCATGTCCAGCAGGGTTGAGGTGTAGTATTCATTGCCGAGGCTCTTCGCCATTTTATGACCGTTTGAGAGGAGATGCCCGCCGTGCAGCCAGTAGCGCGCCATTTCATAATCGCGTGCCGCCTCAATAATCGCTACACTGTAATCGTGGTGACGGACGAGATTGTCTACCCCGCCACAGTAGATGGACAGGGGTTCGTCCATCGTGCCAACGATGATGCTGGCATCCTGCACATTCCAGGCGGGGCGGCCACGGCCGAGGCTGGTTTCCCAGTCGATGCCGGCAGCTTTCTTCTCGCCATACCAGAGGATGAAGTCGCCTTTATTCCAGCGATTTGGGGGGTAGTTGTCCAGATGAAACCGGCGGGTTTCTTCCGGCCAGTCGCTCAGGTCAAGGTTGGCAATTTTGCCAAAGTCGGCAAATTTGAGGGCGTCGTAATAGACGTTGCCGTCATGCCAGTAGGCAAAGCCTTTGTCGATCAGGGTCTGGATGAGGGCAGCCGCATCATCGACATGATCTGACGCATTTGCCAGATGATCAGGGTGTTTGATGCGCAGCAAGGCCATCTCTTCAACAAACTGGCCGATGTTTTCCTTGGTGATCTCGTGCAGCGGGCGCCCCTGTTTTTTGGCTTCCAGCAGCGCTTTGTCTTCCAGGTCGGTGATGTTCATTCCTCGTTCTACGGTGTAGCCCAGGTATTCCAGATAGCGTACGACGACATCTTCATAAAGAAAGGTGCGGAAATTACCGATATGTGCCCGCCGATAAATGGAAGGGCCGCAGGTGAAGACGCTGACTTTTTGTGGATTGACTGGTTTAAAAGTTTCCAGCTGTTGAGAAGCGGTATTGTGAAGTTTTAACATTGCATCATTCTCCATCTACGATTAAATTTTCTGGGGACCGGGGGATGTGGAGTTTGCCCATCGTCCGCCGAAATAACCCAACGCCAGCGCGGCCAGCAGGGTGATCGCGCCCATTAAAGCAAAAGCATCCTGCCAGAACTTCATCGGGAAGAGACGGATAAGGGTGTCAGAATACAGGAACAGCCAGGTATCTCCCTCGAAAAAGAGGCGGTGGAACTGGGTGAACAGGGCGTCAAAACTGGTGGCAACCAGCACGAGGATCGTCATGAGCAACCCTGTGGTCAGCCAGCCGCCGCGGGAAACCCCTCTCCAGAAGCCGGCCAACCAGCTGCCCCGCCAGGCCCACACAGCCAGCCCGCCAAACAAAATGAGCAGCCCGTACCACACCGCTAACGCCTGCTGCACAAGTACCTGTACATCCACCATGTGGCTCAATTCGCGCTCGTTATACAGCGGGCTGCCGTCCGGCAGGGTTTGGCCTTCCAGCTCGGTCTGGTTGAACAGGAAATCGATCGAGATTTCGCCCCAGTACAGGCGGTCTTGTTTGGTGAAGCCGTAGGGATCCGGCGGGAAATTGGGTTTGTTGTATTCGTATTGCAGATAGAGGGGGCCAAACAGCAATCGCGCCGCGCTCATAATCAAGATAAAGGGAAGGATCAGGGTGATCAGCCAGCTTAACCCGTTGTACAGTTTTCGCATCGTTAATATTCGTCTCCAGCGTGTCTCAGAATAGAGTTAATTCTACTCGACTTTACGTGAAATTCGGGTTTGCGGGCGTATTAGAGTTTTATAGGAGTTGGGAATGGGTGTGGTCACGCCGTTTGACCGCACCCTGCAAGTTTTCATGCTGAGGAAGCGGTCGAAAAAACAGCTATGTTCTACATGCCTGCCCTCTCTCTAAATCTCTCTCCCGCTTGTCGGGAGAGAGACTTCAAATTAATCACTGCAAATTGTCGACTTCGTCCGAGAAGATGAAGTTCAGCACCATGGCATTGGTGATCCATTCCACGGGGGCTTTGTCGTCGGTGAAGACGATGGTTTCCTGAGGAGCGGGAGCCTGGTTGAGCATGGCGATTTCAACCGACTGGATCAACAGGGGGCTGATTTCGCCGCTTGGCTCGCGTGTCAGCATCAGCTTGAGATTCTCTTTCAGGTTATCTGGTGTGGTGGGCTGCACGGTGGCGTAGAGAATCGAGTTGAAGCTGTAGGGCAGGTCAATGACGTGCACGTTGGGGAAGATGGTCAACAGGGTGGTGGAGAGGGCGTCGATCATGCGCCTGTCATTGGGGGCGCGTCCCACGTTGAGCACCAGCACGCCGTCATCGGTGAGATGCTCGCGGGCGATCTGGAAGAACTCGCGGGTGGTCATGTGGTAAGGGATGTAGGGTGGGCGGTAGGCGTCCAGGCTGATGATCTGGTATTTTTCCTGGCTGTGGGCCAGCCCCCAGCGGCCATCCTGGACGAAGACGTTCAGGTTCTCCTGATTCATGTCAAAATACTTGCGGGCCACATCAACAATTTTGGGGTCGATCTCATAGCCATCAATCTGGATGTTCCCGTAGGCTTCGGTAGCCTGACGGGCGGTGGTGCCGGCCGCCAAACCGACGATGGCGATCTTCTTCACGTTTTCTGGTACATAGGGCGGGGGGTTAAAGTAGGGCGCGGCGAGCACCTGCTCCCAGGGGCCGAAGTAGCTGAGCTGGGTGGGGTGATAGATGGAGTGGACGCCCTGGCCTTCATTGAGGCGCAGCATGACAAAATCATCTTTTTCCAACACCTGAATATAGTTGTAGGAGGATTCGGTTTCGTAGATTTGCCCTGATGAGGCTTTGTCTGTGCCGCCCAGTCCCCAGATGGCGAGGGCGATCATGGCCAGCGGGAGCCAGATGTAGGGCAGGGTTTTGCGCCAGCCGCTGCTTAACCATAATCCGATCAGGCCAACAATGAGCAGAAGAAATCCAAATAACAGAAAAGTGCGGTAGGTGCCGATGGCGGGGAAAAGCAGTAAGGCCGGCAGGAATGTGCCGATGAAAGACCCGAAGGTGGAAATGCCATAAATGCGTCCGGAGATTTTGCCCACGTTTTGGGTATCGTGGATCGCCAGGCGGATGGCGAAGGGCGAAGCGGTACCCATCAGTGTCATCGGGATGGCAAGCAGGATGAGTACGGAGGTGAAGGAGCCGAAGAGTATGCCCAGCTGCAGTTCATCAAAGGCGTTGGCAGCCAGACGCAGCACTGGCCGCGAGAGGAGCGGCACCAGGGCGGTGCTGATGGCAGACCAGATGATGATCTTGTAGAACGTGGCTTCGCTGCCGGAACGGTCAGCCCATTTTCCGCCGATGAAATAACCGGCTGCCAGGTAAATCAGGATCAGGCCGATGATGCTGGCCCACACCAGGTTGCTGGTGCCGAATACGTTGCCCAGCAGGCGCGAAGCGGCCATCTCTACTCCCAGAGTGGTTAGACCGGAAAAGAAGATTGCCACGTAATTGTATTTGCGCATAGGCGAATGCCTCCTGTGATAGTTTGGTTAAGGATGATTATAGTTGACAATGGATGAAACCGTGCTCAAGTATAATACGGGGAGGGCATGATGTAATCTGAAACGGAAGGTTTGAACGAACCAGGACTAGGAAGTATCGAATGAAATTCAGCATAAGGAGTTTAGCATGAAACTGGTCAGTGTTGCGGAAATGCAGGCAATTGAGCGGGAGGCGGATGCCAGCGGGTTGAGTTATGCCGAGATGATGCAAAATGCAGGTGAGGGGCTGGCGCAGCAAGTGCACTACCGGTTTGGCGATAGCCGCTGCAAGGCAGCGATGGGTTTGATTGGTACGGGCAATAATGGCGGAGACGGGCTGGTGGCATTGACCTGGCTGGCGCAGAACGGTTGGGAAACGCGCGCTTATCTGGTGCGTCCACGGACGGAAGATGACCCCAACCTGGCTGCGTTCATTGAAGCGGGCGGGGTAACCCTGTCGCTGGAGGATGACCCCGAATTTGCGCATCTGGATGCCTGGCTGGATGCGTCCGTGGTGCTGCTGGATGCTGTGCTGGGCACGGGTTTCCAATTGCCGATGCGTGAGCCGATTGGCGGCGTTTTGGCACACGTGGCTGGCTCGCCAACGCAGCCATTCGTGGTTGCCGTGGACTGTCCGTCCGGGGTGGACTGCGACAGCGGCGAGGCGTCAGATGAATGTATTCCTGCTGACTTGACGGTGTGCATGGCGGCGGTGAAACAGGGTTTGATCCGGCTGCCGGCCTGGAGTCTGCTTGGTGAGCTGGAAACCGTGGACATCGGATTGCCCAATGACCTGGCTGGACTTAAGGGAATTGACCTGGAGGTGATCCTGCAGGAAGATGTCTGCCGGATGCTGCCCGCGCGTCCGCTGGTTTCCCATAAAGGCACGTACGGCACGGTGACAGTGGTGGCCGGTTCGGTCAATTACACTGGCGCAGCGTATCTGGCAAGCAAGGCGGCTTACCGGATTGGGGCCGGGCTGGTGCAGACGGCTGTGCCCGGGCCATTGTATGAGGTTCTGGCAGGCCAACTGCCGGAAGCGATCTGGCTGGTTCTGCCGGATGAGATGGGGGTGCTCCACCAGAAAGGCGCGGCGCTGGTATGTGAGAATCTGGGGCGCACTTCTGCGCTTCTGTTGGGTCCTGGCTGGGGCGAAGAGGAGACTACGGCTGGTTTTTTGAAAAATTTGCTGGATGTGAAACGGCATGAGTCGAAACATACCGGAATTGGATTTGTTGGGAAGACAGGCAGTATGCTGGGGAAAGAAGGAATCAGCCTGCCGCCGCTTGTGGTGGATGCAGATGGGTTGAAGCTGTTGAACACCCTGCCAGACTGGCCGCATTTGCTGCCGCCAGGATCGATTTTGACACCGCACCCCGGTGAGATGGCGGTGTTAAGCGGGCTGCCGATCAGTGAAATCCAGGCGGAACGGGAAGTGCTGGCGGGGGTGTATGCCCGCGAGTGGGGGCATGTGGTGGTACTGAAGGGGGCGTTCACGGTGGCCGCCAGCCCTGACGGACGCACGGCGGTGATCCCGATTGCCAGCTCGGCGCTGGCGAGTGCGGGGATGGGGGATGTGCTGGCGGGGATGATTGCCGGATTGCGTGCCCAGGGCGTGCCTGCTTACGAAGCGGCCTGTGCGGGTGCCTGGCTGCACGCCCAGGCGGGTTTGGCGGCGGCCGAGGCGTGCGGCTGTGAGGCGTCTGTCATCGCCAGCGATGTGCTGGAAGCGATCCCGCAGGTGTTGGGAGGATGCGGGTAGGGGTAATTTTGGGAGAGGGATGTATGGAATTGGTCAAGATTTGAAAGAATTGTTTAGGTTTCGGATAAGAAAAGGCTTGTTGCAGGGTCATACATTCATCAGATTTTATAACGACTAAAGTCGTTGCTACAATTGCGGGAACTCAGGATAATCGAGAAAGCCGCCCCGATCGGGGCGGCTTTGTTCATGCTTATACGTTTTTATGCGGCATCGGGTGCGATTTCTTCACCGATATCACTTACTTTTTTCCCCAGCTTGGCTTTCTGCTCTTCAAGGACGGTTTTGCTTTTTTCCTGCAGCTCGGCTGCTTTTTCTTTTCCTTCGTCAAGCAGGGTTTTTCCTTTTTCCTGCAATTCGGTTGCTTTTTCTTTGGCAACCTTGGTGAGTTCTTCTACCTGCACCTGGGCTTTGCCGAGGCTGTCTTCCAGGCGGGCGTAGGCATCATCAACTTTTTCGGTGGCTTTGTCGCTGATCTCAATGGCCTTGTCTTTGATGACGGTGCGGGTTTCTTCCCCGGATTGGGGAGCGAGCAGCAGGGCAGTCACGCCGCCGGCGACAGCACCTGCGAGGAAACCGAGAACGAAACTGGTGAAATCATTATTGTCTGACATGTGTTTCTCCTTAAATGTTTGGATAGGATAAATGGGTTGGTTATTTTCTCTTGCCGGGATTCAACAGGTCAGAGACCTTTTTGAGGTAGGCGAGATATTCATTTAGTTTGATCACCGGCTCAGCAAGGTTATCGCTGAGGAAGGTGGCGGTGCCGCGCACCGTGTTGACTGTTTCATTGGTCGAGTCGATGATTGGCTTGATCTCGTTCTGCAGGAGGTTGGTCAGCAGGGCGAGCTGCACGATCAGGATGATCAGGGCAACGCCGATGATCAGCGATTCGAAGGCCATGAAGATGATGAAGATGTCGCGTACGCGGGCGGTTACATCTTCTCCCTGGGTATATAAAAATACCAGCGCGCCAATGATGGCTGCGACCAGCACCACGATGGCGATGACGATCATCGCAATCTGGCCTTTGGTGAGGACTTCTTTCTGGACTGGCGTTTCCGGTTTCTCCGGCTGCGGGGTGACAGGCGGCAGTGCTTTGGTTTTTTCGGTCGGGATTTCCATCTTTTCTTCCATATCTTTCCATTCTATCACAGAGGATACTTGGTTTATTTTTCAAATCATACCTACTATCATTATACACAGGAATGAGCCGTAAGACATAATAAACAACTGTCAAATTGGGAATGTTCCCGGAAATATATACTTTTTCGAATCCTGGATTGACTAATCTCCCATTCTCTTTCTGAAAATTTGCAGTTTCCTCCTCTTCATGTTAAACTTATTTGTTATGGTGCGCAATTTTTTTCTATTAATGCTTGGCTTTTGGCTCCCTTTCCTAACCGGCTCGTTTCAGATCAGCCGGCCAAAAATTGATTCTCCGCAAACCGGGGAAGCCTTGCAGGGAATAGTGGAAGTGATTGGCACCAGCGAGATTGTCGGGTTCCAGCGTGCTGAAGTGGCTTTTGCGTATGGTGCGGACAGCTCGACCTGGTTCCTGATTACGGATAGTGATCAGCCTGTGCATGACGGAGTGCTGGCAGCGTGGGATACCACCACCATCGCCGATGGCAGGTATCTACTGCGGGTAAGGGTCAATACTGCGGAAGGGGATGTGGTGGATGTGGAGGTTAAGGAGCTGCGCGTGCGCAACTATACCCCCATTGAAACCAGCACGCCGCTCCCGGAGGCATTGATGGCTGAACCGCAGGTTGTTTTACCGGAGGCGACTCCGCTGCCGACACCGACAAATTTGCCGGAAAACCCGGCCAGCGTGACCCTGACGAAATTGAGCTTTAGCCTGGTGGAAGGGGCTGCTTTCGTTTTGATTGTGTTCCTTGTATTGGGTATATACAGCGCGGCCAGGCGGAAACGTCCGCGCCGCTGATATGAGAGAGATGTTGAGTAAATTATCCGCGATGTTTGGAAAAGAAACTACCCCTGATGACAGGAATTACTTGATCGTTGGTCTTGGCAACCCGGGACGGGAATATCGAGACACACGCCACAATGTGGGCTTTATGGCTGTTGACCGGTTTTGCGAAATGCAGGGGGTACGGCTCGGAAAAGTTAAATTTCAGGCGATCATTGGCGAGACGCGCATTGGCGCGGCGAAGGTAATCCTCGCCAAACCACAGACCTTCATGAACCTTTCAGGGAATGCGGTGGCTTCGGTTGTGCGTTTTTACAAAATTGTACTGGAGAATGTTCTGGTTGTGCATGATGATCTGGACCTGCCGTTTGGCACGCTGCGGCTGCGTCCCGGCGGCGGGGCGGGCGGGCAAAAAGGTTTGCAATCGACAATTGACCGCCTGGGTACACAGCAATTTCCCCGAATGCGGATCGGCATTGGCCGCCCGTCTGGTCAGATGGATGCTGCCGCGTACGTACTCCAGAAATTTGGCAGCGCGGACCAGGAAGAGCTGGATATGATCCTGCGCCGCGCGGCGGAAGCAATCGAAATCTTTGTGCGGGAAGGACTGGACTCGGCGATGAATCGATTCAACGGGGCTGGTGAAAATGGCACATAAAGCAATTCTGGAAGCCATCCGTGCAACAGGGGCATATCAGGAACTGCTGGCTGACCTGCGCGACGGGGTGAAGCTGTCTGGATTGGGATTGTCACGATCTGCACGGCTGCCGGTGCTGGCGGCTTTGCAGCAGGACATGGCCGTGCCGGTTCTCCTGCTGACCCATCGTGCCGACCGTGCACTGACCCTGCTGGATGAGCTGGGGTTCTGGGCGCCGGACGCACTGCGCCAGCATTTTCCCGAACCAAACCCGCTTTTCTATGAAAATGCCAATTGGGGGGCGGTGGTACGCCGCGAGCGGATGCAGGTGTTGACCGGTCTGGCTGCCTATCATCTCCCTTCCCTTCCCAAACCCGAAAAGATGCCGCTGCTGGTGGCGCCGGTGCGGGCGGTGATGACGCGTACCCTGCCGCGGCGCGATTTTTTGACCAACGCGCGCATGTTGAAGCTGGGCACGGTCGTGCCCCTGGATCAACTGGTGCGCCGCTGGGTGGAAATTGGTTACCAGCCCTGTGATATTGTGGTTGAGCCGGGACAGTTTTCCCGCCGGGGCGGCATTCTCGACATCTGGCCGCCAGCATCTGTTTTTCCGGTGCGGCTGGAGTTCTTTGGGGATGAGATCGATACCCTGCGCAGTTTCAATCCTGCCACGCAGCGCACGATTGAGAATTTGAAAAACATTCTGGTCAGTCCTGCCAGAGAGTATTTGCCCGGCAAGGCTGATGGTATGCCCTGGCTGGAAGAAGGCCGCGAGTTGAATGAGTTTGATCTGCCGCGCCTGCATCCTGCCCCGGCCAGCTTGCTGGATTACCTGCCGCGAAACACGGTCATCCTGGTGGATGACCTGGAAGCTATGGCGGATACTGCCAGCGAGATTGAAGAGCAGGCGGTGCGCTTCCGCGCTGAGTCGATCAGCGAAGGGACTTTGCCGGAAGATTTTCCGGTGCCCTATCTTTCCTGGTCAGAGCTGGAGGACAGCCTGGATTCAAGCGGCTGGCTGGAACTGGGGCGGTCCACTGCTGGCGAGCGTGTCTCGCCGGTGGCTGCCATCTTCACCCCGGGCGGACGTTTTGGCGGCCGGTTGAAGCCGCTGATGGACTCGATTGGGGATTATTGTCATGCCGGGGAACAGGTGGTGGTGGTCTCACGACAGTCACCGCGTTTGAAAGAACTGTGGCAAGACCGCGAAGGTTTTTTGACCTTGAAATCTGTGCCTGCTTTTGTGGAAGGGATGTTAACCGAAGGCTGGACGTTGTCTTCACCCGATGCAGTGACAACCCATTTATTCACAGATAGCGAAATTTTTGGTTGGGACAGGCCCAAACCGCGCGCCAAACGGATTGAAGTTGCGGAAGCGCCGGAAGCCAGCTATGCCGATCTTGAAGTGGGGGATTGGGTGGTGCATGTTGACTATGGAATTGGCTGTTTTGCCGGTTTGCTCACCCGCACCATGGAAGGGACGGAACGCGAATATCTGCGTATTGACTATGATCAGGGAGATCAATTGTTTGTCCCGGTGCATCAGGCTGACCGCCTCAGCCGCTATGTGGGTGCGGACGGCGGCACCCCGCACCTGACCCGTCTGGGGACCGGAGAATGGGGCAAAGCCACCGAGCGCACGCGCGAAGCCGTGCTGGAAATCGCCCGGGATTTGCTGGATCTGTATGCGAAGCGTCAGGTTGCTTCGGGTTATGCCTTTGCGGAGGATACCCCCTGGCAGCAGGAGATGGAAGCCAGTTTCCCGTACATTGAAACCGAGGACCAGCTGCGCGCGATTGCCAGCATCAAGAATGATATGGAAAACCAGCGCCCGATGGACCGCCTGCTGTGCGGTGATGTCGGCTACGGCAAGACGGAAGTTGCCCTGCGGGCGGCTTTCAAGGCGGTGATGGACAACAAGCAGGTCGCTTTCCTGGTGCCGACCACCGTGCTTGCCCAGCAGCATTACGAGACTTTTCGTCAGCGCCTGGCGGCTTATCCGGTGGAAGTGGAGATGCTCTCCCGTTTCCGCACGCCCAAACAACAGGATGAAATTCTTGAGCGCTTGCGCAAAGGCACGGTCGATATTGTGATCGGTACACACCGTTTGATCTCGAATGATGTGTCTTTTAAAGACCTCGGCCTGGTGGTGATTGATGAGGAACAGCGTTTTGGGGTCACGCATAAAGAACATCTCAAGAAAATGCGCGCTGAAGTGGACGTGCTGACGATGACGGCTACCCCCATTCCGCGGACGCTTTATATGGCGCTGACCGGCGTACGCGACATTTCGATGATCGCGACCCCGCCGGAAGAGCGCCTGCCAGTGATCACTCATATCGGACCATACTCGAAGCGCCTGATCCGCCAGGCTGTGCTGCGTGAACTGGAGCGCGGTGGACAGATTTTCTTTGTACACAACCGCGTGCAGACGATTGATGCGATGCGCCGTCATCTGGAGCGTCTGGTGCCGGAAGCACGGATTGGCATCGGACATGGGCAGCTGCCGGAAAAAGAACTTTCAAATGTGATGGAGGTTTTCACCAAAGGGGATATTGATATTCTCTTGTGCACGACGATCATCGAATCAGGGCTGGATATTCCAAATGCCAACACGCTGATCGTCGACCGCGCCGATACCTTTGGTCTGGCGCAGTTGTATCAGCTGCGCGGGCGGGTGGGGCGCGGTGCGCAGCGCGCTTATGCGTATTTCTTCCGTCACAAGAGCCGTTCTGCTACCCTGCAGGGGCTGGAACGTCTGGAAGTGATTGCCGAAAACACGCAGTTGGGGGCCGGGTATTCGATTGCCATGCGCGATCTGGAAATGCGCGGGGCGGGCGAATTTCTGGGGACCCGCCAGCATGGCTATATTGCCTCGGTGGGCTTCCACCTGTACACGCGTTTGCTGGGGCAGGCCGTGCGCGACCTGCGCAAGGCGCAAGGTTTGGAAGGGCAGCAAGATGACGAATTGCTGCGTGAGGATTTGCGAATGCCGGTCAGTGTAGATCTGCCCACATCGGTGGGGATCCCCTTGTTTTACGTGCCGGAGCAGAACATGCGCCTGCAGCTTTACCGGCGCCTGGCAGATATGCAGACCGAGAAGGAAGTGCAGGCTTTGGGAGAAGAATTTGAGGACCGCTTTGGCCCAATGCCGGAGCAGACCCGCGAGTTGCTGTATCAAATGCGGGTCAAACTGCGCGGAGAGCGAATTGGCCTGTCGTCTATCAGTATGGAAGGACAGCAAATTGTGCTGCGTTTTCCGCCGCTGCCGAAAGGGGTGCGCTCCCGAGATTTACCGGAGATCGGCTGGCGCACACGCACCGGCAAAAATGGATTTCGGATTATGATCGAAGAATTTGATGACTGGCAGACGATGCTGCTGGATGTGTTGGGCGAAATTTGCGTGGCGATGAGAAAATAATTTAACAGGTTGCCGTCGCAGTTAACCTTGAGTACAATAAGGTATCGGACAAATCATTCTTTTGATCTGTTTTCCGGGTTGGGAGGAACCATGCTTTATTTCACCGCTGCTTTGGTATTCGTTGGTTTGATTGTATGCGTGTCTGGACGGACGTTATTTGCCACAACGCCATTTTTGGGGGGCTTTCTGGTTTCCGGTATGTTAGGATACCAACTTGGATTGATGTTTATTGCCCCCCCGAATAATTGGCCTGCTTTTTTGCTGCCGCTGTTGTCCTTTATCGCGGTTGGTTTGATCGGCGGTGTGCTGGCGAAAGCATTATATACGGTGCTGTTGGTGATTGCCGGTCTGGCGCTGGGCGCTTTTATCGGCCTGGTAGCAGGATATGTAATCAATCTGGGTGGTAATCCGCATGTTTTGACCTCCAATTTTTTCAGTTTCCAGCCGGAGAACCTTGTCCAACTGTATACCATGTTGATTGCCGCGGCGCTATTTGCAGGTTTGTCGCTGGTTGCACAGGATACGATGGCGATGTTGTCCACGGCTTTTTTTGGTGCGGGTATTGCCGCGATTAATCTTGCTGACCTTTTTGATGCTACGATGACGGGCCGGGTTGCGGCAATTGCAACGGAGCCTGTTCTGGTGATCTTTGCCTGGTTATTCCTGGGTATGGCGGGGGTATTTATCCAGAACAAGAATGACGATATTGATTGAAGGATCGTGTGTTTTTTAGCGCCTCCCGCATGAAGCGGGAGGTTTTTTTGTTTCGGGCAATTGTCCCTGAACAGGGCTGCTGTGCAGGCATGGGACAGGTAGATACGTCTGATTTCTCCTTCTTGTTCAGTATTAAAAATTGATAGAAAATTTGCCCTATTCTGTAAAATCTGATAAAATTACAGGTCAGCAGATTGTATTCTTTCATTAAACAGGACGGAAAAATGGATTTCAAATTACATGCTCCTTTTCAACCCACCGGAGATCAGCCGGAAGCGATTAAGGCTCTGGTAAAGGGGATTCAAAACAAGCAGGAACATCAGGTGCTGCTGGGGGCTACCGGCACGGGCAAGACTTTCACGATTGCCAATGTGATCCAGCAGATGCAGATGCCCGCGCTGATTATGGCGCATAACAAGACCCTCGCCGCCCAATTGTATGCTGAGTTTAAGGAATTTTTCCCCGAGAACGCGGTGGAATATTTTGTTTCCTACTATGATTATTATCAGCCGGAAGCGTATGTGCCACGGCGTGACCTGTATATCGAAAAAGAGACGGACATCAACGAAGAGATCGATCGCCTGCGGCTGGCAGCGACTGCGGCCTTGATGTCCCGCCGGGATGTGGTGGTGGTGGCTTCGGTATCCTGCATTTATGGATTGGGTGACCCGGCGGCCTATGGCAAGGTAGTGATCAATCTGGAAACGGGGAACCTGTATCGGCGCAATGCCCTGCTGCGAAAACTGGTGGAGAGCCACTACTCCCGCAATGATATGGACCTCAAGCCCGGCACCTTCCGTGTGCGTGGAGATGTGCTGGAAATCATCCCGGCCTATGAGGATAAAACGGCCTACCGGATTTCATTCTTTGGCGATGAAATTGAGAATCTGACAAAGGTAGACCGCTTGACGGGGGAGGTGCTGGACCGCCCGAACCAGGTGCAGATCTACCCGGCCAAACATTATATTACTGAAGAAGACCGGATGAAGAAGGCGCTGATGGATATTGAGGCGGAATTGGAGCAGCAGCTTGCCATGTTCCGCAGCCAGGATAAACTGCTGGAAGCGCAGCGCCTGGAACAGCGCACGCGCTATGATCTGGAAATGATGCGCGAGGTGGGACATTGTGCCGGCATCGAGAACTATTCCCGCCATTTGGACCAGCGCGCACCTGGCAGCGCCCCGTGGACGTTGATGGACTACCTGCCCAGTGATTATTTGTTGATCCTCGATGAATCCCATATGACCATCCCCCAGATTCGCGGAATGCACCGCGGTGACCGTGCGCGCAAGCAAAATCTGGTGGATTTTGGTTTCCGGCTTCCCTCGGCGCTGGATAACCGCCCCCTCACTTTTGAAGAATTTGAGGATGTGATGGGGCATACCATTTATACTTCGGCCACCCCTGGCCCGTTTGAACTGGAAAAAACAGACCGCATTATCGATCAGGTGATTCGTCCGACAGGGCTGGTGGATCCTGAGGTAGAAGTGCGCCCGATTGAGGGTCAGGTAGATGACCTGGTGAGTGAAATTTACCAACGGGTGGAACGCGGTGAGCGCACCCTGGTGACAACCCTGACCAAGCGCATGTCTGAAGATCTGTCAGATTACCTGCTGGAGATGGGCATCAAGGTCAATTATCTGCACTCTGAAGTGGAAACCCTGGACCGGATTGCCATCCTGCGCGACCTGCGCATGGGGGTGTTTGATGTGCTGGTGGGGATCAACCTGCTGCGTGAGGGTCTGGACCTGCCGGAGGTATCTCTGGTGGCGATTCTTGATGCGGACAAGGAGGGTTTCCTGCGTTCTGACCGGGCGCTGATCCAGACCATTGGACGCGCGGCGCGCAATGTCAATGGTAAGGTGATCATGTATGCAGACAGGATGACCGATTCGATGAACCGGGCGATTGACGAGACCAATCGCCGCCGTGAGAAACAGGTGGCATATAACATTGAACACGGGATTGAGCCGGTCAGTATTATCAAGGCGATCTATGATCTGACCGAACGCGTCAGCCAGGAGCATGCGATGGCGGAATCTGGCGCGGAGTATGATGCGGGCGGCGGACGCGGTCCCGTGGAGAGTATGCCGCGCAAGGAACTGCAGCGGATTATTGACGAACTGGAAAATCAGATGAAACAGTCTGCCCGCGACCTGGAATTCGAGCGAGCGGCTGCCATCCGTGATCAGATTTACGAGATGCGCGCGATTCTGGCCGAGCAGTCGAAGCTGCCGCCCTGGCAGCGGGCGAAATTGCTGGCGGGGGAAATTACGTTCAATGAGTAAAAGGGCTGGAGCGGGGGTTAAAACGTGGCGATGACATCAAAGCGGGTGAATTCGTCGGTGGCCGGCTGCCAATCAGTGCTGACGCCGCTGACGAAGCTGCTGCGCGGGCCTTTGCGGAGGAAGAAAGTCAGGGTTTCGAGGTCTTTGCGCGGGCCTTCCGCAGTGACTTCGACGCTGCCATCAAAACGGTTGCGCACCCAGCCGGTCAGGTGTAGTTCCTGGGCGGCGGCCAGCACAAAGTAGCGAAAGCCGACCCCCTGGACACGGCCTTCAACCCTGGCATGCAAACGTTCTGTTGGAATACTTCCGTCAGCACTCATTGTGTGCGTTCTTTTTTGCGGATGCTGCCAATAGAGACAGGCAGGGTGATCAGGGCCAGCACCAAAAAATAGGGGGCAATATTTTGCAGGATCAGCGAACCGGTATGAATGCCCAATTGCTGCTGCCAGTTGTATTCTTCCTGTGTCAGAGAAGTTTTGAATGCGGCGGAAAACCCTTCGCTGCACCCAAGACCGTTCTCATAATTCATCATCAAGGTTTGCAGGCCGGAAGACCCGTGATGGGTATAGATGTAGCGGGTAAAGGATTCTGACTGCGCATAGGCAAGAAAAGCGCGCGAGGCTTCCTGCGGAAAGGTATTGCACAGGTCTTCAATTTTGATCAGGGACTGGTTTTCGACGGCCCTTTCCAGCACGCGTTCATAATCCGGGTTGGGATACAGCTCAGCCAGGGAGGCGGTGCCTTCCAGAAGCCACAAGGGGGCGTTGCGATAATTGGCTCCCATCAACTGGTATTGCATGATGTGGGTGATCTCATGGGGGATTTGCCGTTCCAGTTCCAGCTTTTCACCGGGGCCTTGCGGTACCGAAACAAGGACGGTTGCCAGGTCCGGGCTGGCGTGTCCGGCCACCCAGGACTTGTGCTGGCCGAGATTCATGGCAATTTGCACATCACTGGCGTTTTCATAAACATAGATCCTGAGGATGTCGGGCGGTTCGGCAGGCACATAATTTCTGCTGACCTCCAGCGATTGTTGCGCAACACCCAGTACGGTTTGTCCGAAGCTGGCGTCTTTATGATGCCAGTTAATCTGGAAGCCATTTTTTTCGAGCCGCTGCCAATCGAAGCGGTTATCCTCATACAGGAATTGATGTTTTTCGCTTTCGATGATATTGTCATCTGTCAGGGTAGCCTGGAACCAATAGTCTGTGACTGCAAAAGGCCGCAGAGGGGCGGCGGCGGCGTCATAGGTAAAGATCACTTCGCCGTTTTCGCTGCCTGTCACCGTTTCCGTACGGACATTTTGGCCCTGGGGTTGAATAAAAAGGAAGATTTCTTTTACTTCTTCTTCGGTTTGGAGCGTAGTCTGGAAGATGATTTCTTTCCCATACTCATAGAAAACGGTCACGTCTTTAAAGAGAAAGACCGCTTCCGGGGCAGACTGGGCGAAAGCATGGATCCCGGTTAACGGTATGACAAGGATGGTGATCAACGTGGCTAGCAATTTTTTCATGGCTGGCAGAGAGCCCCTTCGAAAGGTGAGATGCTACTCTTCTTTATTTTCCGTTAGATTTCCGTCTGTTTCGTATGGGTCATACAAATCATCGTCTGTCATTTCAATATCGAACAAGTCGGGGAACAGCAAACCTTCATTGAATTCAAGGTTTTCAATGGCTGCTTCGAGAAATTCAACCATATCGGCAAATTCTTCTTCCTGTTCTGCCACTTCAAGCAGGTACTCCAGTGCGGCGCGCACATTTTCTCCGCCAATTTGGGAAAGCGACCATACGATCGTACGTTGCAAGACTTCGTCCAACTGAGTGCTTTTTTCGAGTAAAAGCAACAGGGGGTCACGGGCTTCGTCCAGCTCCAGTTCTCCGGCCGCAATGATCGCAGCCAGTTGGACGTCTGATTCGGGATGATCCAGGTTTTCGAGAACCATATCTGCCCAACGTTTGTCGGCAGAGCGTCCCATCGCAAACATGGCGCTTGCTACCCAGGCGGGGTCTCGGGAAGCAGAGGCCTTGCGGATTTCATCCTGGGCTGCCTTGTGACAGGAGAAGCTGATGGCCTCCAGGGCATGCTGGCGGACTAGCTTGTCATCTTCACCGCGAATCGTGTCCAGCAGGGCGTTCTCGGTTTGGGCATACGCTTCGGTGGAGATTTCTTCAACTTCGCCCAGATAAACGTATTTACCCAGGCCAGTAGCCGCAGCGGCGCGTACATCTTTGGACGGGTCTTGCTGCATTAACTGAATGAGGGTGGGGATCAACTTTTTGTTTTCAAATTCCCACAACAAAGCGATTGCGTTTGCCCGAACTTCAGCGTCGGGGTCGTCCAGCGCCATCAGGGCAATACCGTCAAAACAAACCAGCAAGTCTTCATCGGCGATCCATTTCAAATTTTGCAGGATGTATCTGCGGCGGACAGGATTGATCTGCGGCCAGTTTTCGTTCAAAGCCGCCAGATCGTTTTCTGCCAGGTCTGAAAAACGGTTCAAGATGATGTCCCCTTCCGGGGTGTCATCATCAAGCAAGGTCTCAATAAATTTCTGAATGGAGATTCTTTCAGTTTCAGTCATGTAACTCACCTTATCAGGGGATGACGATCGGATTGATAACATCTTGAGCGGTTACGAAAACCATCAACCCGATTAATATCGCAAAACCAATTGCGTTCAAAGCGTTTTCAAATTCAAGCGGAACCCGTTTGCGGGTGATAATTTCGGGCAGGAGCAGGAGGATGCGCCCGCCGTCCAGGGCGGGGAAGGGCAGCAGGTTGCCGATTGCCAGCGCGATGGAGAGAATGCCCATCAGCAAAATCGTGTTGATAGCGGGCAGTTCCGTGGTGGGCTGGTTAGGGATTGTTTCTGCCTGGGCAGCCTGGGTTTCGATGTCTTTTTCGCGGGCATCCAGGAACAGCCGCCCCATGCTGATCGGGCCGACCAGCCGGGCTTCTTCTTTACTGATCTCGCCTCTTGAGAGCATACCGGGCAATTTGAAGATCATGGTGCCTTGTTCATAGGTCATTTGCAGGGCGGCGGGGATGGCTTGAAAGAAGGGCAGTTTTTCATGAGGATTGCTCATCACGATACCAATCAGATGGCGTTGGTATTCTTCATTGTAGGCTGGCGTCATGCTGGTGACGCCTAATTCCGCGTCCCGCTCGTAGGTGATTTCTATGGGATTGCCTTCAGCTTCAGCAACCACGTTTTGCATGGTCTCGCTGCTGTCAATGATGGTGTCGTTGACCTTGCGGAGAATGTCATTGGCTTGTAATCCAGCGGCGGCGGCCGGGCTGCCTGCTGTGACGCTGGAAACGATCACAATGCTGGGGTCGGGGGTGCCTACCCTGGCGATGGTAATCGTGAAGAAAAGAATGCCGGCGATCAGGTTCATCATCGGGCCGGCAGCCAGGATGCTGAATCGCGTCCAGATGCTGGCGTTGGACATGCCGCCAGGGGCGTCCGTATCGGTCTCACCGACAATGCGGCAGAACCCGCCAAAGGGAATCGCGTTGAGGGTAAAGTCAGTGCCTTTCCAGGTAAACAGCTTGAATAGTTTAGGGGGAAAGCCAAAGCCAAATTCTTCGACTTCAATATGCTGTAATTTAGCAGCTACAAAATGCCCGAATTCATGGATGAAGACCAGGAACCCAAAGGCTAAAATGAATTGTACGAGTAACATTAAGTGTCCTTTTCTGTTTCATCTGCGCTGCGGCTTGTTCTGGCAGGCGAGATGGAAATAAGTAAAACTTACAGGGCGTTTGCCCGAGCATGATCTTATTATACCGTTTCGCGGCATCAAATGCGGATGATTTGTATAGGAAAAATGTAAAAAAGCGATGAGGGGATCAGTCAATCCGGGTTTAGTGATTCGGTGATCCGGAAAGAAGATGGGCGCGGCCTCCTGCGTGGGCAGTGAGTACCTGTTGTACGCCCGGCATTGCAGCCAGGCGCTGCTGCACTTCCGCTGCTTTTTCCCGGGGGCAAAGAACATGTACATTCGGGCCGGCGTCAATGGTGTAACACACCGGCAGCCCCTGGCTGCGCCAGGCCTCCACCGCTTGCATGATCCCCAACGTGGCCGGCTGCCAGTAGAATAGCGGGGGGGTGGAGGTCATCATCACGGCGTGCATCAGGTTGCTGTCCAGTTCCACCACCTCGGCCAGGGCGTCAAAGTCGCGCCCCAGGATGGCCTGGCGGCAGAGGGTCAGGCGTTCTTCCGCCTGTGCCAGCCGGGCGTTTTGCAGGGGGCTGGAACCGGCGAGGGTATGCCCGGCGGTGGAACCGACCGTTTTGTGACCGGCAGCGACCACGGCGACGCAGTCTGCCAGCAGCCAGTGATCTGCCGGGGCGATGGAAGCGGCATAGGAGGTGGCGTCCCCATCCCCGGCCAGCCATTCCACAAAGCCGCCCGGTACCGAGCGGCAGGCCGAGCCTGAACCGTGCCGTGCCAGGCGGGAGAGGGCGGCCTCGTCCAGCGACAGGCCATACGCGGCGCTGGCCGCCAGGCTGAGGGCGGCAAATGCTGCGGCCGAGGAAGCGATGCCTGCGCCCATGGGGAAGTTGTTCTCGCTGGAAACATGCGCATAGCCATCAATGCCAGCCATGCCGCGCACGACGTCCAGAAAAGCCGAGACGCGCTCCAGCGGCGGGCCGTGGAGGGCTTGCCCGTTGAGGGTCAGGCTGTCTGCTGGGAGGGCCGCATCCACGGTGACCGTGGTGCGCGTTTCCAGCCCGGCCAGGTTCATCGAGATGGAGCCGTTGGCCGGCAGGCGCAGGGCCTGGTTGCGGTTGCCCCAATATTTAATGAAGGCGATGTTAGGGTGGGCGATGGCGGTGATTGGGTTGTTTATCATGAAGGCAATTATAACCGAGGCAGGGGAAAGAAAGCTGATTTTTTTGTGCGAAGGATTGTTTGTGAGCATCATTTGCATTCAAATTCCGATTTGAGCACGCATTTTACCATTCTTTAGTAAAATTAGCCTTACGATGATTACTTATGAAGCACTTGAAGCATTTAATTATTACCGTTATGCGGATCCTCCATCTGTCCAGCGCGGTGTACGTTATTATCAGCAAGGTCGGGTGTATGAGATTGAGTACAACGAGGATTTTGCTGTATGTATGGTGCGGGGCAGCGGCGATAATGAATATGAGGTTGTTGTCTCGCAGCGAGGCAAAAAAGAACTCGGATTTTCCTGCACCTGCCCGTACGCAGATCAAGGCTATTTTTGCAAGCATATGATGGCGTCCTTTCTGGCGCTCAGAGAGTATCTTCGCAGCGAAGTGGTGCAGGAAGACTGGAAATATCAACTGGGTCTGGCGCTGCAAAAGGCCCCGCGCCGGACTACAGGATCAAAAGCGCATCGCTATGTAGCCGTGTTTCTTTTGCAGAAGGACGAATACTACTCCGGGGTTTCCTTTAAGATTTCGGCTGCAATTGTCAAGGCTGCCCAGTGGGGCAGATTAAATCACATTGGCGATGATTCTGCTGCCATAAACCAGGCACTGGATGAGGGGCGGGGCTGGGTCAAATATCTGGACCAGCCTTACCAAAATGTTAATCCCGCGGGGTGTATGAACCTTGCGCCGGAAGGGGTTGCCTTTTTTAATTTTATCGTGCAACATGGCCGGTATTATGGATATTCCGAATTTTCTGATTACCTGCCGATCATTGCCCAAATGGACATCCCGGTTTTCCTTCATACCGGCCGCAATAAGGTCTATGAGCGCGTATATATTCTGAATGAGCCGCAGGAGATCAAAGCGGCCTTGATGCGGGATGGTGAAGTAATCTCCCTGCAGGCAGGAGTGCAGTTTAACGGACAGCTTTTTACCTCCGCTAAAAAGAATCTGGACATTGTTTCGGAAAAACCACCCTGGGCGCTGCTGGTTGACAAACTTGTCCCAGTGGCCAACCCTGAGAGTCTGGACCTGCTGCGTATTTTCCCGCTCCATATACCGGCGGAGCAGGAAGATATTTTTCGCGAAAAGTATTTTCTTCAGATTGCCGAACGCATCCCGATCGAAGGGGACGTGGTCCATTGGGAAGATGTGCAGGAGGAGGCTATCCCGCGTCTGTATTTGCATAATGATGCCGGGACGCTGCGCGCTGACCTGCGCTTTGGTTATGGGGAATATGAGACTGAGCCAGACCGCAGCAATGAGTCCGTTTCAACGCTGGACAACCCTGGTTCGTGGACGCTTACCCGCGTTCACCGTCAGCAGGAGCGGGAGGCTGATTTTTATCAGTTATTGACGGACGCTAAATATGGTCTCAAAAGGGCGAACAAGTCTTTTGCTTATGGCACTTTCGAGATACGTGCCCGCACGCATCCCTTTGATTTTCTGATGCATTCTATTCCCGCATTGACAGAAGCCGGGTTTGAAATTTATGGTGACAAAGACGCCCTGGGCAAGGTTAGTCCGCATACCCCCAGTATCAGCTTGAATATCACCAGCGGAATTGACTGGTTTGAACTGGATGCGGTGGTTCTGTATGGGGATCAGCAAGTGGATTTGCGAGAAATCCGCAGGGTGCTTAAAAAAGGCGACCGCTACATCAAACTGGCGGACGGTTCGATTGGACAAATTCCCGATCAGTGGCTGGAGCGGTACAAGTACCTGTTTGAGATGGCCGAAGAGACGGATGGCGGTTTGCGGGTCAGCGATTTGCAGCTTTCGCTGGTGGATGAATTGCTGGCAGATGCTGCGCAAGCGAACGTGGTTACTGAATTTTACGAGAAGCGCGAACGGCTGAAAGGGTTTGAGGATATTCAGCCCCAGCCTGTGCCGCAAGGGTTTACCGGTGAACTGCGTCCCTATCAGAAATCAGGCCTTGACTGGCTGCATTTTCTGAAGGAGTACGGCTTCGGCGGTATTCTGGCAGATGACATGGGGCTGGGAAAAACGATTCAGGTGTTGGCGTTTTTGCAATCACTGCGGGAGCAGGATGGACCACAGAATGCGGTTTTATTGGTGGTTCCCAAAAGTTTGCTGGCTAACTGGCAGCGGGAATCGGCTGTTTTCACCCCGGATTTGCGCATTCTGGAATATATGGGCATTTCCCGTGACAAGGATGTGGAAACTTTTAAGGCGTATGACATTATCCTGACCACCTATGGCACGATGCTGCGTGATATTAAAACCTTGCGAGGGTACCGCTTCAGTTACGCCATTCTGGATGAATCACAGGCGATCAAAAATCCGCTGGCGCAAAGTGCCAAAGCGGCACGGCTGATCAATGCCGAACGGCGTTTGTGTATGACGGGCACCCCGGTGGAGAATAATACCTTTGAGTTATGGTCGCAGTTTGCCTTTCTTAATCCTGGCTTGCTGGGCAGCATGACCTATTTCAAATCGGAATTTGCCAACCCGATTGAAAGCAGACAGGATGAAGAAACGGCCAGCCTGCTCAAGCGGATGGTCTATCCATTCATCCTGCGCCGGACGAAAAAGCAGGTAGCGCCTGAGCTGCCGCCGCGCACCGAGCGCATTATCTATACCGAGCTGGAGCCGGCGCAGCGCAAGTTGTATGACCGCACCCGCGAATATTACCGCGCTCAACTGCTGGGGATGATTGAAGAAAGCGGTATGGATCAAGCCCGCATGAAGATTTTGGAAGGCTTGCTGCGTATGCGCCAGATTTGCATCCATCCGGCGCTGGTTGAACCGACCTACAAAAAAGACTCCGCAAAATTTGTGATCCTGCTGGAAACATTGGAAACGCTACAATCCGAGGGACACAAGGCGCTCATCTTCTCTCAATTTGTGCAGACACTAAAATTGCTCGAAGTCGAGATGAAGAAGAGGGGCTTTACGTATACCTATCTGGACGGCAAGACGAAAGACCGGCAGGGGCGGGTGGACCAGTTTCAGGATGATCCTTCGATTTCATTCTTTCTGATCAGTTTGAAAGCGGGCGGCGTGGGGTTGAACCTGACTGCCGCCGATTATGTGATCCACCTGGACCCGTGGTGGAATCCGGCGGTTGAAATGCAGGCTGCAGACCGGGCCCATCGTATCGGTCAAGACAAGCCGGTTTTCATCTACAAATTCATTGCCAAAGAGACGGTGGAAGAGAAGATCCTGGAATTACAAAACCGTAAGAAGGACCTGGTGGAGCAGTTGATTTCCTCTGAAGGCAGTTTCTTTAAGTCGCTGACCGGCGACGATGTGAAAGTATTGTTCAGTTAATTTTATGGCGACAGGGATGAATTGGCCTGCTATTCGTAAAATATTAAAAGATGTTCCCAATGAAGCGCTGGTCGATTTGATCAAAGGGCTGTATGCCCTTTCACCGCAAAACAAGGCTTTCATCCGGGCGCAGATTTCGCCGGGCTGGCAAGATACGGAGTTGCTGGAGAAGTCCCGCAAGCAGGTGGTGCGAGCGATTTATGCCGAGAATGTCAGGTTTCCCCACATGCCGCGTTTTGGTGAATCGCGTAAGGTTATCAATACCTATCGAAAGGCTACTGGCGATATCGCAGGCACGCTTGATCTGATGCTGCTGCATGTGGAACGCGGCACTCAATTTACCAATGATTTTGGGGATATCGATGAGCCGTTTTATACTGCGCTTGAAACCATGCTGGGGGATATTGTTACCTTATTGTTGGAAGCCCCTCATGGGGAAGCGCTTTATGAACAGTACCACAAGCGTCTCGGTGCGTTGAAAAGATTGTCCAGCAGAGTGGGCTGGGGATATGACGATGCAGTCAGCGAAATGCTTTGCGATCTGGAATCTCATTTGGGGGATGCGTAACGCCGATTTTTTAATTTCCCGCCAGTTTGAAACCGAGTGAACTGGTTTTGGCGCAATACATGGCCTGGTCGGCGGCCTTGAGCAGCGTTTCGGGATCCTCACCATGCAGGGGGAAAATACTGACGCCAATGGAAGCGGTGACGGTATGTGATTCCGGGTCAACGTCATGACAAATTACATCCCATATTTTTTGCGCAATGGTCAGTGCATCTTCAATGTGTCCGAGATGGTTCAACACGATCACAAATTCATCCCCGCCAAATCGGGCGACGGTATCGGAGAGCCGCACGTTTTTGGTCAAGACCTGGGCAAGTTGGATCAAATATTCATCTCCCTTGTCGTGTCCAACCGTGTCGTTGATTTGTTTGAAGCCATTCAGGTCGATGAAAAGCAGAGCAAATAGCCGGTTATACGCGCGGGCGGAAAAGATGGACTGTTTGATCTGGTCCATGAGGAGGAAGCGGTTGGCCAGGGAGGTGAGCGGGTCATGGGTTGCCCGGAATTGAGACTCGATTTCAGCGTTTTTGAGTTCGTTGACTTCACGGGTGATGCCGAGCAAGCCAATCACTTCGCCTTCATCATTGCGCAGGGGCATTTTTGTCGTGGAGGTCCAGTTTACTTTTCCATTCGGGTTAATCCAGCTTTCAATGACCCCCATCTGGGGGATCCCGGTTTCCATGATTTGCAGATCGTCCTTGATCGTTCTGCGGCCGAGTTCTTCCCCGAATAGTTCCACATCTGTTTTGCCGTATATCCCGGCGGGATCGTTATAGCCCAGGTCTATCGCCATTTTTTTGCTGACTCGCCATACACGGCACTGGCGGTCTTTGATATAGATGCTGTCCGCCGTACTTTCCATGAGTGCATTCAAAATCCAGGAGTCTTTAATTTGCATGGTTAGGGTATGAGTGAAACAGATGCGGTTGAACCTTATAAGGATTTATTTTGGTAATATTCAGGTTGTGAAATTCTATTATAACGGATATCGGAAGCAAGCACGGGTGGTATGGTGTGAGAGGCTGATCATTCCGCAGGGAAGCAAGTCGCTGTCACTGACAATTAGAAATGCGCCCAAACTATAAGGCATCAAAATCCTTCCAATTATTTCAACCCCATAGCAGAATCCCTGCGGGATACGTTGCCACTGATGGCCGGAAACCTCCCGCAGGGTGGAGTTTGGGACGGGTTCTCTTAATTGTACAGAAATACTTGACTCGGTTGGCAGAGAATCATTACAATAGGAACGGTCAGACGACTGTCGATTGAGGAGAGAATGGTGATCAAACGCCGACAACCTATTACGGAACAGGTGATCTCTTTGCTGCGCGGCCGCATCCGCAGCCGGGAGTATGGGGATGGCCGCCTGCCGTCGGAGAGCGAACTGGCCCTTGAAATGGAAGTCAGCCGCGCGACCATTCGCACCGCGCTTTCCCGTCTGGAAGCTGAGGGGCTGGTCAACCGCAGGCAGGGGGATGGCACCTATGTGAATCAACGCATCCGCGATGTGAAAAATCATATTGATGAGAATATCGTCTTAGAGGAGTGGACCTTGCCCTTGAGCGTTGACCAGGTGATCTGGAGTCAGGGCGCAGACCCGGCAGTAATGCGCCGCCGCCGCCCGCAGGTGATTCGGATCGCCGAAGATGCGGTCGCACAGGAAGCGGAGCTGGTTCACCCTGTATTGTTGTACCGCCGCATTCCGGTCACCGGATTTGCACATGACCGCCTGACGCTGGCGGGAGGCAGCGCATTGAAGGGCGAAGTGATCGGCAAATATCTGGCAGCAGCGGATGAAGTGATTGTCACGATTTTCACGATTGGCGGGGCGCTGGATGAACGTATGGCGGAAACGATGCAAGCCTGCCTGCCTACCGCACTGGCTCTGGATGCGATGGGCACAGCAGCAGTAGATGAGCTTGGCCGCCAGGCGCGGTCACTGTTTCAGGATATTGCCCAGGCGGAGAAGATGAACCTGTCGATGTGTTTCAGCCCTGGCATGCTCGGCTGGCCGCTTGAGGAAGGGCAGCCGCAGATTTTCGGTCTGCTGGACGCGGGCCGGATCGGAGTATCGGTGGCGGAAACCGGGCACATGACCCCGCGCAAGACGGTTTCGGCTGTTTTCGGCCTTGGCAGCCGGCTATCTGATGAAGCGGTGTCCCCCTGCGAGTTTTGCGCAGTACGTGAAACTTGCACATATCGAGGAAGGCATGAAGAATTTGAAAAAATATCGCGTTGATCTTGAACCGATTGGCAGCCGTACCGAGATAACAGGGGAACAGACTCTGCTGGATGCTGCCCGGCAAGCCGGGGTGCATTTGGCTGCGGTGTGCGGCGGGGCAGGCGTGTGCGGCAAATGCCGCGTGAGCATCATCACTGGCGAGGTTTCCCCACCTACTGTGCAGGAAGAGGATTTTCTCACATCCGCTGAGTTGGCAGACGGTTATCGCCTGGCCTGCATGGTCAACCCGCTCTCGGACGTCAAACTGCATGTGCCGCCTGAGTCCCTGACCACCACCCAGCGGTTGCAGGTGGAGGGGCAGGAAACACAGATCGCTTTACATCCGGCCGTGATTGGCCTGGATCTGGAAATGGAAGAGCCGGATTGGTTTGACCTGCGTTCCGATCAGGTGCGTGTGCAGGATGCCTGCCGACAGGCTGGTTATCCGCCGGTTCGTGGGGGCTTGCCGGTACTGGCCTGCCTCTCTGACCGGGTGCGTGAGCTGGACTGGCAGTTCCGCCTGGCCCTGCATGACGGCGAGATGGTCGCGATTCTTCCGCCAGGGGAAACCCTGGCCGGGCTGGCAGTGGATATGGGCACGACCAAAATCGCTGCTTACCTGGTCAATCTGGAAACAGGGGAGACGATTGCCAAAGCGGGGGCGATGAATCCGCAAGTGGCGTATGGGGAGGATGTGGTCAGCCGGATTGCATTTGTCAATCAAAGTACTGGTAACAAAACCACGATGCAAAGCGTATTGGTGGAAACCTTGAATGGGCTGCTGGTGTCCTTATGTGCTGAAGGCGGTCTGCTGCCAGAGCAGGTAGTGGATGCGGTCATGGTTGGCAATACGGCCATTCACCACCTTTTCCTCGGGCTGCCGGTCCGGCAGCTGGGTGTGTCACCATTCGTGCCCGCCGTGGGCCAGGCCATGCAGGTGCCGGCGGCTTCACTGGGGTTGAAGATGGCTCCTGGCGCAAAGGTCTATCTGCCGCCAAATATCGCCGGATATGTGGGGGCAGATCATGTCGCTGTGCAGCTGGTCACCCGTCTGCTGGATGAGAAGCGCACCGTAATTGCCTGTGATATTGGTACCAATACCGAGATCAGCATCATCCATAAAGGCAAAGTGTGGAGCTGTTCCTGTGCTTCCGGGCCGGCTTTTGAAGGGGCGCATATCAGCGCCGGGATGCGCGCTGCGCCGGGGGCGATTGAGCGGGTGAAGATCCTTGATCATGAAGTGTTGATTGAAACCATTGAAGATCAACCGCCGGTGGGCATCTGCGGATCGGGAATCCTTGATGTGATCTCGGAGATGCTTTCGTCAGGGATTTTAAAAACCAGTGGCGCGCTGGACCGCACTCACCCTCTCGTGCGAAACGAGACCCGTACAGGTGATGTGCTCCTGGCCCCGGCGGATAGCAGCGGTCATGGACGGGAGATCGTGGTCACTCGCACGGACGTCAACGAAATTCAGCTTGCCAAAGGCGCGATCCGCACCGGGATTAACGTGCTGATGGAAAAGGCCGGCGTGGGGAAGGAAGAAGTGGATGCCTTTATCCTGGCGGGCGCATTCGGGACGTATATCGACGTGGATAGCGGGATCAATATCGGCATGTTCCCTGCGCTGGCGCGGCGAAAATTCAGCCAGATCGGGAATGCCGCCGGGATTGGGGCGAAGCAGATGCTGGTTTCAACCGAAATGCGGGCGATGGCTGAGGCCATCGCCGAAAAAGTGACCTATGTTGAATTGACGACCGTGCCCGGTTTTGATATCAAGTTCTCGGATGCGATGTTTTTTACCCTTCCAGAAGGGTTCTGACCGGAGAGTTTATCAACCACCGAAAAACAGAGGAGGTTTTATGAGTACCCTGCTTGTAAGAAACGCTGAAGTGGTGATCACGATGGATGACAAACGCCGTCAAATCCGCAATGGCGGTATTTTCGTGCGCAATAACCTGATTGAAAAAGTGGGCCCAATGGAAGAATTGCCTGCTGAAGCTGATCAAGTGATCGATGCCAGCGGGATGGCTGTACTGCCAGGGCTGATCAACACCCACCACCATTTTTATCAGACCCTGACCCGTGCAGTGCCCGGCGCAGAAAACCACAAACTCTTTGACTGGCTGGTGCGTCTTTACCCCATCTGGGGCGAGATGGGCGCGGAGGAAGTGTACACCAGCACCAAGACGGCGATGGCAGAATTGATCCTGTCTGGCTGCACGACTGCCAGCGATCATCTTTACCTGTATCCCCATGATGCCACCTTCGACGACCAGGTACGCGCTGCGGAAGAGATGGGGATGCGCTTCCATCCTACACAGGGCTCCATGTCCCTCGGCCGCAGCAAGGGCGGTTTGCCGCCGGATCATGTAGTCAAAGATGAGGACGTCATTCTGAAGGAAAGCCAGCAGATCATTGAGCAATACCATGACGCCAGCCAGTATTCCATGCTGCGGGTGACCCTGGCGCCTTGTTCGCCATTCTCGGTGACCCCGGACCTGATGCGCGAATCCGCAAAACTGGCGCGTACCTATGACAGGGTGCAGCTGCACACTCATGTTGCTGAAACGATCGATGAAGAATCCTTTACCATGCGCGACTTCAATCTGCGCCCGGCGGCTTTGATGGAATCGCTGGGATGGGTTGGCCCGGATGTGTGGTGGGCGCACAGTATTCACGTTAACGACGATGAGATCAAGATGATGGCTGAAACCGGTACTGGTGTGGCGCATTGCCCGTCTTCCAATATGCGTTTGGGTTCCGGCATCTGCCGGGTGCGTGAATTGCTGGACGCTGGGGTGAAGGTCAGCCTGGCGGTGGATGGCTCGGCCAGTAATGATTCATCCAATATGTTTGAGGAGGCGCGTCACATGCTCCTCCTTCAACGGGTGAAATATGGCGCAGAGGCCTTTACCGTGCAGGATGCGCTGGGTGTTGCCATTCTCGGCGGGGCGAAGGTGCTAGGACGCGATGACATCGGCGTGCTGGAGCCTGGTTATGCTGCGGATTTCATTGGCGTAGATCTTAACACGCTCAGCCTGTCCGGCGGCGCAGTGCATGATCCGCTTTCCTCCCTGCTGCTTTGCTCCGTCAATAAGGTGGACTTTTCGGTGATCAATGGTAAGGTGTTGGTCGAAGGGGGTGAATTCAAGACATTTGATCTGGAAGCACATGTTGCTCATCACAATGAGCTGGCGCGCAAGATGGTTGCCAAACACCCCGAACCGGAACGGTATAAACTGGTGTAGTCAGGGCGTACGTATCATTTTTTCCACCTCCCCCAAATTCAGTTTTGGGGGAGGTGGTGTGTTAATAACACAGATTAGTAATCAACAAAAAACGCCAAAACGGTCCCTTACCCTACGGGTACGATGTGGGGAGGTTGGATTTCTAAACAGGTTGATGCCAAACCTTGCCAGACATGCCATGAATCAGTCAACAAGGTTTCCCTTTTCAAGGTTAATACGAAAACAATCTTAGGGGGATTGCGCCTGCTTGATGCCTATGGGTTTAAATCCTGTCCATATGGACGATACAAATATTCGTCCATCGTCCGATGTCGTTCGCAGTGTACAACGGTAAAGTTAAATCGAAGTTCTCTGACAGGAAATGGAATGGATTTTAAGGAGATGGTTATGTCTTTGAATTTTTCAGATCCCTCCGTCCAGGTTTCAAGCGATCCAGAAAGGTCGCGTTACCGGGATGATGTGGTGACTTATAAAACTGCATATCTGCTCTATCAGAAAGCGGAAAGAAAAGCCAAACTGCGGAAGCTGTTTTGCATGCTGACCGGGCGTTGTTATACGCTGCGTAATTTTTCGCAGGCGGTCGGTCATTGCTGCGTAAACATCCAGGCCAGCCTGGGAATTCAGGCAGTCGAGTTGCATAAAATTCGGG
>Ga0334887_1001375_pt1 | contig 31864 bp, 12 predicted proteins | sample GraSluR1_MG_10_FD_207217 | JGI IMG/M metagenome (GOLD analysis project Ga0334887, IMG submission 207217) | Sludge microbial communities from methane-producing bioreactor in Wageningen University, Netherlands - Granular Sludge_18_07-R1 | ecosystem: Engineered > Bioreactor > Anaerobic >...
CCAAGGGACTTGCTCTGCTTCTGCAGGCTTTTCTCCTTTTCTTCGAAGCTATTCCCTCCGCAGGTTTTCTCGTACAACAAGTTGGTAACTTGTTCCTTTTCCGCAAATTACCAATTTGCGGTACATTCCGATGAAAAAAGCCCGAAAATAATTTCCGGGCTTCTTCGTTCTAAATTATTATAGTGATGACTCTATCATTTCATCATCAGCATTTTCTTCGTACTGGTATATCTGCCGCTCTTCATCCGGTAGAAATAGACACCGCTGGATACATCACGGTTATGATCATCACGTCCGTTCCAGAGAAGCTGATGCTCTCCTGCTTCCCGGTGTTCGTTGACGAGTGTTTTCACTCGCTGACCACGGGTGTTGTATATCTCTACGGTCACCTGATCTGCTTCCTGCAAGGAGAATTTAATCGTCGTCTCCGGGTTGAAGGGATTCGGATAGTTACCTCTGAGAGCAGTTACAAAAGGAACATCCGGAGTATCACCGGCAGAAGTTACGATAACGGTAACTTCGTTCGTCGGTTCGGATTCTTCCTCGAAATCGTAATAAGCGGTAACATAATAGATGTAGGTACCCGAAGCAGGACCGACATCCAGATACTCGTTAGCAGTAAGCGGTTCGGTATTAAGAAGAGTATCATCCCTATAGACGTTATAGCCGACGAGATGTCCGGTAATCACTTCCGGCTCATCCCACAGCAGTTGAATATCCAACACCTCATCTCCGATAGCTTCGTAGGTCAGATTCATTGGAGGATAGGGGAACAGATCCTCTATCTCGACTTCCGCCGTATTCGATCCGGCAGATTCCAGATCATCATAAAGAGCGGTAACATAGTATTCATAAATACCGGGATCAAGTTCTTCATCAAGATAGGTTATCACATCGGGTTCGACATCTGCCAAAGCTTCTCCGTTGCGGTAAATTCTGAAACCGGTCACGGTTTCTCTCGTAACGGAAGCTGAACTCTGGTTCAGATTGAATACGGATTCAGTATTGACTTCCGCCGGATCTGTATATCGCATCTTAACAGGTTCATTCCCGGCAACTGCACTGTTAAGAACGACTTCTTCCCTGCCCGGTGCAGAGGAGATGTAACCCTGGATATTCCAGTTATAGTTCTGGGTAGGACCAACCTGAAGCAGGGTAGTCCATTCATTGTTCAGGTACATCATATTTCCCATACCGTTCTGAGCGGGACCGGCATCAACCCCTGCCGGATAACCGGAGGGAGTATTGATATGATACCCGATCCACAGCTCTTCTGCCTCAATAGCAACCGGTGTTAAAAGAGCAACGGTGTTCCAGGCATTAACCTGAATATTTGGTACCGGCTGTTCGATTACCAGGGTTCCCGGCTGGGTAGCTGTTCCCCCTGTCCAGACGTTTACCGTATAGACAGCAGCAGCTACGCGGGGGAAGAATTTAACCTGTCGCAGATATTTTCCGACAGCGTTCATATCTTCCAGATGATCGGGTGAGAATCTTGCGGCAGCCTTGAATTCAAAAGCAGAACCTGTTCCGACACCGGAACTGTTGACCCCGCTGTCCCAATGGATCCAGCGGTCGAATTCCGGAGCTTCCCATTCCAGCATAACGTTTACTTCATCGACCACAGTCGCTGTTAAGTCCGAAGGCGGCAGGAGGATCGGTTCGTGGGGAGTAGCACCGGCAGGGTTGGAGGGCTCGGATTCTCCTTCATCGTAAACTGCAGTAACATAATAGATATAATTCACATCGTTTACCACATTGCTGTCTTCATATTCGGTAATCGTTACCAAAGAGGTATTAATCATCACATCGTCACGGTAAACATTGTAACCTAACAATTGCAGACGGTTATCTCTGGTTCCGGCAACTCTTAATTCATAATTGATCGCTCTGACTGCCGGCGGAGGAAGGGGTTCTTCCCATTCCAGCCAGACAATTCCGTCGCCTGATTCCGTTGTCAAATTCTGCGGCGGATTGAGAACAGGTGCTTCCGGAGTCGCTTCCACTGTATTGGAGGGACCCGATTCACCCTCATCATAAACTGCGGTGACATGATAAATATAGGTCACATCATTGAGAGCACCGGTATCTTCGTATTCGGTTGCAGTTACCAGATTCGTATTGATCATAACTCCGTCGCGATATACATTATAACCTAACAATTCCAGACGGTTGTTTCTATCTCTTTCTATTCTTGTCCGGGTGAGAGTATATCTTCCGGCTCGCAGCGGATCAGGGACATCCCATTCCAGCGAGACAAGATTGCTTCCGGCTTCAGCAGTCAGGTTCTGGGGAGGATTAAGATCATAAGGGGTAGCTGAGGCTGAGTTAGTCGGAATAGATTCACCTTCATCATAGTAAGCTGTTACCTGATAGGTATATTCCGTTCCGATTACCACATCCTGGTCAGTATATTCCAGGACGGTAACAGGGGTGGCATTGAGCAGATTGCCGTCACGGTAGATATTATAGCCGACGAAAGCACGGCTGCCGTTTTCGTCTGTTCTGTTATTTGTAACGGCATCATAGTTCCCGAGCGGATCGGCAGTAAACTGAACATCACTCCTGAATTCAGCCGGTCTTTCTTCTCTGGAAACACTCCCGGTTGAGGAGTTGTTTTGTGCTATGGTAACTATCTCTGAGGCTGCTCCGACATTAGCTGCAAATCCCTGAATATTCCAGTTGTAGTTAAGGGTTGGTCCTAAGGCTAACAGAGTTGTCCATTGATTATTAAAATACATCATATTCCCGGAACCGTTAAGGGCGGGACCAGGATCAGCACCGGCAGGGTTACCACCCTGAGTATTAACATGATATCCGAACCAGAGCTCTTCTGTGGCATCAATATAAACTGCATTATTGAGAATAACCTCATTCCAGGTGTTGATCTGCGGATCGGTTACAAGCTGTTCAACGACCATAGTTCCGGGTTGAGTTGAACTTCCTCCTGTCCAGACTTTAACAGTATAGACACAATTCGCAAACCGGGGATAAAAGCGGACAGTCGTCAGATATTTGCCGTGAACTTCCAGATCGGTGAGATCTGCAGGTGAGAATCTGATCGCGGCATCGAACTGGATTGGTGCTCCGATCCCGATACCGGTGAAATTAACTCCGTTATCCCAGTTTATCCAACTGCCGAAATCGGGTTCATCCCATTCCAGCTCTACCTGAGCGTAACCGGCTGTGGCGGTAAGATTTTCCGGTGGGAAGAGGAGAACCGGCATTGCCTGTACTACATTAGAGGGGTCTGACTCTCCGTAAAAATAAACTGCGGTTACATAATATTCATAAGGTATGAAATTCAGGACATCCGTGTCCTCATAAGCTGTCTCTGTAACTAAATCCGTATTGATCATCACAGCATTACGATATACGTTATACCCGGCAAGACTTCTCTCCCGGTTGGCATCGATACCGGCAGGAGCTGACCAGGAGAGGTTTACTACCCCTTCTCCGGCAACAGCAGCCAAATCCTGAGGCGGATTCATTACATCGGGTATCTCCTGCCAGCCGATGTCGTCAAGCAGCAGTACGGTAAATTCCTGATCCGCTTCCAATTTAAAAGCTATATTCTGAGCGGGAGTATCCTCGGGAAAAATCAGTCCATATTGAGTGTAAACAGAATTCAGACCGATATGTATCGTATCAACTGCCGTAAAAGTAGCAGCAACAGCAGGATCATCCATAATACCAACTATCAGATTACCGGAGCGGCTGCCCAAAGATATCTTTGCCCAGAATTCAAGATAATTCTCAGCAAAGTTGGTTACCGGCGGAGTTATCAGGATCAGATCAAGATCTTCATCCGGACCGGTTGCCATCTGTACCTGATTCGGCGGTGAGATTGGAGCATTAGCTCCCGAACCGGCTGACCAGGTTCTGATATAGGCTGTAGCTTCTGTTGATTCCACTATGGAAAACCAGCCGTCAGGCAAATCAGGAGTAACTACGTCATCAAAATCCTCAAAGAACTCCGCTACCGGAACAAAAGTCGTAAAGGACCAGACCGGAACATCTTCCGCATCACCGCGAGAAACTCTCCTTCTCGTATCATCCGGATCTATTGTTGTCGGAACGACCTGCCAGTAGTAGGTAACCCCGTAATCCAGAACATCCGGCAGAATATCCGAATCGGTATAATTTGCCTGTCCGGCAACGTAGGGTACCCAAACATAGTCATCATCAAGATCAAAAACACCCGTCTCATTCAGATAAACACGGAATCCGGCAGGATCGGTAAAAGAGGGTAATGAGACATATCTCCAGCCGAGATGTTCCAGGTTCACGGAAATCCCTTCTGCCCCGTCCGCCGGTGACGGATTGGAAGCAATATTAGAATTAGGCGAGGGCATCTCTGCTCCGGTTACTACTACATCCTTGATCTCCCCCCAGCCGTTGTTACTGAAACCGGATGTATTTCCGAAAACCCACCTGACATAGATACTCTCCTGATCTTCAGCACCCTCCGGTAATGTTAATGACCAGGAAGTCCAGCTATCATTAACAGGTAACATGAACCAGTTTTCATCATTGGGATGAGTATCAAACCAGGTTAGTCCGTCAGTGCTGTATTTGGTCTGGAAGAATCTCGGACCCCACAGCTCAAGAAAATCGGGCGGTCCCGCTGTTTCATATTGCCTTCTGAGAGCAAAGGCAACTTCCATTTCTACGATCTCTTCCGAAGAGAATTCTATCTCCCAATAATCGTTCAACTCCCAATTATTTGCCCTATAAACTGCTTCCCAAGGATAACCGGGCATAATATCAGCTGAAGTAGCTATGGAATCTAACTCCGGAGGACGGGAATCAAAAAGGACTAATGGAGGGACTGTTAATACCAAGGCTAAATGGTTAAGTCGGAATTGAGGACTTGTACCACCAACAATAGCAAATTCTTGATTTACTACATAACCCGTTGTAGTTTGAATCAATTCAATACGAATTATCTCTCCCCCAGACCAAGGTTCATTAAAGTTACCCATATTCCATTGTAACATAAATCTTCCTTGGTCCGGATCCATAGCTGCGGAAGTCCCAGCACCCGGATGTGATTGAGTATCATGTGGTCTATTAACCATCCATATTGTATATTCGATTGTTCCCTCTTCTGGATAGATTACATTATCAGGGTAACTTCCGCCGAAATCATAAAGCTCAACTAATACAGGTTTTAGCGTTTGTCCCTGAAGATTAAAAACAAAAAACATTGCTATCACAGCAATAAACGCAATTAGAACCCTCTTTTTCATAACTTACCTCTCTTAATATATTTTCGTTAAAGTATAAGTATAAGGCTTACTGTTAATTATCTATCTTAAGTATGCTAAAGATACTTCAACACTGCTATCAATTTCATTGCCGTTCATTATGTCAAGTAAATATTGACTATCTTAGGAGAAATTATGTCCTTCTTTAAACATTGATAAACCTTTACTGGAGCTTCTCTTTCTCCCTGATTATCTAACACATCATATCATCATTCTAATATTAAAAGAACTTCACTATCAATAAGCAAATCTTATTCCAACAATGAAAATAAAAATCCATCGCTTACTTCTCATAAATAGTGTTATCTTCAATATCTTTTTTAATTGGGGGATCTATCAAAATAATTGCTTTTTCTCGTAGACGAAATATTGGTGAGGTTCCTTCATCAATAGTAAATTCAGTCTCTGCGATACGCCCTGTAGGTTCGTGTAACACTTCAATTTTCAGCACTTCACCTGGCTGCCAGTCAACCGGAGAACCTGCAAGTCCCGGAAAATTACCAAGATTAAATTGGACAAAAAAAATTCCATTCTCGGAAAAACCAGTCGAACCATATTTACTTTCATCTGACAGAACAAATTCCGGTCTCGATTCTATCCAGGCACGGAATTTAATAGTTCCCTCTTCCGGGTAGATCACATTATCAGGATAACTTCCTCCATAGTCAAGTATCTCCTGAATCACCACTCTCGGGACTGTCATCTGACAATAACTGTTAGATATGAATACACCACCGATCAGGAGCGTTAATATAAGGGTTCTAAGCATAATACCTCCGGGTCATTGCTGACAATACATTAATTAATATCTATTCGAGGAAACCTAGAGCGGTTATATCAGTCAATAAAAAGTTTTTGTAAAGGGATTAGTGACCAGGGATTAGAGATTAGAACCTGCGAAAGGGAGCAGGTGGCAAGGACTGAGAGACAGAGTGACTTGAAGACGAAGAAAAAAAACAAAAACTGAAAGATAAATCCTGCGGATGATGGTCTTCGAAGAAAAACCAGAGGAAGGGAAGCAAGAGAAAATGTACCGCAATTTGGTAAATTGCGGAGAACAAGTTACCAACTTGTTGTACTAAAAAAAGAAAAGCCTGCGGAAGGAGAGCAAGTCCATTGGAAGCAAAGCATGGTGACGTACCGCAATTTGGTAAATTGCGGAGAACAAGTTACCAACTTGTTGTACTAAAAAAAGAAAAGCCTGCGGATGAGAAGCTTCGAGGAAAAACCAGAGGAAGGGAAGCAAGAGAAAATGTACCGCAATTTGGTAAATTGCGGAGAACAAGTTACCAACTTGTTGTACTAAAAAAAGAAAAGCCTGCGGAAGGAGAGCAAGTCCATTGGAAGCAAAGCATGGTGACGTACCGCAATTTGGTAAATTGCGGAGAACAAGTTACCAACTTGTTGTACTAAAAAAAGAAAAGCCTGCGGATGAGGAGCAAGTCCATTGGAAGCAAAGCAAGGTGACGTACCGCAATTTGGTAAATTGCGCTCAACAAGTTACCAACTTGTTGTACTTAAAACGAAAAAGAGCCCGAATCCGGAGATTCAGGCTCTTTTATCAGTTAGAAGATATCAGCCGGTATTATTTAACCAGCATCATCTTATGGACTTTGTTGTATGTCGGGGTAGTTAAACGGTAGAAATAGATACCGGAAGTAACAGTCTTTCCGCTGTTATCTCTGCCGTCCCAAACCTCGGTATATTCACCTTTGGCTAACGGTCTGTCAACCAATGTGCGAACTACCTGACCCAACAGGTTGTAAACCTTCAACTCGACCATATCATAATCGTCACTAAGGCTGAATTTGATAGTGGTATCGGGATTGAAGGGGTTCGGATAATTCTGACGCAGGGCAGTAACGAATACTTCAGGTACATCCGGTTCTGTTTCTTCCAGAGTTACAGAAACAGGACCATGGAAACCGCTGGTCAGATCGAAGTCAATATGCTGTAACCAGTAGAAGTATGTTTCACCGGGAATTACTTCTTCGTCAACATAGCTGTATTCAGTTGTGGTTGAAGAGTTGTGCGCGTCGATAATCGCACCGGTGATCACGATTGCTTCATTCAGTTCGTTGTTGTTGCTGCGGAAGATATGATAACCGAGAAGGTTGGTCTCGGTCTCTGATACCCACTGCAGTTCCACGAAGGTGTTAGCGGTTTCGCTGGCAGTGAAGGATGAAAGCTCTACCGGAAGATCTTCATCACCTGTTATGAAGGTTCCAACAGGGCATATAGTTTCCGGATAGAGTTTCGTATCACGAACTGCGTCGCCGCCGGAGCGTGATGCTGCCCGGGTTCTGACTGCCGGCAGATAGCTTCTTCCGTCGGGAACCAGAACATAAGGTCTAACTGTCCAGGAATAAATCGTATTCGGATCTAACGTTCCCGGATAGTCATAACTCAAAGTCATTGGCAGGTCGATATCGGTTGGATCAGGAGGTGTAGGATCTGCAGTTTTGTATAACCACATATCATAACCGTCCGGTTCCGGACCAGTTTCTGGTGCCAGCCATACGAAGGTTGGACTAAGGGGAACATCTTCTACCAGACCTGTCGGATAGACATAACCCGGAACTGAGTGAGGCGGCTGCGGATCATCATCACCAAGATCAATGATCACATCACCGTCTCTGAGGGCATCGAAGTCAATGTTAAAGGTGAATACGCCACCAACCGGGGTGATCGGTCCGTGCCATTCGCCATTCTGATAGTACCAGCCGTACTGTCCCGGTCCGTCAATGACTATCTCTACTACACCGGAACCGGTAAGCAGAATACTGAACTGAGATGTAAAGGTTCCGGTCGGCGGGGTTGGGGGTGCATCAAAGTCAAGATCATAAGGAATATTTTCTGCGCCATTATGAATAATGACGATTCCCGGTGCTACTTCAGCTCCACCTTCTCCCGGCGGGATAAAATTATCATCTTCAACAATTCCAGTACCTTCGGCATAAACATCTCTCATTTCCATGTAACCGTTGCCGGCTTCCGGATTGACAGCTGCTACCCAGCGGACTTCCATATTCTCACCGCTTCTTACCCAGGGAATCTCGAGTGTACCATTGTACCAAACAGCTCCTGAGGCATCAAGTGAGTAGTAGTTACCGAAATCTGGAGCTGTTTCTGTCCAGGCTCCACCATCAATTCTATACTCGGTGTACCAGTGACGGGGTCCGGCTTGTTCCAGGTTAAAGAAGGGAGGTCCACCCTGCTGATACTGGCGTCTCATTGAGAAATCAACAACGATACCACCGCTGATCTCTGAGATCGGGAATCCGATATACATATAGCGATCGGTTGCCCAGTCATCGGAATAGTAAATACCTGCAGCCTGTCCCAGATCTCCGACACCCGGTCCGTAGAGTACATGATCTTCGGCAAGATTGGAATCAAAGAGTGCTACTGGGGGATTGGTTAGAACTAAAGCTAATTCATTCAGCCGGAATTGGGGACTTGATCCTCCAACAATAGCGAATTCTTGATTTACAACATAACCTGTTGTTGTTTGAACCAGCTCTATACGAATAATCTCTCCACCAATCCATGGTTCATCAAAATTGTCCATATTCCACTGTAACATGAACCTTCCTTGATCCGGATCCATGGCTGCAGAACAAGTACCTGGATGAGATTGAGTATCAAGTGGTCGATTGACCATCCATATTGTATATTCGATTGTTCCTTCTTCGGGATAAACAACATTCTCCGGAAAACTACCACCAATATCGTAAAGTTCTACTAATACTGGTTTTAGTTGTGCATGTAAGTTAAGTGTTAAAAACATCGCCAAGGCGATAAGTAATAATAAAGACGTTCTTTTCATTTTTCCTCCTTATTCATTAATTACTTGCCTGGAAGCGTGTCTCTGCTGCAGGCCAACTCAAAACTTCTTCTGTTACATTGATCATAAGGGGCATAGCAATTTCTATATTAAAATTGCCGAACCAACCAGCAATTTCATCATAGGCAGCTGAATCATCCCAAGCCTGACCTTCTGAATCCCAAGGTGTCACAACATTACAAACCCCAACGGCGCCTATGTCATTTGCCAAAGCGATTGCATCGCTAAGTTCATTTTTACTCAAAGGAACCATAACCAGATTATTTCCTGAGTCCTCTACAGCATCATAAAGCAGATCTCTTTGAACATCAGGAAGTAATAAGCCTTTGCTGTAAAAAGTAAATGCAGTCGTTACATTGATCATATAGACATATCCTTGACCTAGAGCGAAATCACCGAACCAACCTGCTATCTCATCATAAGCTGCTGAATCATCCCAAGCTTGTCCAGCAGGATCCCATGGTGTAATTGCATTAATATCGCCTTCTGGAAAACTTTGTCCCAAAGCTACTGCGGTATTATGTTCTTTTTCCAGAGCTAAGGCAATCAAGTTGTTACCCAGCAGGTCTGCACCGTCAACTAAAGTTAAACAATCATAAGCCACATAGCCTACGATCTCGCTCGGATCTGATTCCACTTGTGCCATGAGCAGAGTGGAAAACAGAAAGAGCGCCAATATACATAAATAGAGTTTTTTCATAATTCCTCCGAATTAGTGTTAATTAGCATAAATATAACAATCCAAAAAAGTTTACCTGCGACGTTAACGTTTAAATTCTGTTCTTCTTCCTTGTAAAATATAAGCATCATTCCTTCCTCAATATTATTCCCGATCTGTCTCCTCCCCGCGAGGGGGAGGAGGCATTAGGGATTATTTCACTTATCGTCTGATGTTTCGTCTTGCTGGTGTTGACTGGAAAGTCGGTGAACCGACTCTTGCCGGCAACTCGTCGGAGGAAGCGGTTACTCTGTAGAACTTGATGCCTTCAACGGCTTCTGAGTATTCTTCCAAACCTACCTGAGCGACCGGGACACCCCAATCAGCAGCATACGGATCATCGGATGAGTAGATATAGTAGGAGTTAGCTCCGACAACAGGATCCCAGGTAAGGGATACAGTTGTTTCCCGGGTTCCGTTCTGAACGATATCGATCATTACGTTCGCTGGAGGATCAAGATCGGCTACTTGCATATCGATCACGATATCATCGACATAAACACCCCACTTGTTAGCGTCACTGTACTTATGCCATCCGACGTAATATGAACCGGATTCGGCAACTGAGAATGTAGCAGTTCCTTCTGTGTAGGTAGTAAAAAAGAAGTTCTGCTGATCGAATATCGGAGTTGCATCCATAGCAGTTGACATTGGTGCAGTACCGACATGAACCTTCAGTTTTTCACCATAGGATGAACTATAGACTCTGTACATGAAACTCAGATCATAATCAACACCGGCTGTCAGATACAACGGCGGGGTAAAGAACCAGTCATCTGCTGCAAGTGATCCGTTGTAGTTACAATACATGGCATTCGGTGATGAATTAGGATTAGTCGTAACTGTTCTCCAGAAATTAGTATCTGCATTGGTATTCTCAACAGTCCAACCGGCAGGAATTTCAGGTGCCGTAACCGCATCGAAGTTTTCGGTGAACGGATAGGCATCGAATGGAGCAACAACATTTACTGTAAGTGTTCCGGTTTCGTCATTAGCGGCATTTTCATCACCTGTCAGGAGGACCTTGCCGTACAATTGGAACTCTCCAGCTGTATCAGGTACCCAGTTCAGGGTATGAACAACAGAATCGCCTGCTGCCAGATCTACAGCGACGATCTCTACCTGATCAAGAACGGTTCTGCTGTCAACCTTCAGTAACTGAACGGTATATGTTCCCTGAGTAAGTGCACCGGCATTCAGGATCATGATATCATAATCCACGCCTGTTCTTGTTCCGTTCTCCAGTACTGCCGTCGTCGGACCTGTAATAGATACTGCAGCCAGATCATTAGAGAGTGGTGTATATTCATCGGCACCGATACAGGGAGGATCGCCACGTAAATCACCGTCGATATCGTCGCCGATACCTACGATAACTACACCGCGCTGCCATAATTGAGTTCCCTGGGCATGCAGGTCAGTTGCACTTACGTACATCGGATTACCTGCATGGGAGTTGACATCGGTACCCCACTGCTGGAGTTCAGCCATATCAGCTACATCTTCACCAAAGTAAACAAACAGAGTGCTGCCGCCGGCGTAGTAGTTGTTATTATCCTGTTCATCAACACTGGCACGGGAAGCAAGATACATTGCCCGTCCGTTACCAGGTCCGTCATAAGCGAAGGAGTTGTTGTAAGAAACCAGGTTGGTAAGACCGGTTGTTGCATAGAGGGCAGAACCTGAACCGCTATCGACATTTACACTGTTGTAGTAAAGGTTGATGTAGCTGGTACCGGTACCGAAATATATACCATAAGCAGTTGACCCGGTATTACGGAAGCCGCCGCCGACCATGTTGTTATAGATCATGTTCGGTGTTTCCACTGCACCGTAGAGGTACATACTGTAGATACCGTACTGACCGGGGTTGGTTACCACGTTGTAAGCCTGTTCCATACCATCATATACATAATAGTTGTAGATACCTGATCCTAATGTTGTTGTTGTTCCTGTGGAACGGACATCTATTGTATTGTACATGATTTCCGGTGCTGTTGTATAGTAGTTATAGATACCGTAGTAATACGGATTCACTATGTCATTGTTCAGTATCTGTAATCCTTCGACTCTGTCTGCTGAGCCGACACCACGTGCTGCGATACCGATATATCCACCGGTGATGACGTTGTTATCAATCAGGATGTTACTGACACCGGAAGCTCCTGAAGTATATGATGTGGTACTGCCGGAGATCACTATTCCGTTATAGTTAGAAGAAGTTGATGTGTCTATGGTGATGATCTCACAGTTAGTTATCTCAATATCTTCCGAACCGCTCATTATGTGAATTGGCCAGCCGTATGTTCCGGCAGCCAGGGCTTCGATCTTCAGATTGTCAAATCTGATGAAGCTTGCTCCCGTAAGTCTGACCACATATCTGTCGGCACTTACATCGGTCTGATACTGTAAAGCCGGGATCTGACGTACACCTGCCTGACCTTCGAAGGTAACTGTATTAACTGCGGAAGCTCCGTCAATTGCTCCGTTAAACAGGATCTGCTCGGTATAAGTTCCCGGTTGTACTTCAAAAACAACCGGAGCGCTGATACCACGCATATAGAGAGCACCAAGGGCACTGCTGAAGTTCAGATAATCTCCTGTACCGTCATGGTTGATGGTATAGGTACCGAACATAGGTCCGCCGACCATAATGTAACCGGCCGGGTCTGTAACCGTCGGTACATAGGGAATTGCATCCACTACAACCTGAGTACAGGTTGCATCGAGATGGTCTCCCATTTCAGCTTCTGCGGCAACATCATAGGTAAGCCAGAAGTAGTTTGTTCCCTCAGCCAGTTCCTGATCCGGATTCATGACAAAAACACCGTCAGGATCAGTATAGGTGGTATCTACCTGAGTAGTTGCAGCAAATACCGGGCTTGTTCCTGTGAACCAGAGTTTAGCGTTAACTATATCGGTTACATCGGTAGTACCGTTGGTTGTGAAGGTAATACTGTCAACCGAGAGCGGAGTCAGTGTACCTGCGGTAACAACCTGAACACCGATAATTTCAGTGTTAACAGCACCGGCAACCGTAGGCTCGGTATTATCCTGAGTAGTAGTGGAGGAGACATATTCCATCGGAACGGCTTCCCAGATACTGACGTCATCAATTGCAATACCTTCACTGTTTCCTGAAACGTCGGAACCGAATCGGAACCTAAAGAGAACCATCGCTTCGTTCTGAACTTCAACAGGGAGGAAGGTTGTGTATTGTACCCAGGTACCAATATATCCCGACCATTTCGGTGGAGCAATCGGTCCTGAAGCACTTGTACTGTTATAGAATCCCGGATCGCCTACTACTTTTATCCATGAGGCTCCACCGTCAAGGGAGTATTGCAATTCCGTTGCATCAAAACCGGTTTCGCCATAGATATTGAGCCATACTGAGAACATGGGGTTGGAGGCAGCAGTCAGATCAAAGAGAGGTGACATCAGCCAGGTATCGGCATTGTCGTCATAATTAGTTGCCAGCCTTGTCATCCAGGCATTATCTCCACTTAAAGCAGAGTTGATGTTAGTCTGAGCCGGAGTTCCTAATTCCCAATGATCTACACCGGCAATAGCACCGCTTGTCCAACCGAAGTTACGTTCCGGATATTCGAAGTCCTCAAAGTAAGGGGAGAGCTCGGAAACAACTATCGGCTCCACAACCGTTACGGCGAGAACAGCAGTTTCATCATTGCTGGGATCTTCGTCACCGGTTAAGATAACTTTACCGTAAACTTCATAAGAGTCTTCTACTGTAGGAGTCCAGGTCAAAACATGATCGGCAAATTCTCCTACGGCAAGAGGATCAATAATCACAAGTTCATCCAATACGGTTCTGGAATTAACCATCAATAATTGAACGGTATAGTTGTTCTGAGTATTGGCACCGAAGTTCTGAACCCTTACGGTGTATTCATTATCAGCATCGACAACGGCTAATGCCGGTCCGGAAATCGAAACGGCTGCCAGATCATCGTCACCGATCTCATATTCATCGGCACCGATACAAGGATAGTCAAGAGCACGGGCTTCACCATCGATATCATCATCTACGATACCGGTAAGCGGAGCAGCTCTGCCCCAGAGTTGGGTTCCTTCTACATGTAAGTCGGTAGCACTGATATATCCCGGGTTTCCGACGTGAGAGTTCAGGTCGTTCCCTACCGGTACATCAACAGCCTGAAGAGCTGCCAGATCAGCTACTGCTGAGCCGTAGTAAACGAAGAGACTGCTGTCGCCAACGAAATAGTTGTTGTGATCATGCTCCAGTAAACTGGCTGTTCCGGTATAATAAGCAGCTCTGCCGTTACCTGTACCGGTATGGGCAAAGGAGTTATTGAGTATCTTGGCTTCGGTCAAACCGGTTGTAGCATAGATGGCTGCTCCGGTACCGCTGTCAATGTTAACACTATTGTAATAGACATTTACATAGTTCGTCTGGGTACCGAAATAGATACCGTAAGCAGTTGTTCCGGTATTACGGAAGCCGCCGCCGACCATATTGTTATAGATCATGTTCGGTGTCAGTTCCGCGCCATACAGATAAAGACTGTAGATACCGTACTGACCCGGATTGGTGACTACGTTGTAGGCAAGTTCCATTCCGTCATAGACGTAGTAGTTATAGATACCGGCACCCCAGGTAGTAGTAGTACCCTCGGAACGGATTTCTACCGTGTTGTACATGATTTCCGGTGCGCTGGTATAGTAGTTATAGATACCATAATAGTAAGTATCAATAACCTGATTGTTCAGTACCTGTAAACCATCTACCGTATTCAGAGAACTCGAACCACGAACGGAAATACCGTTATAACCGCCGATTACAGTATTGCCTTCGATCAGGATATCCTGAACACCGGTTACTCCTGTATAAAGGCTTGTTGTACTGTTGGATACTACTATACCAGCATAATTCGAAGAGGTTGAAGCATCATTAGTAATAATGTCACAGTTAACTATCTCTATTCCCTGGGAATTACTCATAATATGAATCGGCCAGCCGTAAGTACCTGTAGCCAGTGCTTCTATGGTGAAGTTCTCAAATCTGACGTTTTTTGCACCTTCGAGTTTAACAACATGTCTCTCAGTATTAACAGTGGCTTCGAACTCGATAACCGGATTCTGCCTTACTCCTGATAATCCCGTGAAGGTGATCGTATTGACATCGGAAGCACCCATAATTTCAGGTATTACTACCTGCTCGGTATAGGTTCCGGCTGTTACTTCAAAGGTGACCGGACCGTCAACACCCGATTGAACAAGTAATTCAACGGCTTCTGCGAAGGTTTGGAAGTTACCGCCGCCGGCATGGTCAATAAGATAAAGACCGGAGATCGGGGTAAGGGTAACAAAACCTGTGGCATTGACATTAAGGGTCGGATTATCAAGATCGTCGGAACTGACAATGATAGTCTCGGAATATGCTCCGAGAACGTCCGTATTAACCGTAAAGGCGACATCCTGAGCCTGACCTGTGGTCAGAGACAAGGTGTCGGGTACGGCTGATATAGTAGCAGGAAGCGGATGGAAACCTACGTTAAGAGTTCCGCCGCCCTGATTGGATATATTAAGATGAACTGTTTTATCTACATTAGCTATTATATGATCGAAATCAAGGGCTGAAACACCAAGGACAATATATGGCTCTGCCTGCCCGTTGATTGTACCGGTGACCGGAGTTGTCAAGGCTGATTCGAAGGGACCGTAAACTGCCTGAACGGCATAATCATAGTCACCTAATAACAGCTCGGTATCGAGATATTCTGTGGTCAGAGCGTTATTGATAGTAGCTATCGGATCTACGTAGGTATCTCTGTAAACCTTGTAACCGGTAATTTGACGCGTATTGCCGATCCCGAACAGATCCACTTCCGGTCTTCCGCTGATATTATATTCTCTCTGTCTCAGAGCGACCGGAGCGGCAGCTCTTGTTCTGACAACAAGCTCAACAACAAAGCCCTGAATTGAATGGTTACGGTTGATCGCATATTGATCAAAGACACTAACCCAAACCAATTCTTCCTCGATCATAACGAGTGCCAGATCACCCTTGCCGGCATTGGCAGGACCAGTGTCGGCACCTAAGGGGAAGAGGGCATTATCTACGGCATCTACCGAACTTTCGGCAAGGATTCCGATCCAGAGTTCCTCTTCTGCATCAATCAGAACCGGAATATCCAGCTCGATGTAGTTCCACTCCCATAACACATGATTATAAACTAACTGCTCTCTGATAAGGAGACCTTCGTTATACACATCCTCTTCTTCCACTACTTCATGTGAACCACCGGTCCAGACAAGTACCGTATAGGTCTGGTAGTCTGCTCTGGGATAGAAGACTACATTCTTCAGTTCCTTACCATCGAAATCAGCCAAATCATCGGTATCATATCGGGTTACGTATAATGATTCCCATCTGCCTATTCTCATACCGGAAGGTACTGCTCCGTCATCGTGATGAAGTACCGGAGAATCCCAGGTAATTTCCATTTCATAGTTGGCTTCCGATTCAACGGCAGCTACATTCCAGGGAGCCAGAAATTCGGGAACAACGCCTTGACCCTGGATAGGAATGGTATGAAGTGTTCTTGTTGAAGTTTCGGTAATCTCGATATCTGCTTCTTTCAGCCCTTCTGTGGCTGTCTCGAAGTAAACCGTGAACTGCATGCTTTCCAGGGATTCGAGTACGTGCGGCAGAGTAATCCCGCCTAAGATCTCGAGCTGGAAGTTTGCTAGACCTGTTCCGGTTATATCAATATCTTCTATTTCAACTGTTCCGCCACCCTCATTAGTAAGGGTAAAGGTCTGCGGATCGGTAGCAACATCAAGCAGTCTCTGTCCGAAATTGAATTCATCGGGGGTCATTGTATAAACAGGGTATCTCAGAAGGGGAATGACATTCGAAAATGTCGGATCCGCTTCCAGTCCGCCGGTGTAAGCACCGCGGACTGCCCAGCGGTAATATCCGTCTTCCACGATATCCAGCCAGTCTTCGTCAACATAAGATGAATCACCGATTGCAGTAGCTCCCAGGAATTCCCAAAGACCGTCATCTCCTTCCTCACCTTCTTCCAGACGGTAAACATTCCAGTAATCGAGGAATGCCCGGTCATCAAGATAGGTGTTGCGAAGTCCGGCTCTTGTATCCTGGACAAAGCTTCTGCTGCGGGTCGGTACACTCTCTTGCGGTCCGATATAGACATCGTCAATATACCATCCGGCATAAGCAACGACTGTTGACGCATAATGCTCAAATACTACCGTTACGGCGGATAATCCGTCATAAGCCGAAAGGTCAATACTGACCTCTTCCCAATAAGGAGATGCAGCATGCCATTCTGGTCCCCAGACCAGATCGCCGTTGACCCGTATCTGATCATAGTCAAAACTACCGTTAGTGTTTTTCCAGCTTTGGAAGATCAAGTAATTATCCTCAGTTCCACTAAAATCGAATGTTTGGGTAAGGTAGCTGAAACCGCCTGAATTTGAATGATTTGAGTACATTTCGGTACCCCATAATCCTGTCCCGGAAAATGCGGTCGGAGGCGGTATTGTATTCGATTCATATTCTACGGGTACGAAGTTGCTCACATTATAAGTATTAGTCCATTCCCAGTCACCTACGGGAGGAGTTCCCCAGGTTGCTGAAGGTACCCAGCCGCCGTTATCATCTTCGAAGTCACTGTAATATATATACTGAAGTTCAGTAAACCAGTTGAGCTCTACAACTTCATCAATAGTCCCTTCGTCAACCAGTTCGGCAGTCAGACTGTAAACAGGTTCGGTAACTTCGTTCAGAGTAATAGTTCCGACATCAACATCGTCTTCTACGACTATAACTGTCTGAACATGAGTTACATAACCCTCTTTCTCTATAGTTAAAGTATATGTTTCATTCATTAAGACTTCTTCTATTTCCCAGGCTGGAGGTGCAGCCAGAAGTTCATAATTCTCTACACCCGTGAGATAGATATCTGTACCGCCCAGTCCAAAGGGACTGTCGTTAGCATTGACAAAGCCGTTGACCGTAACTCGGGTCATAGCTGTCAGTTCGAAGTCCTGAAGTGTTGTTGCTCCGACAACGATTTCCACATCCTCTTCGGTCTCCGGTTCATATCCTGGCTTAGAGGCTGTAACGTTGTAGAGGTCTGCTTCCATACCGGGGATTCTGTAGAAACCTAAAGCATCGGTCAGAGCAGAATAAGAAGTTCCTTCTACTTCAATCAACGCTTCATTTATCGGAGTGCGGATTACTGCTTCGGTTACATAACCTTCCAGCGTTCCTCTCTCTTCCAGATAGATATCATCAATGCTGATGTACCAGGGAGAGCCGCTGATATAACCCAAAATCCCAAGGAAATATACCCCACCGGTTTCCACATAGAAACTGCCGGAAAGATGCTGATAATCTTCGTTAATAATCCCGGTTTCCGGAATTATCTCGAGCGTCATTGCTGCATCGTCAGGATTATCACCAAGACTTACCGTGATTGAAGCATTAGTAGCAGTAGCACCGTCCTGACGGGCATACATCTCGAAGTAATAAGATGTTTCATCTTCCAAATAGACAGGTTTAAACATCCAGCGGGTATTGCTGTATCGTATATAGGCATTCCAAGCTCCGGTACGGGGTTCACGATTATAGCTGGTCTCCGTGTCGTTGGCTGTCCATTCTAATGTTCCCGCTAACCCTTGCTGGAACCATTCACTGATCGGTTCATTGTTAACATGTCCGGTCTCAAATCCTTCTGTCCAGGGAATAGAATAGATTGTCCAGTCTTCACCTTCACCGGTCAGAGGAATATTATGAGTTGTACGGGTGATGTTGTCAACTATCGTCAGAAAAGCATTCTTTACACCTTCTATCGTCGGAGCAAAGATCACTTCTACTGAGGCTGTTTCACCAAATGGTATCTCGAGATCATAGACGTTTTCATCTACGAGGTCAAAATGACCGGCATCGGTACCGGTAATTGAGATACTCGATATAGTAAGAGTCCCCAATCCCTGATTCTGGATGACAAATTCCTGTGGGTCAGATTCCAATAATATATGAGTTACCCCGAAATCAAATTCATCCGGTGTAATAACAAATACAGGATCTGAACTCGGCTCGAACTCATAAGCACCGATACAGGGATCGAATTCATCTCTCGTTACTCCCTCAATATCATCATCGATATTGGTGATCGGAGTTCCGGCTGCTGCCAGAATCGGACCGTAAGGAAGAAGATTAGTTGCTGAATTATAATAGGGATTATCGTTCACGGAATTCGCATCATCACTGGAAGCAGCAATGAGTTCACCCATATCAGCACAGGCTACGCCGTAATAGACGAAATTCGTGCTTTCCCCGCTGAAATAGTTGTTGAAATCGTGAGAATCAACACTGGAAGCAGACGCCACATAGGAAGCATGACCGTTGCCTGATCCGCTGAACACGAAGGAGTTGTTTCTGATATCCAATCCGGTCGTTCCTACTCCCGTTGTAACAGAATTGAAAGCCCTGCCGGTTGCTCCGTCCATGTTGATACTATTAAAGTAGATACCAATATTAGCGGAATTAGCAAGATAGATACCGGAGCATGCGGTCCCTGTATTGCGGAAGCCACCGCCGATCGAGTTGTTGTATAACAATGAAGTATCGACTATACTGCCATAGAGATAGTTACCGTAGAAACCGTACTGTCCGGGATTATTAATATTGTTATATGTACATACGAAGTTGTCATATATATAATAGAAATAGACTCCGGCACCAAAGGTTGTAGTAGTTCCTTCGGAACGAATATCTATCGTATTACCAGTTACCTGCGGTGCTGTTACATAATAAGCATAAATACCGTAATAATAGATGTCGTTCAGTGTATTATTAAGCACCTGAAGACCTTCAACGGTATCTGCAGAACCGGAACCACGGGCACCAATACCGACATAGCCGCCGGTTATCGTGTTATTCTCGATGAGAATATCACTGACACCGGTTACACCTGTAATATAAGATGTGGTGCTGTTTGAAATTATGATACCGTTATAGTTCGATGATGAGGATGTTGCTGTGGTTATGATATCACAATTGGTGATCTCTATATCCTGGCTGTCACTCATGATATGAATAGGCCAGCCGTATGTTGCACCGGCTTCAGCTTCGATAGTCAGATCGTTGAATCTGATATGACTGCCACCGGTAAGTCTGACCACATGACGGTCGGCACTGACTGAGGGTGCAAATCTCAGGATAGCATCTGTCCGTACGGTTTGAGGTTCGAAGGTGATTGTATTTACGGCAGAAGCACCCGTAATTGCAGGGATAACGATCTGCTCTTCATAAACACCGGCTGTAACTTCGAAAACTACCGGTCCGTCAATACCGGCAAGTTCCATGTAACCGACTGCCTGAGAAAAGCTCAGGAAATCTCCGCCACCTTCCCAGTCGATAACATAAGTTCCATCCAGTGGGGGTCCGACAACTAAGACTTCCAAGGGATCAGTCTCGTCGTTAGTCGCATCTTCATCACCGGTAAGAATAACTTTACCATAGAGAGAAACAAGACCCTCGTCAAGAGCACCTGGTGTCCAGGAGAGGACAACATCGGTCTGCTCCGTAAAATCAAGACTCACGGTAACCAGTTCGGAATCCAGGGCTGCAGCACCGCCTACCATCCATAATTCGACGGTATAGCTGTTCTGGGTATTATCACCATTATTTCGAACTGTAATAGTATAATCTTCCGGAGTTCCTGAATAAGCAACTGCAGATCCAGCTATGGCTGTAGCAGCCATATCGTCATCATAGTCAGCAGTTAAGGGCTGCATCGTGATCTGCATATTGGCACGATTAGCTGTTAACCCACCATAACTCGATGAAGTGGCAGTATCTGCTTCCACGGAATCACTTTGGTAGCGCAGGGCGGTATTTGTCCCGGTCGTAGTAGTGTAATACACCGAAGCATTCTGAGTATAACTACCCGGTATTATACTGAAAACCACATCAACCAATACGTTAGAACTACCGTCCCAATCAAATCCTGTTGTGAAAGTATGAGTGTTCCAGCCGGCTACCGGCAGAAAGTTGGCATCATGCCATACTTGATCATACGTACCAGTTTCAAAATTATCCGTAAGCTCTGTCTGGCTTGTATGTTTCATCCTGATACGGAAATTTGGCATCGCTGAGCAATTATTGACTGCAGCTACATTGAAAGCAATAGCATTAATATTACCTGCTCCGCCTCCAAGTGCCGTAAGTTCATCGGCAAAAACAAGATATTGTTGACGATGATTCTTGTAATATGTACCGTATGGGGTCGGATGTCCCGATGTACCATTAGAAGTAGTATCTTCTCCTAACGTTACGGTTATATCTGCCCATAAAGCTGTAAACATTCCTAACGTCAGCGCCAGGAACAAAATGAGAAATAAATTTCGTTTCATAATTCTCTCCTTCTAACTAAAAAATTGAAGATTTAGTTAAATATGGTTGAACTTTCAAGAGATATCGCTGTCGGATACCCTTTGTTTTTTGATATGAAAAAGTGTCTTGCTCGTCTGGGACGAAATAAACTGTCGAAATGAAAATTCTTTTGTGAACTAATTTTTTCCGAAATTGACTACTTCGCATAAACATCCTTGTCTGAATGACAACTAATTAACTAAAGACTTAGATCACCTCGTAACCTCGAATTAAAAAAATTATGCCTGCCACCGAAGTAAAAATTTGCTTTTGAAATTCTAATCTCATAAAATCTCTTACTCCTTACTCGACAAATCTATCTATCTCTTTCGCTTAGAGTCAATTACGGAAAAATTAACTCTATTCACAGCACCTTTTTACAATACTGATGATATATGTCAAGCTCTTTTTCATTTTTTTTTTGTTACCTTTCGAAGCGACACAAACCCCTTTTCCTGATTGTATCTTCCGGCTTTTTGTTAGCACGGTCGCTTGTCTTCCTCAAATTTTTTTTTGCAACTGAACACTTCCTCATGATAAAGACCATAATTTTTTGCTGTTTTTGCCTGATTTTGCTCCAATTCAGAGTTAGTTGTCAAATATTTTATCGGCTTGATATAAAATAATTCGGGGCAAAGACCCTTCGGGGCAGAACTTTACCCCCGCGGATTTCTTTTCGCTCCTCCGGTTGAGTGCAAGAAAGCTCTGGCGCAACCCGGAATAGACTCTTTCTGATCCTCTCCTCTGCTGACAGAATACCCCTTTTTCCAAAGAATAGAAATTACCTGATTGTCTAAGCTATATTTTGGGGGTAGCAGAGAGGAAAACCTAAGTCGGCTCGAGAAAACTGAACTGTTTCTCTTTGATAGAAGAGGGATAGATTAGGGGAAAATGAATGTACAATGTAGAATGTAGAATGTAGAATGTACAATGTAGAATGTACAATGTAGAATGTACAATGTAGAATGTACAATGTACAATGTAGAATGTACAATGTAGAATGTACAATGTAGAATGTAGAATGTACAATGTAGAATGTACAATGTAGAATGTACAATGTAGAATGTACAATGTAGAATGTACAATGTAGAATGTACAATGTAGAATGTACAATGTAGAATGTACAATGTAGAATGTAGAATGTAGAATGTAGAATGTACAATGTAGAATGTACAATGTAGAATGTACAATGTAGAATGTACAATGTAGAATGTACAATGTAGAATGGAGAATGGATGATGTATATAGATCAAGCTTTTTAACATGCTGTTCCATCCGCAGGCTTTCTTGTATAACAAGTTGGCAACTTGTTCTTTTCCGCAAATTACCAATTTGCGCTACATTTCCTGCTCTGCTTCCTCCGGCTTTTTACTTCTCTTCGAAGCTCTTCCCTCCGCAGGCTTTCTCGTACAACAAGTTGGCAACTTGTTTCTTTTCCGCAAATTACCAATTTGCGCTACAATTCTCAATACAGAGCTTCCCGCTCTGTTTTTCGCCAGACAAGGGCAGGGACGCCCTTGTTACAATAATAAGATGGCAGAATGAAAAACAGCCCTCTGTTAATACATACTCCCCTGCCTGTTCTTTTTGACAATGTTTCTGAATTGTCTTGAAGCGAAGCGGAAAGGCAATTCAGAAACAATTCAATATTGGGTGGCGGGTGGGAATAGATCATGTTTTTCATCATGCTGTTCCATCCGCAGGTTTTATCTTTACCGGCAAAGCAGCTCTTCCGCAGGTTTTCTTTTCCGGCATTAAAAGTAACGGTGATAAAAAAACCGTACGAGAATATGCTTCGGAGCTACTGTTCGACGAACGAAGTGAGGAGTTCAGCGGAGAAGCTTATTCGAGAAGGTTTTGCACCGTTAGCTTTTACGCCGGCGGGTTTTCTTTGCTTCTTTCTTTTCACCGCTGAAAAGAAAGAAGGTAAACATGAAAATGATATGCATCTTTTTCTTCCTGCTTCTCTCCCAAGGGACTTGCTCTGCTTCCTCCGGCTTTTCCCTTCTCTTCGAAGCTTTGCCATCCGCAGGGTTTTCTTTTTCTTTAACTTCCTGCTTGCTCTCATCCGCAGGCTTTCTCGTACAACAAGTTGGTAACCTGTTTCTTTTCCGCAAATTACCAATTTGCGGTACAATTCTCATAAACAGAGCTTCCCGCTCTGTTTTCGCCAGACAAGGGCAGGGACGCCCTTGTTACAATAATAAGATGGCAGAATGAAAAACAGCCCTCTGTTAATACATACTCCCCTGCCTGTTCTTTTTAACAATGTTTCTGAATTGTCTTGAAGCGAAGCGGAAAGGCAATTCAGAAACAATTCAATATTGGGTGGCGGGTGGGAATAGATCATGTTTTTCATCATGCTGTTCCATCCGCAGGTTTTATCTTTACCGGCAAAGCAGCTCTTCCGCAGGTTTTCTTTTCCGGCATTAAAAGTAACGGTGATAAAAAAACCGTACGAGAATATGCTTCGGAGCTACTGTCCGACGAACGAAGTGAGGAGTTCAGCGGAGAAGCTTATTCGAGAAGGTTTTGCACCGTTAGCTTTTACGCCGGCGGGTTTTCTTTGCTTCTTTCTTTTCACCGCTGAAAAGAAAGAAGATTAAATAAACATTCATAACCCTTTTCCGCATTTCCGATATAAGATAGCGAAAGCATCATTTACGCTCAGGCGGGACATGCCCCGCCTCTACAATGATACTATCAGTTTATCAGCATTGATTTGTTTTCTCGGTGGTTAACCGGATTTTCATATTCCGGCAAGCTGGAGCTTGCCAGCCCGGCATAAGCATCCGGCTCAGAAACTAAAACAGCAGGGCAATACACGAAATGTCCTCCTGCATGCTCTGTTTTCGCCAGACAAGGGCAGGGACGCCCTTGTTACAATAAAATAGACAGGGATGAGACAAGGGCAGGGACGCCCTTGTTACAATAAGCAGTAACAAACAAATCAACGGCTTGTCACATAGCAAAAAAGCCCCCTTCCGGGAAGAAGGGGGCTTTTTGCAACTTAAAGGTTAAAGGTTAATCCCGCATCATACTTCGCCGCAGCTGCGGAGTTTGTGATGAAGGTATCTCTCTGATTACCGGTGATAATACTTCCGTGGAAGCTTGTACCCGGTAGAATTTGATCCCGTCAACAGCCTCTTCATATTCAGTCTCTTCAATTTGACCGACCAGAGTCCATTCTAACGGGAATTCAGCGTAAGGATCGGCAGAGGAATAGATCAGATAAGAATTAGCATTTTCGATAGCTACCCAGGAGAGAGAAACCAGATCTCCTTCCCTTACACCCGGATCAGGAACGATATCTATCGTTACGACCGGCTCATCGAGATCGACGAGTGCCGTGATCATGATATTGTCAATATACCACCAGTCAATACTGTAGGTATCTACGCCGTGACCGCGGAAACGAACCTGGAATTCTCTGTTGGCAGCATGAGTGCTGATATCATAGTCAACCGTAGTCCAGGGTATATCTCCGGCCTGGTTATCGAAGGTAGCGACAGTCTGCCATTGTGTTCCGTCAAAGACCTCAAAGGACATCTGCTCAAGGGTCGTATCCCAGTTAGCCAGGAAAATATCGAATTGAGCGTTGATCGTTTCGAGTCCGGTACCGTTCAGAGGCCAGCTGGTCAAGGAGACACTGTAGTTCGTCAGACGTGGATTATAGAAGAACCGGGCTGCCGGTTCCGGATTACCTGCGGTCAGACTGATATCCCAGTTCGACCAGCGGGTCCAGTAGTTCGTTGAGTAGAGACCTGTATCCCAGCTCTCGATCAAGGGCAGCTCTAACGGATCGTAGATAACTACTTCTGCCGTCGCGACATTGGAAGGAGATATTCCGGTATAATATACTGCTTCGACATAATAGCTGTAAGTATCTTCAGCGAGGTCGAAATCCCAGTAGAAGTCATCGGGATAATTCTCCTCGATCATAATCCCGTCACGGTAGATATTGAAACCGATAAGGGCTCTTTCCGAACTTGAACTTCTAATGACCCGATCTTGCTCGACAGCTGTCAGTTGCTCGCCGAGAATCCTCTTGTCAGGCACTAACTGAGTAGCAGGTGCTGATTTAGCTTCGCTTCTCATCCCGGTCTGAGGAGAGATCTCAGCGATTCTGCCGTCATCATAAAGGACAACAGCTCTGATCAGAACTGCCGGGGCGATATGTATCCATTCGAAGCCTTCACCCTCATCGACATATAACCAGGAACGGGCATTATAATAATCCACATCGATCATAATATTACCATCAATATCTGTAAATTCGATACCGACAACGAAGTCATCGGTAAAGATGATATTTTCACCTGAGACATCGACATCAACCCACTCAAAATGAACTATGTTGCTTTCCTGACTATGAACAGGAACTGTTCCCGGTTCTGTTGTATTCCAGTCATAAACTACAGCATTAAAGGTACCTTCACCGTATGTCATATATCTGAGAGTCAGCAGCTGACATTGCTCGGATCGGGAGAGAGCGGGTGTCATGTGAGTAGCTAACGTGCTTCCGACTTCGCTGTAGATATTGGTCACTGTATCATTATCATAGATGAGTTCCTGGGTATCTCCGTAAAGAACATCCCATTCTAACAGAACATTAGTATAATTAACTACATCTGCCGTCAGGCCGACAGGTGTGCCTGTCTCTTCCTCAATGATATTAGCAGACAGACCGATCCTGTAAGTATCGAGTCCTAAGGGACCCCAGGAGAGAACTAACTCTGCCTGTTTAGGACCTAAGTCGGAAGAGAGAAGTTCCACCGTAATGTTCTCTGTCGCAGTATCAACAATACTGAACGGGAATCCCGGATGATCAGTCAGAGCAAAATCAGCAGCATCAACTCCTTCGATATCATAACCGGTAACATTAACCGTACCAACGAGACTCTCATTGTAGAGAACAAATACTATCTCTGCCGGATTCTGTTCTTCGACATCACCGAAATGCCAGCTTACCGGGTCAGAAGCCAATGAGGGATCACCGACACCGACGGTCAGCTGTACAGGAACTACTACCGGTTCAACCTGGGCATCATTATGAATGACGATCTCGGCATTGTAAGTATCAAATCCGAGCTCTTCCGGATCGAGGGTTACATTAAGAACAACACTGTCATTACCCGGGACTGTACCTGACATCTGATCAACAGAGATCCAGAGTTCACCTTCCAGAAATGCTCCTACAACCCAGCTGTAGTTCATTCCGGCCAGAGAATTCCAGGCTCCGGTTAACGGATCACCCGTCTTGTAAAGACCGCTGTTAGCTACGTGCGGCGAAACAACACCAAACGGGAAACCGCCGATCTGGTCTTCGATTTTTATCAGGATCCAGTAGATACCGTCACCGCTTACTGTAACCGGTTCAAGCAGGTCGAGTACGAGATAGTCCTCGACAGGAGAAGTCACTGATCCCGATTCTCCGACCAGGGCTGTCGGTGAACTATAGTTTCCTTTATAGACATAGGCTGTTACATAAGCTTCATCCCAGGCGTGGTAACCTACTTTGGTAATCTTTCTGCCCAGATCGGCACTGAGGTCTAATATTGCTCCGGCATAGAAAGTCGAAGGAGCATTAAAACCAACACCACTGACGGCAGGATCACCCCAGCTGCCCGGGAATATCCAGTTCCAGCCCATAGCTCTGGTATAGAGATCAGAGCGGCTTTCATATTGAGGGATAAGGCCGGTAACCGGTTTTTCTGAGGTACTGCTTAATCCTATTGTCTCTCCGGAGAATTGGATACTTGATACATTACCGTTTCCCTGAAGAAGATTTGATTTACGATCAGGTCTTTCGCTCTTTCTGCTTGTCGTAACCGGTGTGCTGCGTCTCTCCCCGTTAACATCGTAATTGATAACAATGTTGTATTGCAGAGCTCCTGCACCGGCATTAATGATCTCCAGAGGTGTGACTACCGGGTTCGGATAGGCTGTGGTTTCCGCTATCCCTATCGGGTCAACATCGATCTCGATATCAAGAAGATCAAAATCCACATCTTCGGTCACGCCCCCAATGCTGACAACTACATCGGAAAGGGTCTGAGATTCATAACCAAAGAGTGAAGCAGTAACATTATAAGTACCCGGAGTTATTTCAATCTGGTAGAAACCGAATTCATCCGGATATTCTGTTATTCCCATCACTGTTACAGCCACATCTTCGACATTTCCTATTCCGCCGTGCAGAGTTACGGTACCTTGAATATAGCCCACCGGGGCAACTTCCGGTCCGGTAACCCGGTCAACCATCAGCCAGGTAGCAAATTGATCGTTACCTGAACCGGTAGCTCTGAAGGCAAGATAATACTCGCCGGGAACAAGTTCGTCAAGATCGATCGTATATAACTGTCTGCTGCCTGTGGGTACGATACCGGTCGGGTTGTGTGCTCTGCCGCTGTAGGGAACCGGCAGCCAGGTTACTCCGTCTTGCGAATACTCGATATTGAGGGTTGCCGGACCAACGCTCTCATTACCATAGCTGGCATAGAAATTAAGTTCATCACCCGCTGCTACGATCAGCAAGGGAGTCTTCAGATAGGCATTGTCAAATCCTGCCGAATCAATATCCCCGGCATAAGCAGCTAAACTCCCTTCATAAGGAGGCAGCCAGGCAATTGTGCCGACAAACCACTGGGGATCTGCTATCCAGCCGATAACATCACCCTCGAAGCCTTCCGCTAAATCATCTTCTTCCGGAATAACTCCCTGAGTTGTTGCTTCGTTGTTAGCGTTATTGTCGTCAGCCGGGACGGAGGCTGCTATCGTATGGCGTCCGCCAATTGTTGTATAGTTGACGGTAACAACTTCGGTTTCATTATAGGCTAAGGTACCGATATTGGTAGTCAGAACCGTTCTGGTTCTGGTTCCGTCAGCGATTGTAAAGGTAACTTCTGTTCCGGTCTGAGGATTCAGTCCGACATTTTTGATCTCGGCAGAAAGCTGAGCGATCTCGTTATCGAAGAAAATCGTACTCGGATATCTAACCCAGGTAACTTCCAGATCGTCATCCTGAACACTAGCCAGGACAGGTCCAACGACGTTATCAATCCCGAGCCAGGAAAGATAACCGGCATAATTGAAGGTTGACGAGGCTGCAAAAGCAAAGTGATACTGACCGTTTGGGATGGCGGACAGATCATAGACTAAGTACTGCAGCGCTTCTCCGTCTGCTAAGCTGACAGGATCACCGAGATTATTCCAGATACTGGATAGTGGGGATTTGTATTGCAGCTGAAGGGTTGAATGTCCCAGACTATGCATATTATTACCGCCGGCAAGCCAGAAAGCAAATTCAGTAACGCTGCCATCAAGGTTGAGGGTAGGGGTTACCAGGCGTTCTGTTGCATCTCCATTAAACTGGGCTATCGTAGTAAAGCCGTCGAACATGGTGAAGAAGTGGTTATCATCTCCGTATTGCCAGGCGTTATCAATGTTAGTTTCCGACCAGCCAACGGGGACAGGATTCTCGTTATTGAAGTTCTGAGTCAAGGATCCTGCCGGAAGAGTAAAGAATGCCTGAACTGAATAATCATCAGCCATCGTTACGGTTGTTACCCGGTCGGAAGAATAGAAAGCTCCGTCTCTCTCCCATCTGTCGAAATAGGAGAGACCGGGCTGAGCAATAAGATCAACTACTGTATCTCCGGGATAACCGTAAGCACCCGGTTCAGGGATTACGGTTCCGTTACCGACGGGATCCAGCATGGTCAGGGTTTTGACATCAGAGACCATATAGACCCTTACCTCATCGACCCACCAATCGTGGGCATCATTACCGGAATAGACAAAGGCAAAATAGACCGTTTCGCCTAAGTATTCTGATGGAATAAGAATATTTCTTTGAACGAAAGCCCCTGAAGATTGATCTGCTTCATAAAGTTCCTCAAAATCAAGATGTCCTGCCGTACCATCGCCGTCAGAAATCCAAATTCCTGAATAACCATACCAAGCCATAAATGCGTTCTGTTCGTAAAATGAAATATAGCAATCTCCACTGTCCACTGGGATCTCAATAGCAGGAGATATCAACCATGAATTCGGAGTATTACTACCATCATAACTATGAAATGCTGTACCGGCGCTACCATCTGCTCCAGGCGTAGCGCGGGTCCAGTTTATTCCGGTTCCCAACTGTGTTCTGGTCCAATCGGTCGGTGGAAAAACATCAGAATCAAAACCCTCGAACAATAAAACGACATCATCCGATGGTTGAATACCTAAGACCGCTTCCTGAAAATCATTAAAATCATAAGTACCGGGGTTTAAGGACGAAAGTGCGTAATAACCGTCATAAGAACCTTCCCAGCCCCAGTTGATATGAAAATCGATAGTTCGGGAAGTATTCTGGTAACCGTCAAGATTAAAGGCATGACCACCGCTGCCGGCACTCGATCCGGCATACCAGATCGGTCTGCCGGCATCCAGTTCGTCAACCATCATTCCTTCCCAGACTGCTTCCGTATAATCACTTTTGTCATATTGTGCTGCCGTATTGCTGTACTTGAAGTAGTTGATCAAGGAGGGGGGTACACGCTCGCTCGTACAACCTGAGGCGTCCGGACCGTAGTCCATCTCCACTGCTACCCCTAAATGAAAGAGAAGAGTAGCAACTTCCGCATTGTAACCACTCAATGCATCTTCCATAGCTAACCAGTCATAGGTCGTAGCTCCGAAATCAGCTGAGAGTGTTCCGTAATCTCCGCTGTCATAAGAATGTGATCCATGACCCTGATCAGGATGTTCCCAAAAATACATGATCTGTCCCATAGCCACAGCTACACAACCTACAACCACATGCCCGTCGGGTCCTAAGGGATCTACCGGACATTCGTCATTGTAATAAGTACCCTGTCCCCAGGTAGAAGTGAGCATCGGGGCAACATCCCTCAATGTTCTCTCGGGAACGAACTGATCACTGGCAACGGTATATCTCTGCCAAAGCGCTGTAATATCTGAATCAGCCCGGAGATCATTCTCCACGATTGCCGTTAACTGGTCTGACCAATTATCCATCATTGCTGCTAACTGAGGGGGTACTTCACCCATTCCCCAATTATTCTCGAAACTATAGCCCAAAACAGGACGCGCAGCACTGTCTGCCGCTATGATTACGAAACCTGCTGGTTCAATATTGAAAATATAGAACTGGGAATCATAATCGTGATCTACCGCTTGGATTGCGGACGGCAAAAGAATAGTTCCTGTTCGTTCCGACATCCAGTTTCTGGCTACCTGAGCCGCTTCATCAACTGTAACGGGACGGCTGAATAAAAAGGTTACAATAAAGAGTAACATAAGCATTGTTAGAAGTATTTTTTTCATACTTTCCTCCGTATGCAAAAATATCTTGATGTTTAAAAATTTGATAAAAATTCTCTTGAACACAAAAAACCTTTCAAACATCGCTGCTGCGCGACACTACCTATGACGTTTGCAAGTTAAAACAGAAGAACAGAAACTTAAAACTCCCGGATACACCGTACTCCCGGCGTATCCATTCCTACTTTAGTGATGCTCATAATATCAAAAGTTACATAGTTATTAATCAATCTATCTTTGCTTAGCATAAAACACCACGGCAAAGAAGCCCGATTATGATCTTAAACAATCCAAACAGAATACTGTCGCTAAAACCATCAAGAAATACCGACTGTGTTCTGCAATCTCTACACTATGATATCAGTAATAATTATATAGATATTTAATTACGAAGCCAAAATGTACAACGATAAAAATTCCGTCAACTTTTTTATTGCTGTTTCTCACCTGACTGCTTTCGAGTTTGGCAAAGCCAGCATAAGATTAGCAGATAAAGTACTGATGCCGGATCCTTTTTCTGGCAAGCCGGAGCTTGCCAGCCCGGCATAAGCATCCGGCTCAGAGGCTAAACAAGTAGGGTCAGTACACGAACTACCCTCCTGCTTGCACGGCATCCGCAGGCTTTTATCATTACTTCTAAACTATTCCATTCGCAGGCTTTCTCGTTTTCCGTGGTTACGCGTATCCCTACTTTTTTTACTACCTGCTATCTCATCCGCAGGCTTTTCTCTATGTACGTAGGGGCGGTTCACGAATCGCCCTTTCCCTGCTCTGCTTCTGCAGGCTTTTTCCTTCTCTTCGAAGCTTTGCCATCCGCAGGCTTTCTCGTACAACAAGTTGGCAACTTGTTTCTTGCTCTGCTTCCTCCGGCTTTTCCCCTTTCTTCGAGGCTGTTCCATCCGCAGGCTTTCTCGTTTTCCGTGGTTACGCGTATCACTACTTTTTTTACTACCTGCTATCTCATCCGCAGGCTTTTCTTTATGTACGTAGGGGCGGTTCACGAATCGCCCTTTCTCTGCTCTGCTTCTGCAGGCTTTTTCCTTCTCTTCGAAGCTTTGCCATCCGCAGGCTTTCTCGTACAACAAGTTGGTAACTTGTTCTCTTCCGCAAATTAACGATTTGCGGTACATTCTCTGCTAAGCTTCCGCAGGATTTTTCCCTTCTTCGAAGCTTTGCACCCTATGGTCTTGCTTCTCCTCCCGCTGGGGCATCTGAATATCTTTGCCTGCTTGGGTGGCGGGTGG
>Ga0334887_1001391_pt1 | contig 31534 bp, 45 predicted proteins | sample GraSluR1_MG_10_FD_207217 | JGI IMG/M metagenome (GOLD analysis project Ga0334887, IMG submission 207217) | Sludge microbial communities from methane-producing bioreactor in Wageningen University, Netherlands - Granular Sludge_18_07-R1 | ecosystem: Engineered > Bioreactor > Anaerobic >...
CAAACCGAGAATCTGTAGAATTAAAGGGCATCGGTTCTTTCTTATAGGTACGTTTGAATTCCTCACGATTCATGTCCGCTATAATTATGCAGTAATCAGAATCAGAACAATCATACTCAACATGATCTCCCCAATATATAGCGAGAGCGTTCTCAACAGGTACTATGTAAGCTTCCTGATCGAACGACATCTCGTCTATATATCGAGTGACTACACGAACAGCACCATAACCACATGCTGCAGCATGTTCAAACCCATTATCTATAATTGAATCAGCTTTGGATATTCTCCAAATATGCTTAATCCAGCCGTTGAGAACTTTTGCTGTTTTTATATCAGCGTTGTTATCAACAGGAAGAACAAGCAATTGAGGACGATTCATTCGCTGATCACCAACAACCTGATCAAGATACGTAGGCATTTTGTTTACAGTTAAACAGGGACGCTGATCTGCTTCACGCTGTTGCCTAATATGATCAGGCCATTGCTCAACAGCAATAAATTTAAGATCATCTAAAGCAGCTTCTCGATTTTCACCGTCTTTGCTTTCAGCAGATTTAAGACGATCCTGTACCTCCTTTAAAATAAGCCTTGCTTTATCTTCTGTTGTTTTTAGCATTTTTGCACTCCAACAATGTGCTCAGATCTTACGTAGTCCATGAACTCCTTACGATCAAACTGAACTGCTTTTAAAAACTTTTCAAGATTAGGAAACGTATAAAACCAAAGAGTATTTGCGTCGGTCGTGATAAATATAGTCAACGTATCTTCATTCCAAGATTTGTTCAGTATCTTTATCATTGTTATACTCCCAGCCATCCTTGATTAGACTCGCCAACATAATTTCTATACCTTCGTGAAACAGAAACATCATCATCTTCTTTTTTCTTGAAATAACGAGTAGCTGCGTTGTGAAAATATTCTGTATTGCAAAGGGCATCGGCAATATTAGGACTCGCTATGCCACGAAGCTTCATCTTTTGTTTGCTTTCCACTACAATACCACCGTACTTATTAAAACCGTAGCGAACAGAAGAAAGCTCGTTAGCAAGAATCTGTCCCATTGACATTTTTGATCCTGGGTAATTACCTTCAACAAGAACATCAGGAAACGAGTAAACACCTTTAAGACAATTATCTCTGACTCTACACCAGAGTTCATCACGAAGTCTATGATATTTTTCAATATCACTTGAAGAGTGCGTAACATTTATTTCCTGAAGACCTTTAAGTTCTCTCTTCTCAAGCCAGTCATAAACACCGGCTCCGACGCCGATAACATCAATAGCAACACCTTGAGCATTGTGATCTTGGTAATCAAGAAGAATGTTTCCACCAAGATCCATTGTGCTAATACCTTGAAAAGTATTCCAAGGATAAATCTTTAATCCTCGTCTTGGCAGAATAATACTAAAGTCATCACCATAACGAGCTACATCAACACCGAGATAAAGAGGCTCATCCTCTGCAACTTCAAACTCATTACCAATACACTGCTCAGCTGCCCAAAGAGGAATTAGTGTGGTTTCATCCTGTAATGGAGGATTGCCTTCAACACGGATTCTGAACACATTAGAATTAAGGCCGTATTTGTTCTCGAAATATTGCGGCATTGAAGGATGAACATTTTCAGATTCTCTACTATCCCAGTGAAGTCTAGTCCAATCCTTAGAAATCGTGGCGTGAAAGTGTGTATCGTAGAAGTATCCGTTGTTTTTAGTCATGTTTCCAATGAGCAGAACCTTATTATCTTCTTGTGTAAGGGCACCTTCAAGCGGAACGAAGACCGGATCAGGTACGCCCGAACTCTCATCAACTATTATTAAAAGATGATCTCCGTGAAGACCGGCTAATGTCTCAGCCTGTTCTTCCTTGTTTGAGCGAACAGACGGAGAAATTAAACGGAGCCACCATTCTTTCTTATCATCCTTGTGAAATACAACATCTTTCTGAATAACAAAATCGTCAGCAACAGCTGACTGGCGTAGCCATTTGCTAAACTCAGTTAAGAAAATATCACGTAACTGCCGATTTGTCGGAGCCGTTACAACAACTTTTGCTCTTGCCCTTGTAGACAAGAACCACTGTGCTATCCACGCAGCTGATGTATCTTTTCCAGTTCCGTGACCCGATCTAACAGTTACACGTTTTTCTTTGCCTATAACTTGAAGTAGTTGCATCTGCTGTTTAGTTGGAGTAGCCTTAACACAGTCATTAACATACTGAAGAGCAGACCGCCTCCACTCAGCAAGTTTTCGCAGATAATACGGATTCAAGGCTTGTCCCATCAAAAATCCTCCGTATCCAATTCTGATAGTAAGTTCAATTCCAACTGCTTTTCGTTTACATTTACAGGAATATCAATAAAGGGATTCCCTTCCATGTCTTCAAGAAGCTCTGGTTCAAGACCCTGTTCTTGTTTTTCGAGATAAACAAGGTGCGCAAGCAGACCTTTAATATCAGAAGGTTTACCCTCAATAACGAGCTCTTTTTCTTTCAGTATCTTATAGCACATGATTATATCCTTAAGCGATGCTTCGTTAATTTTTTCTGGAGTTACAGCCTCAAGAAGTTTTGCTTGTAATTCGGTTAATTGGAGGGATTGTACAGCACGGTAATTAAGCAGAATGCCTTGTTTTTGCTGGATTTCGCGGATGCGCTTCTTTAATGTTGGCACTGATACACCAACATAGGCAGATACATCTTTAGTATTATGACCTCGATCAAGCAGATCAATGGCTGCATCCAAGTCAAAATGCTTAGGTGGTCTACCTAAACTGTTCGGATTATCAAAGTCATCTATGATCCCAGTAAATTCATCATCCATCTCACATACTCCAAGTGCATATTTGGTAATCCAGTATTTCTACTGCTTTTGTACAAGTATCATCATCACGAGGAATATGGCCCGGACATTGTAACCTTTCACTAGCAGTCGTAGCAGAGCACACATATATAACCTGCAATGCTCTCATGTCCTTAATAGGCCCGGCAATAAAATCAGCATCCTTACCGTTTAACGCTCTATCTAACGCTCTTTCCAGCTCCATATTCCTAACGCATCCCCATCTAGATTATACTAATCCCATAACACAATTTATCCAAGAAAGTCAAGCTTTATTTTTTAGCCGTTGAAAATAATTTTGTACAACTGTTTACAAAGCCTTGCTTTGCTTGTTTTTGCAAAGCTTGCTTTGCTCAGGGGGTTAGGTTTAAAATTTTACTTGAGGGGGATTTGGGGCTGGATTATTGAAGAGGTGGACGAAAAAGGCCCATATACCCCCTCTCAAAAGCCTACTAAAACATTCACATGAAACAATCAGAGAAAAAATAAAATCAGTCGCGATGGTCGCACCTGAAATTATTTCAATTGAAATTATCTCAGTACCAATAATAACAGCAACAATAATACCAACTGGAAATAATAACACCAACAGGCATAACCAATCCGACCAACGGGACAGCAACATCATCCGGATCATTCACAACGCCAGATTGTGTGACGCCAAACACCTGCAAAAATCATACCCAATTAACCAAGAGCCCTAAAATTCCCACCATCGGAGCTCGACATTTTTGTCGAATCCCTCGACACTTTTGCCGAATACGTAACACGTTGAAATTGTTAATAAACAAGCGAAAATCCGTAAAAACGCTCGACAATTTTGTCGAATTATTCCCGTGATTACGCCAATATCCTCGAAAAACGCAATGATTACAATAACTTAGGTGTTTGGCATGCAGATTGCAGTATAAATAATAAACGGGAAACAAAAAACAAAAATTTTCCGGTCGCTCTTTTAAATAACGGTGCTTTACGTCATGCCTGACGTATTGGAAAGTAATCTACGAAAACGGCATGGCATCGGCAACCGTATGCAATAGCAAATCATGCCCTAATCTCTGCGCCGTATCTCCTCAACCTAAAAGGAGAAAGACATGGCAAAGAGATTACTGAAGTGGTCAGTAGACAAAACCGTCCTGACCATGTGCGAGGCAGAGAATGAAAAAACCGTAGCTACGTTTGACTTAGCTAGAATTTTCCCAGACTTCAACGATATGTCTGAAGTCCAAAAGCATATAACGGTGTACGGCGTGAAGCAGATTTTAGCCGACGCCGGTGCATCGTTGAAGTCGGTAGGTGATAAAAAGGTAGCGGCTGAAGAAAAGTGGTCGTTGCTGAAAGAAGGAAAAATTTCGGCTCCTCGGTCGAACGCGACCGGAGCGACTGAAAACAAGCGGATCATTAACGGTATAAAAGAACGCTCGAAAGTGGTGAGCCTCGAAGGGCTTATGGCTAAGAAACTGTTGAACGAGACAGAGTTTACCGCCGAGGACCAGAAGAAGCTCGATGAGCTTTTGTTAGCCCAGGCGGAAATTTTGAGGAGAAGCTAAACTTAACCAGGAGATACGGCATAGATATTAGGGCATGATGTTCGGTGCTTATTGATGCGGGCCGCTTCAAGAGGAGAAAGAACATGGACTACAAAGAACTGATAGAGAAACTTGAAGAAAACCGTCACCTGATCAAAAGAGCACAAGAGGAAAATAGGTGTATAGAAGACGCACTAAAGAAGGAGTTTATCGAAAAGGGCTACATTGACATTCTGTCGATAAATTATAGAAGACTTTACCAACAATTCGGAAAATAACCTAACCGGCCCGTATCACTAAGTGCCGAACAACAAAAAGAAAGGAGGTAGAATGAAAACAGTCATAAAGATCATATGTGCTTACTGTGGTAAGGACATGGGAGAAAAGAGTGGCAATGGGGTGTCTGGAATCTCGCACTCCATTTGCATAGATTGTAAAAAAGAGCTTATGAGGAAGTAGCATGAAGAAAGTAGTATGGGCTGGTAAGGTCGATAGGTGTGACCTATGTACGACAAAAATAGGGAGCCACTTTATCGACGGTAGGCTCCGATCGGGGCAGTGGGCAATTCTTTGTCCAAACTGCTTCACGGTTGAGGGTGTAGGGCTAGGCCTTGGTAAGGGACAGCTCTATGAAAAGCAGGGCAAAGATTTTGTAAAAATAGAAGGATAGTATTCCGAGAAAAGTCAATTTTTGACCATGAAGCTGTGGTTGAAGATTGGCTTTTTCTTTGTTTAGCGTACCACCCAGTTGAATTAATTACACAGTTGAAATTGTTCTAAGGGGAATAAGCCTGTAAATTTGGTGAAATTGTAATTTTGGTGAAATTGTAAAATTGTTCAAATTGTAAAATAGTTAGCAGTTCGGTTGTTTCGCAGTTATGCAGTTATTTTCGTGTTATCCCCCATGTTTTTTTGTGACCTTTCTCCCAGTTATCCAGCTTTGTGTTCTCCCAGTTGTTGTTTTACCCAGTTGTTGGTTTCTCTCTTACTCCTAGTTGTCCATTCTCCTTAATAATATATAAGTATATATATATAGAGATATACATATATAAGGAATAGAAGAACAGAGAAGAAGAAGAAGAGAGAAGATGAAAAACGAACAAGAAAACAAAAAGCTTAAAACAACCGAGAAAGGTCAAAAAATAACACGGTGGACAGGCAGGTTTTACACTGCACAACATCGAAACAACGGAACTATGAACTGCGTAACAATTTCACCAAATGAACAATGTGAACAATGTCAACAATTTTACTATTTGAACAATTTTACAAAATGAACAAAAATAACTTGCACGCTAACAAAAAGTATGGTACAGTATGGGTATAATAAAACATGAAAGGAGTACAAAATGCAGCTTAATACAAAAAAGGGGGGATTCATAGAGCTAATGAAATCCCTTGATTTACTCCTGGTCAACAATCAGAATGAGGTTACGAAAGCAGGAAGGGATATTATCGAGTATTCAAAAATGAACAGGCTCCACAATATTCAGGTAATCAGGGCGGAGTTTAAAGACCCTGATTATGTAATTATGCTTTATGATAACCTCACGAAATTAGCTGGCCAAATGTCAGTAGAAGAGCACGGAGGGACACTCTTCATGCTCGTTTATTTGCTGGTTTCATTGGCAATCAAAGGAAAAATGGACGTAGTTTTGACACTGCTAGAAAACTTAGGGTCAACCGCAAATATTGTGCTAAGCCATGGCGAACTGGTTAATATAGAAACTATCGTGACCATCGGGCATCCTGATGAGTTACATTAGGGAGAAATGGTATGAAAAGACTAAAAACAATAGGTACTGAATACCGACACGTTAAGGTGTTCTACTCCAGAGACTGGCAAGAATACCAATGTAAACTGTACATAAACGGGATTTTACAGAAGGGTGCGACATACTACACGTCCGATGAACAAGACGCTGTAGATACGGCGCACAAAATGCTGACAGAAGAGGAGGATTTATTAACGTCAGTGGACATATATATTAAGTCAAACAATGTGGAGCCCGTAGAAAACACGCTAACTCGTGTTGTCGATTATAAACCACTGACAATGGACGAGTACGAAAACTTCTATGGGCTCGATGAGCCAATCGGTAAACCGCTGGTTGACTCAACACCTTTAAACACAAAGTATAACTTTGGAAGCACTTTAGGAGGCAAAAATGATACATGATAAGGAAGTAATTATTGAATACCTAAAAACAAATAGGCCTGCAAATGTCCAACTGATTAAGAAGAATTTCAGAAACCCTGATTCAGTTATCCAGCTATACGATCACCTTACAGTATTAATTAGTCAAATGTCCATTGAAGAGCATGGCGAAATATTAGTCTTGCTTATTCACACATTTGCTGTGTTAATGATTAGTGGTAGAATTGATGTAGTTTTAGCTCTGATTGACAACGTTGGAACAATGGCAGATATCGCACTGAAATCAAAGTAGTAACTGTAGAGCTTGATAATCCACAATTAAATTAAGGAGAAAAGAAAATGAATGATGCTAATGCAGATGTTTATGACGATAACAATTTAGTAGGTGAAATTTACTTTAGCCCCGAAACTAAAACGCTGACAGTAGTTACGCCGGAAGCGGATTATACGTTTAAACTGGTTATGACGATTTTCAAAAGGGGGGGGGTAAAATAGATGATTGAGAAAAGTCAAAATTTGACCATGGAAGTACAAAATAAAAGGAGTAAATAAAATGGACATAAACCTTAAACACGAATTTCTGCCTAATAAGCAGGGGAAGTGTAAGCAAATTGTAGGCGGGAAACGTAGTGGATACCGCATCTGCGGGGAAGAGAAAGATTTCCCCGCTCATCAGCGGTGGGAGGAAGATTATATATTACTAGAAGAAAGGAGAAGAAATGAAAAGGTTTAAAGCTGAATTAGTGGTAACACAGCATCCTGCTTTAGTAGAGTATTTAAAAGAGCTTGATCTTGTGGAGGAGGACGTGAGGGTAATTGAGCACGCCGAACCAGAAGATGTTAGAAAACTGCACGTAATAGGAGTTCTTCCACATTCACTGTCATCTCTGACAGCTAGTTTCACAGAGATTCCTCTGCGTCTCACACCAGAGATGCGGAGAAAAGAGCTGGATCTCCAGACACTTCGTGAAATTGCTGGCGATCCGGCCACATATCTGGTTGTGAAATTAGGTGTAAAATAAGTGGATATAAATTAACGCTTATAATAAGAAAAAATAAAGAGGAGAACATTATGAAGTTAAGTAATACCCAATCAGCAATTAACAAACTGAAAAACAACGGGATTGAATTAGTGCGAACACAAAGTGCTACACTAATTCAACTTCCAACAAACAGGCCTATTGGCCTGAAACTGTGGAGTGCCATAGATTACCTGTGTAACAGGTGCTCCACTGAGAATTACTACTTTAATTATATAAGAAAGGAGGTGTAAGATGATAGCATACGGGATAAAAGATGATACATATAAATGCCCTGAAGGAGGTAAGTACGACAGATATGTTATCGGGGAGCTACTTAATGATATAAACGGAGCTATATATGTTACTAAGGGATCACTGCCAAATGACGTAGTGCTTGCTATAGTACTTCCAAAGGGTGCAGAAGCAACTGAGTTACTTAAGGAACATATGAAAGAAGAGGTTATATTTTATGAAGATGTAAATGATGAAGATTGGTATGAAGAGGAGGAAGAAAATGTGTAATCTACTTCATGAAGAGACAGCCCAAAAAATAAAGGAAACGGGTTACGGCTACAAAATATTTGACGTGGTCGATTCGCAAAGTAACTACGGAGCCTATTATGGCATGTGTACTTACGATTACAAGTTAAAAGTAGGAGACACAATAGAATGGGATCAGGAAAGATTCCCTTCAGATGCCGATAAAACAGGATTTTGTTTCATTCCCACTAAAAAAGAAGCCACTGATCTTTTTAGAGCATGGTACAAAAAATGTAGTTCTTGGCAGACTAGCGAATTGGTTCTTTGTCGTATTAAGTACGAACAAGGACTTGGTCGTTGTAAGGACTTTATTACAATAGGAGAAAGCACCTGGAATATTGGCATCTGTAGAAAGTTTACTATAATAGAGGAAATAAAAAGAGAAAGCGCGAGACGGTAAATGATAAAGAAAGTGGTATGGATAATTCTGCTATGCCTAATACCTACTGGTGTAGGTAATATTGACGAGGCATGGGATCACCCTAGCTTTACCTCAAAAGAGCAGTGGGTGTGGTTTAGGGATATCCAGCGTAAACATGGGGCTGTCATGGTTTACAATGATGAGTACGCTGTGCGGCTAAACGGAGAAATTATTTGGCTAAAAAAGAAAGAAAGGAAATGACCATGATTAAAGAAATTACCGTATTACTGGACAAGCCGGCCCGCAAAAAGGGGGCTGATAAATACACAAACAAAGCTGGGGACTTTACTATTTACATTCCTCAGTACATCTCAAGAGAGATTAACGAAACACCAGCAAGAAAATTCAAGGTTACTATGGAGGGAGAATAATGTTAGTATGTGCAAACTGTGGAAGAGAGCTTTATTGTTCCAAAACTGGAAAGGCTGTGTACTTTGGCAACCTTCGATACGCCGGAGATGAGTACGGGTGTCCTGAATGTGATATATATGTTATACTAACAAGTGACCAGGGCGAATTTAAGTCTTTCGCGACGTACGACAAACCTGATCCTCACGTGAGAGGTAGAGAATTTTGGCACGAACCCTGGAGTGATGAAGAAAGAAAACTATATGACAGTTGGAGGTCTAAGATATGAGAAAAAGGATTGTAGGAAAAACAACGTATTACAGGTACAAAAAGCTATTTCGAAGTATGTGGTTATGGCTTGCAGAGAACCCAGGAAGTTACAAAGATATGTGGCCTGAGTGGAAGCATAACAACGGTAAAATTTCTGTTGTTGATAACTACTGCTTTGCTTGCGCAGTTTCTGGTATTTGCTGCCCAATAAAAAAGTGGCAACATGGCTGTTTAAAGCAAGAATATGGTGAATGGTCAAGCTGCAATAATCCAGAAGATGCAAAAAAGCTTGCACTAACTATAGCCAATCTTGAATGGTTTTCTTATAAAGAATTTTATAAAAAGGTGATGTATTATGAGTGATATTTCTGTCGGAATAGAAGAGGTTCTGCGGACAAGAAACGATATACTCATATGGTGTCCTGACAAAAAGATTCAGGAAGCCACAAGAGTAAGCGGATTTCATGCACGCAGAAAAATGGGTAGATTAGCTGAGCATATATCTTTTCAAAAGGTAGAAATAGATAAAGAATTATATGTTCGCATCTATGTAAAAGATAATCTTAAACTATTTACAATAGGAGAAAACGGCAAACCTATTGAGCACAAACCTATTGATTCTGAGTATGAGCGTATGATAGAACTCATGAAAGAAGATGGTAAATCTGAAAAGGAAATTCAAGATTTCATTGACTCAATTCAAGTTGGAGAGGAGAACGGAGGTGAATGAAGAAATGGATAGCGCTGATAATAATGGGATTGCTGGTGTTATTTCCTTATATTAAAATATTGTTTGATTAAACCGCTAAAGGAAAATAAAATGACTAAAAGAACACTGGAAAAATGGAGAAAAGAAGCACTGATCGGTATGAGAGAACTTGAAGTAGAAAAGAAAAAGACTGGATTATCAGCAGTAAAAATCTTACTGCATGGTCAGTATAAACGAATGGTCATCATAACTGGTGAGATGCTTGATAACATGCTGATTAATACGGCAAATATTTAAGAAAAGTCAAATTTTGACTTAACAAGGAGAATAATATGTTTAATAGCAAAAAGAAACTGGTTTCAAGGATTGAATCATTAGAAGCTGACATGCGCGTATTTACTAATCACATTGCTGATTTACGAATACAGTGTGACAACAGCAAAGTAGAAATACGTAAGCTTAGGTGCAAGCATTTGGCTACCACTTTAGTTGCTAATAGTTATGATATGAAAGAAGTGTGTGACAGATGTGGTGATGTTGTACGGTACTTTGATACAGCGATTGAGTACAACAGGGCACAAGTAAAAACCGCAAAAACTAATCTTAAAAAGTTAAAACGACAGCTTCAAGCACAGTGCGAAAGAGAGGAGAATAAGAGTGGCACCACTCAAAGTAAAAATCCTGTGCGAAACTAGAGATTTCTTCGGCGTATGGACTCTGAGGGTAGAAATCAATGCTAAACAATACGATTATATTCTATCCTCAGAGTACATAGTACGACAGATAAAAAAGTATGTTAAGGCTGGGAGATACGGCAAAGCTTTAGCAACATTAAATAGATTCAAGGAGGTAAATCATGATTACTCGCCCTATGAAGGCGCCGACGGAACCACTCACCTCACAGCAGATACGAAGCTGCTTGAAGTACCCAATAATAGCAAGTCCAAAACTTGATGGGTTTAGGTGTGTAATTCCGCAGTGCATACCATTAACTTCATCAATGAAGAATATATCAAACCTATTTGCAAAGAAGGTACTTACTGATCCTGCATTTGAGAATCTTGATGGTGAGCTTATTGTTGGAGATCCACGTGATCCTGACGCCTTTCATAATACATCAGGCCCACTGCGTAAATATTCAGGTGAACCGGATTTTAAATTCTATATGTTCGATTGCTTTGAAGACCCAGAAGAGCCATATGTAAAGCGATGGGCTGAAGCAATATCTCGGTCGCATGATAGACTTATAATACTTGAGCAAGTAGTACTTCATTATCCTGAAGAAGTGTTTGCATACGAGGAAACTAAACTCAATGAGGGCTATGAAGGAATAATGGTAAGGTTGCCATATGCTCCTTATAAGTATGGGCGCTGTACTTATAATGAGATGAATATGTTCAAACGTAAGCCGTTTGTTATAACATCAGCTACTATAATAGGCTTTAATGAAGCAATGATGAACGCAAACGAACAAACGACTAATGAACTCGGTCTATCAAAGCGGGCATCTAACATGGAAAACCTTATACCAAAGGATACACTTGGTAGTTTTATACTAACTTCTTCATTGTGGGCAAAGCCGTTCAATGCGAGACTTGGTAAAGGGTTTACAGCTGAAGATAATCAAGCAGTATGGGACGCTCGTAATGAGTACATGGAAAGAAATGTTCTGATTAAATACCAGAAACATGGTAGCAAGGACGCTCCACGTATACCAAGTGTAATAAACATGGAAGTTCCTGCGGATTTTGTATCTGGAAAAATAGAAATACTGCATGAATAAACGGAGATTACTATGAGTGAATTTACTAAAGCCTGGTTTGAAGAAGCGAAGAATCTTTCTTATGAAGAAGCTCTATATATACGAGTAGCTAATAAGAAGGAACAAACTTCTGTAATGAACGACTTTATTAAAGAAAAGGAAGAGTATGAAGCAGTTGATCCAGAACTTGCTGGACAATTGTTTATTAACAGATCTACAAAAGACATGAAATTCTATGTAGTAATAGAGCGTAAATATCGCACGGTATTTTCTGCGTTCAAAAGAGATGCCACTGGTAACTTTACAAAGATTTCTATTGAGCCTGAACGCCGGAGAATGATTATGCTAATGCTATCTGACGATAAAACAAGAAAGGAAATAGAAGAAATCTTAGGTGAATTGACCGAACAAGAGGTACAAGAATTCTTTTAAAGCTAAGAAAAAGTCCTTGACTTCCTGTCGTTTTTGGTGTATGGTGTAATTGTATTTAATTGAGGAGCTATCCTCACTGTATAAATTCATGAAAGGAGGCTAAACATTAGGTGTAAAATCACAAAACAAAGTAAACAAACTAACAAACAAACGTAAAGGAGAAACAAAAATGAAAGACAATGAAAGCACAAATGGAGTCGAAAAAAGGGCAAAGAAGCTGTCCAAAGTTATCGAGGGTAACATACTTACCATAACGGAAGGTAATACCGGTACAGTACTTACGTTTGATGCAGAGACGTTACCTGACGAAATTCAGGAAAAGCTGATGCCCTATGGTCTGTCGCAGAAGCTCGGTGATGCAGCTGCTGGTCGCAGTGGTCAGGAAGCAGTTGATGCAATCAACAGAGTTTGGGAAGGCCTGATGGAAAACAAGTGGACTACAAGACTGCCCGCAGCTCAGAAGATTACCAAGAAAACTATTCTCGACAAATTCAATGCGATTACTGATCCGAATGAAAGAGCCATTGCAGAAAAAATGCTCAAAGATCTCGGCGTGATTAGTTAATCAGTTCTAATTACTAAAGGGCAGGGTATTAGTGCTCTGCCCTTTCATGCAAGGGTGGCGGAAAATGGCAGACGCAGTAAGGAGTGACCACCTCCTTATGATCATAGGTGAAAACCTATCAGTTGAGTAGTTTGGCACATTATAAACTGAAGTACGAAATTCCCAAACCCAGGAAGAACGTACAATGATCTTGCAGGTTCGAACCCTGCCCCTTGCAACCAAAGGAGCCGTCAATGTTATTCAATGCTTTAACCTCACTTCTAACAATACTATCATTGATAGGCGTTGTTCTAAACATAAAGAAAAAACAAAGCTGTTTTATCATCTGGGCAGTAACAAACTTTTCCTGGACAATAGTAGATTTCTATAGAGAAATATATGCGCAGGCTGTGTTATTTGCTATCTACTTTGTGCTTGCAATATGGGGCCTAGTTGAATGGAGAAAAGACAGCCGATTAAATAAATAATAGGAGGATATTATGGAGCCCTTTTATTTGGACAATAGTAAACGAGATACTTGGAAGCAATGTAGAAATAAATACTTTCTTTCTGTTATTAAAGAACTCAAACCAGATGCTGGATCTGCAGCACTTCGAGCCGGTGCCACCTGGCACGGAATACAGGAAGGGTACAATAAGTATATTTTGGTTAATGGCTGGCCGACTACACCAGAAGAAAATATGAGAACAATTACGGCTGGATTCGTGCGTGGCAAAGAAGTGTGGGATAGAGAAACTGCAAAGCGTACTTACGTAGATGACTTCCGTAACTTCAATACACTGGTGGATGCATTTGGAGAGTACCTTGATAATTTTGCTAGCGATCGAGATTTTATTACAATTCTACAGACGGAGCAAGTATTTGATCATGTAATGATTCCTGAAAATGAGGTCGAGTACAATCTAATGAAAGACCTTCCGCCGATTCACTTCACTGGTAAGATAGACTTGGGAATTAAAATGGACGGTCGAAACTGGTTGCTTGACTATAAGACAACATCATGGTGGCTCGATAAAGTTATAATGGAAGCTAATCGTAGCCCTCAGCTTATAGGTTATTCCTACGTAGGTAATAAAGTATTTAACTTTGTAGCTGAAGGTTGTTTATTATCTTACCTCGCAATGTCCGCTCGTAAGTCACCAAAGACTGGGGAGTACGGCAAGGTAGGTTTTAATTTCAGACGTGTACCGCAGATATATACTGAGGGTGATATACAAGCATGGAAATTTATGTTCCTTTTAACATGCAAAGAAATACTGGATGCAGAAAAGACTGGTTTTTATCCGCAAAGTTTTGATTGTTATAGGTACGGACAGTGTGCATACCTTCCTTTATGTCAACAGCATAGACCATTCGAAGAGCTTAGTCTTGTAGGGTTTCATGTTGAACCTTGGGATGTTTTGGATGAGCAGTAGGTTTATAAAGGAATTAGAAAACTATAAAGGAGAAACGTATGGACAGAGAACAAGTACGTGACTACATTGAAACAGCTTTAAAAACAGTTAGACGTGACGGTATGGAAAACCTTGTCAGATACCTTAACGAATCTGATTTCTTTACTGCACCGGCTAGTGCTAAGTACCATCTCGCTTGTGAAGGTGGGTTAGCACTCCACACGCTACATGTTTTAAAAGTTGCAGAAAGACTTAATGCAGAATATGAGTATGTAACCTCAGGAGATAGCGTGAAAATAGCAGCGATATGCCACGACTTCTGTAAGATTAATTTTTATGTACCATCTCATGATGAACCAACTGAACCACAAAAAAGATATTTAACTTCACTTCTTGCTAAACATAGACTACAGCCTCCGGCAATGGTCGATAAGGGCTATGCTAGTACACTGATAGATTTTCTTACAAAAAGATATAAACCAGGTATGGAATTGCCTCCGTACAGCCCATCATATGAAATAGCTGACGGTAATCCTCTTGGACATGGTGAGAAATCTTTGTTCATCGCATGTGCCTTTATAAGATTAACTACAGCAGAAGCTCAGGCAATACGGTGGCATATGGGTTATTCAGATCTCAATACACAGTCTCCATTTCAGTCTATTCCGTATCATCAAGCAATCAATGACAATCCTCTTGTAAGTATGCTACAAATAGCTGATATGGAAGCGTCATTCATGATAGAAAGGAAAAAGTAATATGCTAACAATTCGGGAATTACTAGATGAATCATATGCAACAGCGTTAAGTAAAGGCTGGTGGGATAAAACTGCAGACAGATCCTTTGGAGATGTTATGACCAATATCCACGCTGAGTTATCAGAAGCTTGGGAAGAATACAGAAACGGGCACCAGTTTTCAGAAATTCGTAATGAAAGCAATAAGCCTGAAGGCATTGCAGTAGAATTGGCAGATGTATTGATACGCATTGCTGATGCATGTGAGTTCTATAGTATACCACTTGAAAAGGCTTTACACTTAAAACTTGCCTATAACAGAACAAGACCTTACAGGCATGGGAATAAGAAAGCATAGGAGGTAACTATGATTGACGATACTACTTATACATGGTCTAATCGCTGCGAAGAATTCATTGATTTCTGTACGATAGTAATCGAGCACATAGAAGAGTATACAGTTAAACAGTATGGCGATGCCCCTGATGATCCAGTTCAAGAGTGGTCAGCAAAGAAATGTATTGACTGCATCGAACGCTATGTTAACAGGTTTGAAACTAATAGACGTGGTAGGCTCGAAACGCTGAGAGATATGGCAAAGATTTCTCACTTTGCGTGTATGGCCTTTTATAAACTTAAACCTACTGCGGAGGAAATACTCAAAATAAAAACTGGTACAATATAAATGAAGGAGGGCAAAATGATCTATAGTGATGTATGTATAGATTCAAGTAATATAGAATTGTTCTATAATGCGCTTGATGCAGGTGTAAATTTTGAGGAAGAACATAGAAAACTCTGGAATTGGTTTGCTGAAACACCCAATATGGGGAAGGCAGATTACAAAGATGAAACCGGAATTCTTAAAGAAAGTCTGTCTTGTTGTTTTGCCTGTATTGCATGCGATAGCTGTAAGAACTGTCCGGTTACATGGCTTAAGGCAAAACACTGTTCAGTGGATGGATCACCTTATAAAATGTGGGTACATGCTACAACACCAGAAGAAAAGGCTATGTACGCAAAAGTTATTGCCAACCTTCCTTGGGACAAATCCAAGGAAAAGAAGTGGGACCCTCCAGAGGGATTGTATAAAGTTTTAAAGAAGTATACCAGATATGAAGGTGGTAAATGGTATTTGGCATCTGTAACAGCCAGAAAAGCAATGACAGAGAAATATGACCTATCTCTTGGGCGAAGACCCAAAGAAGTTACATATTTTATGTCTCTTGAGGAGGCACAGAAATTTATCAAGACACCGTTTGACTATTCTGTTATCACTATTGGCGATCACTTTACACGTAAGACACGATCAGGAATGAATGAATATGTCCTTGCCTCTGTTGGTAATAGCAAAATGGCAATGATAAACATAGAGTGCGGTTTACCTCTTGCTGATACTGTTGAATCTGGTGTTATGACGGAAGAAAAGTTTAAGACATTAACCGATCCATTCGCCGATGAAATGCTTGCTTCATGGATTCCTGGCAATAGCCGAATGAGCAAGAATATGAACGAATGGAAACAATACAGATGGAAGGGATTCAGAGAGATGAGACCGTATATAACGGGAGAAGATGTATCTCACATTAACATCTCAGAAGCAGACATTCAGAACGGCAGTCCGAAGGAAGGAGACATGATTGCTCGTAATCCAAGGAACCATGATGACCAATGGCTCGTAGCCAAAAAGTGTTTTGAGGATAATTTAGAGCCGGCGTGATTACTTAATACGAAAGGAAGTGATATAATGCCATCAGCTAAAGACGTAACAATAGATACGGAATTTCTTAAAGTCATGTCTGTTGGAGAAAGTGGTACAGGCAAAAGCATATTTGCTTCTACCTTCCCGACTCCAGGATTTATCTTTGACTTCGGAAAAGAAATTCTGTCGTACAGAGGCCTTGATTTTGATTATGAACAGTACGAGCTATCATCTCTTGGATGGGGAAGATACGAACAAGACTTCAACAAAATTAAGCAAGCAACAAAAGAAGGACTTTATAAAACAGTAGTGGTAGATAATCTTTCTGCTATGGAAGATGTCTGCATGGAAAAGGCGTTACAGATTGACCCAAAGAGAAGCCAAACAAACGGCCCAATCTGGAATGTTCATTATCAGATGGTAAAGAATCTAATGGAAGGTAAACTAAGGCAGTTGATAAACTTGCCGTGTAATCTTGTGCTTATAGCGCACTTAGATTTTGAAAAGAATGAGAACGGTCAAGTCATAGGTGTCGGGCCAAGTCTTACTGGCAAATTATCTATTGATGTGCCGTCTTATTTTGATGAAGTGTATTACCATACTTATAGAAAGGAGGCAGGCGGAGAAACTAAGTGGTATGTCCAAACAGTTCCTCTTGGACATAACCACGGTCGGAGTCGATTAAGTGGGAAAGGAAGAATACTACCAGATCTTATCGAGAACGACTATGCAGAGGTTATGGCATATATAACTGGTAAGAAAGTAAAAACAAAGAAACCTTTATTACAACAAAACAAATAAGGAGAATGTACAATGGAAGAGTATAACGATCAGTTTGATAATCCGGCAGGTATTGCAAACTTGGACTTCAATGTAAATGACGAGTACAAACCTGTCCCTCTCGTTCCTAAAGGCAGGTATCATGGCGCTGTTGCAGGAGTCAAAGCAGACCTTGATATGATGGCTATTGTCTGGGACATATGCTTGCAGGAAAACGGTGGAGTCTTGAATGACGGAGAGACACCGATTGATGGCACTATTGTTCAGTACAGAAGCTGGCTTCCCAAACCTGGGGACGAATCAGTTCGTACAAAAAGCGGCAACATGACTAAGCGTCAATGGAAGATTAATGCGCTTAAAGAATTTCAGGACGAGCTTGGTCTTGATATGTCTACGGCTCAGATCATTGCACAGTCTATTGCTGAGCAGATATGGGTCGGCCTCATAATGGATGTTGATGTTTCTATTAGTGAGTATCAAGGACAATTTAGAAATCAGGTTGATCGGTGTTATCAGTCTAGTATCTAACTCTAACACAAGGCAGGGAGAGTATAGTGCTTTCCCTGCCTATAAAGGAGCCACCAATGCGACTTGAAGACTTATATGAGAACTTTGGTACGGCATCACCTGAAGCACAGGCTTTATATATAGCATCGTATCGCTTACTACGAGCAAAAGATATGGAAAAACCAGCTAAGTCTTTTAGAAAGAAACCCTCTTCATCTACTCCTGCTAAACCAAAACTTACAGAAAAAGAAAAGGCTGTGGCAAAGTTGCTTGGTATCAAACAAAAAGATATTATAGCACTACGAGAATCTATTGATGATGATACAGATGATACTGTACTTCTTGATGATGACTATGACGAGGAGTAAAACATGAAAAATATTATTGTTGATGAAGCCCAGATCTTTGAAATGAACCCCACAGAAATTAAGTTGAGCAAAGAACTGCCAAGGCACAGAAAAGATATGGGCGATATTAAGAAAATGGTGGAATCAATAAAAACCTTTGGACAACTACAGCCAGTTGTTATTAACAGAGAAGGCGAGTTGATCTATGGCGGACGACGATTAGCAGCTTGTATGCTTGCAGGTATAAATGTCCGTGTATGCTATAAAGATACGGTTGATCCAGTATTGATGAGAGAATTAGAACTGGAAGAAAATATACAGCGTAAAAGTCTCACACCTGCTGAAGAAACCTACGCTATTCGTGATCTGGTTGAGCTAAAGCAAAAGAGGCTCGGTAAACCAAGACAGGGCGTTGCGGGCGGTGGTACTGGATTTACGCTCGAAGACGCAGCTGAGGTTGTTGGTAAATCAAAAGGATATATAATAGAAGCTATGCAATTGGCGGAAGCGCTTGACCAGTTTCCAGAACTAGCTCAAGCAAAGAAAAAATCTCACATAAAGAAAGCTTATAAAGGATTACAAAGGGTATCACAAAACCTTGATGCTGTTGCTAAGTATGAAGAAACAGTTAAGCTTACAAACGAATTCGTGCTTGTAAATAGAGATGCTATGGATCATATGAAAGGTATACCTGACAACTCAATTGACTTGTTATTGGTTGATCCTATCTATGGTATCAATATAGACAGTACGGCAATTTCTATTGGAGGTGTAACTGGTGGTAATCTTACAACATCCGGTATTAAGTACGAGGATTCCGCTGAAAAGGCAATGGAGCTTTGCCAGACAATTGCAAAAGAATCAGCAAGATTCTGCAAAGAAACTGGGCATGCGTATGTGTTCTGTGCGTCGTCACACTTCTGGACTTTAAAAGAAATGTTTAACAAAACAGGATGGAATTGTGCAGAGCGCCCAATAATCTGGTGGAAGAGAGAAACAGGACAGAATAATAATCCTCATCTGTGGTTCAGTGCTGTATATGAAATGATTCTGTTTGCACGAATGCCATCGGCTACATTAAAGGCTGAGGGTAGGCCAGATCTTATTCAGTGTGATCCTGTTTTACCTTCAAAGAGATTACACTCTGCAGAAAAGCCTATACCACTATTGAAGGAGCTTATAGAAAGAACAACATTACCTGGAGGATATTTATATGATCCTTGCATGGGTAGTGGTTCTTCAATAGAAGCAGCAAATGAAATGAAACTGTTTGCTATTGGTTGTGATATTGCTGCTGATTCGTATGCAACAGCTTTGGCTCGTATGGTAAAGTATCATGAAACAAACCAGAAAAGTCAAAAATTGACCACGGGAGGAGACAATGACGGACAAGAACCCAAAGATGAAAACATCACTGAGCAAAGACCCAGCACCTGATACTGTATATGAGCAGATATGGAATATACAAGAAGCTATTAACAAAGCAGCAGCTACAGGAAAGGTGGTACGGTTTAAATCAAAACAGACAAATGATGAATTGCGAAAAGGTATTGTTGATAAAAAGAACTGCCAATTATTAAAACCTAATCAATTTTCAGATGATATTGCTGTTGTCCCTCCTGGTATTAACAACTTTGATTTTAATGAGGTTGACACAAGCCAGATTATATGGACACCGAGTAGGAGGATAATTACATGATAAGATCAGATGGCCCACTTGATGCAAAAATAATGCTAGTTGGTGAGGCGCCTGATTCTGAAGCGAGCCGGTACGGTAAACCTTTCTGCGGTAGAGAAGGTAAAACATTAGACGATATTTTATCTCAAGCAGGAATAGCAAGATACCAGTGCTACATCGGCTACGTAGCAAGATCACAACCGCCTGCCGATAAAATGAGCTTATATTTCGAGGACAAGAAGTGTAACGTACCAACTGCAAGACTGCGTAAATGGGTTGAGGAGCTCCGACAGGAAATAATTCTTCATAAACCCAACATAGTAATAGCATTTGGTATGTATGCTTTATGGGCACTCACTGGATTAAAATCTCTACAGAATTATAGAGGTTACGTTCTTTCGAGTACGCTAGTACCAGATGTAAAAGTCCTAGCAACCCATAGTCCTCGTAGTATAAACGATGACTGGAAACTATACTTTCCAGCTGTTCTTGATTTGCGTAAGGCAGCAGTACATAGTAACTTTCCAGATCTTCGGTATATGAAGCAAACATTAGAACCAAACGTAACTGCAAAGCAATTCATAGATTACATGGAGGAATGTATTGCACATCCTGAATGGGAAGACATTTCAGTAGATATTGAAACTATTCAACCTGGTAGTCATGTTGAAGAGCTAGGATTAAGTCATGATCCTTCCTTCGGTATATCTTTGTACTTTGTAAAAGGAAGACGGCCAGCGTTACCAGAAAATGACGAGCTTAAAGTATGGCAGACTTTTGCAAGATTGATGAAACAAAAGAAAGCCATTATGCAAAATGCTGCTTTTGATATAGGTGTTCTGTGGTATAATAATCATATACTGGTTGAAAACCTTAAAGCAGATACGTTAATACAAGCTCATGTTTGTTGGCCTGAATTGCCACGAGATCTAGGATTTTTAGGTTCTGTATGTTTAAATGTTCCACCTTGGAAACACGATTCAGGAGCTAGTGTATACAACTCTGCTGATGCGGCTAATACTTTTGGTATATCAAGAGTTCTTGATGGAGAGATTGACCGCCAAAATGTAAGGCATACATTTGATTTTGAGATGGGGTTAATACCTATTGCTCTTATGATGCAATTAAAAGGTATTAAGATTGACGAGGAAAAAAGAAATGAGCTGTATACGTATTGGAAAAACAGACAATTACAAATGAAGTCTGAGCTTGACATTATTATTGGTAAGGAGATTAATTTTAAATCTCATAAACAAATGAAACAGCTTCTGTACTTTGACCTTGGTTTACCAATACAGTATAAACGTAGAAAATCTGTTACCGAACCGAGAGTTATAACAACGGATGCTACTGCATTAAGAACATTAGAAAGACTTGTTCCTGATAATCCAGTATTCAATCTTATTCTTGAATACAAAAAAGCTACAACGCTTATCAATAACTTCTTGACAATGGAAGCATCACCAGAAGGTACAGTACACACGAGCTATAATATCACAGGTGCCGCATCTGATGATGAAGAAGATACAAAGAAAACTAAACGAAGCTTTGGTCGTTGGAGCTCAAGTAAATCTATTATCAGGCCTTATGGTAGTGGCAATTTGCAGAACATACCGAACGAAGCAAGGAAAATGTTTAAAGCTCCATCAGGTTATAAGATAATTGAAAGTGATTATTCACAAGCTGAGGCTGTCGTAGTTGCACACCTGATAAATGACCAAAGGCTTATCAGAATGTTTGAAGATTCTTTTGGGTTACCTAAAGCTGAGAAAGCTAAGTACGATATTCATAAGCTTACTTATGCACAAATGGTAGGTATACCTATGGATCAAGTTACTGCTGAACAGCGTAAAATCGGTAAAACAATTAGGCACGGTACTAACTATTCTGCTGGGCCAAAAGTTATTATGAATAGGCTTGGTATATCAATGACCCAAGCAAAACAATATATACAGATGTATCATAGAGCTAATCCAGCTCTTGGTATATGGCATACCACTATACAACAAGAGTTAAGAAGAACTAGAACATTAACAAATCTTCTTGGAAGAAAGCACAAGTTTCTTGATCGCTGGGGAGATGATTTATTTAGAAGTGCTTATTCTTTCATACCACAGTCAACAGTTGGAGACTTATTAAACGTTGCAATGAAGAAACTTTATGATACGATTCCTTCTTTGACGTTTGATATTGAGCTTTTGTTACAGCTTCATGATGCTATGTACAACCTTGTTAAAGAAGAGTTTGTTATGGATGCTGTTAAGGTACTCAGAAAGTGCATGTTAATTCCACTTCGGCACAACTTCAATGAGTTCTATATTGATGTTGACTTTAAGGTAAAGGATTCATGGGCTGAGGGCGAGGAGCTTGATATAGATTGGAGGACAGTCGATGTCTAGCAAGAGCGGAAAAACAATTGTTATAGGAGTTGTAACTTCAGAAGATCGCAGAAGACTAATAAATTATATTGAGCAAGTAACTACAGTAAACTGCTCGATTGATTTTTCAGTAAGAAGAAAAGGACAGAATAAAGTTGAGCTGTACAGAAAGATAGGCCCAAATAATGCTGTTCTTATTAAAACATGGGAAGTAATATTGTTTCCTATCAGCGTTAATACTTCTGCTATGAGTAGTTTAGATGGGGAAGTTTGCATGCACTTAGATAATGTTATTCACGCTCTCGAATTAGAAATAAAGAAACTTCGATCTTTACAAGGTCGTCAAATAATGAAGGGAGTTATTAATGGGACGCAATGTAGAGAACTGGTTGACATCTTATATGACTTTAATGAGTAATACTGAGCCAGCTAGGGTGTTTGACAAATGGACTGGTTACTCCATTATAGCTGCTGCATTACGACGAAAGGTAAAATTAAGATTAGGTAGATTAACTTACTACCCTAACATTTATGTTGTATTTGTTGCTGAACCTGGAGTAGCTAGAAAAACACAAGCAATAAAATTTGGTTCCGTGTTTATAGATAAGATATCAGAAATAAAAACAAGTGCTGATTCTACAACAAAGGAAGCCCTTACGGATGACTTAAAAAATGCAGAATTTCCTGAGATTATGCCGGACGGTACGAGCTTTGTCCATAGTTCTTTGAGTATTATTTCAAAGGAGTTCGAAAGCTTTCTCGGGCAGAAGAAAGAGAACTCACGTATGCTAATAGCACTCACTGATTTGTTTGACTGTCCGGATGTTTATGCGGCTAGAACAAGACACGGCCCTTCTATTGAAATTATTAAGCCGTGGCTTAACTTATTAGCAGCTACAACACCGGACTCTTTGGCAAGCTCGTTACCGGCCTCTGCAATTGGTGGAGGTCTGACTTCACGCATCTTATTTATCTGGGCAAACAAAAAGAAAAAACCTGTGGCGATTCCTAGCATGACTGAAAAAGAAAAAGTGTTACAGGAAATGCTACTAAAAGACTTGTACCAGATAGTTAAGATGCGTGGAGACTATATCATGACTGCTGACTGTGTAAAGAAATGGGAGAATTGGTATGACAACTATGATGAAGATGAATCTGGTATACGAATATGCACAGATAAGTCATTCAATGGCTGGTATTCAAGAAAGCCTTCGTACATAATGAAGGTAGCTATGTTGGTAGCAGCTGCTAAAACAAATAAACTGTCTATTGAATGGAGCCATGTCTTGGAAGCTATTAACGAGATAGAAGAAGTAGAACATCTTATGAGTAACGCCTTTGTTGCGATAGGCAAGTCTGAAATTACAGCTGAAGTTGCTACGGTCACCAGTATTATAGACCAGTTTGAGTGGATTTCAGAAAAGAAACTGTTATCACTTGTATGGCGAGACATTGATGCAAACAAGTTTGATAATGTTATAGGTACTGCTGTTAAGGCTGGCAAAGTCCTAAGAGAATATAAAGGACCAAAGGGAGAAGTTGGAGTATGGTATAGATCAAAAACTACTGTAAAGGAGAATGGAAAATGATAGTATTTGCTGAAACTATATTCGGATCGTGCTTACGATTCGGTGAGTCTATTGAACAGATAAGAAAGCTTTTAATTGTAGAAGTCGGATCTGATAAAAGAATAACAGAATTTCGTGAGGCTACCGAGGATGATATTAAAGATTTTGTTTCTGTCATTAACTATATGCAGCTTGATGTTAGGAATACTTACAAACAAAAGCATCTTATGTTACATAAAGCAGTAAGTGAGGCAGTTCACGAATTTATCAAAGAAAAAGAAAACTCTTTTGATAAGGCCACACTTCAAGAATTCTTTGAATGGTCTTATTTACAGACTATTGGTGATACACCAGCTACTAAAGAACTTCCTGATGGATTATACTTTGATATAACAACACGTGAGTCGTACCGAAAAAGAGTAAATGGAGTATGGTTTAGAGGTGCTTCAGATCCAGGGACAGCAAAATGTATTACTACAGAAGTTAAGAGTTTTAACGATGCAGTAGCTTGTGCTAAAAATTTAGAGTTAATAGAACGATTTGAGGAGGATGAAAATGACTAAATGATCCAATGTCTTCACAATGGAGGAGGAAATTAATTCCTCCTCTATCTAAAGAATTTTCACCTCTTTTTTTGTCAGTCCAAGGTAGGGGATATCCGCTGGTGTGGGAGCTTCGTTATTAAGATAGACATTCGCCTGTGCTATAATAGGGCGAAGTACGTCTCGGTTGTTAGATACTGATTCGATACACATATACCAGAATTCCGAACAAAAAAGTTTTGAGTAGTCCTTGCTCGCACGATCTTTGATGTTACCAAATACACATCCTCGGTAATCATATTTCACTCCACGGCCTATGGCATACAGCCCTGCACGACCTATTTCATGCCTGACAGGATCATAAATATCAATGAGGGGCAGATGCCATACTTCTCCTTTGAAGTCATCCAGTCGATCTGAGAGCGCCCTGAGCTGTAATCCGTGTTCCATTGCTTCGATGATAAAAACCCTGTCAGTATCGTATTCCCTAAATCTGATTGCCATTGCAGTATGATTGTATTCACTCTTTGTCCACCACCGGATTATAGCACCTATGACAGACTTAGATTTCCACTGAATGGGATCTCCTGTTTTAATTAGTGGTCGTTGTTTCAGATAATCCATGTTACCCATCTCCTTTTTCGTCCTATATCAGTATGAATAAATTTCCTGCCCGGATAGTAATGAAAGCCACCACTCCAGTTCTCGCACAGTTTTGCCGCCTCTTCTATTTTAGAGCATGTCCAATCCACCGCAAGACCTCTGACGTGCATGGAATCAGTCGCACCACCTACAGCTCTGTTGTGTCTCTCACACCTGTATCCGCTCGTCACTATTATAGGGACGCACAGAATATCTCTCAGTACCTGCAGGCGGTGGATGATTCCTGAATCAATGAGATTCTTACCACAGCATTTACAGCAGAAATCGCTATATTTGAAATTCTGAAATGCGTAGGTCATTTTCCTATATTACCTCCGACCTCAACCGTGACAGTAACTGTAATCCTGAAATTACTTGGCGCAGTCGGAATGCCCCACATTACTTCGTTGGAGTAGTCGCTTTCATACCCGTCCTCGTTGTAAGCAGTGGCAGCGAAGTAATACTTCGTGCCTGGCTCAAGGTCTTTGGCGGTGTATGTAGTGACATTGCCAACGTCAATCGGCTCGCCATAGGTTCTCGATGCCGTGCCGTAATAAATCTTATACCCTGCCAGATCCGGCTCACTGTTAGGATCCCACTGAAGGGTCACGTCCGCCGCCATGACTGATGTTGCGACAAAAATAAGCAGCATAAGCATGATTGTAATAAATGTCTTTTTCATAGTTTATCCTTTCTTTTCTTTTATTTTTTACGTCCTCGTTTTATGTCCTCGTTTTACTAACTCAACATTCCGCTTCTCGATAGCATTCCATATATTTTCGAGCTTTATATTCATACTATTTTGTTGCAGGCACATTTGTTTTTGATCCCTAGAATAAGTATCAAGAGTTTCCATTATCTTAGAAAAGTTTTTAGTACCATCATTAAAGCGCATTGTTGTAACATTTTCATCTGCTTTCTTTTCAAGACGCTCTAATATATCTTCACGAAGCTTTGCTATGTCTACTAACATTTCTGCTTTTTCAGCTTTATCTCTGTTAAGAGCTCTCACCTCTACATACAGTTCCTTAAACTGATGTACTACAAATATGCTTCCAACAATCGCAGAAACCATTACCGAAACTACAAGTATCAAATCTCCAGTTGATAAATTCAATATTACTACTCCTTGTTTGATATGTGACCGTCTTCAGCCATGAGTCTAGTCCACTCTTTCATGACCTCTTTAGTAACCACTCCAGGTATAGCATTAGCTAAACCTATAAACTTCATACGTTCTTCAGGTGGTAAACTAGCTACTCTTTGATAAAGTATCCTTGCCCGTGCACTAACAGGAGCACGTTTAACAGTTATCCAGTAACTAGCTTCCGGAACATCTTTCATTTCAATAGCAGCTTTAAATTGCCTATCCAATCTATTCCAATCTTGTCTTGGCTGAGAGAATATATACTTACCTACCTCCATTAGGTTATCTCTCGTTTGACTGACCATAAATCTTCGAATATGCTCATTCAAAGTCATCCACTGAACAGCATGCTCACCCTTAGTCTCTTCTATTACTTCATAAGCTTCTTGAAATTTTTCTGCGTTCTTCGGATGTGTAGTACCCATTATACGCTTGAACGTAGGGTCTTTACTAAGAGTCTCGTTAAAGCTTTTTCCTACCGCATTTATAGCTGGTGGGTCAAGTAATGATACAACAGCACTGACTGCATTTACTCCTCCGGTAACAATAGAGTTTGATTTAGGTATTACTGCATGAAAACCAGCTGCTAACTGTTCAGGTGATATATTCAAAACTGCGCCAAGTTTTACAAAGGCTTCTTGTGTTTCTCCTGGATAGTATTTCAATGAATTAGGAATATTTTCAGGGCCTTTCCATATGTCATTCCAGAAATATGTATCTTTATTACCTGCAACAGCTACAAGGGCTGATAACGTAGGTATAAAATGAGGTGGAAACACACCTTCAAGCGAAGCAAATAATTCTCTTTTAGGAACCTTGCCAGTATCCATATACTCTATAATAGATTCAAAGGCCATAGCAATAGGAGCAAGCTCAGGAACCTTTTTGATCTTAACGTATCTATATCTCTTATTTCCTTCAGAATCTTTATAAGTAGTTATACCATCTATTTCAGGTAAAACCATAACAAAATTCTGTGCACGTTCCTGAGGAGAAACCTGTGATAAAGCTTCTGGATTAGCAGCTCTATTGTAGGCATATAATGCTCCTATTCCTGTCATCATCTGGGATGCCATTATGGTAAACCTTGTTTTGTTTTCCAGTATGTTGTTAATAACAACTCTATTAGCTTGTACATATGCGTTTGAATAAGGAATAACACTATCAATTACTTTAGTTAACGACCCGCCTTGCGAGTAATCAGGGCCATGATCCCTAGCATATTGCGAAGCTTTAAACTGTATTTCTTTAATCTCTTGTGGATTAGGCTCTCTACCAAACTTTTTCATAAAAGCTTTCTTGCCGTTTATAATACCTCGCTCTCTATGAGCTAAACGGATAAGCACCTCAGAGAACAACCCAGGCCATCCCGCAATTTCTTCAGCTGCTTCAAGTGTACCACCTTCTTTACCAAGCCTTCCGTACAAAGATAAGAACTCCATTCCGCCGTACTCATCAATATAATCTCTATACCGGCCAGTTTTGTGTACCGCATCACTCCAAACTGCTTTAATATCAGTACGAAGCTGATTAAGTGCAGAAGGAAGAAACATAGAATACTGTTTACCAGTAAGAACAGTGCCAATATCCATAGGAACATTGGTTAAAACAAAACCTGGGTTCATACCAGTTGCAACAGGTTTAACCATCTGTGTTCCAGAAAACCAACGAAGTGTTTGTGCTGTAGCTCTTGAAAGCTCTGGATCACTACGTAACCAAGCATCAGCAAATTCAGTAGGTACTATCATTTCAACTGGTTTGTCATCCACAACAGTGCTTATTGTTTTCTCTCCTCTATCAGGCTTTTCAAACTTTGGTCTACCATCAGCAGTTTCGCCTATAATACTCGCTCTACGAACAAGAGCACGCTCAGCCTTTCCGCCTTGAGCCACTAATTCTTGGTTACGTTCTGCTATCAAATCAGCAAGCTCAAGAAGTTTACCATTAGCTCTTGCTTTAGCTATCGTGTCTTGAGTAGTAATAATAGTATAATGAAGAAGTCTCTTAGCCCGAATATCTCTAAGTCCTTCAGCACCACTCTTAAGTTCTTTAATACCAGAATCTTTAATACTAATAGCTCTACCAGATACTCCTCTATCAAGACGACTCATATATTCAAGATAGTGTCTTGGAGAGTAAATATATTTAGACATATTATCGTATGACTTCTGCGATATAACACCAGCTTCACGATATTGCTTTAATTGAAACTGCATAGCAGAAAAGAATTCAGAGGCTGATAACTTTATTTTTGCCATCTGATCATTTGTAAGTCCTTTATTCTTTTGTAAGTTATCGACAAACTCTTTAAACTGTTCTACCTTTATTCCTTTCTGGTGTATTATATCAGGTCGATAGCCGCTAATTTCTATATTACGAAGAGCGTCAATATACATATCAAGTATATCACTTTCTTCTTCACTGAGAGGTTTCCAGATCTTTTTGACAGCATCCTTAAGCTGAAGAGTAGCTCTACTGTTAACTCCACCAAGAGCATTCTTGTATTCTTCCAGTTCTCTTCCAAGCTCAGGATCTATTTTCTTAGCCATCTTTTTAGCGGCTGCACCAACATCAGTAAACTGCGTTGATAGTTCAGTTTTTATATCGTCCCATTTTTTCTTTTCCTGTTTTTCTACAGCTTCCCTACTCTGTTCATACATCTTTTCTACTTCACCACCTGGATGGTTATAGATCTTGTTAGTACGTTTTCTAGCGAATCGTTTAACAAGTCTTCCAAAGATAGGGCCAACTCCTGCATAATACGGATTTAATTCTTCTTCATCAACATCCATAAGCTGTGCGCCAATACCCAACCCAGTAGCACCATACAACAGTTCACCCTTAGGCTTAGTCTGTCCTTTAGGTAATTTCCATACATCTGTAGCAATTTCACTTTCAAGCATCTGATCCAAAGTTTCCCACGGAGGTATCATTGCGCGTTCTTCTTGTGTCATTTCCATTCTCAAAGAAACAAGACGACTTTCCATTTCTCCTGGATGCTGGAAATAAGCTGCTCTTACAGCACGTTGGGTAATAGGTATAGAACCAATAGTATTAACAACATCAAACGGATCTGAAAAATCAAGAATTCTAGGCATTGATGTTGCTGAAAAATCGTCAAACAGCTTTTTATTAGGATAAGCTCTATTTGATTCTTTTTCCATTGCATTAGCTAACTCTTCAAGATAAGACTTATCATCTTTATTAGCAGTCCTCTTTTTAAGGGCACGTAATCCTTCAGACAGTTTTTTATATAAAATATGAGCTCTGGCTAATTCCTCGCTTGAACCTATTGATGGTACTCCTGTTTCAAACCCAATTCCGTGCTGCAGTTCGTGAACCATAGCGGATTTTAAGAAATACTGCGTAGCAATATCATCACCAACTATAGAAGGATGGAAGCCAAAAGCCCGTGCACCTAGTTTTAAATAACCAGAGTCGGAATCAGGTAAAGTAGGATCAATGCGTACAGTATAACGTTTTAATTCTGGTACAACTTCAAATAAATTAGGATGCTCAACAATCTCTTGAATGTTATACTCTTTCCCAGAAGCTAATTTGGTGTGGTCAATCTTTAATCTTGATGTATCAAGTTCATGACGCCACTTTCCGTCAGCACCTTTCCAGTACCCAGTCTGTTTAAATAAACCAAAATTTCTAGTTAGTTTTGCACCTGGATGCTTCTGTATAAAAGCTTTAACTGCTGTAGGTATACCTTCTGTAGGTATCATAAATCCTGCGGTCATACCAATTGCGGCTTTACCTGTATTAAAGTGTATAGTACCATCTTCGTCTACTTCAATACCGGCAAGAACACCAACATGATGTTTAGCAAAATTACTTCCGTTTTTGTCAGCCCAACCACTGACAACCTTTTTTGCGTTCTTGACAGCGCCCGTAGGTAAGCTATCCCAAATAATGCTGTGCGTTGTCCCATCAGGCATATCAGCCACGTATACCTTACCATCAATTTCAAGAGCAGGATACCTAGATATAGCTGCTTCGTCATATTTAACAGGTGTATCAACACCAGCGCTTTTACGGCTTCTAGTAATAGCTTGCTCAAGAGTTTCATCTGGATGCTTAATAAAAGAACGCTTTGTTTCTGGGTCAACGTATTTTGCAAGCTGGACTCTTCCTTTTTCACCAGTCATTCCATCAAAAACTACTCCATATCTATCAGCTTCTGCTTTAAGCTGTGCCCCAGTTTTTAAAACATCAGGTATTTTGACTACATCAGCAGAAGTTTTTGCAGGGGCTTCTTTTTTCTTCTTTGGTTTGCGCGGCATTTTTACCTTAGACTTTGTGTACGAGTCAGTTATGAGGTCAATTTTTGACTTTTCTCCAATATGTTCAGCAACACCCTCTTTTGCCGCTCTTAACAAGACATCATCAACAGGCTCAGGCGTATTTAGAATTATCGGTTTTTCTTCAGGAAGTATAACCCTTCTTTTACTTTCACTAAGAAAGTCATTAACAAATATCTTATCTTCAGCAGTCCACTGGAAAGAAGGTTTCTTAAGTATTTGCTCGTACACACCAAGTTCTTCTGGTGTAAATTTCTCTCGTCTAATTTGCTGAGATAATCTATAATCTTCAATACCAGTTCGCATTTGAACCTGCTCAGATTCGGCCTTAAGTTTATCCACGAGCTTTTGATAAGTATCACCTTTATCTTTCCGAAGCATTTCCTCTACACCACGCACAAACTTTTCAGCTTCAGGAGATAATATAAGCTGAGGCTTAATACCTGACACATCATAGCTTGTTCCAGGTGGGCGTGCTCCCATAGTACGGAGTGTTTCTTCATATCTAGCCGCTTCTTCTACAGCTTGTCTTTGTACTCCAGGTTGCCCAGGTTCAAATGTGGACATTACTCCGCTTACTTTAGCAGTACCTTCACGAGGAATACCTTGCATTTCCCGTAGCGTTTTTACATAATTTGAATACTCTTTTGCGAACTGTGCATAAGGTAACCCTTCTTTTTCAGCCAACTCAAATATTTTAGCAGCTGCAAGACCGCGCGACATACCAGTTTCTTTTGCAAGTCTGTTAATCCCTAATACAAGACGACCGCCCCATCCAAGGCTTTTAATGGTTCCTTCAATACCAGACCATACAGCACCTGCCAATGCAGCATCTCGAGGAGAAACAGCTTCACCTTCTGCAGCCTTTTCTATAGACTCATAGGCTGCACCGCCGATTCCCCATCCAGCTACGTGAGCAGCAGGTTCTACCCATTTACTCTTTGGTAAGAAATTAGTAAGCTTCTTTACCGAAGCTGCAATACCTTTACCCATTGCTCCAATTGGTAAGGCGGCTCCGACAAACTCAGCTACAGTACCTGCCACATCTGAAGGTGGTACATACTCTTCTCCAGTTACTATTTCTACCAAAGGCCTAGGCTTCGGTTGATCCTCTTTAGGAGGAAGTATTATTTCAGACAAAGCTGTACCTGCCTTACGAACTGGTTCACTTAATCCTGCCGTAGCGCCTTTAGCCAATGATTCA
>Ga0334887_1001406_pt1 | contig 31253 bp, 22 predicted proteins | sample GraSluR1_MG_10_FD_207217 | JGI IMG/M metagenome (GOLD analysis project Ga0334887, IMG submission 207217) | Sludge microbial communities from methane-producing bioreactor in Wageningen University, Netherlands - Granular Sludge_18_07-R1 | ecosystem: Engineered > Bioreactor > Anaerobic >...
TGGGCCGGCGCTTCGTTTGATCGGCCCTCTGGGCCGGCGCTTCGTTTGATCGGCCCTCTGGGCCGGCGCTTCGTTTGATCGGCCCTCTGGGCCGGCGCTTCGTTTGATCGGCCCTCTGGGCCGGCGCTTCGTTTGATCGGCCCTCTGGGCCGGCGCACCCATTTGATCGGCCCGCTTCTGGCAAGTTTCGGCCTGGCGTCCTATAATCGACGGCGGAGGCCTGCGACTCTCGCACCCCCGCCAACCCCACCCCCCGGAGGACGCATTGAAGAACGCCTGCCGAATCCTCCTGGCTTTGCTGGTCTTTCTGGGGGCTGGCCTCCTGCCGGCCCGGGCCGAGCTTCCCTTTCGGCTTCCTGAGGGTCTGGAGCCCGGCCAGGAAGGCGGAGTCCTGGCTGGTCGGGTCCAGGACTCGAACGGAAAGGGGCTGTATGGCGCCAGCGTCAAGATCGACGGCTCGGAGAGGACCCGGACCGACCACCGCGGCGGCTTCCGCATCTCCGGGCTCCCTGCTGGCGAGTACGGACTCACCGTCTACCTCTCGGGCTACCGGACCGCCAAGGGGACTGTGAGCCTGGGCCCCGGCCAGTCCCGGGACATCCTGATCAGCCTCTCGTCGATCTCGGGAGGCTCTTCGGGCGAATCCGCCCCCATCCGGCGCACCCGCCTGACCATCCAGGCCCATCCCTTCCGTTCCGACGGTGCCAGGTACACCGTCCGGCGCATCGAAGTCACCGAACAGGGCGGCTCCGGACGGACCTGGAAGAACACCTGGTACCGCACCTATGACTCCTACGTCGAGCTTCCCTGCGACGATGCCGAGTTCGGCCGCTACTACCGGGTTTCCATCACCTGGTACAATTGGAGATCCCGCAACGAAGTGACCAGCTCCTGGGAGCCTCGGATCTGGAGGGACTCCCAGAAGGAGAGCTACAGCCGACCCTGAGAGCGGGACGACGGGGCCGGCCCCACCCGGCCAGGCCTTCCCAGGCCGAACCAGAAAGACGACGTCCCTGAGACGTTCCGAAGGGGCAGGCCCGAACCGGTCGAAACCTGTCCGAAGGCGATTCTGGAATCCGGAAATGGCGTGATCGGACGCGGCCTGGGCCCAGGTGAACCCCAGCCGGAACCTGCCAGGCTTCCCAGCCCAAGGAGGTGCCTCGATGTTCAGGCTTCGTTCCCTCATCGGACTGATGGCCCTGCTCGTGTCCTGGACGGCACAACCCGCCCTGGCGGCCCCCGAAGGGGAGTTCATTGCCCCGCAGGGGGGCCAGCAGGAGCGCGTGGTGGCCTCCCCCACCCTCTGGATTGCCGAGATCTCCGGGCTGGGGATGCCCGAGCCCTATCGCGAAGAATCTCCCGTCGCCGAGGCGATCGACCCCACCCACGGGCTCCCCGGCCGCGTGGTCCTGGGACCCCTTCCGGACCGGATGGAGCCCTTCGAGGTCCTCTGGTTCACCCAGGAAGGTCCGGAGGCGATCCGACTCTTCCGCGACGGGCGGCAGTATCCCGACCTTGAGGCCGCCCGCCAGGCAAGCGCACCTCCAGGCCCCTTCATCCGCTTCTGGTCTGCAGCCCGATTCGCCGAGCTCTCCGTCCTGCCGGTGTTGAAAAAACCCGACCGGGCCGGCCTGCTGGCCTTGATGCGAGAAGTGCTGCCCAGGATTCCCATGGGATCCACAGACTCCGCCGTGAACGAAGCGATGGAAGACCTGATGATCGAGAAGGGGTTCAACCCCTTCTCCAGCCGCCGGGCCTTCGTCGAGGCCCGTGAAGGCCTGGCCGAGGACCCCGAGGTCCAATCCCTGCTGAAGGAAATCCAGGGTCGAATCCAACAGGACGCCCCGGATCCGGAAGGCTAAACCGGACAGCAGGGGTCCGGCGACGAGAGCAGGCCGGCGGCCACGTCCAGCAGAGGCTCCTCGTTGGCGTCCAGGCGGGGCATCGCAAAGCGGGCCCCGGCGGCCAGGCAGCGTTGCCGGAGGAGATCATCGTCCGGTCGGGTGATGGCCAGGATCGGATGGCGCTCCGCCAACGCCCCCAAGACCTGAAGCATCCGTCGGCTGCGTCGGGAAACCTCCACCAACAGGGCGACCGGCATCTCGAGGTCCAGGTTGGCGCGCACGTCTCGCAGCGAGGCACACCACAAAAGTCGAGCCCCCAGACGGGCAGCGAAGCGCCCCTGAAGACGCGCTGCCAGGGCAAAATCGCCCGTCAGCAGAAGGAAGACGGGCCGCCGCCCATCCCCTCCCGGTGTCAACTTCATGGCTCGGACCTCGCCGTGTTCACAGCGTCTGAAACCCGCTTCCTCGCACCGGGTTGCGCCTGGGGCATCCACCCCGGCCTGCCGCCCTTTCAGCCCTCCTGAGCCTTCTTCCTCCAGGGCGGCGGCCCGGAAGCCAGGAAGAGCACCTTGACCGCCACCACCAGGGCCAGCAGGCCCCAGATCGCCCCCCACACCATCGGCGGCAGGGGAATATAGTTGGAGAAGACGGCCGCATCGCTCTGCGGGACGGTCCGGACGATCAGGTCGTCCCGGATGTCCAGCAAGGCGTAGAGCATGCTGGTCACCCCCAGGAAGGACAAGAGCAGATCGTTGAAGGCCTCACTGAGGCGTGCACCGGCCAGGCACAGCAGGCCACCGAAGAGCAGACCGCTGACGAATCCGAACAAAGAGCGCACGTACAGCAGGGTGACGATCAACAATGCAAGTCCGACCAGAAAGGCCAGAGCCCTCCTCTGGGAGGTCCAGGCGGCCCCCAGGACCAGGGCGGCTCCGCAGAACATGCTTCCCAGATACCCGGCAGGAAGAATGACCAGGGGCCAGCCTCCCGTCGAGGTCATCAAACCCCCCAGGTTGGGGTCCAGAAGGATGTGCTCGATCCGCCCCCCCGTGGCCATCGCGGCCAGGCCATGGCTGGCCTCGTGGAAGAACACGACGAGGACCTTGATGGGATAGACCAGGGGCGTGTCCCACAAGGTCATGGTCACGGCGAAGAGCGCCGCCAGGATCCACATCCGATCCAGGGTCTTCATGGTTCCCCTCCATGGGTCGCCGGTTCTGCCGCAGGACAGGCCCCAGCAGAGCCTTTCTCAAGGCATTCGGGGCGGGACCCGAGGCGGCCTCTTCCAGGATCCCTCCCAGACCACGGGCATGGCCAGGAACATGGGGAACTGTTCACATCCTCGCCACATTCACGATTCCTTCAGATGCCACCATGGCCATAGGAGGCACAGACCACATGCAGATCGGTCCTCTCTTCAACGTCGGTGGGAACCAGGTTGACCGCAAGGAGGTCAACCCGGAGCTGATCCGGACCATGGCGGACAGCGCCCGAAACATCAAGACCGAGGGCAACCCCGCCCCGGCCGCGTGGACCGAACTCGCAGACCGTGTTTCCAAGGACGATCAGGTCTCTCCGGAAGATCTCCAGCAGATCCTCGATCTGAGCAAGTCCTGTTACAAGCACCACCGCCAACTGCACACCGATCTGAAGGCCTCCGGATACAAGGACCGCAAGATTCGGGCAGAGCTCCAGGATCTTCACGTCTTCGAAGCCGGGGCCAGCAAGGTCAAGGAATCCGTGGCCCTGGCCCAATCGCAGGTGGCCGTCCAGGCCCTGGCCGGAGCCTCCTTCGGCCCCATCGGCCTGGTCAGCGCCTTCGTCACCCACGCCAACCTCCAGAAGAAGGCCCTCGAGCCCCTGATGACCCAGATCCAGGGCCTGCGCGACGGCACCAGCCCCAGCCTCTTCCAGGGCAACAAGGCCGAGGGAGTCCGCGGTCCGGAGGTCTGGAAGAAGATGAACGACCTGCTGGACGGCGCGGTGGCCTCCGGCAACGCCGGCAAGCCCGTCGAGGTCAACGCCCAGTACTACGAGTTGACCAACCAGGAGATCGTCGGCAAGCTGGCCCAGGCTGCCCAAGCCGGCAACAAGGTCCGCGTGAACGTCGATCCCGGCCGCCTGGTGGCCTACCAGGGAAGCCACGTCGTGATCGACGAGGTGCCCGACAAGATGCGGGCACTCTTGCAGCTCTCCCAGACCAAGGGCGACGTCGGGATCTCGATGTATCCCATCTCCAAACAACTGGGAAATCCCAACAACCTGATGCACCGCAAGGGGCTGCGAGTGGGTGAGCAGTTCTTCCTCTCGGGGATGAACGCCAACAAGGGCTCGGGCGAGAACGTCGACGTGGGCTACGTCCTGGAGGGCCCTGCCGCACGCCAGTTGGTTCAAAACTTTGCCCGCGATGTCGAACACTCTTCAAACGCCACCCTGGAGGAGGTCTTCGGCGAGAAGCCCCTGGCCGAATTCATGGACGGCGACATCAACATGCGGGCCCGCGGTCTGGCCAGCCTGATCGACTGCGCCGGCGGGCCCTCCCCAGCAGGAACCCAGCTCCCGAAGATCAACAACTACGCCGAGCTGAAGGCCCTGGCCGACAAGCATGGCGAGCGGGCCCTGGACTACACCGACCTGAAGATGGCCGAGCTCGACCAGGCTCTCCAGTCCGGGCGGGAAATTCCCTTGTCCAAGAAGGGCAAGAAGAAGTTCCTGGAGCTGGTGGAGCGCACCCTGGATGCCTCCAGGACCCCGAAGAACCTCAAGCGCCTGGCCGACATCGGACTTCCGGAAGGCAAGGTGGCCGGCACCTCGGCCGTGGCTCTGGCGGACTATCCCGAAGAGCGCCAGGCCCTGATGCTGACCGCCATCCAGGAAGCCGAAGAGTTCGTCTACATGCCGGCCTTCGTGATCACCCGCAGCGTGGCCTCGATGCTTGTGGCCCGGCGCGATGAGCTGAAGGCCGAGGGCAAGGAGTTGGACATCCGGGTCATCGCCGACCCTGGCGTGTACCCCGACGGTGGCACCCCCAACGAGTACGGCGTGAAGTTCCTCGAGAACGCAGGAGTCCCCGTGCGCTGGGCGCTCCTGCCTCGGACGGACGAGCACGACCGCAAGGTCCACGCCAAGGCCATGTTGACCGAGAACGGCGAGTTCTTCGGCAGCACCAACTTCTCGAACAAGGGGCTCACCGACAACTGGGAACAGTCCGGCTACGTGCGGATCGACCCCAAGGACAAAGCAGCCCGGCAAGGTCACGATCTGGCTGTGGCCGACTTCCTGCAGATGTGGGACGACAAGTCCTTCGAGTTGAACACCCTGGAGAAGGGCCTGGAGATGCGCGAGCGCTCCAAGGGAGACAAAGACTACGAGGTTCAGGCCGACGAGGCCCGTTACGGGATCGTGCGGTCCGTCATCCGCGGGATCGAGAACGTCGAGAAGGCCTCGGCCACGTTCATCCAGCAGCAGGCCTCCGATCCCAAGACCGCCGAACGCATCTCCGAACTGGTGGAAGAGGGCTACGACGACGGCAGTGCCACGCTGATGGCCGTACGCGAGAAGATGGGCGACGACGCCTTCTTCAAAGCCCTCGAGAACCTTGAGCAGCGCCAGAACCTGGAGAAGCTGAAGTAGCCAGGGAAACGCGCGTTTGAAGATTCACCAGGCCGAGTTCGTCACCAGCGCCCCTTCCCTGGCTCAGGCTCCGCCCGATCGGGTCCGCCCGGAGGTGGCCCTGGTCGGGCGTTCAAACGTAGGAAAGTCGTCGTTCCTGTGCGGCCTGGTGGGCTGCAAGGGCCTGGCCAAGGTCAGCGCCACCCCCGGCAAGACCCGGATGCTGAACTACTTCCTGATCGACCAGCGCTGGTACCTGGTCGACCTTCCTGGGTACGGCTACGCCAAGGTCTCCAAGGCCGAGCAGGAGCGCTGGGGTCGGGCCATGGAGGAATACCTCTCCCGGCGGGAGGGGCTGGTCCTGGTCATCCAACTGGTGGACGCCCGCCACGGCCCCCAGGCCTCCGATCTGCAGATGCAGGGCTGGTTGGCGGACAAGGCCTTCCAACACCTGGTCATCCTGACCAAATCCGACAAACTCTCGCGCTCTCAACTGCTTCGTTCGCACCGTCAGTCGGCGGTGGCCATGGGCCTTCCCCTGGACGACGTCCTGGTCTATTCCTCGGTCACTGGAGACGGCCGGGACGCCATCCTGAAACGTCTGGGCGCAACGCTGGGCTGACCTTCAGGCGGGTCGTTGCAGGCTTGCCACGCAAGAGGGCCCGAACGGCGAACCCCTCTGGCCCTTGCCGAAGACCTCAACCTCCAGAGGGAAGCAGTGACGACGGCAGGGGCCGGATTCATGAAATCGACGCGGACGACCTTGGTGCCCCCCAGAGAGCCAGGAGCCCCTGCGGACGCGCCGAATTCCTCCCTGTTCCAAAACTGGCAGCGGAGCTTCGCGCTCCGACGGGAGGACACATGTCGGATCCCCAACCGACCCGCAGGAGTTTCGTCAAGGGCCTGGCCGGTGCAGCCTTCCTGGCCTCGGCCCTGGGGGCTGCCGGGCCTGCCTTCTCGGACGACGAGTTCGACCTGGACCTGGACCTCAAACCCACCAGCGGCCGGGACGACGGCGACTTCCAGACCATGGAGAGTTGCCGCCCGGACTCCTGCGCGGTCTCGTGCGGGGGAACCTGCCACACCTGCGGGAAGACCTGCAACGACACCTGTGGGTCCTCGTGCCCGGACACCTGCCGGGGCACCTGCGTGACCTGCGGCGGCGCCAGTTGCAACCGCAGTTGCCAGAACGCCTGCCCGACCCAGCGCGACTCGTGCGGCTGTCCGCCGCCCAAGCCAAAGTCCCGCTGAACAGGTGCCCTCCCCGGAAACCTGGCGCCCGCTTCTGGAAGGGTCACACCGGCTCGAGATCCTGAGCCTCGTTCGCGAGGTGGCTGGCCGACTGGCTGAACCTGGCGCCCCGCAGCGCGCGGCTGAGATCGCCCGATCCCAGACCGGCCACCCGGGCTCGGTCTACTGGCTGGCCCAGGGCCTGGCCCAGGGGGACGCCGGGCTGGCCCTGCTCTTCGGACAACTGGATGTGTGCTTCCCCGAGGAGGGCTGGGACCGGCTGGCGCACCGGGCCCTCCAGGAGGGAGTCGGCAACGCCAGCCGGGAGGCCGGGATGGGTCTCTTCTCGGGCCTGCCCGGACTGGCCCTGGTGGCCCACCTGCTCTCCCGGCAAGGCCGGCGCTACCAGAAGCTCCTGGCCTCCCTGGACGCCGAACTCTCCCTCCTGGTGCAACAGGCCCTGGAGGTGCCATTGCAGACCAGCCGGGCGGCTCGCGACTGGGATCTGGTCTCGGGGCTGGTGGGCCTGGGGGTTCTGGCCTGGACCCGGAACCACCCGGCCCTGCCCGATGTGCTGGCCCGCCTGGAGACGATGGCCAGCCAGACCTCTTCCGGATCCGGCTTCTTCGTCCCCGGAGAGTGCATCGCCAATCCCTCGCTTCGCGAGGAGGCCCCCGAAGGCCACCTGGACCTGGGCCTGGCCCACGGCATCGCGGGCCCCCTGGCCCTCCTGGGCCTGACCGGGAACTCCGGCCCGACCCGGGCCACCCGGCGGCTGGCGGATCTGCTCCAGGCCAATCGCTCGGACGACGAGTGGGGGCCCAACTGGTCGGCCGCAGCTCCGCTTCAGGAAGGGGCCCTGGTTCCTGGCCCACCGACCCACGCGGCCTGGTGCTACGGGGCCCCGGGCATCGCCCGCGCACTCTGGCACGCGGGATTCGGCGAGCGTGCCCTGGAGGCCATGCAGGCCGTGGCCCGCCGCACGCCCCAGGCCCGGCGCCTGGTCTCGCCGGGCCTGTGCCACGGCTTTGCCGGACTTCTGGCGCACGCCCTGCGCTTCTGGAACGACTGCGACGACCCGACGATGGAGTCGCTGGCCCTGGAGATGGTGGCTCGCCTGGAGGAGGCATGGGACCCCCAGGCGGCCCTGGGTTTCCAGGCGGTGGAGCCGGGAGGGGTCCGGGTCGACCAGCCTGGGTTCCTGGAAGGAGCCCCGGGCGTGGCCCTGGCCCTGCTGGCGGCCTCGACCGATCGCGAGCCGACCTGGGACCGGGTGCTGCTGCTCTCTTGATGCCCAAGCCCCCCGCCTACCAGCCCCGAGACCCCTTCCTGGTCCGGGCCCCGCTGCTGGCCCTCCAGGCGGACCTGGAGCCCGAGCGATTGCTGGCCGACCCCGCAGTGCGCGCCGCCCTGCGGATCGGCAGCCCTTCCCTCTTTGAGGCCCTGGGCTCGCCCGACTCGCGGGCCCGCCGCAGCCTGCGCCGCTATCTCAACCGGCTCTGCACCCGGCCCACCCCCTACGGCCTCTTCGCCGGCGTGGCCCTGGGCTGCTGGGGACCGACCAGCGACCTGGCCCTGGCTCCGGGGCGCAGGACCCGGACCCGACCCGACATGGGCTGGCTGCTGGAACGGGTCCTGGCCTGGGAGCAGGATCGCAAAGTCCGCCCCTTCCTGAACCTGCTGGCCAACCCCAGCGTCGTGGTGCGCACGGGTCGGGCCTGGCTGGGCGAGCGCCTCCGCTTCCAGAAGGAGGACCCCCAGCCCGAGGTGTCCGTGCGGGCCACCCGATTGCTGCGCGAGGTCCTGGCCCGCGCCCGGCAGCCCACACCCTGGGAGGAGGTGCTCAGGACCCTGCCCGGCCCCACGGAGCGCGGGGAGGACTTCCTGCACCAGCTCCTGGACCAGACGCTTCTCCTGAGCGACCTGCGGCCGCCCTTGACCCTGGCGGATCCGGCGGGGTGGTTGGTGCAACGCTTGAAGCGGATCCCTCCCCTGGCCCAGGAGGCCGCCGAACTGGAGCAGCTCCTCCAGGCCTGCCGGACGTGGGACGACCTTCCCGAGCCGGCTCGAGAGGCCGCCTTCGCCGAGCTTCCAGCCCCGGTCCAGGTCGACTCGGCCCTGAACCTGGAAGGGCGCACCCTGTCCCAGGAGGTGGGCCTGGAGGTGGCCCGGGCGGCGGAACTGCTGCTGCGGCTCTCGCCCTTCCCCCAGGGGCTGCCTGACCTGCGGGAGTACCGGGGACGATTCGTCGAGCGCTACGGCCTGGATCGGGAGGTGCCGCTGCTGGAGATGCTGGACCCGGTCCTGGGCCTGGGCGCCCCCGAGGGAGGCAGCCAAAAGACCCCTCCCGAGCGCGACCGCGCCCTCCTGGACCTGGCCTGGCGGGCCATGCGCGGGGGCCAGGCGGTCGTGGAACTGGAGGAGGAAGCCCTGACCCGGCTCCAGGCCGCCCCGCTGGACCGCTCCGAGATTCCCGTCAGCCTGGACCTGTGCGCCCTGGTGGCCGCCGCCGACCGGCAGGCCCTGGACCGAGGCGAGTTCCTGGTGGTGGTGGGGCCCAACCTGGGTTCCGAGGAGGCCGGACGCAACCTGGGACGCTTCACCGGGATCCTGGGAGCCGAACTGGACCGGACGCTGGAGCGCCTGGCCCGCTTCCGCGAGGCGCAGCACCCGGGAGCCCTCCCCCTGGAAATCTCCTACCTGCCCCGCAAGCTGCGCTCGGCCAACGTGGCCGTCCGCCGGGGCCAGGCCAACCTGGAGGTGGCCGTCGGGGTCGAGCCTGGAGGGCAGCGGGTCCCCCTGGACGAGCTGACGGTGGCGGTGGTGGAAGGCCGCTTCCGGGTGCGCTGGCAGGGCCAGGAGATCCTGCCCTCCAGCGGGCACATGCTCAACAACCGCCACGCCCCGCCGGCCTTGCAGTTCCTGCTCCGCCACCACCGCGATCCGGGCCCGCAGCTCCATCCCTTCGACTGGGGTCCGGCCTGGAACCTGCCCTTCCTCCCCCGCGTCGGCTCGGGACGAGTGGTGCTGCAACCCGCGCGCTGGCGGCTGACCCGCGAAGACCTCTCCTCACCCGACTGGCGAGAGACCTGGCAGGTCCCCCGCTTCGTGCACCTGGGCCCGGGGGACGTGAGGCTGCTGCTCGACCTGGACGACCCCGAGCAGGCCGGCGAGGTGGCCGAGAACGCCCGGCGCAGCGGCGAAGCGGTCTTCCAGGAGGCCCTGCCCGACCCCTCACAGGCCTGGCTGCCCGGCCCCGGCGGGCGCTACCTGTGCGAGCTGGCCGTCCCCCTGCGCGCCACCACGCCGCCCCGTCCGATTCCTCCGGATGTTCCCGCCCGTCCCCAAGCGCGACGCCTCTTCCCCCCTGGCTCGGAGTGGAGCTACCTGAAGCTCTACGCGGCTCCGGACGCGGAGGACGAGCTCCTGGTCCGCTCCCTGCGGCCGGTCCTGGAGGAGGGGGCCTTCTTCGTCCGCTACTCCGACCCCGAACCCCACCTCCGGGTGCGCCTGAAGGGCGCCGAGGGGCTCGAGCCCCTGGCGGAACTGGGCCGAGAACTGCTGGAGGAAGGGAGGGTGCGGAGGGTCTGCCTGGACACCTACGAGCGCGAGACCGAGCGCTATGGTGGCGACGCCGGGATCGAGCCCGCCGAGGCCTTCTTCGCCGCCGACAGCCTGCTGGTGGTGGATCTGCTGGGGCTGCGGACCCCGCGAGAAGACCGCTTGCTTCTGGGGGCCCTGAGCGTGAAGCGCCTGCTTGAAGCCCTGGGCCAGGACCAGGTCGTGCTGGAGGGCTGGCGGACCCACCGCCGCGACTGCCGGGAAGCGGCGCGGGGCCTCTTCCGCCAACGGGGCCGGGAGCTGCTGCGTTGGCAGCGGGAGGCTGGCCCTCTGCAGGAGATCCACGACAGGCACGAGGCCATGCTCAGAGAGCGGGCCCGAGCCCTCTTCCAGGCCCCCCTGACCCGCCCGCCGGCGGCGCTGGCCGAAGACCTGGTGCACATGCACTGCAATCGCCTGTTGGGCCGGGACCGCACCGCCGAGGCGCAGGTCCTGGGGCTGACGATCCGCCTGGCCGAGGCGCTGCGGGCGCTCAGGGCCAAGGGCGCGCCTGCGGGCGGGTAGGGCACGCCGCGTTTCCGCTGAGAATCTGCGGCATCTCCGCAGATTCTTAGCGGAAACGCTCAGGGAGACGCCGCCGCGACACTTCGCCAACGGCATTGAGCAGCCACCTCCGCTGTCCCCACCGGGTCCAGTAGTTGCTCGACCAGGAACTCCCGCTCCAATCGGGGCGGCAGGTAGGGCTGGAACTTGGACAGGCGCCCCCGGGGCATCCGCGCCACCAACTCGCCGAGCACCTCGGGGTCCAGCCCGGTCGACGCCTCCATCAGGACGGCCTCCACCTGTCCCCACCAGGGGCCCTCTGCGGGCAGGCCCACCTTCACGTGGACGTTGTCGATCGACGCGCTCCCGCCAAAGCGATGTTCGAAGAGCTTACCCAACACGTTGTTGATGCGGCCTCCCGCGAAGGTGAAGAGCAGGACTTCGTCTCCGCGCCGCTGGAGGACCAGGGGAGTCGGTCGGAGGAGCTCGCCCCACTCCAGGCGCAGACGCTCCAGGCACTTCGAACCGGCCGGTCCCAGGAAGGCCAGGGGCCCGGTCCCGACCAGGACGCTTCGCATCGCCCCAGCGACCTCCCGCGAGAGCAACCGGGGGCTGCCCATCCAGGTGGGCAACTTGCCCCGAGGCGCGGGGCGCACGGTCAGAAGGCCGCGCTGCCAGTCGCATTCCACGGCCTCCCAGGCGCGCCCGGCCAGCACGAAGACCAGGTGCTCGCCCATGGACCGGGCGAACCACGAGTCCAGGCCCCCCACCTCCTGGTTGTCCACGGTCCGCACCTTGAGCTCCTGCGGGGTCTCGAAGACCGAGTAGAGGTCCCGGAAGTTTGCACGGCCAAACCGCTTCTCGCCTTCCGACCCCAGCACCAACACAGGGCCGGCGCGATCCAGGATCCCCAGCTCCAGGAGGTGGTCCAGCACCTCCTCGCGGTCCCCGGAGCCGAGATCGGCAAAGCACCAGGGTCTGCCGACTCCCTCCACCAGGGCACGCCGGGTCAGCCCGCTGCACTGCAGCGCCCGGGCCAGGACCTGGTGCAGGTACACGGCCACCGAGCGCCGGGAGGGGCCGACCGACTCGACCCACCCTTCCATGGCCAGGGTCACCAGCGCGCAAGCCTGCAGGAAGCTGTCGTCCTCGTCCGTCAGGAAGGCCATGCGCCCGCGCGTGCCGGGGCGCCGCCCCGTGCGCCCCAGGCGCTGGAGGAACCCGGACACCGTGCCCGGAGCGTGGAGTTGCATCACCAGGTCCAGGTCACCCACGTCCAGGCCCAGCTCCATGGTGGAGGTGCAGACGATGCAGCAGTTCGCGCCCTCCCGGAAGGCGCGCTCGGCCTCCTCCCGGAACGCCCGCGACAGCGAGGCGTGGTGTGGGAAGGCGCGGATTCCGCCCTCCTCCAGTTGAGTCTTCAGGCGCTCGACCTTGCCTCGGGACTCGCTGAAGAGAAGCGACTTGAGCCCTCGGGCCAGGCGCGCTGCCACGGGGCCCGGCTCCTGGTCCGGACCCAGGGGGTGGATCTCCAGGACCCGACTGGACCTTGCCTCCGGTGGACGCAGGACGCGCCCGGGGCGGCGGCTGGAGCCCTGCAGCCATTCCAGCAGGACCTCGGGATCGCCGACCGTGGCCGAGAGCCCGAGCCGCTGGAAGTCCTGGCCCGCCACCTCGGTCAGGCGCTCGAGCAGGGCCACCAGGTGGTCACCCCGGTCATCCCCCGCGAAGGCGTGGATCTCGTCCACGATCACGAAGCGCAGCGGTCCGAACAGAGCCTCCTTGTCGTAGCGCGGCGTGGCCAGGATGACCTCCAGCGACTCCGGCGTCAGCATCAGGATCTCGGCCGGGTCGGCTGCGAAGGCGCGCTTGCGGTCGGCTCCCACGTCGCCGTGCCACTTGAAGGCGCGCAGGCCGCCCAGGCGGGCCAGTTGCTGCATCCTGGTCTCCTGGTTGTTCAGCAAGGCCCGCAACGGGGAAAGGTAGAGCGCGCGCCCACCCGTCCGGGAGAGAACGTCCACCACGGGAAGCGCCGCCGCCTCGGTCTTGCCGCCCGCCGTAGGAGCCAGGATCACCACGTTGCAGCCGTCCAGGATCGCGTGGATGGCCTGCTCCTGGACCGCTCGCAGCTCGCGCCAGGCCAGGTCGTGGACGATCCCATGCCGGAGGCGCTCGCACAGGCGGGAGAAGGCGTCCATCAGAGCATCAGCTCGCGCGCCTCGTCCTCCTCGGGTCGCAGGTCGGCGGTCGGAAGCTCGAAGCGGTAGGAGGCCACCGGGTCATAGTCGGGGTGCTGGTCCACCAGGTCCAGGACGTGCACCAGTTCTCTCAGGAACATCCTCGGCGCCAGGTCCACCCGGCCACCGAAGCCGGCGCTGACCTGGTCGGCCAGGTTCCAGAGGAACCCGTCCGAAACCCTCCCGACCAGCCGGGCCCGGTCCCCGGCGGGATAGAGCTCCCGGACCCGGCCCGCCACCGTCAGCAACCGGTCGCGGTCAAAGGGGGGCAACCGGAGCTGGGGCTGGCGCAGGTTCTCGGGCTCGCCCTCCCGGGAAAGCAGGCGGATCCGCTCGTGAAGGGGAGGCAGATCGCGGATGCCCCTGGCGCTCTCGAAGAGGTCCGGGGTCCCCGTCACCAGCAGCAACAGGCCGGGAAACTGGTTGCGGTCCAGGGCGTCGATCAGTTGACGAAGAACCTCCAGGCTCTTCTGGCGCTCGGGGCCCCGCAGGCGGAGAAGGGTCTCGGCCTCGTCCAGGACCAGCACCAGGCCGCGGTGTCCCGACTCCCTCAACAGCGTCACCAGCCCGCGCAGGAAGATCAGCGCGTCGCTGCCGTCGATCTGTCCCCGGACCCCCGCCGCCCGCTTGACGGCCGCCGCCACCTTGGCCTCTCCGGCCATCCAGTCCAGGATCCCCCGGGCCTCGGCGAAGTCCTGGCGCAGGTGGGCCTCGTGGTAGGCCTTCAGGCAGGCGGCCAGGCGGCCGGCCTCGCGTCCCAGCCCCACCAGGTGGTTGTCCACCCTGCGCTGGACCGCGCCCGCGAAGCGAGGGTCCGCCTCATCCAGACCCTCCAGCTCCATGACCTGCCCCTCGATCCGATCCAGCCAACGGTCGACGACCCCCTGCAGGGCTCCTCCCCGCCTTCCTGGCACCGTCAGGCCCAGGCAGGCCCGGCGGTAGATCTCCGCCAACCGGTAGAGGGGAGCGTCCGTGGCCGACACCACCACGTGGGTGACCGCGAAATCGGCCTTCTGGGCCTCCGACGCGGCCAGGGCGGCCAGGAAGGTCTTCCCCGAGCCGTAGGGGCCGCGCAGGAGGCGGTACTGGCCGTGGCCCCGCGCCACGAAGTCCCACTGCTCCCGCAGGGCTTCCACCTGCGGCTCCAGGCCGACGGCAAAGTGCTCCAGGCCCTCGGCCGGAACGGTGCCGGCGCGCAGGGCGTGGACGATCGACAGGGCCAGGTCGCGAGTCAACACGATCGCGGGCTTCGCGCCCAGGGGCCCGGCCCCTCCGGGCGCAACGGCCTCAGGGGTGCCGGAACGAGTAGACCCGCCCGTCGTCGCCGGTTCCCTCGCACACCAGCCAGGGCTTGCCCGCCTTCTCCAGGCGCAGGCAGAGGGTCTCCACCACGCCGCCGATGCGCCGCCGGCCGGTGCTCACCGCCAGGTCCTTCTCGGTGAGCCGGCCGTGCCGGGCCAGGGCTTGCAGCACCTGGACCTCCAATTCGCTCATGGGGAGGTCCAGCCGGACCCGAGAGCCGTCCACCTCGATCTCCACGCCGCCGCCCAGCGGGCCGAAACACTTCTGGAGCAGGGAGAAGTCGAGCGCCACCCGGGTCTCCGAGCACGACAGGACGGGGTGCCCGTCCATGTTCAGCACCTGGCCGGCCCGGGCGACCTGGTCCAAGACGGTTTCAACGGGCAGATCGAGATGGCTCTGCAGGGTCTCCAGCGAGACCTCGCCACCGCTCTCGCGCAGCAGCACCAGGAGGCGGGCCAGGACGGCCCTGGGCAGCGCGAAGGAACCGGCCAGCAGCTCCTGGGCCTCCAGGCTCTCGGAGCGGAAGAGCTCGCGCACCCAGTCCGGCAAGCGGCTGGCTGGCGGAGGGGGCGCGAAGAGGTCGAGTTGCTCCTTCGGGGGATGGGCCTTCGGAGGCTCTGCCCGCAGCGACGCCTCCGACAGGTCGGCCAGGTCCACGGGGCGGGCAAAGGGATCCCACCAGGGGGGCAGACCGGGCCCCTCCAGCACCCACCCTGGCAGGCTCATGCCGGCCGGGGCCAGGACCAGGAGGGGAGGGAGCATCTCCTGGGGCGTGGCCCCTCCGTGGTAGCCGCAGTGGCGCCGGGAGTAGCGGACGGACTCGCTCCAGGGGACGATGACCTCCTGGGCCTGGACCCGCGAACCGCGGAGCAGGATCTCGCCCTCGCCAGGAGGTCGCTCGGCGGTTCGCCAGCGCTCGCCCTCCCCCGTGCCCCCAGGCGCGCTTTCGTAGTCCAGCACGTGGCCGTGGTCCGCCACCAGGACCACCACCCGCCCGGCCTCCCGGGCCGCCTCCAGCATGGCCTCCAGGGGGCGAAGGGTGTCCAGGTTCCAGGGCGGCTCCAACTGGTCGTCCTTGGCCAGGAAGTCGTCCACGGCGTTCACCACGACGCCGAGGACCTTGTAGCGGTCGCTGGCCAGGCGGGAGGCCACCTCGGGGTTCAAGTCGGAGCCCGAGCCCGAGACCAGGTCGGCCTTGTGATGCAGAAGCGGCGGCCTGTCGGCCCGGGCCACCGAGCGCAGGCCGGCGTGCTCGCGGAAGTTGGCCTTCTCCAGGTCCTGGCCGCCTCGCACCAGGCGCCCGCTGAGCAGGCTGGCGCGGGAAACCTCGGTGATGGAGGGGACGGCGGCGACCACCGGGGGGAGCGCCCCGGCCTCGGGGCGACGGCGCGCCCAGCCTCGGGCGGACAGGTCCTCAGCGAGTTCGGAGACGATCGCTCCGGAGGCGCCGTCCAGCACCAGCAACAGGACCCGGTGGGACCGGGCCAGGGGGACCACCACCTCGTCCAGCACCCGCTCGATCGGCAGAAGGCCCGCGCCCGTGCTCCCGGCCTCGGTCCACCTGGCCAGGGCTCGCGCAAAGGACTGGTTCTGGCGCTCGCGCAGGGCCCGGACGCGCTGCCCCAGGAGGGCATAGGCGGCCGCCAGGTCCGGGTGCGGATCCCCCGCGGCCAGGAAGTTCCGGGCCCGGTCGACCCAGGCCCCTTCGACCCGGTATCGCAAAGCCAGGGCGGCCAGCCCCGAGGGGGCGGCCGACTCAGGCCCCTCCTCCAGCCAGCGGACCAGCCGCATGGCCATCTGCACGGCCCCGGCCCGCCGCGACGGGCTGCTCGCCTCGCCGTGTTCCAGGACCGAGCCGGCCGCAGCCAGCAGGGCGCCCTCAGCCCTCACCCCCGCCGGCGCCTCCAGGGCGGCTCGCAGGAGGCGGGCCAGTTCCGCCACCCGCCAGGTGAATCCGCACGGCGAGACCGGGCTGAGGTGCACCAGGGCGCCGACCCGCAGCCGCTCCAAGGCCTGGTCCCCCTGCTCCAGGGCGCGGCGGCGTTCCTCGGGGTCCAGGTCCCCCAGCGCCGCCAGCGCGGCCTCGGCCCACTCCCATCCCGGGCCCGGGCCCACCGGCCGATGGCCGACGAAGGCCTCCAGGCGGGCGGCGGCGGCGGTCAGTTCAGGAAAGCCCCTGGCCTCGGGCGCGAAGAGCACCGCGCAGGCCAGCCCCAGCGGGAGGGCTTGAGTTGCGTGGCCGGCCTCGGCGCAGGCCTGGACCAGGGTCACCCCCTCGCCGCGCACACGGCGGAGGTGCTCGGCCGCGGCCTCGCGGAGTTCGGCCCCAGCCGCCACCAGGCGCTCGAGCTGCCCGCGGAAGGCGCGGACCAGCATCTCGCGGGCGTCCGGGATGCGGGGGCCCAGTCCCAGGGCATGCTCGAAGAGCAGCACCCACACGTGATCGGCCGAGACCACGCCACCGGGAGCGGCGGGGAAGCCACCCGGCGGCTCGCAATCGATCAGGACCCGGGCCAGGTCGGGCCGGGCCCGCAGCAGGGGATCCACCTCTCGGGCCTTCATCCGGACCCGCACGGCCTCCCACGGTTCCAAGGGAAGCAGGCGACCGCGCTCCAGGCGCGCCATCGCCTCCTGACCCAGCTCCCGGTCGGAGAGCGCCGTCAAGAGGACCAGCAGGTCGGCCTCCCGGTGCAGGGCCAGCGCGGCGCGGGCCTCCAGGACCGAGCGTGCCGGACAGACGCGGACGCGCCGGCCCTCCACCTCCATGGTCTCGGGGCCCTCCCACACGAGCTCCGAGTGAAAGCCCACGGCTCGGGCCTCGGGCCTCTTCTGGAGCAGCGCCAGGACTTGGGCCTTCAGGAGGCCGGGTTGCAGGGGGAGGGGCATCGGATCAGCCTCGCGGGAACGGGTTTCGGTTGGGGGTGGGCTTCGCCGCCGAGGCAGCGCCGGTCCTCCAGGAGCCTACAGGCGCTGCGAGTTGCGTCGGAGGAACTCCGTCACCTGGGCTTTGTCCCAGTCTCCCCGAGCAACGCCCAGACCCACCTCGACCAGAGCGTCCTGCGTCGCCGTCAGCATCCACCCGTTAAGTCTCAGGAAGACGCCAGTCGCGGCCACACCGCATCTCTTGTTGCCATCGACGAAGGGATGGTTCGCGGTGAGGCTGTACAGGTAGGCGGCGGCCATCTCGTGCAGGTCCTGGTGAAGGAATGCACCGGAGAACGTGCTTTGCGGTGCGGCAACTGCCGAGTGGAGAAGCCCCTCGTCTCGGATTCCCTCCGCGCCGCCATAGCGACGGATCTGGTCGGCATGGATCGCCAGGACCTCCTCGAACGTCAGAAAACCCGGATCACTCCGCAAGACGTCTCAAGGCCGGAGCATAGCGCTCATTGAATTCTTCGAGGGCTGCCAGGAACTTCTCCCTCCGCTGCTCAGCCGCTGCGTCAACCTCCTCTGAGACCACGCCATCCGGAAGGACCACCGGGTGCATCCCAGGCTCGCACTCGATCGCCTCCGACTTCCCCCCCTTCAGAAGCCGAAGCTTTTCGCCCCCCACCGCCGGCGCAACAAACCGTTGATGCGGCCGCAGTTGAGCCATGTAGCGCGTGGCCTCGAGCGGCGTCATTGAGACCTCCCAGCGGCCAGAAGGAGCCAGATCCCTGATTGGCCGGGGTCTCCCCACGGCCCGAGGGGAACCTCCATCCCGGCCTCCTGCACGCCGGACCCCTCCTCCTCGGTGAGAGATCGGCCTCCTCTCTTCTTCAGCAGACTCTCGACCGCTGTTGTCTCAGGAGTTCCGTTGGGAACGGAAACCAGCAATCCCCACTCCTGTCCCTGGCCCTGCAAGAACTCTTGGAGCAAAGGCAAGAGAGAGTCGAGCGGATAGCAGGAAGAGTCCTCCGGCGATCCCAAACCCTCCAAGGGGATGACGCCAGAGCCCATGCTGGGAGGGACGGCCAGTCGGCCTCTCTGGCCAGGCTCAACCAGGACCCACAGGACCCGAGCCTCCAGCAGAGTCTGAGCCAGATTCATGATCATCCCTCCAGGTATGAGTCCAACATCATCATACCAAAGTCGCCCCCAGTCACATCCTCCGCCGCACGGTCCAGGTCAGTTCCACCTCCACCTGGTCGCCGGCCTCTTCCACCGCGAGTCGCACCTCCTCCAGGCGTTGCCGCGCCTCCTGGGGACGCAGGCGCGAGAACGAGCCGGACGAGAGGACGTCCACGGACGGCTTCACCTCCGCAGGGGGGGGCACCTCCGGCAGGGTCGGCGCGGGCGGGGGCTTGACGGTCAGGATCTGGAAGACGCTTTCGGCCGCGCGCCTGACCTCGGGGGCCAGGGGCTTGCCCAGCTCTTCCACCACCAGAACCCGGTTCACGGCCTCCAGCAGTTCCCGCCCCCTCTCCCGGTTCCCGTCCGTCCAGGCCGCGGCCGCCCGCAGGAGTTGCAGGTTGCGTTTGCCCAGCGCCTCGACCAGGTCCGCAGCGGACTTCAGCGAGGCCCGCACCAGTTCAGGCCCGGCCGCCAGGTCGGCCGTGGCCAGTCGCCAGACCAGGTCCTGCGACTCCAACCCCTTGGCGGTCAGCGTCGAACAAAGGGATGCGGCGGCCCGGGCGGTGCCCAGACGCGCCGTGTCCGCGCCGGCCCCCACGACGCCAGCCAGTTCCTGCAGGTGCTGGGGCAGGGCCGAAGCGGCCGAACCCAGCGCCGCCGCCTCCTGCTGGACCGACTCGGCCAGGCGTCCCACGTTGGCCGCGTTCAGCACCTCCAGGGGCTTGAGGTCGAAGACCTTCCTGGCCCGCTCGACGGCGCGACGCCAATCCTCTTCGGCGGGCAGGGCCTGCTCGACCAGTTCCATGTCGGCCTGCAGGCTGTCCAGGTCGGGAAGGACCTGCCCGCCGTGGCGCTTGAAGCTGCGGTTCGTCTGGGTGGCGAAGAACAGCACCACCAGGGCGCGCAACAGATCGGGCAGGCCCATCCGCTCGGGCTGGTCCATCCACTCGAACAGCGCCTTCACGGTCAGGTGCGCGGGCGAATGCTCGGCAATCTTCTTGTGGAAGTGCAGCATCCAGTGCCGATCCACGAGGAAGTGGTCCTCATACATGGTGCCCAGCTTCAGGGGTTGGGCGACCTCCCGCAGCAGAATGCGCAGCGATTTATCCTCGACCAGGTGGCGGCCGTCCCGCTTCTCCAGCGCCTGCTGCAACTCTGCCCAGATCTTCCGGACCCGGGCCAGCCGGATCTCCTCTTTGACCTCGAAGACGGGACAGGCCGGGTACCAGGCCCGCAAAGCCTGGTCCAGCAACCCCTCCAAAGCGTCCTTGAGGCTGCCCGACCGGGCCGGAGGTTGCGGACGGAAGGCGCAGTGCAGCGACTGGAAGTGGTCCGAAAGCTGCATCTGGAACGAGTCGTCCACCAGGCTTCCCGAGGGCTGCCGGATGCCATAGGCCATCTCCAGGGCCTCCAGGCAGCGGTGGCGCAGGATTTCCCGGCGATTCTGCAGCAACTGGCGGGCCACCTCGCGGTCCGAGGGGGCCAGGTGCGACGCATGGCTGCCGAAACGCTCGCCGCTGAGGATGTAGTCCAGGATCACCAGGGTTCCCAGGTCCTTGCCGGCCCGGGACGACAGGAAGGTGGGCAGCCAGACCAGGGTGTTCGAGCCCTCCAGGTTCATCTCGCGGAAGGACTCCAGGCGGGCCAGGTCGTCGTTCGGCGAGAAGCCCGGGTCGAAGGGGTAGTCCAGCACCACCTTCCACTCCTCCCCGCGCGAGCGGAGGGATTCGTCGGGCAGGTCGCGGACGTTCGCGTAGAGGACCTCGAAGTTGTGCGTCGAGCCCCGCCACAGCAGCCGGTAGCTTTGGAACAGGGCCTCGTCCAGCGGCATCTGCAGCGCACCGAACAGCAACTCCCGCACCTTGCGGACCCGGTTGCCGTGGTTGTCCTCGCTGCGGGCGCGCTCGATGATGCCCTCGACGTCCACCCCGGTGAGCTGCATGGAAACCGTCGGGTTCAGGGCGTCCTCGGAGAGCTTGATCTCCCCGACCCCGGAGGCGATCCAGTGCTTCAACTTGTTCAGGACGACGGTCTTCTCGAACCCGGGAATCGGAGCCTGGATGCTGCCGTGGTTCAGGGCCGAGAGGCGCGCCGGGGTGAGCGCCTTCATCGACGGGACCTCGGGCGTCAGGGCCGACAGAAGCAGGGTCTTGACCAGCCGGTCGTCCGCCTGGAACTGTCGCAGGCGACGGGCCGCCTCGGCGTCCTGGTGAGCCTGGCGGCGCAGGTCCTCCAGGGTGCCCCCGTATTCCCCCTCCAGCAGGGGCAGCATCTTCTCGCGGTACAGCCGGCGGGCGTTCTCGGCCAGGCTGCGCATCACGTCCGTGAAGGCCTCGTCCCCCGAGACCAGCAGGTCGAACAGATCCCCGACCGGGATGAGTTGCCCCAACTCCAAGGTGTCGCGCTGCCCGACCAGCAGCTCCATCATGATCTTCAGGGCCGTGCGCTCGCGCTGCAGGGCGCTGGAGACGGCCACCAGCACCTCGACCAGGGCCGGGCTGAAGGGGTAGACCTTGCGGAACATCTCTTCGGTGGCGTGCTCGGTCAGAAGGGTCGCCATCACCTCCTCCCGGAGGCCCAGGACCTTGTCGAAGCTTTCTTTCAGGGTGCGCCGCGCCTCGTCCGAGCGGGGGCGCAGCACGCGTCGGGAGGCGATCTCGGGAAGGTTCCGGTCCTCCAGGGTAATTTTGTGGAAGCGCCCCTCCCAGTGCTTGAGCGCGTCCGAGAACCGTAGCTGTTCCGCCCCCGTGATGGTGTCGCCCACCAGTTCGGTCAGGTCGCGCTGGCGGGCCACGAACGAGATGATGGGCACCGGTCGGTTGGCGTGCTGGGCCTCGACCAGCTTGGTCAGCTTCTGACCTTCCTGATGCACGAAGTCCAGGTCCGCGGCGCGGCTGGCCAGCCACAGGATCAGCTCGTCCAGGAACAGGATCAGGGCATCGTAGCCTAGGGCCTTGGCGTGCTGGCTGATCCGCGCCAGGCCGGCGTCCAGCGGCAGGAAGCCCAGCCCCTTGCCCCCCGCCAGGTCGCTGTAGGCGGGGAAGATGTGGGTCAGCAGGTCCTCCAGCAGGCGCACCGCCTCCTCGGAGTCGGGTGGCGCCGCCAGGGCCGCCTGGAAGGACTCCGCGTCCCAGCCCGACTCCAACTCGCCCCAGCCGCCTTCTCCGCTGCCGGTCCCCAGTTTCTCGAAGAAGGCCGCGTCCCCCATGGTGGCCCGCATCGCGCTGGCGTTCTCGAAAAGCTTCTCGCACAGGTAGACCGCCGGGATCGGCGCGTCCGGATGCACCCGGCGCACATGCTCGACGTAGCCACCCAGGATGGCGGACTCCATGTTCTTGGCCCCCACCATGTGGTAGGGCACCAGCAGGAACCGCCGCTGGCCCAGCCAGTCGAAGCGCGTGACCACAGGGGCCAGTTCGGGCAGGGTCCGGGCCTCGGGCACGTCCTGCAGCAGCAGGTGCAGCACCGCCATGAAGTGCGATTTCCCGGCGCCGAAACTGCCGTGCAGGTAGGTGGCCTTGCTGGACCCCGACTCGACCGCGCTTTGGATGAACTGCAGGGCCTCCTCGAAACGCGTCTTCAACTCGGGGGTGACCACGTAGTTGCCCAGGGTCTGGTGGGGGTGCGCGACCCCCTCGGTCAACCGGAGGACGAAGTCCCCTTTGTGGACCTGGTTGGGGATGTCGAGGAGGTCTCGGATCAAGACGGTCATAGCCGACGGTGCTTCGCGCGAGGCGGGCAGTTGCCTGTCGCGGGCGGGGAAGGGTGGGCAAGGGCCCGCGGCGGGCCGGTTTCCTCCATGATGTTGAGGAAATGCCGCAGATTCTTGGCGGAAACGGGGAAGGCGGGGGTCCGTGACCCGCGGCCCCTATGGCTCCTCCCACGCCCACGGCCCGCCGAAGTAGCCGGTGCGCAGCACGTCCGTCCAGCGAACCCGCGTCAGCCCGAAGCGATCGACGGTTGCGGCGATGGACAGGTCGGGCAGGGGGAACATGGCCGCCAGGTCGACCTCGTCCAGCAGGGCCCCGTCCAACTCGGCCTGCAGGAAGTCGGGCGCGGCCTGGCCGGGCAGATAGCCCAGTGTCAAGCGGGCCTGGGCCCCGCCGGTCGCTCCCAGCAGCCGCACGGCCAGGTGCCGGGCGTTCAGGGCCCCCACCCGATCCACCTTGTGCGGGTCCTTGCCGCACAGCGCGCCCCCGCCGATCGGAGTCCCCGGGCCGCCGTGATCCACCACCAGCTTCTTGCCGGACAGGCCGTTGTCGCCGTGCGGGCCGCCCCGGCTGAAGTCCCCCGCCCCGTTCAGCCTGACGACCTCCGGCGAGAAGGTGGAATGGAGGCCCGGGCTATAGGGCTCGAGGCTCGCCAGGGCGAGCGTTGTCGCCGGGAGCATCAGGGCGAACAACTCCTCAAGCGCTGCCTCGGGCACGTGCTGCATGGCGATGTTCAGCCGCCGCCACCTCACCGCCCCGTCGCCCAGGTCCTCCAGGACCACCAGGGCCTTGCCGTCCGGCCCCAGCACGTCCGGGCGTGATTGGCGGAGCCGGGTGAGGCTGTCGCGGACGGCGCGTGCCGCCGCGCACTCGGGGGACATGTACCGCAACCTGGGAAAGCCCCACGCGGAGGCGACCACCACGTTCTGGTCGTCCGAGAACTGGCGGATCCCGCGCTCCTCGGCACTGAGGGGGCCAAGGTCCAGGTCGCTTGCCACCTCCAGGTCCAGCGCCCAGGCTTTGCTGTAGCCGGCGCGCTGATAGGCAAAGCGGACCAGGTGCTCCAGGTCCAGGTGGGGCGTCACGTGGCAAGCCGCCACCCGACCCGTCACGAAGACCCGGTTGCGGTGGACCGCCACCTCCACGCCCACCAGGGCCTCCGGATCGCGACCCACGCCGAAATCCACCAGGGCTTCGGCGATTCCATCCGCCAGCCGGTCGGGATGGCCGGGCAACACCTCTTCGGCCACGAGCAGTCGATTCATGCTTCACCTCCACAAGGCTTCAACGAGGGCAGGACGGTCATGGTGGTCGCGGCGTCCTTCAGATCCCGGAGGAAGGCGCTCTCGTGGGGCAGGACCACGTGCAGTTCATAGCCTCCGGTCCGGAGGCGACGCACCCGGTCGGCCTCGACCGCACCGGTGTAGCCGTCCGTCAGAATCAGGGCCCGCCGGATTCGCGGCAAAGCGAGCAGGTGATCCAACACACAGCCGATGGTGGTCCCGCCGGTGGTCTTCACGCAGCCGCTCACCAGGTCGCGGTCGCTCAGGGGGTGGACCTGCGTGGAGAACTGGAAGGCCAGGAGCTCCCCGCGCCGGGCCAGCGGGGCCAGCAACCCCACCAGGTGCGGGATCAGGCCACCCATGGAGCCGGAGACATCCAGGTAGACGCAGGCTCGAGGCGTCCGGCGGGCGCTGCGCACCACCTGGGTCGAGGCCTGGTTCCACAAGAGGGTCGAGCCCGCCAGCTTCAACCGAGCGTGGTGCGTCCGGTCCCAGGGATTGGGCAGCACACCGACCCCGCCCACGACCCGCTCGAGGGTCCTTTGCACCCGGGTCGAGCGCGAGGGGCGCCGCGTCAGCACCCGCCGCAGGACCCGCTTGAAGGCCCGCCGCACCTCCGACACGGGCTCGGCGGAAGAAGCCTGCAGGATCTCCACGGCCCGGCCCAGGTCTCGACCCCTCAGCCGCACCGGCGGCCTCGGCCAGGAGGCCACGATCCTCTGCACCACCTGCGCGAAGAGCGGGTCCGACATCGCGTCCATGTCCGAGGGGTGGTCCCCGTGGTCGCCCAGCAGCCAGGCCTCACCCGGACCGGGCGCGGCCCACTCCGACCCGACCAGCAGCCGGATGTGCCCGGCCCGGACCAGGAGCCGCAGGATCTCGGAGTACAGGGGCATGGCGACCGACTCGTCCCCCTCTGGGGGATAGAGGCGCCTCAGCACGTCGGTGGTCCCCGACGGGCCGATCCCCTCCGGATAGACCGGACGGCGGGGCCAGCCGACCGGGGGGCGCAAGAGCAGGGAGGGGAAGCTGTCGGCGGGATTCACCTCCTCCATGAACCCGCGGAATTCCGCCGCCGGGAACTGGCGGGAGAGACTCGCGTTGATGACGGCGTCGAAGGCGATGTTCTGGGCGGGGCCCAGCCGCGGGTAGAGTCGGGTGTGCCCCAGGAGTATGTGCCACAGCTCGTGCATCACCAGCAGGAAGAGGTGCTCGTCGGTCCGGCAGAAGCGGTCGACGAAGTCGGGGTTGATCAGCAGGCGCGGCCGGACCGAGCATTCCACGGCCGCGCTGGAGATGTCCGTGGTGGCCTGGAGGCCGGCCATCCGGCACAGGGTCTCCATCTCGTGGGTCCCGGCGGGGAGGCACCGCAGCAGGCGGTCCTCCAGCTCCCTCGTGCGATCAGGGCTCATCGCTTCCTTCGCCTCCTTTGACAGCGTAGGACCAGGGTGATCAGGGCGGGGTCCGTCGAGACTAGGGTCCTTTCCAGGCAGGACACGTCGAGGTCCAAAGGCGACCGCGCCATCAGCAGGGTGGAACGGGTCCGGGCCAGCACGTTCAGCACCAGGAGGGGGTGCCTCGCCTCCACGTACCGCTGCTTGCCCAGCTCTTCCCGCCAGGGGAAGATCATGGAGGCCCCGACCAGGTTCAGGTCCTCCCAGAAGCGCTCCAGCCGCTCCACCAGGTCGGGCGCGACGCCTAGCCCTGAGGACCAGATGGCCTGGTGGGCGGGGTCCAGGCTCAAGGTGCGCTGCCCCTCCGGCCGGCACCCGGGGAAGCGGGCCACCATGCCCAGGACCGGCCGGATCTCCACCCGCACGGCGGAGGTGGCCGAGCAGGACATGTTGTGCAGCAGGTCGGTCACGAGGCCACCTCCGACACCTCGAAGAGGTCCAGGTTGCGGCGCAGCGTGGCCAGGGAGTCCCGCCAACTCCAGCGCAGCCAGAGGTCGGGGAAGCCGGCCAGCAGGAAGTTCCGCTCCAGGCGCTGGCGGGCACTGGGGAGAGGCTGCGAGCCCAGGTGCCGCTGCAGGTCCTGCCACAGCTCGAGGACGGGGCCCGGGCCCACCATCTGGCGCCGGTCGCGCGGCTCAAACAGCCGACCCACGTATTGGCAGAGCGTCTCCCAGGCGGCCGGCGTCAGGTCGCGCCGGCTCCCGTAGCGGGCATACACGGCCGTGGAGAGGGCGATCCGATCCGGCTCGGTGTCCACCGAGGCGAGGGCCTGCAGGACCAGGCGCGACAGGTCGCTGTCGCAGAAGTCCAGCCGATCCGCGAGCACGACCCTGCGGAGAGGGTCGAGTTCGGCGAGGACCTGGCGCCAGGGATCCGCGCGGTCCAGCCCGGACAGCTTCCAGGCCTGCTGGTGGGCCGCCCGGACCTTCAGCGCGGAGGGTGGCTCGGGGCTGGCGTTCTGCGGGAGCCCGTGCAGGATGGCCTGCTCGACGCTGTCCCCCGCCTGCACCCGATCCCCTTGCAGCAGCAGCCGGGCGGCGTGCACCGCAAGGGCCGTCTGGTGGAGCATCCGCGCCCGGCGAGGACTCTGGGGAATCGAGGCTGCCTGGAGGTGATCCAGCAACTGGACCACGTACTCCGCCAGGCGGTCGCCGAGCTGCGCGCCGATCCGCTCCTGGAGCTGGAGGCACATGCCCAGGAAGCTCGCCAGGGGCGCCCCCGGCTCGGGCTCCGCCGAGCACACCAGGGCCAGGCGGTCCTCCCGGGAGAGGTCCCTCCACCCCGGGGCGCTGAGGATGAAGGGGAAGCGGTCGACCAGGGCCGGGTCCAGCTCCTCCGAGCCGAGGTACATCTGGTCCGCAGGCTCCGCCTCGGAACTCCCGCAGGGCGGGTTCATGGCCGCCCAGCGGTGGCGCAGGAGAGGCAGGTCCACCCCCGCCACGCGCCGCTCGTGCACCAGGGGGAAGAGCTTGTTCTGCAGGTCCGGCCGGCACCTCGAGATCTCGTCGAAGAAGGCGAACTCCGCCCCCCAGATGGACCCCGGCGAGGACACGAACTCCAGCGTCCCTTGCGCCGAGGGCATCGGGATGCCGACCAGGTCGTCGTAGTTGAGGAGCGAGGCGTTGTAGTGGCGGAACTCGAGCCCCAGGGCACCCGCCACCCGCTCGGCCAGCAGCGTCTTGGCGGTGCCGTGGGCGCCGACCAGCAGGACCGGCGCCTCCAGGGACAGTGCCGCCAACAGCAGCGCGTCCAGGTCCCGCCAGCCATGGATGCCCAACGAGGCGGTCAGGGAGGGAGTGCGGTTCATCGGCGAGCCTCCACGTTCTTTGGGGAGGAACCACCACCAGCCGATCCCGCGAGGCCTCAGACGAAGGCCCGCCAGCCAAATCGGCTGCGCGGGCCCGTCCCTCGGACACGTTCGTTGCAGCTTTCGCTGCCGTATCCCCGCGGGAGCGGGCTGGCACCTTGGGGGTCCGTCCCCAGGTTGCCGGGCTCGACCGCCAGATCGAGCCACTCTGGATACCTGTGAGGTTAGGGTAGCAGGGGGGCGGGGGTGGGGTCAAGGGAGGGCGGGGCCAGGCGGCCCAGCGGAAGTGGCAGGGTTGCCTCGCCTCGTGAGTGAAGTCCGATGAGTCCGGCCGAACTCTGGGAGGGAACCAGGGCCCATGCTGACCCGGCTCCGCATCGAAGGATTCAAGAATCTTGTGGATGTCGATGTCCGCTTTGGGCCCTTCACATGCATCGCGGGACCGAACGGTGGCGGCAAGTCGAATCTCTTCGACGCCATCCACTTCCTGCGGGAGCTCGCCCAGAAGCCATTCCTGGAGGCGGCCCGGTCCGTTCGCGGTGGACATGAGATTCGCGGGCTCTTCTCCGCCTACCAAAGGCCGAGGATGTCCCTTTCCGCCGACCTCCTGATCGCGCCGGGGGGCGTCGATGATCTGGGGCAGCCAGCCAAGGCGAGCGCCACCTTCGTCCGCTATTCTCTCGAACTGACGTACGAGGAGCCTGCCGGCGTAGGGCCAGGCAGTGGAATCCAACTCGTATCCGAAGAGCTGACCTGCATTCCCAAGAAGGAGGCCCGACAAGTCCTGGCGTTTCCTTGCGCCAAGGAATGGTTCGACACGGTCGTCCGCTCCAGGAGGAGCGCAAAGTTCATCTCGACGGATGTCGACCGTGGAGTGACGACCCTCCACGGAGACCGACCCCGAAGTCCCGGCAAGCACCAGGGAGGGGACCGGAATCTGGTCTTCTCGACCGCGACTCTGCCGCGGACGGTCCTGTCGTCTCCGCTCAACGCTCAAGAAAGCCAGACCGCGGTCCTCGTCCGGCAGGCACTCCAGAACTGCCGCTTCCTCCAGCTCGAGCCGACCGCCCTGCGCCGGCCGGACGAACTTCGGGCAGAAGCCCGTCTGGAGCCGGACGGCTCGCACCTTGCTGCTACCCTGTACCGACTGGCCCATGGTTGCGCCCGCAGGCCTGCCTCCGGCGACCCGCACGCAGACTCTGTATACGCAACTTTGGCCAACCGACTCGCCGAGCTCGTTGCGGGTGTGGGGTCGATCCGCGTGGACATGGACGAGCAGCGCAAGACCCTGACGGTCTTCCTCAAAGAACTCGCCGGCCCGGAACTGCCGGCCGAGGCTTTGTCGAGCGGAACCCTTCGCTTCCTCGCTCTGGCTGTCCTCGAGATGGACGCGGAGGAGCAAGGCGTGCTCTGCCTGGAGGAGCCAGAGAACGGAATCCACCCACAGCGCCTCCGGGCCATGCTCGAGTTACTCGGGGACATCGCGGTGGACCCGAAGACTGCCGTCGACGAGGACAACCCTCTGCGACAGGTCATCCTGAACACCCACTCCCCCTCCGTGGTCGCCGAGATCCCGGAGGAGGCGCTCCTCTTCGCGGAAGCGGGTCCCAGGGCACGGGGCCTCCGCCTGAAATGCATCCCCGGCACCTGGCGGAGCAAGGCCGATGCACCGTCTGACGCGATCCTGCTGGGACAACTGCTCTCCTATCTGAATCCCGTCGCGGAGCCACCCCGCCGCACGCCGAGGGTTGTCGATTACGCGAGACAGCAGGAGCGGCAGTTGACCCTGTGCCTCGAGGAGAGTCCGGAGTACGAGCCTTGAGTCTGCGGATGACACTACTTGGGGACGGCGGCAAGGACCAGATCCTCCTGCGCCCACTTCGCTGGCTGCTGGATGACCTGGGTCGGGGCGACGTGGAGCCGACCCGGTCCAATCTCTGGAATGTCTGTCGGACCATCCTCCGGGTCCTGCCGCAGGCAAAGGGAGACGCGCAGTATCGACAGACCCCAGCGAGTGAGCAACAACCGGATATCTGCGCGAGGAGGCTCCACCAAGCAGCGCATCGAAGGCTCACATATGCATCGGAACAGCACCCTCCCAGTGCCAATCCTGACGGTCGAGTCAATGCGACAGCCGCCCCGCCTGTTTTGCGGAGACCTCTCTCAGGCCCAAGTCCCATTGACCCCGAAGCAGAGCATAATCTCACAAGCGACTGGCGCCAACAAGCGGCGATGAAACAGCCCACACCAGCCAGACAACACGTGTCGCGAGCAAAGACGCGCATTGCGCATTGGTCAGACATAGTATCCTATCCGTCGGCCATCCGGGCAGCTCTGTTGCGCGGAATGGACGGAATACACCGTGAACTTCCAGAACGAGAGGCGTGGGCCGAAGTTCTTACCGTTGAACTGGACGGAGGCGGTGGGCTTCCGATTCGGATCGACGAAGACAGGTGGCGAGTGACGCCCTCCAAGCACCATCTGGCAGTTTCAACCGTCCTCCCGGCCTGGGGTTTTGGCTGGCACAAAGTTTTCAAGACCCCCGAGGTTTACGACACGCTGTCCTGGTTCCTGCACTATGCTCGACAGTACGTCCATCGGTCTATTGTCGCACGAGTGCTAATGATAGCCTGGGAGAACCACGGCACCATACTTCATCCATTCGGATCCAACACCACGCTCCAGAGGTATGGGCCGGTTATTCCAATGAAATCTCTCCACCAAGCCCTCGACACTGCCGAGCAACATATCGTTGCCCAGTGGAGCGAAGCGAAGGACGACTGCGAACCGACAACCTCCAAATGGATCCACAGAAACACGGTTGACCCCTTCATTCACCAAGCAGTCTTTCATCACTTGAGAGGGGAATCACTGCGACGGGAGGGTTTCGGCGTCGAAGCCGTCGTCGCGTTCTACTGCACCTTACAGGCAGCAAGCGGCCTCATCCAAACCCGACACGGCCTAGCATATGTCCCCTCGCACGCGGACGTTTGTCGACTCCTGGCGCTTCCGCCTGAATCCGCGGGGCTTGCCGATTACGCCTACTTCTTGCGGAACAATTTCAGTGCCCATGCCGGAGGATGGCGCTGGTGGGACCAGGACGAAATTGCCGACGAGGATACTCAGGGTGAAATTGCCGCGCTCTCTAGCTCTGTGCTGGCGGGCGCCGCAGATATCGAGCCATCCATCAGGACGGTAGATCCAAACCCTGGAAGTTGGGCGGACTGGTTCTTTGAGAACTTTGACACATTGTGGGACGCGGTTTGGTTTGAGAAACTGCATGCCTTCGAAAACGCGAAGCAGAAGCAACCCGAATCGCAAGCGTGATGGACAACGGTACTTCGGAACATCCACGTCGAGCACCCTCACTGCAGCGGCCAGGTCACGCCCCCGAGCCAAGGCCGCCGCGGCCTTCCGCCGCCCAGGTTCGAACACCCCGAGCCGCTCCTGAAGGACATCGGCAAGCGTCTTCGTTTCCGCCAAATCTCACAGGACAGCAGACATGCGGCGCATTCATATTCCGTGATCTCGCCAGGGAGGGCTAGTGTCTGGATGATGCCAGCAGTTCCTGGGATCTTCTTCGATAGCGACCCACGCCGGCCGCAGGCTTCCCTCAGGTGCTTCCACGGCGTTGACCTCTCTCCAAAGGGGCTCCCAAACCCGACTGCGAGTGCGAGTTGTAACTCAGGCTCCTCAAGACGCCGCCGGATGCTGTCGAAAGCTCGGCAAAGGAAAAAAAAGAACTGAGTCCATGCCAGTGGAGCAAGACTCCAGGAGGAATCACGTGCACCGAGGCAAGCGGCGTTCAAACTCACAACTCATCGGAGAAGTCGGAGAAGCGCTGTTTCGAGTTTGGGCTCTGAAGAGACACTTGTCGCCGAACAAATCGGAGCAAGATTACGGAATAGACTTCTTCTGCCAGACCCTGGACCCACTATGCGCCAAGATAATCGAAGAAGCATCAGGCACCACAATCGCTGCGGTCGTACGCACTTGTTCCGGCCTCCAGAAGACACCACGAGTCAAGATCACTCGTGTAGACGCGACCAACATGCTACGGCAGAAGCACCCCGTCTTCCTCTTTGCCATCAACGAGACCACTTCAGCGGTGCACTTTCGCCTACTAGACGAGGAGTTTGCCTCTGAACTCAGCCATTTAATTGAGTCGAATAGACAGTCCTCGCGGGTAAATTTGAGTGCCCTTTCCTGCGTTGATTCAGAATTCGAGCGACTCCGGTCGAGCTCCACTTTTGCCCTTTCGGGTCTGGAGCGGGGTTGCCTCGGGTCGGCCGCCAAGCCCGTCAGGCCGAGCGGGCGAGTTGGTCGCAGATGTGTTCCAGTAAAGGGCGTGGGATTTCTACAGCTTGGGCGTTTGGAGTGGACTTGAGAAAAATCCTCCCGGCCCATAGAGACCGGCGTAGAGCAGCGAGAGCGTCGGTGAAGGTTGCCTCCGGCTTGGCATACCAGCTTGTCTGCTCCGGCGTGGGGGGCTGACTCTCCAGGTGCCGCACGTACCAGACCGTCACCAAGCTGAACAGGCCGAACAGGCAGGGGACCGTCCGCTCCACGGAGTTCCTCACCCAGTTCCGGGTCGACTCCAGACCCAGGTGACGCCGA
>Ga0334887_1001410_pt1 | contig 31198 bp, 26 predicted proteins | sample GraSluR1_MG_10_FD_207217 | JGI IMG/M metagenome (GOLD analysis project Ga0334887, IMG submission 207217) | Sludge microbial communities from methane-producing bioreactor in Wageningen University, Netherlands - Granular Sludge_18_07-R1 | ecosystem: Engineered > Bioreactor > Anaerobic >...
GAAGCAACAGTAGATCCTTTCTGCCCTATAGCAACATATATACAATACACAGGATCACCCTTTTCGAAGTTGCTTCGCTGGTTGATTATTGTATCAATGGCAATAACTGTTTTTCCTGTTTGTCTATCGCCAATTATTAGTTCCCTTTGTCCTCGTCCAATTGGAATCATGGCATCGATTGCTTTAATTCCTGTTTGTAGGGGTTCGTTTACAGGCTGCCTAAATATTACACTTGGAGCTTTTCGCTCTAAGGGCATCTCATAGGCTTCCCCGCTAATGGGACCTTTTCCATCAATTGGCTCTCCAAGAGTGTTGATTACTCTACCAAGGAGAGAGTCACTAACCTTTATAGATGCGATCCTATTGGTTCTTTTCACCTGATGTCCTTCTTTAACCTGTTCAGAAGAGCCAAGCAATACTACACCTACATTGTCCTCTTCCAGATTGAGGACAATGCCTTTAATACCAGATTGAAATTCAACTATTTCGTTTGAGCACACGTTGGACAAACCAAATATTCGAGCAATTCCATCACCGACCTGTAAAACGGTGCCGATTTCCTCAAACCCTGATTTAAGGTCAAGTCCCGCAAGTTCCTTTTTTAAAACTTCGGATACTTCAGATGCTTTTATTTCTGCCATATTTGTAACAGTCTTTTTTCTAATAACTAGTTTAAACGTTTTCGTAACAACTCCAATTCACCCCTAACGCTCTTATCTAAAAGACGATCTTCAATTACAAGATTAAAACCCCCAATGATCATTGGATTAACGCTGAAATCTATTTCTACATTCTTTTTTAAGGTTTTTGCGATGTATTCTTTAATGATCACTTGGGTGTTTTTACCAATTTCGGTAGCAACCTCAACATGCGTTTTTATAATTCCGTTTTTATCCCTAAAAAGCTTTTGGAAACAATAAAGAATATGCTTCAATTGCTTTTCTCTACGATTCTTTATTGTAAGGCACACAATGTTAGTTAAATTAGGGGCATAATTAAGTAAAATAGTTGTAACAGCCTTAGTTTTTTTTGTTAGGGATACCATAGGTGTATGGAGCAAATAGTAAAAAGAAGGGTTTTCCTCAATTAGCTGTATAAGATGTGCTGATTCAATATAAATATTCTTTGCAAGACCGGACTCTTCCGCCCAATCAAGCAATGCCCTTGCATAACTCATACACACTCTTCCTTGGTCCATTCTAATTTTTTGCTGAGAGTTCTTGAATTACCAAATTTATCTGCTCTTCGTATTTATTTTTGTCTTGAAGTTCTCTGCGAAGGATACGTTCAGTAGCATCAAGAATGATTTTAGAAGCATACGCTTTTATCTCAAGTTGAGCAACATCTTTTTCACGTTTTATAATATCTCTTGCCTGATCAAGAAACTTTTGAGCATCTTGCTGAGCCTTGAGGTTTGCCTCTTCAATAATCCTTACTCTCGCTTTTTTTGCATCCAGAATGATGGCTTCACCTTCAGACTGGGCTTTATTTATTATTTGCGCGCCACGTTCTTCTAATTTGGAAATTTCGTATCTTGCCATATCAGCGTCATGCAATGCCTTTGATATCATTTCTTCACGGCTTTTAATTCCATGGAGGATTGGTTTCCATGCAAACTTTTTGAGAAGAAACATTAAAATGCCAAATGAAACCAGCATCCAGAAAAGCAAGCCATAATCGGGTGTGATTAAGCCCATAATCTTAAGGATTTCTTAGATTAAAGAAGAATAACTAGTGTACAAATAATGATGGCAAAGAAAGAAACACCTTCAATAAGTGCTGCGGCAACAACCATGCTACCCCGAATGTCCCCCGCTGCTTCTGGTTGACGCGCTATGGATTCAAGAGCAGTTGCGCCAATTTTACTAATACCCCAAGAGGCCGCTAATACAATAATTGCTGCTGCAAAAGCAGCACCAGTTTTGGCAATAGATACGCCAGTAATTTCTAAAAGAACGAGAAGTGTTGTCATATCAAGTAATTATTAAGGTTAGTAACTAATGATGTTCGGTTGTGGCCATACCAAGAAAAAGAGCACTTAGCATGGTAAAAACAAATGCTTGAATAAAAGCAACAAGTATTTCCAATATCGACATAAAAACAGTTAAAAAAATTGTAACGAAACTTATACCATAGCCATAATATATATTTACAGCACCAAAAATAAAAATTAACCCAAAAAGAACCATTGCAATAATATGACCAGCTAAAATATTTGCAAAAAGTCGAATCATTAATACCCCTGGTTTAATTAGCCAACTTGCCAATTCTACAATAGGCATTATTGGAATAGGTAACTTAAGAAAAACAGGAACCCCAGGAGAATTGAATATATCTTTCCAAAAGTGCTTGTTTCCATTGATTAAAATCATTAACAAGGTAAATAAAGCTAAAGCCATTGTAACAGCAATGTTGCCAGTAACATTTGCTCCTGCTGGAAAAATTGGGATTAGCCCAAGCATATTGTTAATCCAGATAAAAAAGAAAATTGTTAGCAGAAATGGCATAAAACGATTATAATTTTTTTCTCCTATTGATGGCCGAGCAATATCATCGCGAACAAATAGTATCAAGGTTTCCATAAGACTCTGCGTTCCTTTAGGAGCAGAAGCTGGTGATACTTGATATCTCTTGGCAACAGAGATGAATATTAGAAGCAGAAGGGCAATTGAGAACCAAATGCCAACAACATTTTTTTTGATTGAAAAGTCCAATGGTAAAGGGGTATTTTTTAAAATCTGACCAGAAATATCAACTTCAACAATTTTTCCCTTTAATTCTCCATAAGTAATTAGTTTAAAGCCCTTGTAAGTTGAATGTCCATGATGAAATTTGTTGGAAAAGAAAACGTAGAGTTTGTTCTGTGTATGGCTATAAAGGACAATTGGTAAAGGAATAGAGATATGTTGGTCACCAATTGTAAATAAATGCCAATCGTGGGCATCACCAATATGATCGAAAATAAAATCACCAGGATTAAACTCTTTAGAGGTGTGTGCTATCCCTTCTTCGGAAGAAATATTTTCAGAGAAATTATCATAATTATGGTCATTACTCTTTACATCATTTGAAGAAAGAGCAGTTAAGTAATATAAAACCAATGGGAAAAAAAGCTTTTTCACGGTCTTTTCTTTTACACTTATTCCAAAAATATATACTTTTTTATGAAAAGAATTATTATTTTGGATTTCTTTGATTTAATACTTTTAAAAAATCGTGAACCCCTTGAATTAGAGTAGAAAAATACAGGGTGATAAAAATCACCAAAAATGGAATTTTGTGATTTGGGTCAAAGTAGAGGAAAAGAAAAGCGAAAATAAGTGAACCAAAAAATTTAATAAATGTAAATATCATAAACTGTTTGGTAAACTTATGAGTGGATAAACTTTGAATTTTAATTAAAAATCTGAAAGTAAATATATTTAATAAAAAAAAATAGACAAAAATAATAGGGATAATTGAAAAGTAGAGATGAGGTATAATCCAAATAAAGATAAAACTACATAGAATTCCTAGTAAAAGGAATAGAATAATTGATCTTTTTAGGAATTGTTTTAGTAATTGCTTTTCAAACATATCTTATCATTATCAGACACATAAAAGGACAACTTGTTACTTATTATTTGGTGTATCTGTGTTCTCAATTATTGAAACTGTGCTTTTTTTTGCACTTCCATTGGTCATATCACAATACCCAGTGAATTGGCTTCCTGGTTCAATGGCAAGCCTATTGGTTGACATGTCACCAATTACTTTAGCTGTTGATTTAAGTGATAGGAGTTCGCTTACCACAATTTTACCATCAATAAAACCAGAAACATCTGTATTTTTCGAAGTAACCTCACCTTTAATTTTTCCAGTTTCGCCAACAACAACTTTGCCTTTTGCAGTAATATTACCGATAAGAGTTCCATCAATTCTAAGGTCTCCATTACAATTAATATCACCATGGATTTCTGTTCCAAATCCTATAAGATTAATATTGTTTGAAGTGGTTTCTGTTTCGTTATACTTTGCCATCTCTTTAATATTTTGAATGGTTGAATAATCGGTTTATTTTAATTCACAAAAATAGAAAATCAAATTAACAGATTACCCTTAAGAATCAATTTTTTGAATTTATAACGCAATTAGTCAACCTTATATTTCATTATGAAACTGTTGAATGATAATCTGGTTTCTCAACATGGGCATTTTTTTCTTCTTCCTCTTCATCATCCCAATTGTATATCTTTCGTTTTGGACCTTGATTCCTATAGGCTAAGGCGCATGCAAAACCTGCTATTCCACCAAATAGGTGCCCTTCCCAAGAAATTGATGGCCAAATGGGAAAAACACCCCATATCATGCCACCGTAAAGAAATACCACAACCAAGGAAATAGCCGCCAACCTAATATCGCGACGAATAATTCCGCTGAAAAATAGAAACGAAGCAAGACCATACACTATTCCACTTGCCCCGATATGGTAGCTAGGGCGGCCACCTATCCAAAGGCATATACCACTAACTGCCCAAATGATAAGAAATACCCTGTAGCTTATGGATCGATAGAAATAAAGAATACCAGTTCCCATTACTAATAAAGGAACAGAATTAGAAAAAAGATGTTTAAAATCAGAGTGGATGAAAGGGGTTAGAAGGATTCCGGGTAAGCCTTTTAAGGTTCTTGGAAATACACCCAAGTAGTTTAGTTTAATTTCCAAAATGCTTTCGATGAGTGCAACAAGCCATAACAATCCAACAAAAAGAGACGGTAAAATTAGGCTATAAAAAAAAATTTTTTTATCAGTATTTTCTAATTCAGGAATAACCTTATCATTAGTATCTTTTGATCCGATTAAATCTATCTTATTAACCATTGATTTTTTCTTATAATTTTTTAAAATCTGAGAAATCAGGACTTACAATAAATAGCCCTTCAAATGATGACACCCAAAGATTTCCCCTTGAATCGATGAAAAATGCTATGACCCTTTCTGCAGGAAGGTTATTATCGCCTCCTGTAATGAACCATTCATTGCCATCGAATACTGTAATGCCTTTTGATTTTCGGGCTGTTAATGATCCTCCTAGCCAAATATTCCCTTTAGAATCAGTTACTATAGCATCGACACAAGGTTTTGCAATGTATTCAGGAGAGTTGTAACCCACCCAATTTCTACCATCGAAAACGGATACTCCCCCTCGAGATCTATGATAGCAACTTCCAACCCAAAGATTACCTTGTGAATCTTGGTGGAATATAGTTGCTGAGTTATCCACCAATCCGTGTCTGCCTGAAAATGTTTCCCATACCTGGCCATTATAAACACTAACACCCTCGGATGCATATCTTGCTCCACACCAAATATAACCACGGTTATCACCAAAAAATGTTGTTGCAGAGCTAATAATTTTTGATCCCTTTTCTGGGAGAAATAGGTTTCCATCCATAAAAAAAGCAATACCATTATCTGTGCCCACCCAAACGACACCCCTAAAATCCTGATAAATACAAGAAATAAAGTTACTGGGCAAGCCTTGTTGGGAAGTAAACCAATTCCACTCTCCCCTGTTATTGGTAATTAGTCCGCTTGATGTCCCAATCCACATCTCACTTCGATTAACAAGTTCAATGCAATTTATGTGTGGATTTTTTAAAAGAAAGGGGATTTGAATTGTATCAATTCCCATTGAGGAGATCCATATTATTAGTGATCTACCCTTTTCATTAAGGATATTCCCGGAAAATATTAAGCTACCATCGGGTAGTTTGATTGAAGTGTGATAAGAACCTGTGGGAATACCATCATTGTTTGATTTTAGTGAGAAAATATCTTCGTGATAAACCCCTAAACATCCAGATGTGTTTCCATCGCTTAGTCCAATCCATATCTTTCCTTCTTTATCCTCTTGAAATGAAAATGCAAATAAATTGTTAGGGAGTTCTACTTTCAGCACTTGTGAATTCACAACACATACCGAGAACGAAAAAAAAATTAACCATAGAAAAAACGATAAATGCATAATGCTTTATACCTTTAGACCTAGAATAAGAACATCGTCGATCTGTTCATTATTGCCTTTCCAATGCGTAAAAATATTATCTAATTCAGAGAGCTGAACTTCACCGTTAAATTGGCTGAGAGTGAGTAACGTTTTTTGGAAATGATTCCGCATAAATTTCTTCTTTTTCTCACCACCAATTTGATCCATGTAGCCATCGGAGTAAAGGTATATCCAATCTCCAGTTTTAAGGTCAACTATATGTTGAGAGAAGGGTTTTGAAAAAACCTTGGTTGATGATCCAATGGAGGTATAGTCGGATTTAATACTGATGATGCTTTGATTGCGAATTAACATGAAAGGTATCAGTGCACCACTAAAAATAAGTTTCTTTTTGTTAGAATCAACAGAGCAAATTGCAATATCCATGCTGTCTTTTAAAATGAGTTCATTATTCTCGCGCTTTAATTTTCGGGGGAGTTCTGTGTTTAGAAACTCAAGTATTTGGGAAGGTTCTTTTAGGTGTTTCTGGTTAACAGCTTGATTTAGCAGATCCATTCCAATAATACTCATGAAAGCACCTGGAACTCCATGTCCTGTACAGTCGCCAATTGCAATAATAAGATTATTTTCCTGAGTGGAGACCCAGTAAAAATCTCCGCTAACAAAATCTTTAGGTTTATAAAAACAGAAAGCATCGGAAAAGAATAATTTAAAAATGGATAAAGGAGGAAGAATAGCCTCCTGTATCTTTTCGGCATACCGTATGCTGTCTGTAATTTTCCCAATATATCCTTCGATTACCAGGTAAGCCTCTTCGAGATTTCTATTCTTTTGCTCAATGCTTATGCGCTGATTGTTAATCTCAATATTTTGCTTTTCAAGTATTATATTCCTTGTTCTTCTGTAGTTCAATAAAAAAAGAGTAAAAACAAAAAGAATCCCTAAAAGTGTAATTATTATTGAAAGAGTAATAATGGAGGTTTTTGCGCGTGCCAATTTTAACTCTTTGATGGTATTATCCTTGTTAAGGATGTCTATTCTATTTTCCTTTATCTCCTTTTCCAATTGGTATTCCACAAAAAAAATTTTTTCGGATAGTTGCTGGCTAAACAATGTGTCGTTATATTGAATTAACGACCTTAAATAATTAGCTGCTTTTTTATAATCGCCTTTCAACATGTATATTTCAGATAGTATTTGGGATGCATCTCTAATTACCAACCTTGCACCAATTTCCTTTGCAATTTCCTTGCTTTTTATTGCATGCTCATAGGAACTATTCAGTAAATTATTTTGTAAGTCGATTTGGGATAATTTTATTAAAATGTTTGCATATAAATCTCTATCCGTTTCTTTGTCAACAACTTTTAATGAATTATTGTAATTTTCAATGGCAAGAGGAATTTCTTTCTTCAAAAAGTAAATATCACCAATATACTTATAGCAGACAGCTTGCTGTGGAATTTGATTAATTTCCTTACGGATTTCTAAAGCTTTATGGAAGTAAAATAAAGCACTGTCGAGTTCATTAACAAGTTGTTTTGCCCTTCCATAATTAATGTAAACATAAGCAAGCATAGACTGATTATTAATCTCATTGGCAATTGCCAGCGCTTTGCTAAGATTTTCGTTTGCCTTTGATTGGTGTTCTTGGTAAATATGAAGATTGGCTATATTAATAAATGCATAACCTTCCTGTTCTCTAAAACCCCTACTAGTCGCTACATCTAAGCCAGTGAAGTAATGATCTATTGATTGTGAATAGTTTCCCAAAATTCTGTAAGCAACTCCCACAAAACTATGAGCATTTGCAATACTTTTGAAATCGTTATATTTAGTTGCTAAATCAATTGCTTCCAAACCATATTGTACTGCTAATTCTGGGTTAAAATTTCTATGCTCCCAACAAAGCCTTAGGAGAATCTGTATTTTAAGGGAATCTTCACTTTTCTCTAATTGAATTTTAAGGCTATCGACCAGCTGCTTATGATTTGCTGAGATGTTAATAGATATTAAAAACAGAGGAATGAAAGCAAATAGTTTAAATCTACTCATGATTGAAAATAATGAACAAAGAATAGGTAAATATTCTTTTACAAATTTACTCTTTAGTTACAATTTGTGAAGTTTTTTTAAAAAATTGTTGGATTAATTTAAGGGTCAAAAGTTTAACAAAATAAAGTGCGGATGATTAATAAATTGAAAAGAGGAGATTGTTAGATACCCAACAAAAAAAAATATCCGCATGTAAGCTTTCAAAGCAAAGGTTTTTGTTATAAGTTTGCCAAAATATAAAGATTAGTATTGCAAATACAAAAATCGATTTTATTTACTAGGCAATAAACCTAAAGGATTTCTTTATAATGAGTTTAATGAAAAGAATCATTAAAATTATTCTTTATACACTATTAATAGTAATGCTGTTTCTTTCAGTTTTGGGAGTAACCGGAAAAATTTTAGAAGACAAGATGGTTAGGCTTTCCCTTGAGCAATTGAATAAGCAACTAAATATTACCATAAAGATTCATGGAGCAAAAGTATCTTTAGTCAGGGGATTTCCCTATGCATCCATCATTCTGAAAGGGGTTGAAATAACGGAGGGGAGCCTAGAAACTCCACCAGAGTTTGAATCAGGACTTCTCTCCTTGGAAGAAATCACTGTGAAAATTGGAATATTAGGTATATTAAGAAATGAATATGAAATAGATGAACTAATCTTAAAGAATGGATGGATTAACCTTTATTTCGATCAGAAAGGCAAAGGAAATTTTGAAATATTCGCTGAAACTAGTTCAGAGAAAGGCAATTGGTTGCTTGATCTAAAGCAGCTAAAAATTGACAATATAACGTTAAGTTATATTGATCCCAAAACAGGCTGGTTTTTTAAGGGACTTGTTGACCATGCAACCCTGAGAGGGAATTTTTCACCTCAGGGATTTTTAATAGAGGTTAAGACAAGACTCAAAATAGGAGGTCTTAAACAAAGAAGTTTCTACTATCTTCGAAATAAGAACGTTAGTTTAACTACGATACTTGTTATAACAGACAATTCCATCGATTTTGAAACGAAGAACATTAGAGTTGATAAAGCACAAATGGAAGCCAAGGGAAGTTATGGAAGGGGAATTGGGTCGCCAATTTTTTTTGGTGTTAGTGGAAAAAAACTTGATATCAATACGCTGATATCGTTGTTATCGCAATACAATATCTCTCTCCCCTCAAAAACAGTCACAAAGGGGCAGATAGAATTTCAATTAAATCTTAGTGGTTTCAATAAGATAGATAAACCCTATGAGTTAGAAATGGGATTTAAATCTGATAATCTTGAATTGAAATTACCAGACAAACCAATGTTGGTTCTTAAAAACATATCAGGTAGTTTTATAAACGGAAATCAAAGTAAACCCGAAACATCAGAAGTTTCTGTTAACAGAATTAGTATTAGTACTGGCGAATCAACAATTGAAGGCTCTCTTAAAATAAAGAATATTTTAACTCCGTTGTATCACCTAAAAGTGAACCAAAAAGTTAGTATAACCGACTTACACTTATGGGGAATTGATGTTTCACCACTTGAGACAGGAACACTTTCAGGAGATTTTGAGGCAATTGGAATGCTAAATGGAATAGAGAACCTGAATGTTTCAGATTTTTGCAGATCAAAATTTAATGCCAATGTTAACTTTGAAAATATTTCATTTATTCCTCAGGGCACAGGAGTGAATGTTGAAAAATTAAGGGGTAGATTAAATCTATTTAATCAGGATATCACCAAGGCCAATGCAGAAGGGTATATTAATGGATCCCGTTTTGATATAGAATGTAAAGCCTTGAATGCAACTTCCCTTATATTTGGGGAAGGCAAATCAACAATAAATACAAATATTGTGATAGATTCCTTAAACACATCCATTTTTATTGTAGATGATGAAAAGCTAAAATCTACAAGTAATAGAGTTTCTGCAATGAACTGGATAAACTCAATAACTGGAGATTTATTCGTTGATAATTTTATACATGACAACCTAATTTGTCAGCCTTTGAGCGCTAGTTTTTACCTTACACAAAACCAATTATCATCTAATAGTTTTATGGTTCGTTCTTGTGGTGGGTTATTCACAGGAAAGTTAAGTAGCACTGGTCTATTTGCTGAAGAAGGGGTTTTTTCAGCTGATATTAATATAGACGGAGTAGACATAACCCAACTTTTCAGTTCGTTTTCCGACTTTGGACAAGGAATTGTTAAAGCATCAAATATTTCCGGGAAACTTGATGGTACAATTCTTTTTGCATCTCCCACTCAGGGTTTTCGTATTATTACCAGCGAAATGGCTGCTCAGGGTTATTTTAATATCTCCAATGGAAGATTACGGGGAGTAAAAGAATTAGAATATTTATCCAAGTTTATTTCACTTGAAGAATTGAGAGATATACATTTTGAAACAATTGAGAACAATATTAGGGTTGAAAACCAAGAAGTAATTATTCCCAGAATGGATATTCAATCGTCAGCTATTAATTTATCATTATCTGGAAAACATTCTTTCTCAGGAAACTACATTTATCGTACTGAAGTGTTGCTTTCAGATGTGCTTTTCAAAAAAGCAACCAAAAATAAGGCTGAAAATATTGAGTTTGGCCAAATTGAAGATGATAACAGCGGTAGGACAAAACTTTTTTTAAAATTAGAGGGGAATGATAATGATTTTAAAGTTTCGTATGATCGGGCAAGTGCTCGAGATGCTTTTAGAGAAGGCCTTAGAAGCGAAAAGCAAACCCTTAAAAACATTCTACGAGAAGAATTTAGTTTTCTACGAAGAAAGGAATTTGAGGAGTTAAACAAGATTGATACTTCAACTTTGACAAACATTTGGCAGGATTCTTTGAATAATAAAAGTAAATCTCGAAACAAAAAGGATGAAAAAGAATCAACTCGTTTTCAGATAGAGTGGGATGATGATTAAGCTCCTTTCGATAATAATCAGAATAGTTTTACGTTTTCTTCTTTAATAAATAACCATAAGTAATAAGGCTTTGGAAGTATACCGTACAAAAAAACGATGGAAGATAATACTGTTGTTTGTTGCTGTCCTAATTGGATTCGCATCACTTTTCATTACCAACAGATTAGTCAAAGACCTTTCCCAAGAGGAACGAAAAAAAATTGTTTTATGGGCAGAGGCTATAAAAGAGTTATCTCAGCTAACCAACCTTGAAGATACTACCCAAAATTATACCATTATTTCTGAGGTCTTGCAGAACAATACAACTGTTCCAGTAATTCTTGCAGATGAAAATGATAATATGTTGTCATACATTAATATACCCCCACAAAAGCTCGACACGAAGGAAGAAGTTGACCGGATGATAGTTTCCATGAAAGCATCAAAAGAGCCTATTGAAGTTATACTGCTCGATGGAAGTAAAAATTATGTTTATTATAAGGATAGTACTACCCTTATTCAACTTACTTATTACCCGTATGTACAGTTGATAATTATTGTTTTATTTATACTAGCATCATATTATGCATTCAGTCAATCAAGAAAATCGGAACAGAATAGAGTTTGGGTAGGAATGGCAAAGGAAACTGCCCACCAACTTGGAACTCCTACTTCATCCTTTCTGGCATGGATAGAAATACTTAAAGAAACGAATCTCTCAACCGAATTGGTTTCGGAGTTTAGTAAGGATGTGGCAAGGCTAGAAAAGGTTGTTGACCGTTTTTCAAAAATTGGTTCAGTCCCAGCGTTAAAACCAACAGACTTGATAGAGCTAATAAATAATACGATCAGTTATTTGAAGAATAGGACATCAAGTAAGATAACTTTTTTAAAAAATTACGACGAAAAGGATCGCTTGCTTATTCCACTTAATGACACTTTATTTGAGTGGGTTATAGAAAATATTGCAAAGAATGCAATTGATGCCATTCATATTGAAGGAGAGGTTGCAATTAGCATAACCGATAATACTCAAGTTGTTTACATTGACATTTCAGACACAGGTAAAGGCATCCCTCGTTCACACTACAAAACAATTTTCCAACCAGGTTTTACAACCAAAACAAGAGGGTGGGGACTTGGATTAACATTATCAAAACGAATAATTGAAGAATATCACAACGGGAAGATTTTCGTTAATCATTCGGAGGTTGATAAAGGAAGTTCTCTCCGAATAGTTATCAGAAAAACACACTGATAAAATATAGTTTTGTCAAAACATTCATTCTAAGTTAATTGCTTAGAATGATTTCTAATATTTTTATTGAGCTACATGGTTTAAAGTCTCGAAAGGATCACTATCCTTACTAGCCTTTGAAAGAATGGTTAAGTATCGATCGCTGTCATTTAAAATCTCTAAAGAGATTGGAATTGCTTTATCGTTGTTAATTATATATTTTGACCTTCCATTCTGAAGATAGTAACGGCTTACAATTTCCTCTTCTAAAAGTTTCTTAATTTCAAAACTGTATGCGTAAATTTCTTTTTTTCTGTTTTTAGTGATAATTGATTGAAGGCTATCAACTAAGTCCTGTATAAGAGGCATGAACTCTTCCTGCTTTGATGCTTTTACTAATTCGTTAAGTTGATATTCTGTTTGACTTTGATATTCAAAACCAATTTGATTAAGATAATCCACAAAACTTTCAAACTCCTTATCAGTCAAATAAAATGAATCGGGAGAATGAATCTGCTTATTAGAATGCCGGTATAAGGTGGCATAGTCGAATAGTATATTCCTTGCGTAAAGAACAGATGAAATTCGGCTATAAAGGGAAAGTTGATGCTGAATGTCTGGAGTTATTCCTCCTCCATCATAAACTGATCGTCCATTTCTAGTTTTGAATTCCGAGACAAGAGAATCGGGGATGAACCCTAAACTGCCATTCTCATCGCGTTGAGAGTAATCAACTGCTTGAATGCAACGTCCACTGGGGATGTAATATTTTGCTGTTGTTATTTTTAGTTGGGTATTATACGGTAATGATCGGGTTGCCTGCACTAAACCTTTACCAAAAGTTCGCTCGCCAAGGATTACTGCTCTGTCTAAGTCCTGAAGAGCACCAGCCACAATTTCCGATGCCGATGCAGAAGCCCTGTCCACAAGAACAACCAAGGGGATATCAGTATCAACTGGACGCGAAGGGGTTTTATACTGTTGGTCAAACTCTTTGATTTGTCCCTTGGTGTAAACAACAAGTTCATTTTTTTGAACAAAAAGATTTACAATCTTAACCGCTTCAAATAGTAACCCTCCGGGATTCCCTCTTAAGTCAAGGATTAACCCTTTTGCTTTATCTTTCGATTTCAAATTCTTAAGGGCACGCTCCACTTCCTTATTGCAATCAGTTGTAAAATTAGCAAGTCTGATATAGCCAATATTATCTGAAACCAATCCGTAGAATGGAACGCTGGGAATGTGTATCTTTTCGCGTTTAAAAACAAATTGCAAAGAATCGATATGATTATGTCTTTTTATAAAAATCGATAAATTGGTTTTTGGAGCACCTTTAAGAAGTTTGCTTACTAAATCAACGGGCATTCCCTTAACGTTTATGCTGTCAATCCACAAAATAATATCTCCGGCCATAATGCCTGCTTTATGAGCAGGGCTACCCTCATAAACCTCTGCAATAACAGGATAATCCAAGCCATGCCTAATTAGAGCACCCATTCCACCATATTCACCCGTGGTTTGAAATTCAAGAGTCTCGATGTTATCCTCTGTAATAAACTCATTATAAGGATCCAATGATTCAAGCATGGCATCTATACCAATCTGGATAAGTTGCTCTGGATCAGTTTTATCAACGTAAAAAATATTTACTTCTCTAAAAAAAGAAAAGAAGATTTCAAGGCTTTTAGATGTTTTAAAATCAACAGACCTGAAAGCACAAAGAGTTAAAATAGTTATGAAAACTGGTATCCCCAGAAAAAGTATTCTTTTGTTTTTAAGCCGTTTCATTTTATTATTTGAGCGTTATGGTCAGAAAATCAATATCGAACTTAATGATTGAGCAAAGTAAGCAAAAATAAGTCCAAAACTTGAAATGAATATCTTTCTTTAACAGCATATAGAAAAAATGAAAGTCAAATAATGTAAAAATAGCCTAGGGAACAGGGTCGTAACCATGCCCACCCCAAGGATTACACCTTGCAATTCGTTTTGCAGATAACCAAATTCCTGTAATTGGGCCATGTTTCTTAATTGCTTCTATACAGTAGCTTGAACATGTTGGTGTGTATCTGCAGGATGGGGGAAAAAATGGACTAATAAGTATTTGGTATGCCCTAACGGGAAGAATCAAAATTAATACAAGTAATTTTTTTATTCCTTTTAAAATCATTTGCTCGATCCTTGAATTTCTTTAGAAATCTCCTTAAAAATGTTCTGAGTTGCTAATTGTATCTGATTAAAACTCTTTGCTTCGGTAGCTGAAAAAATAAAAGCGATGCTAATTTGTTTGCTTTTTGTTTTACAAACTTCAATTAGTTCATTTTTGTTGAGCCTAAAGGCTTCTCGCATTTTTCTGCGAATTGAATTTCGCACCACAGCTTTTTTAAACTTTTTTTTGGGAACAACAAAAACAGCCTCCATATTGGCTTCATTTGTTTGGAAATCGGTAATAATGTAAATTGCCTTTAGTGGGTAAGAAAAATGATTTTTTCCGCTCGAAAACAAATTTTCGATGCATTTTTTGCTAGAGAGTCGTTGATGCTTTGGAAAACCAAAAAACTTCATGCCCAATTTTTAATGAAGATATGCTTGGCAAATATATTTAAAATGATAGCACCTATTAATGAGTTAAATAAAGAATACTAGCATTTAATAATTGGAATAAGCTGAGCTATTTGTTTTCCTTATTGTGCTTCCTAATAAAATCATCAAGAGCTTGGGTCATACTGGGACACGAAGGGGTTGGAGCCTCTACATCAAGTCTTAGTCCATGATCTTTAACTGCTTTTGCTGTAGTCGGACCAAATGCAGCAATTTTTATATCACCCTGTTTAAACGCTGGGAAATTAACAAATAACGACTTAATACCACTTGGGCTATAAAAAACCATCATATCATAATCCATTCCATTTAAATCGGAGAGATTGCTGCTAACGGTTCGGTATAAAATTGCTTTAGTATATTTTATTTTTGCTTTATCAAGTGTTCTGGGTATTTCCGGTTTGTGAACATCTGAAAGAGGAACAAGGAAGCGTTCATTTTTGTGTTTGTTAATAAGATCCATTAGTTGAATAAAAGTACCTAGTCCATAGAATATTTTCCTTTTTCGATATACAATGTACTTTTGAAGGTATAAAGCAATGGACTCGCTTATGCAAAAATACTTCATTGTTTCGGGGACAGTAACCCGAACCTCTTCACATATTCTAAAAAAATGATCTACGGCCGTTCTGCTGGTAATGATTATGGCAGTATGCTGTAAAATGTCAACTTTTTGTTGACGAAAATCTTTGGATGAAATCCCGTCAACGTGTATAAAGGGTCGAAAATCGATCTTTAGGTTGTTTTTATGGGCAAGCTCCAAGTAAGGGGATTTTTCACTTTGGGGCTCAGGCTGCGATACGATAATCTTTTTGATTTTCAAGATCGTATGATTTTTGTTCTACTCCACTCAATTTCTAAAAATCTCCTTAAAAAGGATAAGGACCGGAATTATTTCAAGGGCACAAAGGTATAAAAGGAAATAGAAAATAGAAAATCCTTTATTAAGAAATACTTTTAATGAACGAAATAATCTTAAAATGAGCATAATGATAAATGATGTTGCAATAAGGTAAAGGCTAATCTCTTGAGTTATCCCCTTACTATACGCCAGAATAAAAACAAACGGAATTGCAATAATTCCAAAAACTCTAGGATATATTAATTGATGGAAAAGTAGTTCGTTCAAATAAATGCTATTGTTTGAAAAAAAACCAATAAACTTATTTAATATGGTTTGTAACAGACGGAACGCTAAGGAACCTCCTAAAACAAACAAACCTAGTATCAATGGCGGGAATTGGCTATTTGATAATCCAAACAAAAGATCATAGGATAAAACCACATAAACGGAAATTATTGTGAAGTATATAGCGTCAAGTATTAATGAAATCCTTCCGTTAAGTAGCAAACTCTCTTTGTTTTGCCTTGTTGCAGAGTAGTAAAACAAAAAACTTTGGAAAAAGCCAGTAAGGTGCTTTTTGTAAAAAAACCTTAAGAAGCAAACAGTAAGAAATAATAAAAACAATGGAAATATTACCCATTCTATATAATCAATAGCATTTGCTCTTGGATAGGTTTGGTAACTCAAGTTGCCTTTATTGTTTATCGATGTTTCAGTTTCAATAAAAACCAGACTTGGTGAATTAACGACCTTTTTATAGTAAAGTTTATCATAGAGTTTGGTTTCAAAAAAAGTGGGATGGTTTTCAACTGTTAATTCAAGAAGGTTAAAAGCAGTGGGCACATCCTTTGATGTGCACCAAATGCAAGTAGTATCAATTATTGGCTTTACGGATTTCTTTACATTCTTTTTTGCTTCTAAAGCAATCTTTTGTTTGAATTCTTCAACTTCTTGTTTTTTTTTCTCTATTTCAATAAATATTGGATTAATACCAAGAGTGTTTATCTCGGCTGTATCTATCGAGGAAACCTTCGGGATTGTGTCTTGTTGGGGTAATAGAGATGAAGTTTTTTTCCAGTCGACTTTCATCAATGCTATGATTATTACCTTGTTGGACTGCTCTTCAAAGCAGATTTTTATTTACGCAAATATATGAAGGTTTTGTTTTCTTTGGTAATTAATTGTAAAAGAAAGTGAGGTGTATTAAAATAATGAAGCAAACATTCTAAAAAAGCATAATAGTAAAAAAACACAAATCAACAAAATGTACGAATGGCATATATTAATAAACAGAAAATCAGATTCGCACATATTCTATTATCAATAGATATAAATTCCTTTCAAATCATTACATAAATATTAAAAGGATTTATTGCAAGAGCAAGTTTATATTTTTTTGCATAATAGTTCCGTATCTTTGAAAAGTTAAAATTCTTATATGCGAGTTGTTCTTCAGCGAGTCAATAAAGCATCCGTCGTTGCAAACGGTGAAGATACTGGTAAAATTGAGAAAGGTTTGCTTGTATTAGTTGGATTTGAAAACAACGATACAGATGAAGATGTAGAGTGGATGGTTGGTAAGATTCTAAGGCTTCGAGTTTTCAATGATCAAGAGGGTGTGATGAATCTTTCCGTAACCGATGTGGATGGTGAAATTCTAGTAGTAAGTCAGTTTACAATTCATGCAAAGACCAAGAAAGGTAACCGTCCCTCATATATCATGGCTGCAAATCCTGATATTGCAATACCACTTTACAATCATTTCATTACAAGGCTTGAAGCCGAACAGAAGAAGTCCGTTTCATCGGGTATCTTCGGAGCCATGATGAAGGTTTCGCTGGAGAACGATGGCCCCGTAACCATAATAATTGATACAAAAAAGAAGGAGTAATGGCTAATTGTACGATCAGTGAACTTCAACAAAGGGTTGACGAGTGGATAAGGACCAAGGGCGTTCGCTATTTTAGCGAACTAACCAATCTTGGTGTGTTAATGGAGGAAGTTGGTGAACTTTCCCGAATCTTGATAAGGCTTTATGGTGATCAATCCTTTAAAAGTGGAGAGAACCCTGAGTCCCTTCCAGAGGAGTTTGCCGATGTGCTGTTTGTGTTAGTTTGTCTTGCCAACCAAACGGGAGTTGATCTTCAGAAGGCAATAGATGAAGGTTTTGTAAAACGTAATGCTCGGGATACCGACAGACATTCAAGCAATCCTAAGCTGAAAATGAATGGCTAGTGTTTCATTACAATTCTTATGCTCTAAACTAGAATTTTATGTTTGATTAAAAATAATCACAATGCAATGGCAAAAATAAGATTGACCAAAGAGTTTAACTTTGAAATGGCTCACGTTCTCGAGGGATACGATGGGCCTTGTCGCAACGTTCATGGACACTCTTATCGATTGGAGGTTACTGTGATTGGAACACCAATCTCCGACAAGACAAACACCAAGTATGGCATGATAATGGACTTTGGCGAACTTAAAGCAATTGTTAGGAGGAAGGTGATTGACCGTTTTGATCATGTTCTTTTAGTTAAAAGTGATAGCCAACTTGCCATGAAGGGCAACCAACTCTACCTTGAAAAGATTGAACCCGTTGATTACCAGCCCACCTGCGAGAATCTGCTGATTCATATTGCTGAGCTAATATCAAATGAATTACCCTCAGAGGTAGAATTACATCACCTGAAACTTCATGAAACACCAACCAGTTACGCTGAGTGGTATTCAGATGATAATTAATAGAAACAAGTGGAAGAAATTCAAGTTTTACCATTGGTTGGATTATTTCGGAGATTTTTTCTTTAAGGTTTATGTTACTTCCAAAAATATCTTCAAGTGGCATAATTTGTTAAAGATTGTAACGATTAGTTTCATAAAAATATACTTAAATTGCATAATAATATCTTTACTATAACTTAAAAAATGGGATGTATGAACATAACAAGAACCTTTGATTTGCTTGACCGATACAGGGCAAACCCTGTGAAGGACGATGCACTTTGTTTTAAGCAGAATAATGCTTGGGTAAAATTTAGTTCACTGGATTATATCGATTTCGCATATAACTTTTGTTATGGTTTATATGAAATGGGTTTTAGGAAAGAAGACAAAATAGTAACAATAACTAATAATAGACCTGAATGGAACTTTGTTGATATGGGAATGGCAATGCTTGGCGTGGTTCATGTTCCTATTTTTACATCACTGAACCCGGAAGAAATAAAGCATATCATCAATCACTCTGGGGCAAAAATGGTCATAACATCCGACTGTAAATTACACAGCTGCGTGAAACCTATAATTGAGATGAATAATATACCTGTCGAGTACTTCACTTTCGACGAGGTGGCTGGCACAAGCAATTGGAAGGAGATAGTTAATAAGGGACGAGCAGCCTCAGAACAAACCAAGAAAGAAGTAGAAATCATCAAAAACCAGATCACCAGCGATACATTTGCTACACTTATCTACACCTCGGGAACCACTGGAAAACCCAAAGGAGTTATGCTATCGCAAAAGAATCTGGTTAGCAACTTTTTGTCTGCTGCATCGATATTTAACCTAAAACCTTCCGATAAATTCCTAAGCATCTTGCCTCTTTGCCACGTAGGTGGCAGACTTGGGAACTACCAAACCCAGTACAGCCGGGCAAGCATATACTACGCCGAGAATATGGGAACAATTGCCGTGAATATGCAGGAAATTAAACCCGATGGGTTTGATGCCGTACCGCGAATTCTCGAAAAGTTCTATGGAGTAATTATTTCGAAAGGGAAAAAACTAGAAGGGATCAAAAAAACACTCTTTTTTTGGGCTGTTTCCCTTGGCTCTCGCTATAAACCCTTTGGTGAAAACGGATGGTTTTATGAGAAGAAACTTAAAATTGCCGATAAGTTGATTTTTAGTAAATGGAGAGCTGCGCTGGGCAATAATGCTCGTATCGTAGGTTGTGGAGGGGCAAGCCTTCCTCCGCTGCTTGAAAGAATTTTTTGGGCTGCCGGTATCAAGATTATTAATATGTATGGCCTTACAGAAACATCACCCATTATTACTATAAACCGAACATCAAAAGGTGATCTTAAGTTGGGTTCTGTGGGAAAAACCATTGAGGGTGTTGAGGTGAAAATTGCCGACGATGGTGAAATCCTTAGCAAAGGCCCAAACTTAATGATGGGTTACTACAGCGATCCCGAGCTTACACAGGTTGCCATAGACAAAGACGGATGGTTTCACACAGGGGATATTGGCTATATCGACAATGATGGATTTTTGATGGTAACCGATAGAAAAAAGGAGATATTCAAACTCTCAAACGGGAAGTTTATTGCACCTCAGCTCATTGAGAACGTATTTAAGCAGTCGCCATTAATTGACCAAATAATGGTTATGGGCGAACACGAAAAATTTGCTAGTGCACTAATATCGCCTAATTTCAAGTATTTTGAAGAATTGCGTTTGGCGAATAAAATTTCGTACTCCGAAATAGAGCCCTTTATCGAAGTGCCTAGTGTACTCTCCTTTTTCAGCACAGAGATAGAAACGATAAACAAATCGCTTTCGCCTCACGAGAGGATTCTCCGATTTAAACTAGTTCCCGATGAATGGAGTCCATCTTCAGGTGAGCTATCACCCACCCTGAAGTTAAAACGGCAGGTTATAACCGAAAAATACAAGGAGATAATCGACCAGGTTTACAGAAAATAACTGAATTATTTCGCTTATACTTTAATGCCTTATAGCCATGAACTACGATGCAATTATAATTGGAGCTGGTCTTGGTGGTTTAACCGCAGGAGCTAAACTTGCCCGAGAGGGCAAAAAGGTACTGCTAATCGAACAGCATAGCCAGCCTGGTGGATGTGCCACTACCTTTAAACGTGGCGATTTTACACTAGAGGTGGGGCTTCACGAGATGGATGGACTTGGTCCGCGCGATATGAAAACCAGAATATTCAACGAACTTGACGTAACCAACAACGTTGAGCTTATTCGTGTTCCGGAATTCTATCACTTTATTGGCAAGAATATTAGAATTACCATACCGCATAATGCACCCGATGCCATTGAGGTTTTAAAACAAGCATTTCCACAAGAGGAAAAAGGGATTGATGCATACTTCGAGCAACTGCTCAATCCCAAACGAAAAACAGCCGATGGCCAACCCATCCCCGATACTAGCGTTGGAGAGTTTCTTGATTCAATTATCGGAAACGAAGACCTTAAGCTGGTTTTACTCGGAAATCTTGGCTATTTCCACGACGATCCTTATACTTTATCCCTTACTTACTACACAATTGCACAGGGAAGCTATTATTCCGGCGGAGCAAGTTTTATAAAGGGTGGGTCACAGGTTCTCTCCGATCATCTGGCTGCCTACATAAAAAACCATGGAGGAGAGGTGCTTCTTGGCCATTTGGCAACAGGATTAGTTGTTGATAACGGAAAGTTAACGGGTGTAACCTACAAGAAAGCAAGGGGGGCTAATCAGGAAGTTTTCAGCGCTTTTGCCGATGAGATTATTGCCAATGCAGCTATGGGAAACATTGCAGAATTTTTACCCAACGACTCACGTGAAAAGCTGAAACAGGAGATAGAGAAGCAAAAAATTGGTGCTTCGCTGCTAACCATTTATTTCGGTTTTAAAAGAAATTTGAAGCACATTGGCAATAAGTTCTACTCAACCTTTGTTTTCGACGGTTCCATATGCAATCAGAAAGATATAGTAATAAACAACCGGGGGCCCTTCAGTAACAGAAGTTTTACATTTATCGATTACGGCCGAATCGATTCAGGTCTAATTACATCTGAAAAAAGTGTGGGAGCAATCTGTTGTATCGATTATTTATCAGACTGGGAAAACCTATCGAAGGATGAGTACAAGAAAAAGAAAGAGGAAGTGGCTGAAATTTTTATCGATAGGCTTGAGAAGCTACTCCCTGGCATAACCAATCAGATAGAGTTTTACGAGGTGGGAACATCAGCCACAGTTAAACGGTATACCCTTAACCCAGGGGGAGCAGTTTATGGTTTTGCCCAAAATCCAGCCAGACCCACCATTGATCCAGCGGTGATCCCAGAAAACTTACATTTTGCATCGGCATGGGGAAAAACCGGAGGAGGTTTTTCTGGAGCAATTTATGGTGGTTATCTTTGCGCATACAATCTACTGCGAAAAAGGGTTTAAAATTAAGTTTTAGACTTGAAACAGATTGCAAAGATTTAGAAGCTGAAAATGAAATTCAAATCTCAACTATGTCCAAAACCTTACTAGTTCTCGATGCCTACGCTCTGATATACCGTGCTTATTTTGCGTTTATTAGCCGACCCATAAAAACCAGCAAGGGGCAGAACACCTCGGCAATCTATGGTTTTACCAAATCGCTGCTCGATGCGCTCAAGCGATTCGATCCTACTCATATTGCCGTGGCTTTCGATATCTCAGGCAAAACATTTCGCACCGATTTATACCCCGAGTATAAGGCCAATCGGCAAGAGACACCCGAGGATATCCGCTCGGCTGTGCCCGTAATCAAAGAGATTATTCGGGCGATGAATATCACAATACTCGAGAAGCAGGGCTACGAGGCCGATGATATTGTGGGTACGCTAGTCAAGCAGGCCGAGCCATTGGGCTTTGATGTGATGATGATGACCCCCGACAAGGATTACGGTCAACTGCTTACGGACAATGTTGTGATGGTAAAACCTTCGCGCAGCGGTGCCGATATTGAAACGATTACCGCCGTGGATTTCTGTAAGGGCTACGGCATTAAGAATCCTATGCAGTTTAAGGATATCCTAGCACTTTGGGGCGATACATCCGATAATATTCCCGGTGTGCCGGGCATTGGCGAGAAAACCGCTGCTAAGCTAATTGCGCAATTCGGCTCCATTGAGGGCATTTACAGCAATATCGATAAGCTGTCGCCAGCCCAAAAGGAGAACCTGATTGCCAATCGAGAGCAACTCGATTTGGCCAGAATTTTGGTTGAAATCAAAACCGATGTTCCCGTTGATATAAATTTTGAAAACCTACAACGCACCCAGCCCAATGCCGATGAGCTGAAGAGGCTTTTCGATGAGCTGGAGTTCCGCACCCTATCGCGCGATGTGTTTGGCGAAACCAAGCCGCAGGAAAAACCCAAGCCCATGCAAACCTCGCTTTTCGGCGACGCCGATTTTGCGGTTCCCGCAATCGAGCCCTCGCTAAAAACCATTAACGATGTGCAGCACAGCTACACACTGGTTGATACTGATAGGGATATTGATGCAATTATCGAAAAGTTAATGGCAGTTAAGGAGTTCTGCTTCGATACCGAAACCACTGGGCTTGAGCATCACACATCGAAGTTGGTGGGTATATCGTTTTCTGTTGATGCATTAACGGCTTGGTATGTCCCCATACCAACCGACGCCGCCAAGGCTAAAGCGCTTCTCGAAAAGTTTAAACCTCTTTTCGAGAACGATAAAATAGATAAGGTGGGGCAAAACATTAAGTTCGATCTGCTGATGCTGAAGTACTACGGCATTGAGCTTCGTGGCAAATTGAACGATACAATGCTGGGGCATTACTTGCTCGAACCCGATATGCGCCATAACCTGAATATCCTGTCCGAAAATCTTTTGGGCTATAAGCCCATTGAGATTGAGGAGCTGATAGGGAAAAAGGGAAACCGACAGCTCAATATGCGCAATATCGATCCCCAAAAAATTGCTGTGTACGCTGGCGAGGATGCCGATTTGGCCATGCAGCTCAAAACAATACTATGGGAACGATTGGAGAAGGAAAACCTAGTAGAAGTATACTACAAACTCGAGGAGCCGCTGATAAAAGTGCTGGCGCTGATGGAGTACGAAGGAGTATCAATTAACACGCAGGCACTTAACGATTACGCCGTTGAGCTCAACAAGGAGCTAATACTGCTTGACTCAGCAATTAAGGAGATGGCAGGTGTCCCCGATCTTAACGTTTCATCGCCCAAACAGCTGGGCGAGGTGCTTTTCGAGCGGATGCGCATTGCCCCCGATGCCAAACTCACCAAAACCAAGCAGTACTCCACCAGCGAGGAGGAGTTGATGAAATATGCCGATAGGCATCCTATTGTAAACAAGATACTCGATTTCCGCTCTGTTAAAAAGCTGCTTTCAACCTACGTTGAGGTATTGCCCACTTTAATCAACAAGAAAACGGGTAAGATACACGCCTCGTTTAATCAGGCTGTTGCCTCAACGGGCAGGCTTAGCTCCAACAACCCAAACCTGCAGAATATCCCCATCCGCGAGGAGCGCGGAAGAGAGATACGAAGGACGTTTATCCCCTCGGGCGATGAGTACACATTCCTCTCGGCCGACTACTCGCAGATTGAGCTGCGCCTAATGGCGCATGTAAGCCAAGACCAATCGATGCTGGAGGCGTTCCAAAGCGGCGAGGATATTCACGCTGCCACAGCAGCAAAAATCTTTAAAGTGCCACTTGCTGAGGTTACCCGCGAGCAGCGTAGTCGCGCCAAGACTGCCAACTTTGGAATGATCTACGGGATATCAGCCTTTGGCCTTTCGCAACGGCTGGGGATCAGTCGAACCGAGGCAAAGGATTTAATTGATGGCTACTTCGATACTTATAAAGGCGTTAAAGCCTATATGGATAGTTGCGTTGAGCAGGCCCGTAAGAAGGGTTACGTGGAGACCATCTTTGGGCGCAAACGCTACCTGCCCGACATCAACTCGAATAACCAAACCGTGCGCGGATTGGCCGAGCGCAACGCCATAAATGCCCCCATTCAGGGTTCGGCTGCCGATATCATTAAAATAGCCATGATATCGATCCACAATAAGATTCAGGAGCAGGGTTTAAAAAGCCGAATGATTATCCAGGTGCACGACGAATTGAATTTTGATGTGTACAAGCCCGAGCTGGAAACCATGAAAATCCTTGTTAAGGATTGCATGGAGAAGGCTATTCATTTATCTGTGCCCCTAATTGTGGATATGGGCATGGGAAACAACTGGTTGGATGCACACTAAAAAAAATAATGCCAATCATAAAGAAGTTAATTGCTATAAATAAAACCAATCTAAAAAGAAATAAATAACAGGGAGAGTAAAAATACTCAAAACAGTAGAAACAAACAGATTGGCTCCTGCCAGCTGGTAATCGCTATTGTAACGGTGTGAAAGAACCACTATTATAGTTTGGCAAGGCATAGCAGCCTGAAGGATCAATACGTAGAACGCCACCTTAGAAATCTCAATACCCAGCAGTTTCAATCCAAAGAAGTAAGCAACAGCAAGAGCCATAGGGCCAAATATCAGCTTATTAAAGCTGAGAAGATAGATGCTCGGATTGAATATTGCTTTCCGGATATTAAGTCCAGCAAGCATTGCACCGATATAAACCATTGAAAGAGGTCCTGTGCATTTACCTAACCCTTCGAAAGCAACCATTACAGGACTTGGCATTTTTATGCTAAAAATTAGAATAATTACACCAAGTGTAAGTGCTATGAAATTTGAATTAAACAAACTTTTCCATCCTGATTTATGTGTTCCTGTGCTAAGCTTAAAAACACCATAAGTGAACGTAATGGTGTTGGAGGCCAATTGGTATATGGCACCATAAAAAATTCCAATTCCCCCAGGAAACAATGCATCTAAAAGGGGAAATGCCAGAAATACGATATTTCCAAACATGGTGTGAAGAGTGTGAATGATTTCTTGATCACCCTTTAATCTGGCTATTCTGGATGAAATTTTTCCGATTATGTAGAGGATTGCAAGGTTTAAAAAAGCAAGAATAAAAATCAACAAGCTGTTTTTCAGCAATCCTTCGCTGAAATCCATCCTAGCCAAAGTCGAAAAAATAAGAAAAGGAAGGGTTACATCGATTACAATTCGGGATAGGTTATCTTTAATTTCAGGGGTTATAATCTTACGCCAGAATGCCAAGGAACCAATACCAACAAGAATCCCGAATATTAGCAGTTGATTAAGAATTATATTTGTTGCCATTTATGTTTTATGGTTTAAGGTCTATTTTTCTTAGGTGTTAACAAAATGGAATAAGTTTAAAGGGCAATAAACCTAAACAGGTAATCTGCTTAAAATCTGAACACAGATAATAAGGATAACCATTGCTAAGGGATATGCTGCAGCATAAGCCCTTCCAGGTGTGTTACTTCTGGTAAGAGAGTCGCATGCAGCAAGACCAGGTGTGCTTGTCATACCCCCTGTAATAGTCCCTAAAAACTCAAATAGGTTCATTTTAAAGTAGTATTTATTAAGCAATGCTGTAAGTCCCATTGGAATTAAAGTTATTGCAACGCCAACAAAGAAAAGGGTTGCTCCTGAATTTCTAAGGGTTTCCACTAGATGTTCACCAGCATGAGTCCCTACACCAGCAAGGAATAAGAGAAGTCCAAGTTGCCGGAGCAATTGATTAGCGGCTCCACTCATTGTCCAAATAATTGGCCCAGTTTTACCTAATCCGCTTAGTATTATAGCCATAATCAGGATCCCCCCACTAAGACCTAATCCAAAGGAAAAATTATTGGCAACAGAAATTTGCAGTTGACCAAGCAAAAAACCTGAAACAATACCCAATGCAATAGGAAAAAAATCAGTATCAGAAAGTAACTTATCGTTATTACCTAATAGTGTGCTAAGTGCTTTCAAATCATTTTTAGGACAAGCAACAGTAAACTTATCCCCAAAACGAATTGTTAAATTCGGTGATGGTGATAAATCAATTCCACTTCTTCTAATACGGGTAACCACCGAATTGAAGTTTTGGAGCAATGAAAGGTCCCCTAGTTTTTTGTTAACAAAATGCTTATTTGTTACTAAAATTTGCTCAATGGCATATTCTTCACCAAGTTGAATTTCGGTTGATATGGAAGATCCAATAAGAACCTTAACTTTTTCAAGCGCTTCATTGGTTCCAACAGCTTTAATAATATCGCCTTCCAGTAGGATGGTATCAGGGGTTGGGGTTTTACAAATACTACCATGTTGAACACGAGAAATATTGGCTCCTGTCATACTTCGAACCTTTAGTTCGCTTATTGATTTTCCAAAAACAGAACCATTTTCAACCTTAAAATGGGCATTGACAATAATTGGATATGCAGTACGCTCAATTTCTTGAACCTTTTGATTCTCGGCCAGTAAATCAATCCTTGTAATTTTAGGATATAGTTTAACAAAAAGGATCACACCTGTTACTCCAAAAGGGTATGCAATTCCATAACCAATTGATGCGAGTGGCGAATTGGTAATGTCGATGGCTGCTGTTAAACCCGGTGTGCTGGTAAGCGCACCGCATAGCAGACCAATTGCAATGGCAGGTTGAATGTCAAATAATAGTAAGCAAGTAAAAGCAACAAGCGAAGCACTGAACACGATAAAAAGAGCCATTAGGGCTAATTTCCGTCCATAATTTCTAAATGAATCCAAAAATCCAGGCCCAGCCTGTATCCCAACTGTGAATATAAATATTACCATGCCCATGCGCTCAATTTCGCTAGGTATAGTAATCCCAAAATGCCCAAAAACCAATGCAACAAATATTACGGCAGATACATCGAACGAAACCCCTTTTACACTTATACTTCCAACAGCAAAACCAAGAGTAATAATAATGAATAAAACAAAGATAGGGTTAACAATAATGTCCATCACAATTAGGGTTGAATATGAAACAAAAGTAACAAAACAAAAGTTTAAAGGGTTGTGTGTAGATATTTTTTATTGTTTTAGTCTATTCCTTTGCTTATTGAAAGTAGGTTATAGAGACGGAATAAGAATTTGTTTAAAAGACTTGACATGCTTTGCTAAATATGCTAACTTAACCACATTATCATTAAATTGGCTACTAGAGTTTATCAATGGTAAAAAAATAATCGGCAAATAAATTACAAATTTAAAAAATGTAGTATAATTGCATCAATAATATTTGATGTATTACCCTTTTAACATTTTATTTTACAGCAGTTTGAATATAATTTCTAAAAAAGAGTAATTAATCGGTAATGAAATCACGACATGAATTGAGGAAGCCAGCAAAAGAAAATTATGCAGGCCCAGACGAGTTGAAAAAATCCCGTAAACTTAAACCCTTAAAAAAAGAAAAAAACGTGAAACGGGCTCTATTCGAGGAGATTGATGAATTAGAGGATGTGGAAATAAACTATCGAGTGGATGATGAAGAAGATTATATTGACGAAGAAGATGATTATTAATCTGTTAATATTTTAATAATTGGGGCAGTTACATGCCCTTTTTTTTATTTTTTTTGTTTTTTTATTAAAAATTGACATGTAAATAAAAAAAGAATATTTTTATATCAAATATATTTCACCATGGGTGCAAATAGATTATATATTTATGTATTTGCTGTTTTTGGGGCAATGGTATTATTTGTAACTACTTTAAAATCTAATAATTTTTTGTATGAAGGTAATCCCGATACCCTAAAGTTATCGATTCAAGGGAAAAGTGATGATCAAGCACTTGAATTTTTACTAAATTATACGGAGAGCATAATTCAAATTAACCCCAAAGAGGCTCTAGAATATGCGCACAGGGCAATCGAAATCGCTACGAGAATTGAAAATTACGAAAATGAGGCAAAAGCCCATGCTCTTTATGCAAAAGCGAATTATGTAATTGGGAACTATAAACTTGCCATAGAATCAGCAGACATAGCTCTCAAATATTATCATAACGAAAACGATAGTATTGGTCTGGCAGACACTTATCAGTTGTTCGGACAGATCTATACTCGAATAGGAGAATTTAAAAAGGCACTTGACAATACACAGGAAGCATTTATTATTGTTGGTAAATTAGATAAGAAAGATAAATTAGCAGAGTTGGTGAGAGAAACAGGTAACATTTATTTTTACTTCGGAGAAAATGCTATTGCACTAGACTTTTATCAGAAAAGCCTTAATATTGCCCAGCAAATAAAAAACATTGATGGTATAGCCAAAGCCTATAACAATATTGGGCGATTGTATTCTGAAATTGGAAACTATGAATTTGCCCTTGAATATCTTAGAAAGTCCCTCGACTATAAAAGCAAAGAAGAAGATGTTGTCAGCTATGGCAATACACTTCTTAACATTGGAACAGTATATCAGCACAAAGAGAATTATCAGCAATCTCTAAACTTTTTAGAGCAAGCCAATGAACTATACATTTCTGTAGGGAACTCGGAGGGAACCGCCAACTCTTTTTTCCGACTAGGTAAAACCTACTTTTTAATGAAGCGCTACAACCAAGCTCTTGCTATGTATGAAGAAGCATGGACTCTTGCTTCTGAAACCGATTCAAAAAGACTTCTTGTGCTTATTAGTGCAGCTACAGCTGAAACTTATTCGGAAATCGGCGATTATAGAAGGGCCTATCAGCACTTTAAGGAATATGATGAACTTAGAGAAAATGTTTATGGGGAGGATAAAGGGAAACTCCTGCTTGAATTGGAGGCAAGATATCAAATTCAAGCAAAGCAAAAGCAGATAGAATTACTTTCGAAGGAAAGAGAACTTATTGTTAGCGAGGAAAAGAAATTGAAAATTTGGTTTGCCCTTTTTTCAATTGTGGTACTGTTCCTTTTAAGCCTTATATATTTTACATATAGCCGTTTTAGATATAAAAGTGAAGCAAACAAAGAGCTTCTAAAAGAGATAACTCATCGTAAAATGGTTGAGGCAAAATTACAGGAATACCAGGAGGATCTTGAGGCATTAGTTGACGAAAGAACCCATGAGTTGAAAGCAGCTAAAGAAAAAGCTGAAGAATCAGACAAACTTAAGACGGCCTTTCTTGCAAATATGTCACATGAAATTAGAACACCCATGAATGCCATTGTGGGATTCTCATATCTCCTTACTGATACAGAATCAACTGATAAGATAAAAGCTGAATATACTAAAATAATCAGAAGTAATGGAGAGGTTCTTATGAATCTCATCAATGATATTTTAGACATTTCTATGATTGAATCGGGTCAACTAAAAATAAAACCAAAACCCTTAGCCGTTCCGGATTTACTTAATGATTTAAAGTTTTTTTATGATAAAGAAAGGGATAAGTTTAGAAAGCAACATTTAGAGATAATTAAGGATTATGATAAAGGCACAGAAGAACTAGTTATTACTACTGATAAGGTTCGTTTTAATCAGATAATGACAAATCTTCTTTCAAATGCTATAAAATTCACAGAGAAGGGCACAATTGTTTACGGTTATAGGGTTTCAGATTCAGACGATGTATTGTTTTTTGTTAAGGATTCAGGAGAGGGAATACCACTCGATAAACATCAACTAATTTTTGAACGCTTTAGCAAATTTGGCAGCACTAACGAAACCAAACTTTATTCTGGAACGGGTCTCGGGTTAGCTATTTGTTCCGAATTGGTTAGTTTGTTAGGAGGAAAAATTTGGCTTGATTCATGCCCCGGAAAAGGATCGACATTTTACTTTACCTTACCTTATGATAAGGGAAGCAACGAGGATGTAGAATTCCCACAAAAGGTTAATACATTAGACATCGAAAAATTTAGAGGGAAAACTATTCTTATTGCCGAAGATGTCCTTAGCAACTATCAACTTTTAAGCGCTTTTTTAGCAAAATCAGATGTTAACATAATTTGGGCTCAGAACGGTGCTGAAGCAGTTGATATTTTTAAATCTAATCGCAACATTGATATTATACTCATGGATATACAGATGCCAATTATGGATGGTCTGAAGGCTCTAGAAAATATAAGAAAGTTAGATTCAACAATCCCAATTATTATCAACACTGCTTTTTACGTTAACGATGAAATGGAGAAAAGTTTTACGGTTGGTTGTACAGACTATATGACAAAACCAATAAGAAAAGAGGATTTATTGAATAAACTATCAATATATTTTTCCTAAAATAAAAAAATAAATAATAGATTACTCTCTTTTGTATTTTATCAGCGATTTATCCTTAACGTAAACCTGTCTCTCGAAAGCCTGATCAAGAGAAATAAATGTTTCTGTATTAAGAACACCTGGAATATTCTGAATTGTATTTACCAATACCTCCATTAGATGTTCATTATCTTTGCAGTATATCTTTAGCAACAAGGCATATGCTCCTGTAATAAAATGGCATTCTACCACCTCTTGCATATTCTTCAGGGCATCTACAACTCCCTTGTATTTATTAGCAGACGAAAATTGAACTCCAACAAAAGCACATACATCGTAACCCAATGCCTTGGGTTTAACAATCATCCTGGAACCATCAATTATTCCTGCTTCCTCCATTTTCCTCACCCTTTGGTGAATTGCTGCACCGGATATTCCGCATTCCCGTGCTATTTCGAGAAAGGGCATGCGGGCGTTCTTAACAAGATACGCCAATATCTTTTGATCAATCTCATCTACATGATACTTTTCTGCCATTTTATTACGATTTAATATTTAATAGGCAATAAAAATAATGGTTCTACTACCATTTTAGTGGATAAAGTTCTAACCCTCCATGAAAAAACAGAATTGCACTTCTAAAATTCTCAAATCTACGATAGCCTCTTGCGACT
>Ga0334887_1001413_pt1 | contig 31126 bp, 21 predicted proteins | sample GraSluR1_MG_10_FD_207217 | JGI IMG/M metagenome (GOLD analysis project Ga0334887, IMG submission 207217) | Sludge microbial communities from methane-producing bioreactor in Wageningen University, Netherlands - Granular Sludge_18_07-R1 | ecosystem: Engineered > Bioreactor > Anaerobic >...
TCGACTATCTGCGCGGGCGCGAGGATTGGGACTTTACGATGGTCGTGTTCAACGGCACGGACACGATCAGCCATGCCATGTGGAAGTTCATGGACAAGAGCCATCCGCTGCACGACCCGCGCAAGGCCGAGAAGTACGGCAACGCCATCCGCGACTACTACCAGTATCTGGACGGTAAGCTAGCGGGCATCGTCGACGCGCTGGACGAGGACACGACGCTGATCGTCATGTCGGACCACGGCTTCGGCCCGTTCCATAAGTTCATCCATGTCAACAACTGGCTGATGCAACAGGGCTTCATGCAGGTGCACAGCGGCGCGACCAGCCGCATCAAGCGGGGGATGTTTAGGGCCGGCTTCTCGCCGATGAACGTCTACGACACGATGATGCGCTTCGGGCTGGGTGCGCTCAAGCGCGAGGTGGTGCGCGGGCAGGGGCAAGGGTTGCTCAAGGCGCTCTTCCTCTCGTTCGAGGACATCGACTGGCGGCGCACGCAAGCCTATTCGCTGGGCAATGTCGGCCAAATCTATCTGAATGTGGCGGGGCGCGAGCCGTATGGCTGCGTGCAGCCCGGCGACGAGTACCACCGCGTGCGCGAGGAGATCATCGCACGGCTGCAGACGTTGCGCGACCCGGAGACGAACGAACTGGTGGTGGAGACGATCTACCGTCGCGAGGACCTGTATCACGGCGACTATTTCGAGCATGCGCCGGATATCGTCTTCCTGCCGCGCCGGCTGGAGTATTTCGGCTTCGGGGAGTATGAGTTCGGCAGCCACAAGATCATCGAGTCGATGCGCCGCGGCATTTCGGGCACGCACCGCATGAACGGCGTCTTCTTGGCCTACGGCGCCGCGATCCGCCCCGGCGCGGAGGTGGAAGGCGCTTCACTGGTCGATCTGGCGCCGACGATCCTGCATCTGATGGGCGAGTCCGTGCCGGCGCACATGGACGGTCGCGTGCTGGCGGAGGCCATCGTGCAAGGCGACCGCGCCGAGGTGCGCCGCGAGTGGCGCAACCGCGCCGAGCCCGCTCCTGATCAGGCGGACGCCGGACTGAGCGACGAGGACCGCAAGGTATTGGCCGAACGGCTGCGCAGCTTGGGGTATGTGGGATGACGAAGATGACGCCCTATACGCCGCGCAACGCCTTTACGGTGGATCTGGAGGACTGGTTCCAGGGCCTGACCAGCACCAATCCACATCCGGAACGGTGGCCTTCGCTGGAGAGCCGGGTTGTCTCCGCCACCGGAAAATTGCTCGACCTCCTGCACGTCCATGATGTGCAGGCGACTTTTTTTGTGTTGGGCTGCGTTGCCGACTGCTTTCCGGAGTTGATTCGCTCGATTGGCGAGGCAGGGCACGAGATCGGCGTACACGGCTACTATCATCGCTTTATCTACAAGCTGTCGCCCGACGAGTTCCGCCGCGAACTGGGCCAGGCAATCGAGGCGGTGGAGCGGGCGGCGGGCGTCATGCCGGCGGGACACCGGGCGCCCTATTTCTCGGTGAACGCATCGACGCCGTGGGCGTTTGATGCGCTGGCGGAGGCCGGGATCGAGTATGATTCGAGTGTCTTTCCGACGCGCAGCATGTTGTACGGCTATCCGGGCGCGCCACGCTTTCCCTACCGGATGGCGCAGAGCGGCCTAGTGGAGTATCCGGTCTCGACGCTACAGGTCGGGCGGTATACGCTGCCGATCTTGGGCGGGTTCTACTCGCGTGCGCTGCCCTATGCGGTGACGCGCTGGGCGATTCGTCGCCTGAACGCGCAAGGGCAGCCGGCGATCCTGTACATCCACCCGTGGGAGCTGGACCTGGGCCAGAATTACCGCAGAGTCACGCCGCGCGAACGCATCACGCATTACCACGGGCGACGCGGGCTGGAAGCCAAGCTGCGCCGGCTCTTTACAGATTTTCGCTTTACGCGGCTGGGCGAATTGGGCGTAGCCGCGAACAGTAGCAACCTAGAGCGCAGTAAGGCATGATGGTGATACGCGAACTGGCGGATTCGGAACGATCCCTTTGGGATGCGTATGTGCGAGGGGCTGAAGGCGGGCTGCCGCAGCACCTGTCGGGCTGGCGCGAGGTGATGGCGGCGGCGTACGGCTATGACGCATACTACTTGATGGCGTTCGCGAACGGGGCGGAGACGCCGGTTGTGCGGGGCGTGTTGCCGCTTTACCTCAACCCGAGCGCGCTGCTGGGGCGGTCGTTGACGACGATGCCCGGCGGGCTTTGCGCCGAGGACGACGAGGCCGCCGAAGCGCTGATCGCACACGGCATGGAGTTGGCCCGCCGCCTGCACGCCAAGCGTTTCGTGCTGCATGACACGCGGCAAGCATGGCCCGGCCCGCTGCGTACAGAGTGTGCTCATGAAGCGTGGATTGTGGACGTGCGGGCGGGCGAGGAAGCGGTGTGGCAGGCGCTCGACCGCAACATTCGCCGGCAGGTGCGTATGGCGCGGCGCAACGGGCTGGCCGTGGAGATCGACCGCAGCGGCTCACGTCTGGGCGATCTGTACGCGGTTCTGAGCCGGTTCGCCCATGCGGCGGGCACGCCCGTATTCGGCCGCGATTTCTTGGAGCGCGTCGTGGGGCAGTTCCCGCGCGAGCATAATATGGCGCTGGTCTATTCGGACGGGAACCCCATCGCCGGGTATTTCCAGCTTGAGATGGGCGACGCCTGTTATGGCGTGTGGGGCGCGGCGCTACATGAATACCTGGAGTTTCGACCCGTCTACCTGGCCTATTGGGAGCTTCTGGCGGACACGATGGCGCACGGGTTTAGGCGATTGGACATGGGGCGTGCGCCGCGCGACTCCAACGCATCGAAGTACAAGGGGCAATGGAACGGCCGGCCGGTTCCGGTTTATCAGCAGACGGCCCTTTTGCGCGGCGGACAAGAGACGGGCAGCGTGGCGGCCCGCGCCCAGTCCGATAGCAAGTTCCAGTTGGTGCGCCACATCTGGCCGAGGTTGCCTTACCCGGTTGCTCAGTTTTTGGGACCAAAGCTGAGGCGTCATGTACCCTTCGCGTGAGTGCGCGAGAAGGAAAGGTCCATTTTGCAAGCGAATCGTTCGATCCAATCGATTAAGCCGGCCATACATCCTGCCAAGTTGCAGGGCATCGCCTTGACGGCGCCTGGTTGGCATCGCTATGTCATAGGCTTGGGCCTGGCAGTGGCGTGGTCTGCCGTGCTGTTAGGGCTGCCCGGCTTGCTGCCGCTACAGGCGGCAAGCTGGCTGACGTTTGTCGCCGTAGCGATCACGCCCGGCTATCTGTTGGGCGATCTGATCGTGCGGACGATGCGGCTGGACTGGATTGAACGTCTGGCGATCGCGTTCCCGCTGGGGATGGCGGTCTTGAGCGCGCCGGGGCTCTATGCGCTTTTGCGCCATGACACAGCGACAAGCCTGGCGCTGGGCTGGATCGCTGCGTCGGGCGCGGTGATTGTGGCATGGGTCGCCGGCCTGCTGTGGGAAATGCGCCGTCCGGGACGTTCGGCCCCGGCGGACAGGTGGGAACTGCCGGAGTTGCTGTTGCTGGCGTTCGTGACGATCCTCTTCTTGTTCGGCTTGCCTTCGTTGAACCTCTACAAGATCGACGGCGACGCCTACGCGGTCGGCAGTTTCGCCGCCGACGCGCTGGCGGGCCTGCCGCTCAACAGCGTCGAGCCGCTGTTCGGCACCGATTTGGGGCCGGGCGTGCGCATGGCGTTTAACCAGTCGCTGCCCTTCTCGTACTTGTGGGCATACCTATCCGGCATCGACCCGCTGACGTTGACGGCGCAGGCTTCGCGCGCGGCGATCGCCCTGTGGTCGCTGTTGGCGCTGTATGCGCTAGGCAAGGCGGCCGGATCGACTGTGCTGGACGAAGCGCGAGCGCGCCGGCTAGGGCTGGCGGTTGTCGCCATCCAGATGCTGATCTACCTCGCCAACCCCTTCTTGCGCGGGGACAGCGTAAGCTGGTTCTTTTTCGAGCGTACGACGGCCGACAAGTTCATGACGCCGATCGTCATGCTGCCGGTGGCGTTTGCGTTCGCCATCCGATTCTTGGCGGCCCACAGCTTCCGCGCCTGGCTGGTCGCCGCGATTGCAGCGCTGGCCGTGTCGGCCATTCACCCGCTGATCGCGGCGATGATGGCGCTGGCGCTGGCCGCGTTCGCAGCTTTCCACGCGGCGCTAAACTGGCGCGACCGGGTGGCATGGCTGCACAGCAGCATGGTCGGTGCGCTGGTCGTGCTCGCCATGATCCTGCCTATCGTACAGTTGGTCCTTTCGCACGGAGAAGAGCCGCTGGCTGCGTCATTCCCACATAGCGTCGAGGGGTGGCTGGTCGGAGAGAAGCTTGTTCCGGCGCTGCCCTTTGTCCACGCACCCACGCTGAATGTGTACGGCCCGCCGCCCGACCTGTCGCAGGTGGATGCGAACGAAGTCTACACCGAAGCCGACCCGTTTTTGATCTGGCGTTTTTCGGTCAATATGAACCGCCGCCGGCTCATTCTGCCTTCGTTGGACCGCTATTTCTCGGATCCGAATATTATCCTGGAACCGGCCTACATCCTGGCGCTGCTGCTGTTGCCGCTGCTGCTCAAGGGCATCCGTAGGAATATCGGCGCGCAGTTTGCTATGAGCACGACGCTCGCCATCCTGTTCGTGATGTTCAACCCGCTGGTCACGCCGCTGATCGGCGCGCTGGTGATGCCCTGGATCCTGTGGCGTTTCGTGTGGATGTTGCCCTACGCGCTGATCATCGGCCTGGCTGCGGACCGCATAATGCCGGTTGCGGCGCGCGCGCTGGCCGGTCTATGGTCGAAGTTGCCGGCGGAACGGGCGCTGTGGGAACAGCGTCTCACACCTTATGGGCTGCTGGCGACCCTGCTGGCGGCGACGCTGATCCTGGCGCCGGGGACCGTGCACAACCTCGCCGCGCTGAAGGAGCGTGCGGGCTTTCCCTATTACTACCCGACGCCTGAGCGGCTACTAAGCAGTCTGGACGAGTTGACGACGGCCAACGGCGCCGCAACCGTGCTGGCGGACCAAGACCTGAGCGTGTCGATTCCGGCCTACGCGGCCCATGCCAACATCGTCGCGCATCGCATCCCCACAACGAGCGAGATCTTCCCGGCGGACCGGCAACATGAGGCGCTACAGCGGCTGATAGACCAAGACCTCTTCTTCCGCTCGCGTTATCTGACCGAAGAGGCAGTTGCGGTTTTGCTGCGCTATAACGCAGGCTACATCATCACGCACAGCGCCAGCAATCTCGACATTCAACTGCGGCTAGCCCCGGAATGGTTCGAGTGGCTGATCGACGACCAGTCGTATTCGCTCTACGCTGTGCGCAAGCTTCCGCAGGTGACGGCGAGCGTGCAGGGCAATACGGCGTTGGCGGAACGGCGTTGGGACGCCGCGGCGGACTACTACCGGCAGGCGTTGGCAGAGAATCCGGGCAATCTGTTGGCGCTGGCGGGCTTGGCCGAGATTGCCCACGCGCGCGGGCAGTTCACCGAGGCCATCGGTTATTACGAGGATGTGTTTGCACGCGTTAATTTGCCCGTGGTGCATTACCGGCTCGGCCAGATCTACCACGAGCTGGGCCAGGTGGAGCGCAGTATCGAGGAGTTCAGCCGCGCTCAGGAGATAGCGCCGCAGATTGCCCGCTTCCACATGGCGTTGGGCGATGTCTGTCTGAGCGCAGGTCGTGAGGAATGCGCGGCGGAGCAATATGCGGCCGCAGTCGCTAACCAGAATCTGCCCGATGTCGCGGCCCAGGCGGTGGCGCAGGCGGACTTGTGGCGCCAGCGCGGGCGTACAGACGTGGCGATCCGCTTCTATGAGCAGGCTGTGGAGTTGCAGGCGAGTGAAGCGAACCAATTGATGCTGGCAAGCGCCTACCAGGAACAGGGCCGGTATGAGGAAGCCGAAGCGCTCCTGCGCGTGATGCGGGTGCAGCGGCCGCTCTCTGTGGAAGTGCTCACCTTATCGGCGGGTATGCAGGCTACGCGCGGGCGTTATGATGAGGCTGTCGCATATTACAAACGGGCGATCGCCATCCAGGATGTCACGGGACAGGAATCGGCCGGAACGCGGCTGCTCTTGGCGCAGACGATGGCGGCTTACGACCATCTGGCGGAAGCGGAAGCGCTGATCGGGCGGGTGTTGGAATTGCAACCGGACAATGCGCTGGCTTACGGCCAGTTGGGCGATGTTTACAACAAGTTGGGGCGCCCCGCCGAGGCGATGGAAGCCTATCAGCAGGCGTTTCGTCTCGACCCGACTCAGGTTCAACTCTATTTAGCCCTCAGCAATCAGTTCCGCCAGCAGGGCGGACGGCAGGACGACATTCTGGAGTTGTTGCAGACTGCGATCCGCGCCAATCCGGAGGAGGCGACGCTGGCTTTGGCGCTGGGCGACCAGTTGCAGCGACGCGGGGATACTGAGGCCGCCATCGACGCCTACCAAACGGCGCTGGACAAATTTGAGCTGTATACCGCTCCCAACACCTTAAACCCAGGGGCCGCGAACACGAGCCGGGCATTTGCCTATATCCGCCTGGCGAGCGTGGCCGAGGATATGGGGTTGCTCGAACCGGCGATGAACTACTACAGCGCGGCGGTCGCGGCCGCGCCCGATGTGGCGTGGACGCATGTCACGTATGGCGATGCGCTGCGCCGTCGTAATGATGTGGAGAACGCCGCTGCAGCCTATCAGCGCGGCATCGACGTCGATCCCCAGTTCGCCAATGCCTATGTGCGCTTGGCCGACCTGCGCGACGCCCAGGGAAGTTCGGCAAGCGCCGCGGCGCTACGCCAGCAAGCGCTGGGCATCGCCCTTGCCAGTGCGGACTTCTCGACGCAGAGCAAGACCCATCCGGGATTGGGCAAGGCGACTGACGGGACAAGCGCTGCTTTGCAGTCGTTCGATTCGGATGCGCCGACCGCGGCGCGCACGGGGACGGCGAGTACGGGCGTTCTCGACCAGCGGATCGTCGCCCAGTTGGTCAGTGCGAGTGAACCCGCTTTCCCGGTCAACGAAGGGCCGGCTCATCTGAACTTGCTGGCGCGTCTGAGCGAAGGCCAGGGGCTGGACGATATCATTCTGCTTTATCAGAAGGCCATCGAAACAGGGACGCAGCAGGGCTGGTATCCGGTCGACATGGCCCGCTATTACAAGGGCGCAGGCGACCTCTATCTACAGCAGAAGCAGCCGATCCTGGCGGCAGAAGCTTATCGGTATGCCATATTGTTGGATGACTGGTGGCCGCAGGCGCGGTTGGGCCTGGCGCACGCTTTGGCGGCGATCGGTGCAACGGACGAGGCGCTGGAGCAGCTAGAGCAGGCGGTGCGGATTGCGCCCGGTTTCGTCGAAGCGCAGACGGCGCTGGCCGACGCGTACCGAGAGCGGGGGCGCCACGAAGAAGCGCTTGCCATCTACCAGGCCACGGCCGACAACCACCCCGGCAACGCGCACGCCACGCTGGCGCTGGCGCGAGCGCTGCAGGCCAACTACGAGCGGGCGGCGGCGGAAGAGACATACCGGCAGACCCTGGCGCTCAATGCCGGCAATTCTGAGGCGTATGTCGAACTTGCCGCGCTGCTCAGCCACAAAGGCCGCAACGACGAGGCCGCGGACCTCCTGAGCATGGCTCTTGCGGCCGACCGGCGCAATGTCAACGCGTATATTCAGTGGGGCGTTCTGGAGCAGCGCCTGGGCAATACGGACATGGCTCAGGACTGGTTCCGCCGTGCGCGCGCCCTGCAACCGGACAATGATTCGGTGACATTGGCGCTGACGGATCTGCTGCAGCGATTCGGCCAGTACGATATCGCCTTCACCTATGCCCAGGAAGCGCTGAAGGCGGACCCTCAAAACGTCGAGTTTCTGGTGCGGCTTGCGCGGCTACAGCGCGAGCGCGGCCTTCATTCCGAGGCGATGAACACGCTCTTGGGGGCGGCGCGTATGAACTTGACCGATGCGCGGCTGTCGGCGGAGTTGGGCGAGTTGTACTTGGCCCAGGGCAGGCCGCAGGCGGCGTTGTCGGCCTTCCGCCAGGCTGTGGCGTTGAACCCCTCTGAGAGCCATTATTACCTGCGTCTAGCCGGGTTGTGGTCAAACCAGGGCAATTTGCAGGCGATGGAAGACCTGCTGCGCTCTGGGCTTGCTAAGGCCAACCAGCGGGCGCCGCTCTATGTTGCGCTGGCCGACAGCTATCTCCAACAGGCTCGTCCAGGGGATGCCAAAGATGTGTTAAGCGCCGGTTTGGCTGAATTGGGCGGTGATACCGCGCTGGCGGCGTCGATGGGGCTGTATCTGGAATCGCAGGCGCAGCAGAAAGGCGGCGCTCAGGAAGATGCCGAGAAGTGGTATAATGACCACCTGGCTCTGCGGCCAACAGACGCGGCAATCCATCGTGCACTGGCGGATCATTATCTGCGCGTCGAGCGAGTTGACGAGGCGTTGGCGCACTACGAACAGGCCGTTGAACTTGAGCCGACCAATGCCAATTATCGCCTTGCTGCGGGCGCGGGATATGCGGCTGCAGGCAGGGCGGAGGATGCCGAGCAGGCCTACCGGCAGGCCATATTGCTGGAGCCTACGATGGTCGACGGCTATCTGGCGCTGGCGGGCTATTATGGAGAGCAGCAGCGTTGGGAGGATGCCGAAGCGCAGTATGAGCACGGGCGTGCGGCTGCACCTGCGTCCGGTCGAGTGCTGACGGCCTATGCCGAGTTCTGGGCGAAGCGCGGCGACAGGGAACGCGCTTTGGCGTTGTTGGAGGAGGCGGGACAGATTTCGCCCAGCGCTGAGACGCTGGTGGCGCGCGCCGGCGTATACCGATTGCTGCGCGACCATGAAGCCGCCCTGGCCGATTTGACGACGGCATTGAAGAAGGAACCGGGCTTGTTGGATGCGATGCTTGCGCTCGGCGATCTGCATCGCGAACTGGGCAATACGCGCAGCGCGCAGCAGACATTCTCTGCGGCGACGGAACTGCGTCCGGGGGTGCCCGCAGGTCGCGTCCGTGTCACACGGACGGGGCGATAGGCGAATGGATAGGGTGCGAATGGCGAGAGTCGTGGCATTTTTGGCGGCGTTGTTGCTGGCGACCGGCTGTATGCCGATTTCGTTGGCGCAATCGATGGAAGAGGCAAACCAGTCTGCGGAGGGACAAGCGGCGGTTGCGGCGAAGCTGTGGATCGACATGAGCATGGGGCCGCAAGTGCTCGACTGGTACAACGGAGTAGCCCAGCCTGCCGACATCGCCCGCGTGGATCATGTGAGCCTGGTGGACTTGCTCGACCGCGTGGAGGTTGGGCGGCGGTTGGTGGTCTTCAAGACTGTAGTCGATGCTGAAGCGCTGACGCCGCGGTTGGCGGACAAGATGGACATCATCGGCTATAACTTGGAACATGGCCCCACCAACCGGCCCGACGAACAGGCGGACCCGGTGGGCAGCATTCGCCGTATGCGCCAGCTCGCCGACGATTATGGGCTGGAGTTGGCCCTGGGGCCGGATAGGGCGTTCGCCCTCAGCCACGGCGTAGCAATGGCGCCTTATGTGGATTATTTCATCTTGCAAGTCCAGCGTGCACAGACCGAGCCGGACGTGGTGCGGGAGTTTGTGGGACCGCTCGTAGAGGAGTTGCGCCGCGCCAATCCCGACGTACAGGTCAGCGTCCAGGTGCGCACCGAAGGCGATGTGACGGCTATTGCCGACCTGATCGAATCGCTGGAACCGAGCCTCGACGGCGTGTCGATTTTGACCAGCGAGGAGACGGTCGATATCGCCGAGGCGCTGGTGGCGGAACTGCGTCCGCCTGCGCCGGTCCTGCCAATCCCCGACGCAACACAGCCGGCTCCGGAACTGCATGCCGTCGTTCTGCCGACGGCCAACCCCAACCCATCGCCGCGTAAAAGCGTGCCGACGCCGATCCCGGCGCAGTCGGCGCCGCTGCCGGTAGACGACAGCAGTGAGCGTTCTGCGCCTGTGTGGCTCTATGCCGGCGCACTGGCGCTGATGGGCGTGGCAGTGGTTGCGCTGCTTGCGACCGTTTGGGTCTACACGTTGCAGAGCAGCCACAGGCGCTAGGCAATTGTGAGCAACGGAGCCGGCGAACAGGCGTCTAGGACGAAGGCGCCCCCCTTGTATGGCGGGAGACCGGAGCGATGGGCCTGGCTGTTTGGTTGGGCGCCTGCTCTGCATTCGCGTAATTTTCGCCTCTTTTGGTTGGGCCAGCTTGTGTCGGTGATCGGGACTTCCGTCCAGGTTGTGGCGGAAGGATGGCTCATCTATTCGCTGACCGGGTCTACGCTGTGGCTGGGCATGGTGGGATTTCTGGCGTTGCTGCCGGTGATTCCGATCTCGTTCGCAGGCGGAGTCTTGATTGACCGCGTGCCGCGGCGCAAGTTGCTGATGGCGACGCAGACACTGTTGTTGCTCCAGGCGCTGACGTTCGGCCTGCTGGCTGTGACGGGTGCGATCCGGCTGTGGCAGATTGTGGCGCTCTACTTCGCGTTCGGCGCGATCTTGGCTGTCGATCATCCGGCGCGGCGCGCTTTTCTCGTCGAACTGGTAGAGGAGAATGAGTTGGCGAATGCGGTGGCGCTGAACGCGACCGTGTTCAACATGTCCAGCCTGATCGGATATGCATTGGCAGGCGTGATGATCGCCGCGTTGGGCGTGGGAACGACGATGATGTTCAACGCGACCACGTATTTGGCGCCTCTTGCCGCGTTGCTGCTGATTCGCCTGGCTGATGTGAGCGCAGAACAGAGCGCCGGCGGGCAAAGCGCCCGCTTCCGCGTGGCCGTGTGGGAAGGGCTGGCGGCGTTGTGGCGGCGTCCGGACATCCTAGGCGTGATCAGCTTGATGGCCGTCGTGGGCGGGCTGGCGTATCCGGTGTTCGGCATGATGCCGGCCTTTGCGGAGGATGTGGTCGGAACGGGTTCGGTTGGTTTGGGCATTCTACTGTCTGCCGGCGCGTTCGGGTCTGTAATGGGCACTGCGGTGGTGGCGAGGACGGGCGTACAGCATCGCGGCCGCACGCTGACGCTGGTCAGCCTGGCGCTGCCGCTGCTGGTCGGCGGCTTTGCCTTCACCAAGTCGCTTTGGGCGGCCTGTGCGTTGTTGGCGCTGATCGGCCTGGCCTTGTTGGTCTTGCAGAGTTTGACGATCACGTTGGTTCAGGTGCATATTGATAACCGGGTGCGCGGGCGTGTAATGAGCCTGTACAGCCAATTGCATGCCGGTTCGGACACCATAGGCAATGTGATGATCGGCGGGATCGCCGGTTATATTGGGCTGCCGGTCGCGCTCGCGCTCGGCGCAGCGGCGGCGCTGGTCTATGCCATTGGGCTGCGCGCGGTTTTGCCCGCGGTCTCTCGTTTCGAGTAGGCGCAGAAGTATAAGCCATACGCCCATCAACCAGAGGAGCGCGGTAGATTGCGGCTACACCCTCCGACTGCAACGCCAATCGATTGGAAGGCGATGCGTGCGGCGCTGCGCGCTGATGCCGGCGATGTAAGCCGGTTCCGCGCGGCGCTGGCCGCGTATCTGGGCGCGGATGCTTGCTTCCCTGCTTCGTCCGGTCGCGCCGCGCTCTATCTGCTCTTGACGACGCTGCGCAATGAGATGGGCGCAACGGGCCGCACCGAGGTCGTCCTGCCTGCCTACACCTGCCCTTCGCTGGGGAAGGTGACGTTGATGGCGGGACTGACGCCGCGTTTTGTGGATGTCTCGCCGTATACGCTGTCCTTCAACTCGGCGGAGTTGGCCACCGCTGTCAGCGGACGCACGCTGGCTGTGATCTGTGTGCATCCCTTTGGCATTCCGCATCCGGTGGCCGCGGCGCAGCGGATTGCGCAGGATGCCGGCGCGGTTCTGATCGAAGATGCCGCGCAGGCGATGGGGGCTAAGCTCGGCGGGCGTTATGTGGGGACGACTGCTCGTTTTGGCCTGTTTAGCTTGGGTCCCGGCAAGCCGATGTCGACGGGCGGCGGCGGGTTTGTGTGTGCGGCGGACGCGGCCGCATCCGATCTGTTACGGCGGGTGTGGGACGACTTGCCGCCGGCGACCGGCGCGGCAGGCAAGTTGGCTGCCGCCCGTATTGCCCTGCTGGCGGCGGCGTTCCATCCGCTTGGGTGGCGGCTGGCGACGTTGGCCGGCGCGCAGCGCGTCGGAGAAAGCGAGGCGAGTTGGGGTTTTACCCTGCGCGGGTTAACGCCGGCCCAGGCAGGCGCAGGACTGGCGCTGCTGCCGCAGCTTGCGGCCATTAACGCGGCACGACGGGCGCACGGCGAGGCGTTGATGGCGGCGCTGGCGGGCATAGGCGGCATCCACTTGCCCGCGCAGGCGGCTGCAACGCGCGATGTACAGGAGCGCAGTGAGCCTGCAGAGCCGATTTATCTGCGATTGCCGGTGATTCTGGACAGTGAGGCGCAGTGTGACGCGGCGCACAAGGCGCTGTTGGCCGACGGCTATGGGGCAGGGCGCATGTACCGCAGGACGATGGCCGAGTTCTTCCCGGCTTATGCAGACGGCGCCTACCCAGGCGCAGAACAGGTGGCGCGGCGGCTGTTGACATTGCCCACGCACCACTACCTCTCCGAACGGGATGCGCTGCGCATGGCCGGTCTGGTCGAAGCCGCGCTGCGGCTCGTCCTGCATGGGCCGCAGCGCGTACAACGCCCTGCATAACCGAGCGCGGCAGGCGGCGTTAGCGCTCTACAAACGAACGCAACAAGCGAAGATGAGAAGGGAGTAGCCACGCATGGCACAGATCGACCGCAGCCACGCGGAGGTCGCGCAGCAGGCGCGCGCCTATCTGGAGCAGAAGTACCATTGAGCGGAAGCCGTTATGCTCGCCGTGGGCGGGCACATGCTAGGCGCGGTGGATGAGCGGACAATACGCATCACGACGGCCTTCAGCGGCGGCATCGGCGGTACGCGCGCCGAGCTATGCGGTGCGCTGGGCGCCGGCGTCATGCTGATCGGCGCGCTGCACGGGCGCACGCGCACCGGCATAGATGACCATGTATGCCTGGAGTTGGCGGCGGCTTATCGTAATGCGTTTGTGGAGGAGTTCGGCTGCAGCGAATGCCAAGCGCTGCGCGACCGCTACAACGATTGCCCGTGGCTCGTGGAGAGGTCGTCGCAGATCCTGCTAGGCATCATCGACGAGGACGGCGCTAGCGGCGCATCCCGCTAACTACAGGGGCGACGACGTACCTGCCGGACGGCAGGCGGCCTCGATAATCGGCAGCGCTCCCGGCGCGATGAGGCCGATATGAGCCGCGTGCCGCGCCACTGCGGCGCTGTCATCTGCTAACAACAAATCAACACCTTCGGCCTGGACGCGACGCGCCAGGTCTTTGATAGCTGCGCCGCGCGCCGGCGATGCAACGTGGCGGATGTAGACGGCGCGGATGCGGCGCGGGTAGGCGCTCACCGTTCGCGCGTAGATCTCCGGGTCATGTTGGCCGCTGTCGCCGAGCAGCACAAAGTCGAGGTTGGGGTAGGCGTCCAGAATCCGAGCAATCTGCGCCGACTTGTGGTTGTGATGGCTGGAGATGATGAAGCGGTCCGCCTCGATGCCGATGTCGCGCAGCAGCAACGGCCCGGCGGGGATGTCGTTGATCTCCATGAAGTCGACCAGCAGATCGTACAGGTTCCACGGGCTGCTGGAGACGTAGAAGATAGGGTTGCCGGCGCGGCCGGACGGCCCCGCGTGCAGGGCTTGGTAGAATTCGGCGACGCCTGCAAAGGGCAGGCGCTGGCGCGCGCTGCGCAGCAGGACGTTGCGCAGCATCTCCAGCGGACGAACGACGCCGCTTTGGAGGACGGTGTCGTCGATGTCGCTGATCACGCCGAATCCGGCTGTGGGCGCCGGAACCAACACCTGGCCGGCAGCGCGGGCCGGCGCGTAGGCGGCCCCGTGCGGCGCGGGGTGCACGAGGTCGACGGATTGCCAGATTGCGCCGGGGTCGAGGAGGCGGTTCGGGCGCAGGTCGAAGTGGAAGTAGCCTTCTTCGTCCGTCACAGTCTCCGCATCTAGCGCGCCGTAGGTTGCCCGCACCAGCGCGCCGGGCAGTTCGTCGGTCTCGAAGCGGCGGTAGGCGGCGATGAGGTTGGTCCACAAGGCGGCCTTATCGTTCTCGTTATCCAAGGCCGGCGCACGGCGGTAGGTCAACACGCGGCCGGAGAGCGTCAGCCGGCGCGCATCGCCGAAGCCGCGATAGGGGACGATGACCACCGCCCCGGGCTTGATGCCGAGGCGAGCACGCAGGCGGGCGCGCAGCTCGTCGATGTGCGTTTCGAGACGGTAGAGCAGGCGTGTCATGCTCGTTCGGTTCCTTGCCGCCGCACTGCGGATAAGAGAGCGAGGCTCAGCCGGTGCGTACGGTCGCGCCGGCGGCTGCTGCGGCGGCGACAAGCTCGGCCATCTTGTCCGCGGAGGGCGGCGCCAGGTCTGCGGCGCGGTTGGGCCGGCCGAGGCTGCGGTATTTACTCTCGGCCATGGGATGGTAGGGTAGAAGTTCGTAGTAGAGCAGGTTGGGCAGCGTAGCGACGAATTCGGCGATGGCGGCAATGTCTGCGACAGCGTCATTTACGCCGGGGATGACGGGCGTGCGGATAATGAGCGGCTGCGGCTGGCGTCCCAACCTGGCGGCGTTTTCCAGAATGCGCTCATTTGGGACGCTCGTACTCTGCCGGTGTTTGCGCGAGTCCATGTGCTTGATATCCATCATCACCAGGTCGACGTGCGGCAGGATCGACGCCAGGCGAGACCAGGGGAAATGGGCAGCCGTTTCGATGGCGGTATGGATGCCTAGCTCCCGACAGCGCGCCAGGACGGCGCAGGAGAAGTCGAGTTGCAGCAACGGTTCGCCGCCGGAGAGGGTCACGCCGCCGCCCGACGAAGCATAGAACGCCTGGTCCTGCACAATCTCCGCCACGACCGCCTCTGCCGACATGGTTGCGCCAACCAGAACCAAAGCCTTGGCATAGCAGGCGTCTATACAATCGCCGCAGACGGTGCAGCGTTCGCGCCGGAAGACATGATCGCCGTTGTCCATACTGTGTGCGTCATGTACACAGCTTTCAGCGCAGGCTGCGCAGAAAATGCAGCGTTCCGGGAAAAACTGGATCTCCGGCTTGCGGTCGATATCTTCCGGGTTATGGCACCAGAAACAGCGCAGATTGCAGCCCTTGAGAAAGACGGTCGTGCGAATGCCCGGGCCGTCGTGGACGGAGAAGCGCTGGATGTTTGTGACGATGCCCTGCATGGGTGAGACGGTCCTCTTTGCGGCGAGCTAGCCTTCGGCGATGATGCGGTCAACGACAAGTTGCCGGAATTCGGGCGATAGGCTGGAGAAATAGGCGCTGAAGCCGGTCACGCGCACGATCAGGTCCGGGTATTTGGACGGGTCCTTATGCGCTTCCAGCACTTTTTGTTTGTCGAGCACGTTGAGGTTGATCTGGGTGCCGCCCAGATCGAAGTGGGTGCGAATCAGACTGCTGATCTTGTCGATATCCTCTGCCGAGCGCGACAGGCCGGGGTCCAATTCGAGCTGCATGGGGGCCGAGTTGCCGAGACCCGGCTGGACTGCGGCGACGGCAATGGCCATAGCGGTGGTTGCACCGTCCTCGCGAAAGCCGGGGTTAGGATTGCTGCCGTGAGAAATGGGATCGCCGGCGTGGCGACCGTCAGGCGTGGCCGCGAGCGCTCGTCCCATCGCCAGGGTGCTAGCCCACGAGAAGATGCCGGGCGTCAAGGTGAAGCCTTGAGCGGGCTGTTCTTTGACCAAGTGCGTGAATGTCTCGACGATGCGTTGCGCCCAGCCATCGGCGCGTGAGCCGCCCGATCCGTAGCGCGGGACGTTCTTGAGCATCAGCCGTACGCGCTCGCCGCCGGGCTCGCCCCAATCGGCGTTGAGGTGACGCATGAGATCATCCCAGGTCAGGCGTTGCTCCTGCCCTACGCGCTGTTCAATGGCCGCCAACGAGTCGGCGACGGTCGCCAGCGCGGCGCCGTCGATGCCGAGATTGTAGATCTCCACGCCGCCGTGCGAGGCGTCCTCCCCCTTTTCAATCGGTCCATAGCAGAGCAGGTCGAGCACCAATTCAGGGAACACCTGGTGCATGTGTTCCAGGTGGAAGGCGAGCCCCTCGGCAATCACGGCGATGGCGCGCTTCAGATGACGGGTGAAGCTTTGCCACAGCGCGTCCACGCTCGGCTCGACGGCAGGATCGGCCATCATGTCCGCCAGGGCGACATTGAAGACCGCAGCGAAGTTGATCTTGACAACATCGCGCATGGCGTACTCGCGGCCGGGGACGGCGCTCCAGTGGCAGCCGGAATAGGCCCGTTGTCGCGCCGTTTCGGCCGGGTAACCGTTGCGCATCAGCCCCTGCACCGTGCTGTCGATGCCGAGGAATTTTGGAAAGCCCATACGGTGGGCAAACTGCATTTCGACGCCGCGACGGAGCAGGTTGGGGTCAGCCTCACGACCGACGCACACGCCTACATTGGCAGGGACCTTCAGCCGGTCGATGGCGTCCAGGACGAGGTAGGAGACGCGGTTGGTCACGTCGCGACCGGCGGCGTCCGGCCCGCCGAGCTGGACATAAGCTGTATCGCGCAGCAACAGACAGGCGATATGGAACGCCGCTTCTTCGTCAGTCAGCCGGCCGGCAGCCACGTCCCTCTCGTAGAACGGCGTGAGCAGCACGTCCAGGCGGCCCAGCGCGCCGCTGCCGTTGTACATGCGCGCGGCCATGAGGTACCAGGCCATCCATTGGCAGGCTTCGCGGAATGTCTGCGGCGGCTCGTCGACCAGGCGAAAATTGACGGCTGCGATCTCCTCCAAGTTCTGCCGAAGCTGCGGGCGCCCCTCTTCGGCGGCCATTTCCTGGGCTGCGGCTGCGTTGCGCCGGATCCAGTCCTGGATACCGCGGACGACGTGCTTCAGACCGGCGTAGAATTCGCCGGCGTGCGGGTTGCGGGCGCGGTGGCGTTCGATCTTGTGGAGAATGCCGCGCCAGCCGAGCTCAAAGCCGATCGCCAGGTCTGGACAGAAATGTTGGGAGCCGCCGATGCCGTGAACGAGACGGTATTTTTCCTGTTCCGGCTGGAGGTGCGAATAGTCGAAATCGGGATTCCAGCCCTGACGTCGGTAGGATGTGAAGTTCGCCATGACGGCGCCTGCAATGGAGCAGAGCGGGTCGACGTAGGGCGGATGGGCGTCGAGCAGGCGGCGGAAGTTCTCGCCGCAGGCGCGGGGGCCGTAGAAGCCGCCATTGGGGTGGTTGCTCACCATCTCAACGCCGTCGATCAGCGCATCGGTGATGGCGACGCCTGAGCCGCTGATAGCCTGGACGACCTTGCGCACAGCGGGCGGCGGCAGGATCAGCGCCCAGTCGTCGTGATCCATCGCGCCGAGCACGCGCTGCTTTTCCTGGGTTTGGGCGAGCTTGGTTGCACGCAACGCGTCGAGCCGCTCTTGATAGGTCAGTTGTGCGCAGAGGGTCATAGTTAGCATCCGCATTCTAGTGGGGCGGTGGTCAGGGCAATGTCTATCGAACACCATCATACCGCGCGGCGCAGCCTCCCGCCAAGCAAACGGGGGGGCGCTGCGGGAGAGATGACGCGCGGTTGCCCGGCGGCGTTCCGCAGTGCGGGGGCGAGATATGCGTCTCGCTCCCGCGAAAAGGACAGCGGTATGACCTAGCCGGAGATGCGTCCGACTGACCAGGTGGTGACCGGCTTGATGTGGGCCGGGTCGACGCGATCCTTGTAGTGGATCGCTACGTTCAGCAGGCTGTCGAGCAGGGAGTCGCTCAGGAAATGGGGCTGCAGGCCCAGGTCGAGCAGGCGCGTATGCGTTGCATTGTAGTAGTGCTCTTCCGCCTCGATGCGCGGGTTGTCGACGTGGTTGATCTCGGCGCGGATGCCCAGCGCCTTGCCGGCCTCGACGACCTTCTCGGCGAGTTGCAGGACGCTGAACTGTTCGGTGATCTGGTTGAAGACCTGCATCTTGCCCTTGGGCGCGGGGTTGTCGATGGCGATCTCGATGCAGCGCACCGTGTCACGGATGTCGATGAAGCCGCGCGTTTGGCCGCCCTTGCCGTAGACGGTGAGGGGATGGCCGACCGCCGCCTGGATGCAGAAGCGGTTGAGGACCGTGCCGAAGGTCTCATCGTAGTCCAGCCGGTTGACCAGCGCTTCGTCTTCCATTTCCAGCGTCTCGGCGGTATGCACGCCGTAGACAACGCCCTGATTCAGATCGGTGGCGCGCAGGTCCCAGATGCGACAGGCGAACATGATGTTGTGGCTGTCGTGTACCTTGGAGAGGTGATAGAAGGAGCCGGGCTGCTTGGGGTAGGGCAGGGTGTCCTTACGCCCCTTGTATTCGACGGTGATGTAGCCCTCTTCGATGTCGATGTTCGGTGTGCCGTATTCGCCCATCGTGCCCAGTTTGACGAGGTGGCAGTCGGGACATTCGTCGCGGATGGCGTAGAGCAGATTGAGCGTGCCGACGACGTTGTTCACCTGGGTTAGGACTGCGTGCTCGCGGTCGATCATCGAGAAGGGCGCGGCGCGCTGCTCGCCGAAGTGAACGATGGCGTCGGGGCCGAATTCACGCACAGCGTTGACGAGGAAGGGGTAGTTGCACGCGTCGCCCATGTAGAAGGGGATGCGCTTGCCGGTGAGTTCGTACCAACGTTGCAGACGCTTGCCGGTGGACGAGATGGGCGTCAGGGATTCGATGCCTAGCTCGTTGTCCCAATGCCTGCGGATCAGGCTGTCGAGAATGGCGACCTCGTGGCCGCGTTTGGAAAGATACATGGCTGTGGCAAAACCGCAATACCCATCGCCGCCGACAATCAGAACACGCATTGCTTCTCCTCCATGTTGGTGCGCCTCCTGCCTTGTGATGCCGAAGGCGCGGGTCGAGTCGAGATATCCACAAGATAACTGCCGCTTGCCGGACGAAGACGAGGCCGGCACGGCAGGGGTTGGTTCTATGCGTTCGCTATTTCCCTTTGCGCAGCCTGCACCAGTTGGGCGACCGTGTCTTCCAGCAGCGGCACGCCGCCCAACGTGACGCCTAGGCTGTGCAGACGACGGCAGACCAACGGGTTGGCGATAGGCGTGGAAGGCGCTGCGGGCAACAGGCCTGGACGTTTCGCATAGCGTCGCGCCAGGCGCACGATGTCGCGGTGCGTGACGTAGAGGTCGCTGAGGTGGAAGACGCCGCCCAGGTCAGCGCGCTCCAGCAGGGCATAGACGGCGCGGGCTGCGTCGGCCCCATGCACCTCGGTGCCGCCCCTCGTCGAGGTCACTTGGCCGCCGGCTACGACCGTATGCACGATGTCCCACCACTTGCTGCGCTCTACCGGCCGGGTGAGGCCATAAACGCCGGTGGCGCGCAGCGCGGCGGTGGTCATGCCGCCGGCCGCGGCGAAGCTGTTGAGGAACGCCTCGACCGCAGCCTTGTACGCGCCGTAGTGCGAATCCGGCGCTGTGGGGTGAGATTCGTCGAGCAGGCGGCCCGGCTCTGTGCGCGAAAAGACGGCTCGGCTGGAGAGAAAGACGAAGCGCTTCACGCCGGCGGCGCGGGCGGCTATGAGCAGGCGCAGGGAGCCTATCAGGTTGGCGTCGAGCCAGGCGGCCAGGTCGGCGCCTTCGCCGCCGCGGTAGCGTCCGGGAACGTGCTCGTAGGCGAGGTGAACGATAGCTTCGGCCCCGACCGCGAGGGCGGCCAATGCATCCGGCGAGCGCAGGTCGCCTTCACGCCATTCGATAGGGGCGGAGAAGCCGTCGCGGTCTGAGCCGGGACGCGCTAGGGCGCGCACGGCGCAGTTGCGGCGCAGTAGTTCGTCGACGACGAAGCGGCCCACATAGCCTGTGGCCCCCGTTACAGTGATGATGCCGTTCATGCGCCTCCGCCGTTGCTGCCGGAAGGGACCGCAATAGACGGCAGGCGCACTTCATCTAGGCGGCTGATGACCTCGTGCGCGCCGGCCTGGCGCAAGGCGGCGGCGTCGAAGGAGGTGGTCAGGCCGATCACGCGGCCGATGCCGGAGTCGAGGGCGTCGGCAATGCCCGACAGGCTGTCCTCGACGACGACGCAGGCGGCAGGCTCCGCGCCCAATGCCCAGGCGGCGCGGGCGTGGACCTTGCGGTCGGTTGTTGGGTCTACGGCGTCTTCCAGGGCCAGGATCAGTTCGAAGACGGCGGGCACGCGCGCCAGTTCGAGGGTGCGCAGGAGGCGCATCCTACGCCCGCGCGAAGCGATGGCGGCATACCAGCCTTGGCGCTGCGCGTCGCGTACCAGGTCTGCGACGCCGGGAATGGGCTTGAAACGTCCCTTGCCGACGGTGAAGAATAGGTCGGTTTTGGCGGCGAGCAGACGTTGCCGCAGGTCGGCGGTCAGGGGGACGGGCGCGAGGGGACGCCACATCTCGAACAGCTCGTCTAGCGTCAGGCCGACGACCTGGGTGTAGTCGCCGGGGAGGCGGACGCCGAGTTGTTGGCGGAAGGCTTCGCGCCAGCTTTCGAAGTGGACTTCCTCTGTGTTCACGACCACGCCGTCGAAGTCTAGGATAAGGACGCGTCGGGGGGCGTCGTCTGCCGGCGATTGCGCCATGTTATGACTCCGGTGGGGAGGGCAGGTGAGGCGGCAGCGCGCCGTGCTCATAGACGTGTTGCCAGGTTTCGATCAGCGGGCGAAGTTGTTCGCGCTTAGGGTGGTTCGCTTCCCACGGCTTTTCGTATTGGTAGTGGATCACGCGGATGGCGTCCCACTTCCATAGCTGCGGCAAGTTGAACCACACGTATTGCAGGGTATTGTAGATGTAGGGCAGGCCGTGCCAGTCCGGGAAATAGGTCTGGAGAAAGGTCTGGTCGGTGCGCGGCCAGAACGCGTCCGGCTGGTCGAGAGCTTGCAGCATAGCATCGAAGGTGCGGCGAGAAGGCTTGGCGACGAAAACGCCGCTGTTCAGACGATGGAAGTCGGCGAGCGACTCGTAGAGATTGGGCGCGGCGGCGAACTCCGGATAGCCGAAAAGCCGGTCGATGTTGTGGATGACGATGGCGTCCGCGTCCAGAAACACGACCCTGTCGAACTCCTCCATCTGCCACAGGCGCAGCTTGGCGAAGTTGTCCAGGGGATCGTGGAAGGCCGGCTTGTTGCCCTTCGTGAAAGGTGCGCGGGCGTGCTGGCTTTGGCGGGAGTGGCGTTGGCGGAAGCCGGCGGAGAGGGGCAGCGGATCGGCCTGTACGATGCGGCAGCCGGCTGCACCAAGCGCGTCCAGGCCGGGCGTCTCACGTACGGCCAGCACGGTGAGCGGCCAGGCTGCGCCGGTCATGGCGAGGGAACGCGCCAAGGCGAGCGCGCCCAGCGCGTAGTCCGCATTCGTCACCAACGTTACATAGCTAAACACGTTGCTCCTCGGCTTGCTCGATACGGCTATGCCGCTCTGTGCCAACGAACCCGAATCTACCCCAGAAACGCTTTGAAAGCAACCTGAGGGAGGCTTCTGTACAAAAACTGGACAAATTTGCGTTGGGCGGGAAATGGAACGAAGCGGCGCTCATCCCGCAGGATGAACGCCGCAGCCGGCGGTGATGGTTGTAGTGCGTCGGATATTGTAGATGCGCTCAGACACGCAGGCGCGGGTCGAGCGCGTCGCGCAGCCCGTCGCCCAACAGGTTGAAGCCCAGCACCGTCGCCAGGATAGCAAGCCCCGGAAACGTTGCAACATGTGGGGCAAGCATCAGGTACTCGCGGCCGTCACTGAGCATAGCGCCCCACTCCGGTGTAGGAGGTTGAGCGCCCAACCCTAGGAAACTCAGGCTCGCCGCCGTCAGGATTGCCGTAGCGATGCGCAGCGTGGCTAACACCAGTATCGGGGCCAGGACATTGGGCAATAGGTGCTGCGTCATGAGGCGCGCATCCCGCGCTCCGACTATGCGCGCCGCCAGCATGAACTCCTGCTGTTTGGCGGAGAGAATAGAGCCGCGCACAAGACGGGCGAACTCCGGCGTTGAGAAGACGCCCACGGCGATAATCACATTCTCCAGTCCGGGCCCGATAGCCGCGACGATGGCAATGGCGAGCAGCAGTCCGGGAAAGGCGAGCAGCACGTCCATGACCCGCATGATCAAGGTGTCGGTAAGACCGCCATAGAAGCCGGATATCAGCCCGAGTGTGATGCCGATGGTCGCTCCGATAAGGGTGCCCAGTGCGCCAATGCGCAGCGAAATGGCAGCCCCATGCAGTACCCGGCTGAATATATCGCGGCCGTGTACGTCTGTGCCGAAGAAATGAGTAGACGATGGTGGCTGCAGGCTTGAGCGCAGATCCTGTTTGATGGGGTCAAACGGCGCAATCAGGGGCGCGGTGAGCGCCGCCAGTATGAGCACAATGACCAGCACGCCCCCAAAGACCGCGGCGCGATTTTTCAGAAGGCGGGCCCAGGCATCACTCCACAGGCTGCGAGGCCGGCTGCGGTCGACCGCCAGCGCCGGGGCCATGTCAGCGACGGCTTTCATACGAGATCCTCGGATCCAGGTAGGCGTATAGAATATCAATTGCCAGGTTTATAAGGGCAAACTGGAGCGCAAAAATGAGCAGAATCGCCTGCACCACAGGAAAATCCCTGAAGCCGATTGACTCTACTAGGAGGCGGCCCATGCCCGGGTAGGCGAAAACGGACTCTGTGATGACGGCTCCCGCAAGAAGATAGCCGAACTGAAGTCCAATGATAGTCACCACCGGAATCAGCGCGTTCTTCATGGCGTGGCCCAAAATCGTGGCGCGTTCAGACAGCCCCTTGGCCGCCGCCGTTCGGATATAATCCTGGTTCAGCACCTCCAGCATGCTGGACCGTGTGACGCGGGCGATGATGGCCGCCGCGCCCACCCCGAGGGTGATGCCCGGCAGGATCAGGTGCTCCCATGATCCGCGCCCGCTGGTGGGGAACCAGCGCAGCCATACCGCAAACACCAGCATCAGCATGAGGCCGAGCCAGAACGACGGCGTGCAGATGCCCAGCAGCGCCACCACCATGCTTGAATAGTCGATCCACGAGTTGCGGCGGATGGCGGCGATCACCCCGGCTGCCAGACCGACGATCACCGCAATCACAATGCTGATCGCCGTCAACTCCAACGTCGCCGGGATGCGCAGACCCACTTCATAGGAGACAGGGTTGTAGGTGCGAGTGGAGGTGCCCAGGTCCCCGCGCAACAGATTGCCGATCCAACTTACATATTGCACCCAAAGCGGTCGGTCCAGCCCCAGTTCCGCCCGAATCAGGGCGATGTCTTCCAGGGTCGCATCCGGCCCGGCAACCATCCGGGCCGGATCGCCGGGCACGACTTGGAGCAACAAAAAGATGAGCACCGTGACGCCAAACAGGGTAGGCGCCAGCCCGATTAAGCGTCTAAGGATGAATTGGAACATGGAATATGCACCTGTCTGGCGGCGTCATGGGCGGGAAGAGGCGACCTCTTTTCCGGCGAAGGAATGACCGTCTGACGTCCAGTCATCTGAGCCTGCAGGGACAGGCCCAAACCCATCCCTGCAGGGGAGTTTCGTTACCTCCGGGAACACCGGTGCGGTTACTCGACGAAGTGCGCTGTGCGCATATACGCGATGCCGTCACCCTGGATGAGCATGCCGTCAACCTCCTTACGGATGCCGCCAAGGGTGGTTGGCACCCACAGGAAGATCCACGGCGCCTCATCCATAATGATCTCCTGCGCCCGAGCATATGCGGCCTGCCGCACCTCCGGGTCAGCCGAAGCCAGACCTTCGGCAACTGCAGCATCCACGTCGGGGTTGGAGAAGAAAGCCAGGTTGAACGAGGTGGGCGGAATCGATTCTGTAGCCAAGAGGGGCCGAATGGCCCAGTCGGCGTCGCCTGTAGAAGGCGACCAACCGGCATAGTTCATCTGGCTCTGGTTCTCCGCCGCCGGCTTGAAGCGCTCAGCGCTCAGCGTGGCCGATTCCATCGGCATCACTTCTACTTGGACGCCTACCTCGGCTAACTGCCCCTGTATGGCGATGGCGGCTTCCTTGGCCTCGCTGCTGTCCGATATCCACATCTTGGCGCTGAAGCCGTCCGGGTACCCGGCGTCGGCCAACATCTGCTTGGCCTTCTCCGGATCGTACTCATAGGTCATCACCGGGGTGTAGCCCCACACCCTGGGCGCGATGGGCGAATCGGTGATCTTGCCATAGCCCCGCAGCACGACATCGATGATCGCCTGCTTGTCCACGGCATAGTTGAGCGCCTGGCGCACCTGCTTGTTGTTGAACGGCTCAATCTGGGTGTTCATAGCCACCCAATAGGTATAGATGCTTTCGTTCTCAGCAAGGGCAACGTCCTCCTCGCCTACCACCAATTCAACTTGCGAAGGCGGCACCTGGTTGATGAAGTGGGCATCGCCGGCCAGTAGCATGGCGATGCGCGTGCCCGCCTCGGGCACCGGCTTGATGGTAATGCGGTCAACCTGGGCGGCAGCGTCCGGGTTCCAGTAGCCGTCGAACTTCTCAACGGTGAGGTGGTCGCCGGGCACCCACTCTACAAACTTGAAGGGGCCGGTGCCCACCGGATTCTTGCCGAACTCGTGCACGTCGCTGTATTGCGCCGCTGCCGTGGGGCTGATGATGCCGCCGGCCGGGTGGGCGAAGGTCGCCAACATGGCGCCGAACGGCTTGGTGGTCGTGAACTTCACCGTGTATTCGTCAATGACCTCAACAGACGCAATGATGTTGTACAGTCCATATCGCTTGAGCGCGTTGTCTGGGTTGATCACGCGCTCGAAGTTGTATTTCACGGCTTCTGCGTTGAACGGCGTCCCGTCGTGGAAATTGATGCCCTGGCGCAGGAAGAACGTGAACTCCGTCGCATCGTCCGAGGCCTCCCAGCGCTCCGCCAGTTGAGCCTCCATTTCCATGGCGGCATTATAGCCGACCAGGCCCTCATACATCAGCTTTTCCGGACCGTAGGACGCGTTGTCGTTTGTATCCTGCGGATCCAAGTTCACCACGTCTGCATACTGCGCCACGACAATCTCTGTGGGCGCTCCCGCCGAGGCAGGGGCTGCGGCTTCTGCCGGTCCTACCGATGCCGGGGCGGCCGGTGCACAGGCAGCCAGCGCAGTTGCGCCGACGGCCAATCCTGTAGCGCGTAAGAAGTCGCGCCGGCTCACACGTCTTCCGTTGGATGACATAGAGTCGCTCCTTTCATGATGATGAAAATGTCTTGAGAACAGTGGGTGTGAATTGAACTAACTCTACAAGATGCCGACGAACTTGACGGGTTACCGCACCAGGCTGCCGCATAACACGAGCAGACCATGAGAGGAATCCGCAGTATGGCCTGCTCATTTTTGGTCTTCAGTGACCAAGCAGATATCGCCTGCCGCGGATGCAACGATACTGTTGGATACGAACGTGGAGTAAAGCGCCGGTTACGGAGGGTATTATAGCCGGTGGGGGGCGGGTCTGACAAACGCGTGAAATTCGACAGGACTGACAGGAAAGAGAAAGGCAAGATACGGTTGCTGGTCAGTCGTCGCCGTGTTTTGGGTGAAGTAGAACAGAAAAGAAAGGCGCCCACCCCGCAGGATGAGCGCCTTGATAGGAACGACGGTAAGACTACCGGCCGTCAGTCACCCACCAGTCTTCGATGTTGCGCAGAAGACCGTTGGTGGTGATGATGTGGCTGGCGTTCTGGACGCGGTTGTTGATGGCGGCCAGGCGCAGCGGCCAGTAGAGCGGGACGATCGGCATTTCCTCGATAAAGACCATTTGGAACTCATCGTAGATGGCCTTGCGGGCTTCGGTGTCAGCCGTGTTGGCGCCTTCTTCCAGAAGCTCATCCAACTCGGGGATGCTGATCGTGCCGTAGTTGTACTGCCCGCCGGTTTGGAACTGCGAGCGGACGTCCGGGTCGAGGAGACCGCCCCAGCCGATCAGCGCCAGGTCGAACTCGCCGTCCTTGGAGCGCTGGATCAGAGTCGGGAAGTCCATCTTCTCGATGCTGACCTTGATGCCGATCTCGGCCAGGTTTGCCTGGATGATGTCGGCGGAAAGCTCGCGCACCACGTTGCCGATGGGCACGATGATGGTCATCTCGTAGTTGGGATCCCAACCGGCTTCGGCCAGCAGTTCCTTGGCCTTATCGGGGTCATAGGGGAACAGACCTTCGACCTCCGGGTTGTAGTAGTAGGTCACCGGCACGATCGGCCCCTGGGAGACGACGCCCTCGCCCTTGAGCAGGGAGTCGACGATCAGTTGGCGGTTGATGCCGTAGGTCAGCGCCTGGCGCAGCCGCTTGTCGCCCCAGACCGAGCCGGGAGCCATGTTGATTAGCGCATACTGGTAGCCGTTGTCCTGGTAGCTGGTGGCAGTGACGTTGGGCAGAGCCTGCACGCGCTCCCAGTCGTCCAGGGGGATGTCGCCGATGCCGCCGGCGGCCGAGAGATCTACCTCGCCCTTTTCGAGCTGGGCGACCATGGTGGCCGGGGTGACGATGGAGACGATCACCTTGTCGAGGTGCGGCTTGCCGCGGTAGTAATCGTCATTGCGCTCCAGCTCGATGAACTGGTCAGTCTCGTAGCGCACGAACTTGAACGGGCCGGAAGCGACCGTCGGGTTCAGCCAGAACTCGTGCTTGTCGAAGTCGGCAGGGGCCACGTCTTCCATCACGTGCTTGGGGAAGATCCAGACCTGGTTGCCGAGCTGCTCGAGCAGGGCGAGCGGGTCAATCGGGTTCTTGGCGGTGAACTTGATGGTGTGGTCGTCGATCACCTCGACGCCTTCCACGGTTTCTACGCCTTCAGGGCGCTTGCTGCCTTCGAGACCCTTGAGGAAGGAGATGTTGGCGCCGCGGTTGGTGACGATCTCGGGATGGCTAATGGCCCAGACGGTGTACTCGACGTCGGCGGCGGTGACGGGCGTGCCGTCGTGCCACTTGGCGTCCGCGTTCAGATAGAAGGTGAACTCGGTGTTGTCCTCGTTGATCTCCCAGCGATCCGCCAAGAGCGGGGCGAACTGCACGTCGTCGTTAAAACGGGTGAGGGAGTTGAAGAGGATGTCGATCACGAACTGGCCGTAGCTGGAGTCCGCGTTAAGAGGGTTGAAGCCGTTGGGCGGGCTCCACATGGCGATGTTGACCTGGCCGCCTTCCACAATTTCGCCGGCCTCTTCCGCTTCTTCCGGCTCGGGCGTGGCGAGCTGCGGCGCTACGAGTTCGGCTGCGCGGGTGGCGGTGGGCATGGCTGCGGGCGCTGCCGGCGCTGCGCCGCCGCAGGCGGCCAGCAGTGCAGCCAGCATGACCAGCACGAGGGCCAAATTGACCGTTTTGAGAGAGAACCTTGAGATCATGAATGTCTCCTTACGGGTTGAGAAATGGGTGAACCGATTGAAACGCTATCTTGAGACGCTTTCGGGATGGTCGGGGTTGGCTGCTGTTCACCTCCGCAACTGCGGGTCTAGGGCGTCCCGCAAACCGTCGCCCACGAAATTGATGGTAAGCACCGAAATCAGGATCATGATGCCCGGCGGCACCCAGAGCCAAGGTTTGGATTCGAGGATGGTCAGGGATTGAGCGTCGTTGAGCATCTGCCCCCAACTGGATGCCGGAGGCTGGACGCCTAGGCCGAGAAAGCTAAGCGCGGATTCGGCCAAGATGGCATTGGCGACGCCGAAGGTGGCGGCTACCAGCATCGGCCCCATGGCATTGGGCAGGATGTGGTTGACGATGATGCGGCTGTCTTTGGCGCCGACGACGCGCGCGGCCATGACGAAGTCGTTGGAGCGCAGACGCAGAAACTCGCCGCGCAGGATGCGGGCGACTTGCGGCCAGCCCAGCAGCCCCAAGACGAGCATGATGTTGCGCAACCCCGGCCCCAGAAGGCTGACCAAGACCAGGATCAGCATGAGATAGGGGAAGGAGAGCACCACGTCGATGATGCGCGAGATGATGCCGTCCACCCAGCCGCCATAGTAGCCGGCGAGCGCTCCGAGGATCATGCCGATGACCATGTAGATGGAGACCGCTACGACGCCGACCGAAAGCGAGATGCGCCCGCCGTAGATGAGGCGGCTGAGCACATCGCGCCCTACGCGGTCGGTGCCCAGCGGGTGCTGCGCGGTCGGGCCTTGGTCGAAGGCCAGCGGGTCGATGTAGCTGGGGCTATGGGGCGCGATCAACGGTGCGAAGACGGCGCTGAGTATGAGGAGCGTAAGGATGATGCTGGAATAGACGGCCAGCCGGTGGCGCAGGAACTGCCGCCAGATCAGTTGGCGCAGCGTGATGGGTTCGTGCGCCAGCTGGTCGTTGAGCGCAGCCGCGATCTGATTGGCTCGTGTTGCAGACGCTTCGGCTTGGTTGACGGTCATGGCCTAGCCTCCTTGCTGCCGGATGCGCGGGTCAACCACGCCGTAGAAGATGTCGGCCAGCAGATTCCCGATCACCACCAGGACGGCGATCAGAAGGTTCAGCCCCATGATGGTTGGGTAGTCGCGCTGGTTGATGGCCTCGACGGTTAGCCGTCCCATGCCGGGCCAGTTGAAGATCTGCTCGGTGATGATGGCGCCGCTGAGCAGAAACGGGATTTGGAGGCCGACCAGCGTGATCACCGGAATCAGGGCGTTGCGCAGCGCATGGCGCACGAGTACGACCTGATTCTGCAACCCTTTGGCGCGCGCCGTGCGCACGTAGTCTTGGCGAATGATCTCCAACATGCTCGAACGGGTGTAGCGCATGACCGAGCCGGTGTTTTGGAGGCTTAGCACGATCATGGGCAGCACGAGATGCGAGAGGCGATCCGCCAGCGAAAACTCCCTGCCGATTGACTGCATGCCGCCGGTGGGAAAGAGGTCCAACTTGAGCGAGAAGAAATAAATCATGAGCAGGCCGAAGAAGAAGGACGGCACCGACACGCCCAAGAAGGAGAAGACGGTGGCTGCATAGTCTAGCACGGAATATTGGCGCACCGCGGATAGGATGCCGATAGGGATGGCGATTATGTACGAAAGCACCATAGCGGACATCGCCAACGTGAAGGTTGGCCCGAAGCGATCCATGATGCGTTCCGTAACGGGTTGGCGATTGGTGAACGAGTAGCCGAGATTGCCGCTCGCCATCTCTTGCAGCCAGCGCACGTATTGAATGTATACGGGCTGGTCAAGCCCCAGGGATTTCTTCTTAAGCTCGATATCTTCCTGACTCAGGCCAGGGCTGACCAGCATGTCGACGGCATCGCCCGGCGCCAACGTCATGATGAAGAAGGCCACGATGGTGACGCCGAAGATGACCGGTATGGCGACTAGGATGCGTTGTAAGATGTATTTGCCCATGGGCGCTCACGCAGTTAGGTTCAGTAAGAAGCTCGCGTAGGACTTCTCAGCCAATTTCATGCCTTCGAGGGTGGCGTATTCGTCCGGGCTGTGGGGACGCCCGCCGTGCCCCAAACCGCCCAGCACCACGGGGATATTCAGCACCTCTGTAAACAGATAGAAAGGCGCCGACCCGCCCAGATGCGGCCAGATTTCGGGTTCCAGGCCCATCTGCCGGTAGGTCTTGGCCATGGCCTGCGCCGCGGGGTTGTCTTTGTACCCGGTCTTGGACGGACCGTAACCGTCGTGCGGCCTGACCTCGATCTTGTCGCCGAAGCCGTGGCGGTCTAGGTGGTCCTTGAGCAGTTGCAACATGCGATCCGGGCGCATGTTCTTGACCATGCGGATGTCGATCTGGGCGCGCGCCTCGTGCGGAATGAGCGCCTTGCTGCCTTCGCCCGTGTAGCCGGCGTTGATGCCGTCGATGTTGAGCGAGGGCTGGTAGAGATACTTGCGAACGAGGTCTACGCCGGTGAGGTCATATTTGAAGCGGCGTACGTCGTTTTCGGCCAGTTCAGTTTCTGGCGTGAAGGTCTCGACCAGCTTGGCGAGGAGTTCTTCGTCCTCGGCGCTGGGCGACACGATATCGTCGTAGAAGCCGTCGATCAGGATGTGCTTTTGGTCCGGCGTGAACATGCTCGCCAAAGCGTGCACCAGCGTCCATGCCGGGTTATGAAACCAGACGGCGTTGGAGCCGTGGATGCCGCGGCTGACAGGGCCGCCCCAGTCGCCGCCGCGGGCGATGAGGTCGATGAAGTACGGGCCTTTGAAGCCCAGATACATCTGCACTTTACCGGTGGCGTCCTGTCCGTAGAAGGGGAAGAGGGCGAAGTCGGCCTGCAGACGCTCCTTGTTCTGCTCGACGAAGCCGGGCAAGCTGGGGCTGCCAAGTTCTTCTTCGCCTTCGATCATGAACTTGACGTTCACGGGGTACGGCTCGCCGACGGCGCGGAAGCTTTCGAGGGCGTTGAAGAAGTGGATCAGGGGGCCTTTGCTGTTGAAGATGCCGCGGTTGAGCAGGCAGGGGCCGAAGCCGGGCACGTCTTTAACCTCGCCGCCCCAGGGATCGGATACCGACCAGTTTTCGCCGTCGACGGGCTGCACGTCGTACATGCCGTAGACGAGCAGGGTCTTGGGCGCGCCCACTTGGATTTCGCCGTAGACGATGGGGTAACCCGGCGTGGAGACGAGTTCGCCGGTTCCGCCCGCCTCGCGGATCATGTCCACGAGCAGCTCGGCCATTTCGGCCATGCCTGTGCCGTCAGCGCTGATGGAGGGCTGGCGCACGGCGCGTCTGACCTGCTCCAGGTGTGTGTCGAAGTGTTCGTCAATGTGCTGGTGGATGCGTTCCACGGTCATCGGAATGCTCTTTCTAGGTTGTGTTGACGCCGGATGACTACGCCGACAGGGCGACCTGTGCGCGGCGCACCGTTTCCGTCGCTTCGCCAAAGGCCCATGCCACGCGGTTGAGGCCGCGGCGCACATGGGTTGCGATCACCCGGCGCTCGTGGTCTTGCGCATCGGGCAACGCCAGCGCCGGTTCCAGGTCCGGCAGAGGCGGGATGGGCAGCGCCGGCTCGTTGCGGAAGCGGCCATGCCGCGTGAAGTGGATCGGCACGAGCGTGCGCGCTAATGCGAGAAGCGCGTCGTTGGCGGCGCGCACCGCCGGGTCGTTGGCTGTCCGGTCCTGGAGTCCGGGCAG
>Ga0334887_1001414_pt1 | contig 31118 bp, 20 predicted proteins | sample GraSluR1_MG_10_FD_207217 | JGI IMG/M metagenome (GOLD analysis project Ga0334887, IMG submission 207217) | Sludge microbial communities from methane-producing bioreactor in Wageningen University, Netherlands - Granular Sludge_18_07-R1 | ecosystem: Engineered > Bioreactor > Anaerobic >...
GATTTGCCAGGCACTTAAGAAATGTTTCGATAGAACGTATCACTATAATACCTCTCCGTATAGAAGAGATAAAATCGAACCACTACAACTGAGATTGAGGTTCTGAAAAAAAATGGGGGAATGCCTGTTCATTTTTTGGTTGACAGGGAGAACCTAATATTGATTTTAACAACGTTTTATTAGCATCAGGAGTCAAGGTTATTATGAAAAATAAAGAAGAATGGCGAAGCAGAGCAAAGACACATTTCAACAAACTGCAGGATATTGTTACCGACCAAATGAAAGGTAATCCGGCTCCCCCTTTACAAAAACCCTATTCAAGTGAGAGCAGATTATTCGATTTGCCGGCAGTAAACGATTCCATCATCAAGAATCGTGATATTTTTTCCTGCCTGGGAAAAAGAAGGAGCCGCAGGAAATATACTGATGAATCCCTTAGTATTGAGGAATTGGCATTTCTCCTTTGGTTTACTAACGGTGTACAAAAGGTTTTTAAAAGAAGTGAAGACTTCTCCGTGACCCTCAGAACCGTCCCTTCAGCCGGGGCAAGACACCCTTTAGAAACCTACATTTTAGCTAACCGGATAGCCGGTATAGACTCCGGTCTATATCGATACCTGCCCCTTGATCACAAACTGGTAATGGAACATAGTATCTCCTCTCCGGAGCAAGTAATAACGGAAGCTACTATGGGACAATCCTTTGTCGGGAAAGCACTTTTGGTTATCGCCTGGTCAGCATTACCATACAGGACTGAATGGCGTTACAACGGAGAAGCGGCTAAACTTATCCTTCTTGATGCCGGTCATGTCTGTCAGAATCTTTATCTTGCTGCCGAAGCCCTTGGATTAGGAACCTGTGGCATCGCTGCTTATGATCAGGAAAAAATTGATAAAGCTCTTCATCTGGACAGTGAAGAGGAATTTGTTGTCTATCTTGCTCCTGTAGGTAAGTTGTGATCATACTTGAGATGATAGATACTGCCAGGCGAAAATATCTTGAGGGTTTTTCCCTGAAGGCTTCAAATATTAACATTAAGAAAAGACTAAAAAATTCTGATAAATTATGCTCGAGATAAAGAAAGAAGACATCTTCAGCGTTTCCGATGTTAATAAGATCGTTAAGAACCTCATTGATCAGAACCTACCCATTCTCTGGGTCGAAGGAGAAGTTGCAAATTTTACGGCTCACTCTTCCGGGCACATCTATTTCTCGCTAAAAGATAAAGCCAGTACTCTGCGTTGCGCCTTTTTTAGACAGTATAATATTGACTCGACTTTCTTCCCTAAAGATGGAGATAAGATACTCTGTCTGGGAAAATTAGCGGTTTACGAAAAGACCGGTTCCTATCAAATACTTGTCAGACAGATGCTGCCGGCAGGTATTGGAGAGTTGCAGTTAAAGTTCAATGCCTTAAAGGAAAAACTCACCCATGAGGGTCTGTTTGCCGAACAGCATAAAAAAAGGCTGCCTGAGTTTCCGGAGTCCATTGGAATTATCACTTCCCCTACCGGCGCAGCTTATCAGGATATTAAGAATATCCTGACCAGAAGATTCCCCTGTCACATCTTTCTCTATCCGGCAAGTGTACAAGGTGAAAATGCGGTTCCGGAATTAATCAGCGGTATTCGTTATTTCAACAGGCAGTTTCCGGTTGACGTCTTGATAATCGGAAGGGGAGGCGGTTCCCAGGAAGATCTCTTTTGTTTTAATGATGAGCAATTAGCCAGGGAGATTTTTTCTTCAGATATTCCCGTTATCTCAGCGGTCGGTCATGAAATTGACTTTACGATAGCTGATTTTGTTGCTGATCTCAGAGCACCCACCCCCTCCGCCGCAGCCGAATTGGCAGTACCCGATAAATCGGAACTCTCACTGCAGCTAAAAAGCTTTCAGAAGCAACTTAACAGCAGATTGACCAACCAACTGCTGCATCTAAAGACTATCCTCAAATCTGCGGAAAAAGTACTTTACCAGAAACATCCGAGAGCTGTTCTTTTCAAATACCAACAGCTTCTTGATGAGACAGTATCTTCTTTCTCCGCCACACTGCTCTCTTTTTCTCATAAAAGAAAGAACCTGACTGAAATAGAGAATAGACTCACGTATCTCGGCAGTACCAGGTCTGCTGAAAAGATTCACCGATTACAAATGACTATCGAACTCAGGAAAAACAGTCTTGTTGATTCTTCTCACAAATCTTTGGAACGAAGAAAAGAAGGATTCCTTGAACAGAGGCATCAGCTTCTGCAGCTTTCCCCTTATGAAGCCTTGAAGCGAGGGTATGCTGTTGTCAGACAAAACAACAAGATCATCAATTCTGTGGAAAAACTAAAGCTAAAAGAATCATTGGAAATAATCCTGCAAGATGGAACCTGTCAATGCAAAGTAGAAAGCAAAGAACGAAAAAATTCCTGATCATACTGTTTTTTGTCTTCCTGCTCAGCGCTTCCTTCAGTTCGGTGGCAGCAGAAATAAGGGGACTATGGGTAACCGCCTGGGATTTGACAACTCCTGATAAGATAGATCAGGTCATCAGATTCGCCGAAAATCATAATATAAAACAGATCTTTGCCCACATACGTTACCGCTCAGATGCTCTTTATAATCCCAATAGAATTTTCGACACCTATCCCAATCCCGAACCAAAAAGCTATATAATTAATGATGATCTCTTTGACCCCTTAGCTTACCTGACTTATGCGGCAGCTGATAAAGACCTGGAAATCCATGCCTGGGTTACAGTGTTCGTGGCTACTCCCCGGACATTGGAAAACATTTCTCCGGATCACCTGTACTATAACAATAACGATTGGTTCACAAAAGACTTTCTCGGAACGAAGATGCACTATAATTCCTATGAAGGGGCATATCTGGATCCTGGTATCCCGGAAGTTCACGATTACCTGATCAATGTCTTCCTCGATATTATCACCAATTATCCGGTAAAGGGCATACAACTTGACTATATACGATATCCGGACAGCCAGTTTGGCTATAATCTGACCGCGATGGATAACTATAGCCGTTCCGGTTATGTTGAGACAGATTTTCACAAGTGGCGGGAAGAACAAATTAACCGTTTTGTACAAAGAGTTTATGCAGAGGTGAAGTTTCATGACCCGGAAATGGTAGTCTCTGCAGCTGTTATCAGTGATTTGAACAGAGCCAGAACAAGATATTCCCAAAATTGGACAAAATGGCTGGAAGAGGGATATATTGACTATGCCTATATGATGTCCTACTCCAGATCTGATGATATAGTTAAGCAAGAGCTGCAGGCTGTTAGAGAATGGAAAGACCGTATTGTTGTCGGATTACGTGCCTGGGAAGAGGAGAACAGAAGCTATTCTCCTGATTTGATAAGCAGTAAGATTGAGATAAGCCGAAAACTCGGCTTTTCCGGTATCGCCCTCTTTTCTTATGCCGGCATGAAAACTAACAATAACGCCCTCTTAACCAGGACGTTAAAAGGAAAAGCCATCTCATCCCGTTCTTTCGCTGATAATATCTTTTTTGGCTATATTCTCGATGATGAGAAAAGACCATTGCCTAAAACACCGGTATATATAAATAATAGTCTTGAAGAATCGATCTCAGATGAAAATGGCTTCTTTTTCTTTAATCGGCTTAAACCTGGCACATATTGGCTCAAAAGTGAAAGAGATATTAATGTCTTTTTCTCCGGAACCGTAACCTTCCCCACTGAGAAAGAAGTTAACTGTTTCAAGTATCTAATCACTTTTCCGGATTGATATGAACGAGCCAAATACTTGCTGATAATAAAACATACAAAGGAAATTAACATGAGAGTTGACCTGTTGATGAACAAACTATGCCTTGTTAAAAGTAGAAATATCGCGAAAAATGCCTGCGACCGGCATCTTGTGCTGATAAACGGAGTTCCGGTTAAAGCAAGCAATACCGTCAATGAAGGAGATATCATAGCATATTCCATCTATGGCTATCAAACAACCATAAAGTTACTGAAAGTTCCTGCCGGAAATGTCGCGAAAAAATCAGCCGGTGATTATTATGAGATAATTTCCCGCGATAAGCTGGAAACTGCTGAATAATACAAATGTTTGGAGGTTTTTATATGAAATCTATCTTGATAACGATCTTCATCGTTACTCTGATTACTATTGCATCATTACTAACTTCTAATGATGAACAAAAACAAAAGGAGAATAGAATGTCAGATGATACTCACATTACCATTCAGGAAGCTCATCAAAAATTTGCTGTTAGTCTCAATAACCTGGTATGGAATCTGTTAGGAAAAAATGATAGAACTCCCCAGGAAACAGATTTGATGATCAATGCTGCTCACGGTTCCAGGCTGCATTGGGAAATTGTCGGAACAGAGATTAATCTGCAGAGAGGTGAATGGTTGATTTCCCGCGTTTATTCCGTACTCAATAGACCCGAACCTGCCCTTTATCATGCAGAAAAATGTCTGGCTTTAACTAATGAACACAATTTTGTTGATTTTGACCTTGCCTATGCCTATGAAGCTATGGCTCGCGCGTTTGCTTCCCAGGGAGACTCTGAAGAGACTAAAAAGTATCTCCTGTTAGCCACTGAAGCCGGAGAAAAGATCGAGGCTGATGAAAACAAATCACTCTTTTTCGATGATCTTAACTCCGAACCCTGGTACAGTATGAAGTAGAATTATCAGATTTTTTCAGAACTTGTGCCCCGGGTGAATCATTTTTTTAGTTACCGGCTGAGATTAATTTCCGGGATAGTAGCTCTTCCTCTACAGATATAACTTTAACGCGATATGGCGAATCAGAAATAAACAGGTAAACCTTGTTTATTGATTCACTGATCACTATATCGTTAACCATCAAATTTTGTTACTATCTGCTATATACTAACTATTCGTCAGCTTCTCCAACCTGCTGCCGTTTGAAGAGAATTCTCTTGACACTTATGAACTAAAAACGAAATTGTTCTTAGTTAAGAATAATTCTTAAATAGGATTTACTATGAAACCAAGCAATGAACAGGTAAACAAACGCCTTGAGGAGTTTAAAAAAACAGCTAAATTTTTAGGTTTTAAGCTAACCCATCAGCGTTTGGAAATATTTCGTATCGTAGCAGCAAGTGAAGAGCATCCGGGGGCAGATGATGTTTACAGAAAACTAAGAGCATCTTTGCCGACAATATCCCTTGATACTGTTTACCGGACATTATGGATGCTATCGGATTTAGGTCTTTTAAACAGAATAACCAGATGTAAGGGTAAGTATCGTTTTGATGCCAACTTATCTCACCATCATCATTTCAGTTGTTCACGCTGCGGCTTGATCCGGGATTTTTCCAATGAGGAATTGAACAACTTACCTATTCCGGAAGAGGCTGATCAATTCGGGGAATCTATTTCTATCCATGTCGAAGTGAGTGGAGTTTGCGAAAAATGTCTGAAGAAAGAATCAAGAAAAGAGAAGAAAAGCATAAACAAGGAGTGAATTATGAAGAAGAAAAATCCAAAACTGACTACTGTTGCCGGTGCTCCGGTAGTAGATAATCAGAATGTCGTAACTGCAGGACCACGAGGGCCTGTCTTGATGCAGGATATGTGGTTACAGGAAAAATTAGCGCATTTTGACCGGGAAGTGATTCCGGAACGAAGAATGCATGCCAAGGGCTCAGGAGCTTTCGGTGACTTTACCGTTACCCATGACATTACTAAATATACCAAAGCGAAGATCTTTTCAGAAGTCGGGAAGAAGACAAAGGTTTTTGTCCGCTTTTCTACAGTAGCCGGAGAAAGAGGAGCTGCTGATGCCGAAAGAGATATCCGTGGTTTTGCGATGAAATTCTACACTGAGGAAGGAAATTGGGACTTAGTCGGTAACAACACCCCCGTATTTTTTATCAGAGACCCCCTCAAGTTCCCGGATTTGAACCATGCCATAAAGCGGGATCCGAGGACTAATATGCGAAGTCCCAAAAACAACTGGGATTATTGGTCGCTTCTTCCGGAGGCCATTCATCAGGTAACCATAACTATGAGTGATCGGGGTATCCCCTATTCCTATCGTCACATGAATGGTTATGGTTGTCATACCTTTTCCTTCTTTAATGAAAAAAATGAAAAGGTCTGGGTTAAATTCCATCTGCATACGATGCAGGGAATTAAAAATCTGACAGATGAAGAAGCGGAAAAGATAGTTGCAAAAGACAGGGAAAGTCACCAGCGGGATCTTTATGAGAGTATTGAAAAGAAGGAGTTTCCCCGCTGGAAAATGTCAATACAGATAATGAGCGAAGAACAGGCAGCAAAGAGCCCCTTCAATCCTTTTGATATTACTAAGGTTTGGCCGCATGGAGATTATCCTCTGTTGGATGTTGGAATGCTGGAGCTTAATCTTAATCCTGAAAATTACTTTGCAGATGTTGAACAGGCTGCTTTTACCCCGGCAAATATTGTCCCTGGTATCGGATATTCACCCGACCGCTTGTTACAAGCCCGGCTCTTTTCTTACGGTGATGCCCAGCGCTACCGTCTTGGGGTTAACCATCATCAGATACCGGTAAACAAGCCTGTTTGTCCCGTTCATAGTTATCACAGAGACGGGCAGATGCGAGTTGACGGTAATCAGGGCAGCAGACTCACCTATGAACCCAACAGTTATGATGAATGGCAGGAGCAGCCGGAATACACAGAACCACCGCTGAAAATAGAAGGGGATGCTTACCATTATAATCACCGCGAGGATGATGATTATTACTCCCAGCCAAGGGCTCTTTACGGGTTAATGTCACCAGAGCAGAAAAAATTCCTTTATGAGAATACTGCCCGTCATATGGGAGATGCTCCCAAGAAGATCAAGATCCGTCATATTGGTAACTGTTACCGGGTCAATGCTGAATATGGTGAAGGGGTCGCAAAAGCTCTCGGGATTTCGATGGATGAGGTGCCGGAGAAGAAAAATCAGTGAAATTAAAAACCTGCTGATCCAACAACTCTATCGTTAACTATATTGAATACAAGGATGCGAAACAGAGATACGAAGCAACAACCTGTAGAAAGAAACATGGAGAGAGATATCTCTTTATCCCGAAGTAGATTTCAAAGATGGTTCTTTGCTCTTCTTGGATTGCTCTCTCTCGCTTTGGGGGTGGTCGGAATTATCTTACCCCTATTACCGACTACTCCTTTTTTGTTACTCTCTGCTTTCTGTTTTGCCCGTAGTTCTGCCAGATTATATTACTGGCTTCACACAAATCCTCTCTTTGGAGAATACCTCCGAAGATATCGCAATAGAGAAGGTATTCCCTTGAGAATCAAGATTACAGTTTTGGCTATCTTGTGGGTTACCCTGACTTCTTCTGCATTGTTTGCCATCCCGGCAGAAAGATGGTATATCAGAATCATTCTCTTCTTTGTAGGTGTCGGCGTGACAGTCCACGTCCTGAAAATCAAGACTCTCATTGAATAGTATATCTGATCTTCTTGAAGTAAGCGCTTAATTCTTACATCATTTTTTTGACCTACCATCAGTAAAGTTTTCCTGTAACAAAAAAACAGAACCATACAGCAAAATCAGAGAATTGACTTTTTTTATCAGCTGTACACACGCCGTAGAATCTCTTCGGAAAAACACTTTAAGTCTTTATTAAAAGCTTTCAGATAATCCCTACATGGCCAACTGAGATTATTATTATCCAGGGGTTAAAAAAATTTATTGACAATAATCATCGCTCAAAACAATAGTTAACCGACGGTTAAAAATTATGGAGAGTAAGAAATGGAGATTGATGTAAGTAAACTCAAAGAATTAGGATTATCCGAGTATGAAGTTCAAGCATATCTGTGTCTTTTACAAAAGGAACAATTAACAGCAACCGAGATAGCTAAAATCTCGAATATTCCCCGTACAAAAATCTATTCTATTATTAATAAGCTCGAGAAGAAAAATTTCTGCTCACGGGTGCCTGGCTATGACAGGATCTATAGAGCAAATAATCCCAAAGACCCGATTTCTAAACATCTTATGGCATACCAAAATCAAATTAGGAATCTGACCAGTCTTAGTGATTTGCTCTCTGAACACTATCAGAAAGCAAAAAATAATAACGATTTGGTTGATTATGTAGAGATTATCAAGGATTCTGAGTTGATTCTGGAACGTGTAAACCAGATAGAGAAGGAGGCAAATAGTAATGTAAAGAGTATGTTAAAGCCTCCTTTTATTATGAGCAGAGAGAAGATATTAAATGGAAATTTTGACCCTCATGCAGGGAATTTAGAATATACCTATCTATACGATTCAAGAGTTCTATCTGATAATCAGATGGTTACTGTTTTGTTATTATTCCAATCAACAGGAGTCAAAATCCGCATCTGTGACAATGTTCCAGTTAAAGTCGCGATTTTTGACGATAAGATTGTTTTGATCAACCTGAAGGATAAAGTGTCAACGAAAACAAGTTTTACAACAATGTTCATTCATCATGAAGATTTTGCCAAGGCTTTCATTGAAATATTTAGGTCTTATCTGCAAAGATCGGTTACTTTAGACAGTAAATTGGAAGAAATGAGAATTAATAAGAAATTAACGAAAAATTACGGAGGATCTAATGAAGTTCATTTCCCTGCCCAAGAGTAGTATGTTACTAATAAGTTTGGTTCTAATATCTGTCATAACGGTATTTAGTTCTTTGAATGCATATGATTGGCAAACTTTTGATATAATCCCAATAACTCCAGGAATGATTTATGCATGTGCCGGGTCGGGATTAGCAATTGATAGTGAAGGTAATCCGCATGTTTTTTATTATACACCAAGATTAAACAGTAATCTTCATTACAGCTATTGGGTCGATGATTCATGGCAGCATATGCAAATAGCTTATAGTTCATCGGGTATTAATTCTGGACCGTCTGTTGTGATTGATGATAGTGATAACATCCACATTTTTTATATTAATCAGTCACAGCATCCAACTTATGCTTTTTATGATGGGGTTATGTGGCAACACGAAGTTGTAGATTCAATATCTATAGGTTCAAGTTGGCTTGAAATAGCCATAGATGAAGATAATGTCCCTCATCTAGCATATACCGGCACAAGCTCTTCTCAATTAAGATATGCATATAAATCTAACGATCAATGGCTAATTCAAATCTTTGATGGTGGAGGAGGACAGGAAATTAGTCTTGTGTTAAATGCTTTTGGTCATCCTCATATATTGTCAGCTTCATCAAGTGGAGGAAATTATAGGTATTTCGATGGTGCAGAATGGCAATCAGAAATTGTACCAGGTGTAGGTTCTTTAACATTAGATCAATTAGATCGCCCTCATATCTCTTATTATGAAGTGAACGACGGTTGTTACTCGCTGCATTATGCTAACAAAAATACTGGTGTTTGGCAATCATCCCTTGTTGATCCTGGCACCCAGCATAATAAGATAGGTTGGGATAATCATATAAATATCGATGAGGAAGGAACTATTCATATTGTCTATTTTGCTCACAATGCCGCTCGAATTAAACATGCTTGGAATAGCAATAATAGTTGGAATACTCAAGTATTTGATATTATAGGAATGTGGTATTCATCAATAGATTTTATCATTGAAGGTAATCACCTATACGCATCATACTATGATGGGGCTCAAGGTATGCTGAGAATTGCTACTACTTATCAAGGACAAATTACATCACCAGGTAATTTGGAAGCTGAAGTTGACAATGTTAACGATATTGATCTTAGTTGGAATCACTCAGTAGCTTCGAATCTATTTACAAATTTTTCCGGATATCGAATCTATAATGATGAGGATTCATTAGTAGAATTCGTATTTCCCGGTAATAATCAACACACCCTTACTGGTTTCCCCGAAGGGGAACATTCATTCTATATCACAGCAGTCTATGGACAGAATGAAACTCCCCCATCAAATACAGTCGAAGTAGTAATTGAGTTGTTACCACCAACAGATTTCACAGCCGAAACAACCTACCAGCATGTTATGTGCACTTGGCAAGAACCTGAAGGAACTTACAATGTTACTCAATATGCTGTCTATCGAAATGGTAACATTATTAATCAAACTTCTGGTACTAACTTTAATGATCTGAATGTTCCTCCCGGTGATTATGTTTATTGGGTTACAGCAATTTACAATACCGTTCATGAAAGCAGCCCATCCAATGTAGAGGATGTGATTATTACTGGTACTGTATCCACTCCAATCTTTTCTCCCGAATCTGGTGTTTATCAAGAACCAATCGATGTCGCCATTTCTTGTTCCACAGACGATGTTCAGATTTATTACACTCTCGATGGTAATGATCCTGACGAAAGTGCTTCAGTATATATCGAACCGATCGCAATTGAAGATGGTAATATTGTAATAAAAGCACGTGCTTACAAAACTGATTGGATACCGAGTGAGATTGCAGAAGCTCAATATGAAATTGAATCTTCTCATATAGACGACGATCTTATTTCTTCCAGTACCATCCTCTATGGTAATTATCCCAATCCCTTCAACCCTGAAACAAATATAAGGTTTTTTCTGGATAATGAGAAACATGTGATAATAGATATCTACAACGTAAAGGGAGAACACATTAAGAGATTAGTCGATCATGTTATCTCTGGTGGTGTTCATAACTTAGTTTGGAATGGAAGAGATAAACAGAGCAAAAAGTTGTCTAGTGGCATTTATCTCTACAAAATGACAACGGAGAACTATACTTCTATCAGAAGAATGATTCTATTAAAATAAGATAACTATAAATAACCATAAGGAGCACTATATGTTAAATCCAATTAAAGTAACGATATTATTGACAATTATGTTATGTTCGGTATCGATTCTTATCGGACAGGGAATCATATGGGAAGAAGATTTTGCCGTCAATCCTGGAACATGGACATTAGAGGGAAATTGGTCAATTACTTCAGGCTATCTCCGTTTACACTATGCACCTATCGTAGAGCCGTATGATATGTCAGCTATTTCACCAATTATCTCATTGCCTGATAACGTACGTTACCTACATGTTACACAACATATCAATTATTACGCGGATGCCGTCGATGAAGCTTTTGAGATTGCTGTGTTAATTGATGGAATACCAAATGTTCTTTGGGTATGGGATACAGTTGGTGCAGACTGGGGTGTAATGGGGGGATCTCTGTTAACATTACCCTTAAATGATTTTCAAGGCCAGGATATTCAGTTGCGTTTCCGTAGTTGGGGTTCAAGTGTCTGGTATGGTCTCGAATGGTGGAGAGTTCACCATGTAGCCATAGAAAATTCTCACTTCAACGATTTGGAAGCTGTAAATATTAGTGGACCCGTTGCTCTCAGTGTTGGCTCAACGGGACAATATACGGTCACAGTTGATAACATTGGAATGAATGAACAGAATGATTACAGTGTTAAGTTAATGAAAGAAGGAAACATAGAACTTGCTTCAATTGCTGGGTTACCTATTCAACCTGATGAAACAATAGATTATTTGTTCTCTTGGACTCCAGATGAAACGGAAGTAACATACCTTTACGGAGAAATTGATCTAATTATTGATGAGAATCAGGATAATAATACTACTCAGGAGTTACTAATAGAAGCTTATCCTCCCGGTTCAGGAATTGTAAACATCGGTTCAGGAGAGTCTTTAGGGAATACCTTGCCTGCTTCTTTCTATTTCCGGAATAGCATTACCCAAACCATCTATATGGAAGAAGAAATTAACCTAACCGGAGAAATTACAAATCTTGCCTACTACAGCAGTTTTACTGATGATCTGATTGAAAAACCAATTAAGATTTGGATGGGAACTACAACACAGAATAATCTTACTACCGGCTGGATACCTGTAACAGGACAAACTCTTGTTTTTGATGGTCTTGTTAATTTTCTTGAAGGAGATCAAGCGACTAATATCCCTTTACAGACAACATTTGATTATGAAACAGGAAATATCGTGATTACTGTCCAGCGGCCAATGGATACTAATCACTATGCCGCAACTAATGCTTTTTACTATTCTGTTACAGATCAGTATCCTAATCGTTCAAGAAACATTCAGCATCTACTAATAGAATATGATCCCTATAATCTCAGTGGAGGTACATTAACGGATCGGGTACCCAATACCAGATTCATTTTCAGTCTGGGTGAAATGGGGATTCTGTCCGGTAATGTTTATAATGCGGTGACAGATGAACCCATCTCGGGAGCAACCATAACAATCACTGAACTTGACCGGGAAGAGACATCTAACGGACAAGGATTTTTCTCTTTCGGAAATGTACCCATTGGTCTTTATAATATCAATGCATATAAAGGTGGTTATTATGAGAGTAACACGATTGTAACCATAAATGAGGGAGAGAATACTCAAATAGTCTTTGATCTCCTGCCTCTTCCTTTCATAACCGTCTCAGGACAGGTTATGGACAGCAGTAATCAACCCGAAGGAATAGTTGGGGCGTCGGTTGAACTAATGGGTTTTCAGGAATATTCTACCGTAACAACTACTGATGGTCAATTCATTATTCCTGAGGTCTTCTCTAATAGTACATACACCATACTTGTTTCTTATCCAGGTTATCTTGATTACACAGATACTGTTGTTGTAGGAGACTCTGATCTTGAATTAGATAGCATCGTCCTCGAGGATATTCCATATCCTCCAACAAGTGTAATAGCAGCAATCAATGATCAGAACCAAGTTGATTTATCATGGAGTATCTCAGAATCATTAGTAGAGAATGAACAATGGTTTTATTGGGGACCAGCAATCAACCCTAACAATAATGGTATCGGCTCTGCAGACGGTCCTTCGCAATTTACAACCGCCCAACGTTTCTCCGTAAATGACATAGCCGTTTTAAACATTGCAGAGATGTATATAACAACCCTTAGATTCTGGCCGCGAGTTGCAGAAGCAACTTATACTCTTAAAGTATGGCGTGGAGGTAGTAGTGATCCTTTTGATGAAGGCATCCTAATTCACAGTCAACCAGCCAATGATCTTGTCATGAATCAATGGAACGAAATAGAACTCACAAATCCTGTATTTATTGATGCAGAACAAGAAATATGGTTTGGATATGAGGTAAACACTCCTTCAGGACTACCTGCTGGAGTTGATCCCGGTCCAGCAATCGATGGATTTGGCAATTTAATTTTCTGGCAAGGATCATGGGATACTCTCCTTAATATGGCACCACAGTTAGATTATAACTGGTGCCTTCAAGCTTATGCAGGTGTAATGCCTGTTAACAGAAGCGTCATGTTGAGTAAGAATGAAGTACTCAAACAGCAAACACAAAGTTTTTTCGAGACCAGAAACTCTTTGCCAGACTTTCATTATAATAATGAAACCAGTGTATTATCTGCTGCAATAGAATCTACCAATGTCATTACTCGAAGTTATAATCAGGAGAAACTATTTTATCGAGATTCTCGAGATATCTTGGGGTATTACGTTTATCGTTTTCTACTTGAAGATCAAGAAAATGAAAACTTATGGACATTGGTAACAACAATAACAACACCAACTGATACAACATATACTGATACTTCATGGAATACAATAGCACCCGGTTTCTATAGATATGCTTTAACTGCTGTATATCCAAACAACATTGAGTCTCCGCCCGCTTTTTCTAATAGTTTAGAAAGATTCTTTAATATAGAAGTTACGGTCAACTTATCAACTAATTCCGGAGATCCAGTTGAAGGAGCAGAGGTAACTCTAATCAATAACAATATGAATCCTGATGATGTTTATACTATGACAGCCCCTGCAAGTGGTGTTGTAGTTTTCCCGTCTGTCACAAGTGGTACCTATATGATTCGCGCTGTTTTAGATGATTTTGATCAATATCAAGCCTTTGATGTTGAGATTGTGGAAAACAATTTTATCTATGGTATTGAATTGGTCGAAACATTAGACCCACCAGTAAATTTGACTTATGAAATTGATTCCGGTAATAATATTATGCTAAACTGGTTGGAACCCGGTTCAGGAATTGAACAATGGATTCATTGGGATTCCGGAGAAAATCATGATGCAATTGGTACAGGTACAGCAGCAGTTTTCACGGTAGCTGTGCGCTTTACTACTGAAGATTTAAACAATCTTCAGGTAGATGGATTGTATCTCACTTCAGTCCGCTTCTGGCCATATGAAGGAGATGCTACTTATACCCTGGGTATTTGGACAGGGGGTAGTTCTGATCCCTTGAATTCTGGTACACTTATGCATACACAACCTGTTAATAACGTTATCCCTCAACAATGGAATGAAGTATCAATAACAAACCCGGTTTACATTGATTCTGCAAATGAGCTTTGGTTTGGTTACCAGATAGATACTCCTGGTGGATATCCGGCAGGATGCGATGCTGGCCCTGTAATTGATGAAAAGGGTAATCTGATGTTTTGGAACGGGCAATGGATAACTCTGCTTGATGTTAATCCTGAACTTGATAGTAACTGGAATATTCAAGGTTTTACCAGTTATTCCCGTGAAGAAGAGAATAAACTGCTAATATCCAATGAAAATGATTCAGAAAAACTTAGAGAATCAAGAGTCTTTCTCGGCTACAAGATTCTTAGAAATGATCAAGTCCTGATCGAGAATCTGTTTGACTTGACGTATACTGATGCTAACGTCTCTAATGGAACTTATGTATATGGTATCTCAGCTCAATATACTACCGGCGAATCGGAAATTGTTCAGACAGAGGAGATTACCATAGCAAGAACAGAAGACAATTCGTCTTCATCACCCTTCATAACCGAGTTAAAGGATAATTATCCTAATCCTTTCAATCCTGAAACTAAGATTAGTTTTAGCCTGGAAGCAGATAGTTATATCCTTTTGGAAATCTATAATATCAAAGGACAAAGAGTAAAAGTTCTTCTTAACTCCTTCATTGAAGCGGGGAATCATTCAGTAATCTGGGATGGTCAAACTAATCAGAACAAGATTGCAGGAAGTGGAATATACTTCTATCGCCTGAAGGCTGGAGATTATTCTGCTGTGAAGAAAATGATCCTCATCAAGTAGTTTCAAGTAATCCTCTCCTCAAGAAAAAGAAAAGAGAGACAAGAGCTTATTACTTGTCTCTTTTTCTTTTTCTGATTATCTGCTTCATTTTTCGATCATTTCTCTAAAGGGGACTGATTTATCATAATATAACTGAAATATCTCTATAAAAGCATTTGCAAAATCTTCGTGATGTATTAGCATTGTAGTATAAGTATCCTTCGTAGAGATTTTGTCTTTGAGATTGATAGAAACGATCTTGTCATCAAAAATAATCGCTTTAATAGGTATTGAATCGCATACCCTCACTTCTACCCCGAAATTCTGACACCATTCCATCAATCTGACCATAAGAGCATTTTCTAAATCTCCGGTATCATATATATATGAATACTTAACTCCCTTAACGAAAGGATTCATGCTTCCTTTAAGAACCTGTTCAAAATCCATGAGATATGGTGGTTTTAACAGGCTTTTAATCATCCTTTTTGTACTATTTTCGATCTGAAAGAGTCGTTTTGATATCATATCTGAATCCTTAATTACTTCGACATAATCTATTAAGTCCTTGTTCTTACGATTCTTAGTATAATGATCTGACAATACATCAGCTATTTCAGTAATTGCAGATAGCTTCTGCTGCATAGCATTCAATTGCTTGGTTATCGGATCTTTGGGATCATTTGCCCGATATGTTTTTTCGTTTCCAGGAACACGTATACAGAAATTTTTTCGTTCTAATTTCTCGATAATTGAATATATCTTGGTTCGCGGTATTTTAGTGATCTTTGCTAGTTCTGTAGCAGTTAGAGATTCTTTCTGGATCAGACAATAATAGACTCTTGATTCGTAGTCTGAAAGCCCTAAATCCCGAAGTTCATGAATACCTAATTCCATAATAATTTCTCCCAATCCTTTACTCTTAGATTTGTAATTAGAGAAAAACCATCAACAAGGTAAATGTCAAGTGCTAATTGATTTCAACGTCTGATGAGTTTACTGCTGGTGGATATGAAATGGGGTGAAAAATAGATATGAAATCTGAAAATACCTATATCGTAATGAAGTAAACCATAAGTGATTGGTTAATCGATATAGTGTCTGTGATAACTACTTTAGGAAAGTGGTAGCATCAGTCAGAAAAGGAATCCATAGAGACTTAGTCACCCCAGAACTATGGCTGACAAGGATTGTATTTAGCGGTATTATCGAAAAACTCCGAGTAATTACTCTGACTGTTTATCATGACAATCAGAAAAGGACTAAGACAATACTTATTGGATACATTAGATAGAGATTTGCCGAACACAATGAAGCTCTTATCTTGTGATGGTGAAAGAATTAGCTCTCAGAGTTAGCAGTACAAACTGTTAATCTATCAATGGTATGTTAATTTTTCCCGTCATGCCCTCTCTCAAAAGAGAGAGGGCATACGGAAATATTCTGTCCTAATGTTTGTTTATTTTTGTAGTATGTTTTCCAGGTTTTGGGGGACTCCGAGAACAGCCGGTAGTGAATCCGATGAAGCAGAAACCTTGTAGAACTTTACATTGTCAACTGATTCGGAAAAACTGGGTTCTGCAACCTGATCAATTAGATCCCACTCTTCCGAGTAAGGATTCTCTGATGAGTAGATAAAGTAGGAAACTGCTCCCGGAACAGAATCCCAGTTTAGCATCACCTCTCCTCCCATTATCTCAATCGAAACAACCGGAGGATACAATTCTGGCAGGAAGAGCAATGTATTTGAAAATGAAGGTTCTGAAAGCAGTCCGCCATCATACACCGAATTGACTGCCCATTGATAAGATTCTCCATATTCGAGTGATAACCAATCTTCGTCAATAAATGTAGTGTCTATAACCGTTGTTGTATTCAATTGTTCCCATAAATTGATGTCATCTTCCTGACCTTCAATAAAGCGATATACGTTATATCCTAAAAAAGCTCGATTATCAGCAATCTGTCTCAACAATCTGTTTTCCGGCGAACCTATATAGACATCATCAATAGCAATTCCGTCATGGGAATTCCCATACCAACCAGATGAAACAAAGCGGAAACGAAAATATACACTGCTCTCACCGGATAAGCTTTGCAATGAGGTCGTATACTGATTCCAAGACCCGACAAATCCAGACCATTTGGGTGGGGATACGGAACCAAAAGAATGATTGTTGTTGTAAAAACCGTCATCACCAACCACTTTCTGCCAAGTTGAACCTCCATCGACTGAAGATTCTAAGATCATTGCGTCATAAGCGGTTTGACAGTAGATGTTTAACCATACTGAAAACTCCACTTCATCATAGATACTCAGATCCAATTCAGGGGATACCAGCCAACAATTGGCATTGGCTTCATAATTCTGGCTCAATTTAGTCATCCAGGCAGTATCACCACTATGAGCTGAATTGATGTTAGTTTGTGCCGGTGACCCTAACTCCCACTGATTGTTTCCGGAGATAGTTCCGGTTGACCATCCTTGATCACCATCTTCAAAGTCAAAGAAATAATCTGAAGGAAAAGTTTGCCAGGTCAATTCTACCTGAGAATCGTCGTCTATCATTTCAGCAGTAACTACATAAACAGGTTCGGTAATCTCAAATAGGGTTATCGTACCAAGATCAAGATCGGCTGCACCTACTCCGATTTCTTCAATATACGTCTCATATCCTTCTGATTCAATAATAAGAGTATACTGCTGGTAGTAGAGTACATTGTCGATTGCCCATTCTGCCGGTGCATCTAACAATTGATAGTTGATCACTCCATTCAGATAGATATTTGCCCCGGATAATCCTTCAGGTAAATCATTAGAATTGTTAAAACCCGAGACTGTATATGTAGGTTCACTGATTATCTCAAAATTTTGAGTTGTTATCTGTGGTTGTATTATCTCTACGTTTTCAATTGTTTGATCATAATATCCCAGTTTTGTAATTGAAACATCATAACTCCCTGTTTCAAGTCCAGGAATTCTATAAAAACCGAATGAATCTGTGACTGCTGAATATGGTGTTCCTACCACTTCAACGAGCACTCCGGAAACCGGTTCACTAACCTCAGAATCTACAACTGTACCTTGAAGTGTACCTCTCTTTTCTAAAGATAAATCATCAATACTAAGATACCATGCAAAGCCGATATATCCCCTGATCCCAAGGTAAAATAATCCACTAGCTTGTGAGAAAAACACTCCACTTATTTCTTGATAATCTCCGTTCAGTAAATTGGTCTCTGTGATTATGTCTTCATCCATGGCACTTACTGAAGGTTCATCACCATACATTACTGTGAGACTGGCATTTAGCTGATTAGTACCATCTTGACGAGCATACATTTTGAAGTAGTATGATACATTCTCTTCCAATTCCATTGGTTTGAACAACCAATGAGTATTATTTCTGTATAAGGTTGCATTCCAATCACCAGATTTGGGAGACCTATTATAAGTGGTTTGACTATTGTTGGCAAACCATTGAGATGTTCCTGATTCAGCTTCTTGAAAAAAGCCATAAACAGCTGATCCATCAACATTTTGATCCTCAAAACCTACAAACCAGGGATATGTATATATTGTGTAATCTTCAGCATAGCCGGTAATTGGTATATGAGTGACAGCCCTTCCTAAATCATCAACAATAGTCAGAGAGGCATTCTTTGAGCCTTCGGTAGTAGGTGAAAAAGTGACTTCAACAATCGCTGTTTCGGTAGCTTCTAATACTATGTCATAAATATTGTTATCATCAAGTTCAAACTGATCGCTATCATCTCCGGTGAGCGAAATACTCGATATAGTTAATAAGCCTATACCTTGATTCTGGATAATGAATTCTTGGGGTACTGATTCTAAGAAGATATGTTCGTTTCCATAATCATGTTCTTCTGGGAATACTGCAATGATCGGAGTATCAGGTAATTCAAACTCATAACATCCAATACAAGGATTATCAGGATCTCTTTCTGTACCATCTATATCATCAAAAATCGCATAAGATATTCCTTCTCCATACAGAAGGGAATCAAAGGGATATAGATCAAAAGTACTTCTATAATATGGATTTCCTGAAAGAGAATTATCATCATTGCCTGCTGGTACTTCAACTGCTTGCAGTTGTGCTAAATCAGCTTTTGCAGAACCGTAATATACGAAATTATTACTATCACCTGCGAAGTAGTTATTGAAATCAATAACTGATATTGTAGCTGGATATAAGATATATGCTGCATACCCGTCACTCGATCCGCTAAATACGAAAGAGTTGTTCAAGAGATATATACCCGAAGCACTGAATCCTGACAAATAGATAGCTCTTCCCGCATCGCCATCCATGTTAATACTGTTGTAGTATATTCCAACATTAGTTACATTACCCATATTGATCCCATAACAGTCTGTGGAAGTCCGCCGAAATCCTCCACCAATCGAGTTGTTAGCTATCAAAGACTGTTCACCAGGAGGCGTGTTAATATTAGCAAGCATCAGGCCATTAGATCCTACATTTGTTATTCTATTGTAACTGACCTCAACAACATCATCCGCATTATATACTGTTATGCCGCCACCACCTGTTCCGACTGTACCATCAGTTCTGGTAGATACATTATTATATTTAACCATAGGATTGGATACATACCAAAGATTTACTCCCCAACTATAAGCCCCAAGAATATCGTTGTTAAGTATTTGTATATCTGTTAAGTAAGATGAGTTTGCTCCATAGATGTTTATTCCGGAATGTCCACCCAGTATGGTATTGTCCTCAATGAGTAAATTATTCACATTGTTACCTTGTCCCGTGTATGAAGTATAACTGTTTGATGCAATTATAGCCCCATAAGACTGAACTGTAGAGGTGATTGGCATATTGGTATTGATCATATTATTGATGAGTTCGATATTATCACTGCCATTTCTCATAAGAAACACCCAACCATAGTTAGCACCTTCAGTAGCCTCAATAGTAAGGTTTTCGAATCTAACATTTTTAGCACCATCAAGTAAAACCACATACCTTTCTGTACTCATTGAAGGTGAATATCTGAGAGTTGATGACTCCCTCTCATCGTTAACTCCAATGAAAGTAATCATGTTATCCTCTGATGTGCCGGAAACTTCCGAAATAACTAATTGTTCATCATAGATTCCGGGGGCAACTTCAAATGTCACAGGAGCGCTAATTCCAACCAAAGACATGTAATCAAGGGCTTCGGTAAATGAGATATAGTCTCCATTACCACTCTGATCAATCTCATATACTCCTGCCAATGATTCGCCCAAAACCAAAAGCTCAAGATTATCGGTAGTATTGTTATCTAAATTCTCATCTCCGATAAGTTCAACTTCTCCATAAATATACGTCGAACCTTCATTCGTAGGCGTCCATTCAAGTTCAATTTCTGTTTCATCCAGAAAGTCAAGACTGATATTAACAATCTCAGAATCAAGTAAAATACCCCCTTCGAGCATCAATTTTACTGTATAATTATCTTGGATGTTATCACCCATGTTCCTTACTCTTATAGTATAGACAGAGGGTACATTTATTGTTGGAAAAACTGATCCTTCGATGGATATAGCTGCCATATCATCATCAAATTCTGCTTCCCCGGGTGCAACTGAAATTCCAAAATCCATCATAGAACCGTATGCAAATGTTGCACACGGATTTAAGGGCAGCCATCCTCCCTCTTGCATAGAAACACGCATTCTGCTGTCACCTATTTCTGCAGTCATTGGAACAGTGAAATTGTAAGATTCTGTTACAGTAGGAGTACCTGACCAATCACCAACTAACTCCGATTCTTCAAAAGACTCGCTTATATCCCAATCAATCCAGATTGAACCTGCACTCGAATAACTACCTCCATGAGTCCCCCAAGTTACGGAAACACTGTAAGATTCTCCAGGGATAAGATCTGCAACAAGATGAGTCAGGTCTTCTAAGCCTGTAACTCCTCCTGTTGAAGTATAGTCTATTGTAGTTGTATCACCGGATAAGGTCACATTAAGAACATTTGTATCAGATGTAGCATTCGGTCCACCTGTACAATATTGTGCCCACATGTTTGGAATGATCGTTCCTAACATCATTATCAGGAATAGAATTCTAAATTCTTTAAAGCTCATAGTTATCTCCTTTTTTAAAAAAATGTGCTATTGTTGGCCATAAAAGATGTCTTAGTATCTTCCAAATTATTGAAATAGTTTGATTTTGAGAGGAATTTTCCTAGTATAATTTCTTCATTATACTGATTAAACAACGGAATCGAATACAATAATTCCGAACTTGAAGTTGAACTATCCTTGTAGTTTCTTATTAACTTACACATTTCTTTCATTATCCTGTGACCTCAAAACATCCTCAGTATATTTAGTAGAACCCATTCAATCCTTACCAAAAATCATTTCTCTTAACCAACGGTTAATATTTCTGTCACGCCCCTTGTCCTGTCAATCTTTTTTTTAACCACCGGATAATATTATTTTATGGTTGCCTGGTAGAATGCCTTCATATTGAAGAATTACTCGTCTATTGTTCTTTCTTTTTTCTTCCCGGCAAAGTTTATTCATACACTATTCCAATTTATCAGACCAAGAAAACTTAGAGATTAATTAAGGCAGTGCCAATTCATAATCCTTGACATCGAGAGTCTTTTCAAATGATTGTTCGGGAAATATCAAAAGAAGTGTTTAAAATTGAGTATATAATCAGAGGTAAGGATGCATACTACGACAGAAATAATCAGATTGAAAAGGGACAAGCTGCAAAAGATATTGGAGATGGGGATCAATCCTTATCCGAATCGGGTTGAAAGGTCACATTCGATAAACGAATTGTTAGAAAAACGGGAGTCATTCATTGATTCCGGTGAGCCAGTAACCATTACCGGCAGAATAATCGCTATGCGAAGACATGGTAAGATCGGTTTTGCTAATATTGAGGATTTAAGCGGAAAGATCCAGCTTTATATCCGGTATGATACTGTGGGAGCAGAAGATTATGAAGTATATAAGCTGTGTGACCTGGGCGATTTTATTCAGACCAGCGGGATTGCGATGATAACCGAAAGAGGTGAATACTCACTGAAATGCAGCAGTCTAAAAATATTGGCAAAGAATCTCCGTCCCGTTCCGACGGTGAAAGAAAAAGTTGTAGATGGCAAAACTATCAGATATGATGAGTTTTCCGATGTAGAATTACGATATCGTAAAAGGTATCTTGATCTTTTACTGAATCCCGAGATAAGAGCCGGTTTCATGGTCAGAGCCCGGATCATCAAACTGATTAGAGAATATCTTGATAACAAAGGCTTCATCGAAGTTGAAACACCGGTTCTTCAACCTTTATACGGAGGAGCTTATGCCCGTCCATTTGTTACTCATCACAATACTCTGGATATCGATCTTTATCTACGGATTGCCACGGAATTATATCTGAAAAGACTATTGATCGGCGGGTTAGAGAAAGTCTATGAGATAGGCAAAGATTTTCGCAATGAAGGGATGGACAGAAATCACAATCCGGAATTTACCATGATGGAGCTCTATCAGGCTTATGCCGATTATCATGTTATGATGGATATTACTGAAGAGATGCTGACAATGATCGCCGAAAAGCTCTTTGGTTCAACTGATTTCACTTATGGTGAGCACACTATCTCTCTGAAAAAACCGTGGGCCAGAGAAAGCATGATCGAACTGATAAAGAGGGAGACCGGGTTTGATACCTCTGAAGCTGATATCACAGAATTGAGAGACTATTTCCGCAAGAAAGACCTGGAAATACCTGATAAATCTACAGCCGGTGATTTGATTGTCGAGCTTTTTGAACTTTATGTAGAAAAGAAACTGATCCAGCCGACCTTTGTCACTGATTTTCCCATCGAGGTTTCACCTCTTGCCAAAAGCAAAGATGAAATGCCCAATTTCGTAGAGAGATTCGAGTTATTCATTGCCGGTCAGGAACTGGGCAATGCCTTTACCGAGCTTAATGACCCGATAGAACAAGAAAAGAGACTAAAAAAACAAGCCGAATTAAGAGAAGCAGGAGATACGGAAGCTGCTCCTTATGATGAAGATTTTTTAGAAGCACTGGAATATGGTATGCCGCCAACGGGTGGCCTGGGAATAGGAATAGACCGCTTGTGTATGCTTTTTACTAATAATTCCTCGATAAAAGAAGTTATCCTCTTTCCTCAAATGAAACCTGAAGTCTGACTTCCCTGTGGGAAAATGGATGCTTCTGTTCTTTGCTGTGAAGTGACATGAAAGAGTCATTTGCTGAAAAGAGAGTAACCCCGGGTCGGCCTAACCATGCTTTTTCCCGTGTCTCTACAATAGAACCGAAAACAGAACTATCCCTTTATCGAATAGTTTTGGTCTGATTTCCAATGAATTTTGTCCTGATCAAGAAATATCTCCGCGGCAGAAACCGTTTTCTTCCTCGTGGTTCCCGAACCTTCAGTCTGATAGGAATCATTATCGGGGTCACAGCACTCCTCATAATATCATCGGTTATGAATGGTTTCGAGCAGGATATGATGAACCGGATTATTGGCTCTAAGGCAGAGATAAGAGTGATTAAATCGGACAGAAGTCCAATCACAGACTATAAAGAAATAACAGAGCTGCTTAAGAGCCAGCAGGCAGTAACCGCAGTATCACCAGTCATTGAACAGGAACTATTGGCTCATAAGAACAGGAACACAACTGTAATCAATGCTTACGGGATCAATTTCGACGAATATAACGAACTGATTGAACTCCAGGATAAAATTAGATTAGGAAGTTACGAAGAGACTATTTTTGCAGAAGAGGGGATAATAATCGGGCTCGATCTTTCCCTCTCACTCAATGTGACAGTGGGAGAATATATAAGGATTTCGTCACCGATCAATAAAACCCCTACACCATTCGGAATGATCCCTAAAATGAAGAGGCTGAAAGTAACGGCGGTATTCGTTTCGGGTATGCCTGAGTTTGATAAAACCTATGCCTACATGTCCCTGGAAAATGCCCGTTTTTTTACCGATAATCTGGCAGGGGTATCGCTTATCCAAATCAAAACCTCTAACCCCCGTCATTCGGCAAAACATGCAGCCAGCCTGCAAAGGATCCTTGGTCATCATTATCTGGTAGAAGATTGGAGTAAGTTTGATGCCAGTCTTTTCCAGGCTATGCAGCTCGAAAAAAGCGTGATGTTTGTTGTTTTGGCAATGATGCTGATCATCTCCGGCTTCAATATGGCGGGTGATTCTCTAAAAGCAGTTACAGAAAAGCGTTACGAGATCGGTATCCTGAAAGCTCTCGGTATGACTACTAAAAGGATCAGTAATATCTTCGTCGGGATAAACCTGCTGCTGGGAGTCAGTGGTATTCTTGCCGGCACTATCATCTCTTTGAGTTTTATCTATCTCCAGAGCAGATATCAGCTTATCCGGATCCCTATTCCCGGTTTTCCCATGCAGTGGCTTCCGGTAGTGATAAAAACAGTAGATTTTATTGTTGTACCCCTCATTGTATTGATGATTTGCTTGCTGGCAACAATTATTGCTTTACAGAAAATAAAGAGAATAGATCCTATCAGTATAATGAGAGATTTGGAATAAAACAGTGAATCATTGATTCTCCCAACGGTATATAACCTCAAGGGAAGAGAAATTCTTATGATTGATTGACTAAAGAAGGTAACTTTTTCATAGTTTTACTCAAGGAATATAGATATATGAATAATAACAGAAGAATACCCCGTTCTCTACCGGTTATTCATTTGAATGACACGGTAATGTTCCCCTACCTGATGATTCCTCTGGTTGTCTCTGACGAAATCTCTAAGAAAGTAATAGACTATGCCCTCTCCAACGATAAACTATTAGGCTTCTTCCTCACCCGGGACATTGAAGATGCCAGGGATGAAGTTGAAATCTATGAGTACGGAACTGCCGTTTCGATCTTGAGGATGCTGCGTAATCAGGACGGCTCGATCAGTCTTCTGCTGCAGGGAGTTTCCCGTGTACGGATCGATCGAATAGTTCAAAAAGAGCCCTTTATGATGGTCGAGATAGAGACCATCGCTGAGAATCCGGAAGAGAACTCAAAGATCACAGCTCTTCGCAATATAGCTACTGAACTGGTGGATAAGATTATCAGCGAATCTAACGAATTGAACAAGGATATCATCCTCGGTCTGAAAAACATTAAACAACCGGGAAGAGTAGCCGATATAATTGCCGGAAACATTCCTATAGAAATTCACCAAAAACAGGCTGTCTTAGAAGCTTACGAATTAATTCCACGCTATGAAAGACTTAACAAGTCTCTGGCAGAGCTGATCAAGCAGATGAAACTGGAAAATACTATCCGCAGCAATATCCAATTGGAAATGGATGAAGATCAGAGAAGATATTATCTCAAAGAGCAGCTCTCGGCGATAAAAAAGGAATTGGGAGAAGATGGCGAAGTTAATCCCGAAATTGATAACTGGACAAGCAAAATAGCAGAAGCAGATTTACCGGAATATGTAGAGAAGGAAGCCTTTGAAGAACTCGAAAGATTAGCTATGATGTCACCCGTCTCCGCCGAATATAATGTAATCCGTAACTACCTGGACTGGTTAGTAAATCTCCCCTGGCGTAAATATTCCAAAGACCGTTTTAACCTTAAGAAGATCGAAGATATCTTAGAGACGGACCATTATGGCTTGAAAAAGGTCAAAGAGAGGGTAATTGAGTATATTGCCGTAAAAAAGCTAAATAAGAAGCTAAAGGGACCGATATTATGCTTTGTCGGACCTCCCGGAGTCGGGAAGACTTCATTCGGTAAATCGATTGCCAGAGCTCTCAACCGAAAATTTATTCGTATCTCCTTAGGCGGCATTCATGATGAAGCAGAGATCAGGGGACACCGCAGGACTTATATCGGCGCGATGCCGGGGAAAATACTTAATGAGATTAAGAGAGCCGGTAAAGCTAATCCCCTTTTCATGCTCGACGAGATAGATAAGATTGGAAGAGATTTCAGGGGTGACCCCGCTTCAGCTCTTCTGGAGGTACTCGATCCCGAACAGAATCATGAGTTCATTGACAACTATATTAACCTTAAATTTGACCTTTCTGAAGTCATGTTTATCACTACTGCAAATATCCTCGACACAATACCTCCGGCTCTCAAAGATCGTATGGAAATACTGGAGTTTTCAAGCTATGTTGAAGAAGAAAAGATCCATATCGCTAAAAAGTATCTCGTTCCCAAAGAGGCAGCTAATAACGGACTAACCGGAAAAAATGTCCGCTTCAGAAAATCAGCTTTGGAAGAGATCATCCGTTATTACGTTCGGGAAGCCGGGGTGAGAAACTTTCAGAGAATGATTGCTTCGGTGATGAGGAAAATAGCCCGGCAGATCGCTGAAGGGGAATCAAAATGCCTGGTCATTACCAGTAAGAATGTTAAGGATTACCTTGGCCGAAGAAAGTTTTCGATGGAACTTGCTAATATGAAGCCGGAGATTGGGGTTGTTACCGGGCTTGCCTGGACTCCCTATGGGGGAGAGATTCTCTTTTGTGAAGCTAATGCTATGCCCGGGAAAGGAAATCTTATCCTGACCGGTCTTCTGGGCGAAGTGATGAAGGAATCGGCAAAACTTGCCTTTAGCTATATCAAAAGCAACTATGATGTTTTTAAGATTGAGCCTGAACAGTTTGAAAAATTCGATTTTCATATCCATCTCCCTGCCGGAGCTATTCCCAAAGACGGCCCGTCGGCCGGAGTCACTCTCACTACTGCTATAATTTCCCTGCTTTCCCAAAAAAAGGTGAAGCCGGATATTGCCATGACGGGCGAATTGACTCTGAAGGGCAAGGTCTTGGCTGTCGGTGGTCTGAAAGAGAAGCTCCTGGCAGCAAAAAGAGCCGGTATTAAAACCATAATTCTTCCGGAAGAGACCAGAGAGAGTTATGAAGATCTGGACAGTGATATCAGAAAAGATATCAGTATTCATTTTGTTAAAGAATATCCTGAAATTCTTGATCTGGTTATTGTGCAATGAGTTATCTGCTGAGAAAGAAGTCTTTATATCCGGCAGATGGGATGATCAATGGATGAGATAAGCAGAAATATTATAATATTGCTTAACGTTGACAAAAGCTACATTCCCAAGGCAGAATACGTTTTTCGTACTTTCTGTAACATTCTTGGACTACAGCCCAATTTTTTATATGAGTACACCCTTGAAGATGTGCATGTTTACTATGGTCCCCCTGTCGAAGATAAAAGACCGGTCGAGATTCTCTACAAAGAAGAAGCAGCCCGGATGTTCAATAAGAATAACTCTTATAATGATGAATTCCATTTCTTAAACTACAGGAATGAAAACATTCCCTTCCTCTTCTCCGAAAGAGGACAACTGTTTCTTTATACAAATAAGAGCCTTGAAATCAGAAGGGATATCATTTCTTCTGCTTTCTTTTTCCTCAGTTGCTGGCAGGAATATACTGAGAAAGAGAATGGCAAAAATGATAAAACAGGATTAGAGCAGACTATCCAAAGAGAGTGGAATTTCGAGAACATTCCGATAGTCGATAGATACTGCGATATTTTCCAGAAAGGCTTGGAGATGATGCTGCCCGGCTTTCAGAAACCGGTAAAATGGCCTGACAACAGAGATTTTGCCGTCTCAGTTTCCCATCTTATCTCCAATTCAGGTTCCAGCGGTAAAAGCAAAGGGGTAAAAGCTAAAGATGATCAAGACACCCCAAAACAGATCATTCTTCAGAATAAGATCCGAAAACTGATCTCCCCAAAGCATTTTTCATCACAGTTAAAAAAAGAAGCTCGTTATATTGCTTCCTCAGAATTTTTTCTCCCCTTGCTTTCACCCCAGCAGGAGACTCTCAGTAAAAAGAACATTGAACAGCATATCAGCCTCATCCGTTCTCAGGAGAAAGATAAAACCATCGGTCTCCATTCTGATAGGCACGAACCTGCAGAAAGAATAAAAGAGGCTTTCACTCTCTATGCAGAACAAGGTTTCATCGTTAAGGGATATTACTTTCTCTCCCTTAGAAATCATTATCACAGACTGGTCGCCGAATTAGAAAAAGCCGATATCAAATATGACATATCAATTACCTACTCAGATACCCTCGGCTACAGAGCAGGTACATCTTATCCTTATTATCCTTTTAATCTCGTTGATAACAGACCATTTACCGTATTGGAAATACCTCAGGTCATCAACAATTCGATGTTAGATAAATATCCCTATGCCAAAAGATTCCTGAATAATCACATTCGGTATTTGATAGATGACTCGCTGCTTTTCAAGAATCATTTGGGGATAGTCTGGTACCATTCCCTCATTTTCGATAGATATAGTCTCAACTTCAGTTTTTATCTGAGGCTGCTCAAAATACTAAGCAAAAGAAAGGCTTGGCTGAGTTCTCCTCATCAGATATATAACTATTGGATCAATCGTTAAAAAAAGTGCTTATACTTCCTGACTATCTCATGAAAGCATCCCTTCCCTCAGCTGTTCCTCATCTCATAAACAGCCTGAGCTCGATACCTAACGAGCTATCATTTTTATCCTTACTATCCTCTATACCACAGATAATGAATCTTTTCCTCCCTCGTAAATAATTACTACTAATGCCTTACAAGCAAATAAAGTGCAAGGAGATTTTTTAATGCAACTGTCCGAAAATGCTCAAAAAGTTTTAGAAAAACGATACTACAAGAAAGATGAAGAAGGCAAGATCATCGAAACATGGGAAAAACTGATCGAAAGAGTAGCAAAAAATATCAGTAATAATGAGCCGCAAGTCTTAAAAAGATACTATGCCCTTCTCGATTCCGGTGCTTTTTTGCCAAATTCCCCTACCCTGATGAATGCCGGGAATGATCTTCAACAATTATCCGCTTGCTTTGTTTTACCTGTCGAAGACAGTATCGAGAGTATCTTCAACTCCATAAAGAACGCTGCTCTCATCCACAAAAGCGGCGGAGGAACCGGTTTCAGTTTTAGCCGGCTCAGAGAAACAAATGCCAGAGTAAAAACTACAAATGGTGTCTCCAGCGGTCCTATCTCATTCCTTAAGGTCTTTAATGCCGCAACTGACGCTGTCAAACAGGGCGGAACAAGAAGGGGTGCCAATATGGCAATCCTCAACATTGATCACCCTCAGATCATTGAGTTTATCACTGCTAAAAGTAATCCCGAAGACCTGACAAATTTCAATTTAAGTGTCGGTGTTACCGACGCCTTTATGGATGCTTTAATAAACGAGCAGGATTTTTCACTCGTCTCCCCTCACAGTAAAATGACCATGGATAGTATAAAAGCAGAAGATCTCTTTAATTTGATCATAGATATGGCTCATAAAAACGGAGAACCCGGTATTGTCTTTATTGATAAGATCAACCAGTTCAATCCTACGCCCCATATCGGAACAATAGAATCTACTAACCCTTGCGGTGAACAGCCCTTGCTGCCGAACGAAGCTTGCAATCTCGGTTCAATAAATGTCCACGCTTTCTTTGAAAATAGCGACATAAACTGGAAGAAACTAAGAGAAACTATCTGTGATGCAGTTGAATTCCTCGATTCAGTGATAGATCGCTCCAGATTTCCTCTTCCCGAAATTGATGAAATTGCCCGAAAGAATCGTAAAATAGGTCTCGGTGTAATGGGCTTTGCCGATCTGCTTTATGACTTGGATATTCCCTATAACAGTGAGAAAGCAGTCTCATTAGCGGAAGAACTGATGGAGTTCATCGACTATCATGCTAAAATGAAATCAATGCTGCTGGCGAAAGAAAAAGGTTCATTCCCTAATTTCGCAGGGAGTATCTACGAAAAGGGAACATTACAACGCGATGAAGGGAAACTCGATTGGGAGAAACTGATTTCCGATATCCGGAAAAATGGGATAAGAAATGCTACTGTTACTACCCTTGCCCCAACCGGTACCATCAGTATGATATGTAATACTTCGGGGGGTATTGAACCACAGTTTTCCCTTGTTTACGTCAAAAATGTCATGGATGGTGAAAGACTTCTCTATGTTAATCCGGTTTTCGAAAGAAAAATGAAAGAACTCGGTTTGTATTCAAAAGAACTGATGCAGAAAATTGCTGAAAACTCTTCTCTGAAAGGTATTATAGAAATCCCTGAAGAGCTTAAAAAAATCTTTATTACTTCCCATGACATATCCCCGGAATGGCATATCAAAATGCAGGCTGCCTTTCAAAGATTCACTGATAATGCAGTTTCCAAAACAATAAACTTTCCGGAAAGTGCCTCTAAAGATGATATAAAAAGAAGCTTCCTCCTGGCTTATGAACTCGGTTGTAAGGGAATAACCGTCTATCGTGACGGCAGCCGGGCAAATCAGGTTCTCAGTACCGGAAGAAGTGAGAAACAGGAGTCTGCAACAAACCGCATCAAACCAAGAACAAGACCGGAAATCATGACCGGTTTTACCCACAAGATCGAGACCGGATGCGGTCATCTATATATCACTATCAATTCTGATGAAAACGGTGCTTTCGAAATCTTTACCCAGATGGGAAAGGTTGGAGGTTGTGCCTCAGCTCAATTGGAAGCTGTTGCTCGATTAGCATCTCTCTGCTTAAGATCCAATGTCAATGTTGAGTCATTAATTCACCAGTTAAAGGGAATCCGCTGCCCCTCTCCTATGTGGTACTGCGGTACCGTGATTTCATCCTGTGCCGACGCTATTGCCCGGTCTCTGGAATCTCATCTAACTCTCTCCGAAGAAGGTCATCTTAACGGTTTCTCCTCTTCCGATCCCGAGGTTATCTTAGCAAAAAAGTCCGGTAATATTAGCCGCAGCAAAGCCGGTGGTTCCTGCCCAGATTGCGGCGGAACTATTGAGTTTAGCGAAGGATGTAGAAAATGCCCACTCTGCGGTTGGTCAAAATGCTAAACTCAAGTTTTACAGTGCCATTTTTTAAGTTACTGAATATCAATGATATAGCTCGCCCCAAAATGCTGGTGGCATTACATTTTTCCTATTTTCCGGTTAATTTTATACTTCTCTAATAATTGGCGGT
>Ga0334887_1001436_pt1 | contig 30914 bp, 23 predicted proteins | sample GraSluR1_MG_10_FD_207217 | JGI IMG/M metagenome (GOLD analysis project Ga0334887, IMG submission 207217) | Sludge microbial communities from methane-producing bioreactor in Wageningen University, Netherlands - Granular Sludge_18_07-R1 | ecosystem: Engineered > Bioreactor > Anaerobic >...
GACGGCATCAATGATTTTGCAGTCTTCGACTACCCGGAGATGTTCTCCGGAGACGCCGAACTGCTGATCTTCGACATTCGGAACAAACTCGTTTACAAATCAAATATCGGACCGGTTGAGGAAATGGAGCAATACAACCGTAGGCTTTGGCGCGGTCTCGATAACGACGGAAGAGCTGTCGTGCAAGGAATGTATCTCTATGTCATTCAAAAAGATGGAGAAATAATCTGCAACGGGACTATCGTGCTTGGGCGATAAATGTGCCTTTCAAAATATGATTAATTGCATTCAGTAGAAAAATCCGTATCTTGGGAGTAGCTTAAAGAAAGGCATAATGAAAACTCCAATACTTTTTCTTCTTCTGATCGCTGTCGTTGCGCTTTCTCAGAGTTTTTCAGCGAGTGATTACGTCGATTATATGGAAATCGGCATCGTTCCAACAATGATCGACACGGTTTACCCCTGTTACCCGGATTCGGCCTATCGTAGCAATATCGAAGGTGCGGTTATCGTCGATGTTATTATTGGCGAGGATGGTTCGGTAATCGAGGCTATTATTGGAGATGCCCGTCCTGAGGGGATTTTCGAAGAAGTTTCACTGGATGCCGCTCGAAAATGCCGTTTCGAGCCTGTGAGAATAGATGGCATTCCTAAAAAAGTGCGATATCAAATACCTTATGTGTTCCGCAAGAGTAATTATTGGCTGAGACGTTGTAAAACAAAGCGCGATAAGTAGTCTTAGTTACTCTCTATTCTTAAGAGCGCGTTCCATTTCGCGGTCTTTATCTTTTTCGATAAGCTTCTGTTTTTTATCGTAGGTTGTGCGGCCTTTGCCGAGGCCGAGAAGCAATTTCACACGGTTTTTTTCGTCGAAATAAATTTCGAGGGGGACGAGGGTGTAGCCTGCTTGTTCAGTTTTCCGAAACAGCTTACGAATTTCGTATTTATGCAAAAGTAATCTGCGTTTGCGTGTCGGGTTTATTTCCGTGTAACCGGAATGATCATAAGGGGTTATGTGCATCCCGATAATCCAGACCTCGTTGTCGATAATCCTCGCGTAGGCTTCCTTCAAACTTGCCCTTCCAGCGCGGATCGACTTGACCTCAGGGCCGAGGAGCTCGATTCCGGCCTCGTATTTGTCCTCGATTTCGTAATCGCGATAGGCTTTTTTATTTTTTATCTTTATTGGCATTTCAATCCTCGAATGGCCATATATTAAGGAATATTGCTACTTTGTCAAGCCCAAAGCCGACATGCGTCTATTTTCGAAAGCTCGATGCTTATTTCTTGACTCGAACAATAATTATCGCTATTTTGATTAATTATGAAGGGTGTGCGCGAATACTTATCAGATAATACAGTCATTTTCGACGGGGCTATCGCCACGATGCTTATGGCGAAGGGCATGCCGGCCGATGAATCGCCTGAAGGATGGATGCTTGGCCATCCCGAGAGTCTTCGCTCGACACATGAGGAGTATGTGCATGCCGGTGCCGAAGTGCTTACCACCAATACTTTTGGGGCTTCACGAGTTAGACTGCGCGAGTTCGGCCTCGAAAGAGAAATCGGACAGATTTGTGAAACCGCTGTTCGAATTGCCAGAGAGGCCTCGGAGGGCGCATTGGTTGCCGGATCAATTGGACCGTTGGGCGGTGTTTTTGAGGAAGAAGTGGCTTTCGATGTATTTCTAGAGCAGGCCAACCTTTTGGTTAAGTGCGGTGTCGATTTGATACTCATCGAAACGATGAGCAATCTTCGCGAGGCAGATATTGCACTTAGAGCTTCAACTCAAATAACATCAGCGCCGGTGATAGTTAATCTGGCCTTTGGCGAGGGTTTCGCACACCATGAGAAAATTTCGCCGGAGTCTTTTTCGGATTTTTTCTCGAGGAAATCGCCTTTTGGTATTGGCACAAATTGCGGAGGAGCACCAGAGGATTCAATCGAAGCTACCCGCAGGATGCGCAAATTCTGGAAGGGGCCACTTCTGGCGGAACCAAGCGGCGGAAATCCTGTTATCGAGGATGGAAAGCCGGTTTGGTTCACTTCGCCGAAGGATTTTGCAGAAATCGCGTTGAAATTAAGGTCTGCGGGCGCAAATTTAATTGGTTCTTGTTGCGGGACAACTCCGGAGCACACTTTCGAGATTGCGAAGTCAATAAAGGAAACCAGATTATATATATGATGATATGATATTATTATTTTGTCTATTGGCGATTAATTTGCATGAGATTAAAATAAGCTAACACTACATACAGATACAATCTATCACAACACATCGAGAAGCGGGAATAATGGCAAGAACATCGGATAAGGAACACTGGGAAAAACTTTGGAACAAGCGCGATGTCAAGGAAATGTATGATAATTCGGGAAGAATCCTTGCCGCGGTAAAAAGATTTTGGGGCAATGAGCTTGACGGAAAAAAGATACTCGAGGTCGGCGCGGGGAGCGGCCGCGACAGTTTCGATCTTTCGGGGCTTGGCGCGGAGGTTTACACTCTCGATTATGCGCCGTCATCGCTAAAATTGATTCAGAATATCAACGCGGAATCTCGCGCAAAGACTATTCCTGTGGGCGGCGACGCCTTCGCTTTGCCCTTTGCGGACAACACCTTCGACCTCGTTTTTCATCAGGGGCTTATCGAGCATTTTCGCGAGGAGGAAGGGATTATCGCCGAAAATGCCCGAGTTGTGAAGCCCGGAGGGTATGTTATTATCGATGTTCCGCAGACCTTCCATATTTATACTTTTATTAAAAAATTATTGATTGCGATGAACAAGTGGTTTGCCGGCTGGGAAAAGCAGTTCACATTAGGGGAACTCGAGCACAAAGCCCGCAAATACGGCCTCGAACCGGCGGATTTCTATGCGGAATGGATGTATCCCAGTCTTTTTTATCGTATGACACGCGAAGCACTTTGGCCCTTGGGAATCCATCTTCCCTTGGTGCTTCTGAAGATTCCGGGGCTTCACCAGATTCGCCGCGCGCTAAAGAATAGGCTAAAGTATTTTCGTCCACTCACTTACACTGGAATTTCTGTCGGGTTAGTAGCGAAAAAGCCAAAATAAATGTCGTGAACTGAATTCGCAGAGCTTTTGGGAACAGTGAACAATGGGTAATAAAATAACCCGCGGGTCAGTATAGTGAATCGAATTCAAAAAGCTGTTGAAACCATCGTAGATAGAGCGCCTTGCGACAAAAGACTCAATATAATGGAGGTCTGCGGGACACACACGATGGCTATCGCGAAAATGGGGATTCGCGAGCTTCTCGGTGAGCGTATCCGGTTGATTTCCGGGCCGGGGTGTCCGGTATGTGTTACCTCGGACGGCGATTTGATGCGGTCTTTGGCGTTGGCGGAGAGTTCGGGTGTTATTGTTGCGACCTTCGGCGACATGGTCCGAGTGCCAATCCTCAATAGGAGCCTTTTCGATGTCAAGGCAGACGGGGCGGAGGTTCGTGTGGTTTATTCTCCGGACGATGCGCTGAAAATCGCCACAGAAAATCCCGCTAAAGAGGTCGTTTTCCTCGCGGTGGGGTTCGAGACAACAATTCCGGCAATTGCAGGGTCAATTGTCGAGGCGAAACGTGACGGGATTCGCAATTATTCGATTTTGCCGATGATGAAGGTTGTTCCGCCGGCGCTGAGGCTTTTGTGTGAACATCCCGAGCTTGCGATAGACGGTTTCATCCTTCCGGGGCATGTTTCGACAATTATCGGCGTTTCGCCATATCGTTTCGTCGCGGAGGAGTATGGAATTCCGGGCGTAATAACGGGGTTTTCGGATGATGATATCGCCGATGGGTTATTGCTATTGTCAGAAATGATTGCGAATAATGATGCGAGAATTGTAAATTCTTACAATCGTGCGGTTTGCGAAGATGGAAATCTAACAGCCATTGGGCTTATCGACGATGTTTTCGAGCCATGCGACGCCTTTTGGCGTGGAATCGGGAATATGCCTTCGAGTGGTTTGATGCCGAGGGAAAAGTATCGCGATTTTGATATTAGAAATCGGATCGAGCTTTCGGTGTCCGAGCCGGCGCCCGATTCCCGTTGCAGATGCGGCGAGGTCATTCTGGGAAAAATTATTCCGCCCGAATGTCCTCAATTTGGATTAGGTTGCACGCCGTCAAATCCGCTCGGGCCTTGCATGGTGTCCTCTGAAGGCGCTTGTGCGGCCTATTTTAAATATCGCTGATAAAGATTAGATAAAACTTGACAAACTATCCATGCAGGCCTATTATATGCCGTCCCGTTTGTTGCGGGATACGAGGGTGTAGCTCAGCCGGTAGAGCACCGGCCTTTTAAGCCGGGTGTCGTGGGTTCGAGTCCCCCCACCCTCACAGATTTTCGGGCATTGCCCAAATAAAAACCCCCAGACGAAATGTCCGGGGGTTTTTGTTTTGCGAATCAGGGGACGCTTACCAGCGTTTGCCTCTGTTACCGCCACCGCCAGCGCCGCCGCGATTTCCACCGCCGCGGGGTCCGCCGCTGGGACGATCTTCGCGAGGTCTGGCTTCGTTCACCTTGATGTTCCGACTACCCAACATATAACCGTCGAGTGCGTCGAGAGCCGCTTTGCCTTCTTGCTCGCTGGGCATTTCAACAAATGCGAATCCTTTAGAATCACCGGAGTATTTGTCCGTGATGATCTTAACCGATTCGACCTGCCCGTATTGCTCGAAAGCCTTCTTAAGCTCGTCTTCAGTTGTTTTGAAGTCAAGGTTGCCTACGTAGATGTTCATTCATCCATCCTTTTTCGCCATGGAACGGTGCTAATCGATCTTGTCCGTCCATGGCTGAGCGGTCTCGAATCGATCTCCCCCTTTGTTCGGCCGAGGAGAAGCTCTTTCGCGCAACAAGATATACATATTAACATAGAACGCAAGTCTTTTTTTATTATGCGCTTTGGTTGTCAACAAGTTATTGCAGAGAGCCTATAACTGGGCGTCTTTCCGTTGTTACGGCAAATCTGTCGTTCCCTCTTTTTGGTTTGATTTGTTTAATTTTCGAAAGAAAATTCCTTTTCGTTCTTGATAAATTAAGAATTTGTAGCGCGAGAATCTCATACAATTCCTTTTGTCAATTCATTCAATAAAGGCTTGTCTAAGCTTTATTTATATCTTATGTTAGAAATTGAGGCGAGTTAAATTGCCTCGTAAATAAAGAGCCTTGTTATGAGGATTCTTTGTAAATCAAGGGGGATGAGATGAGTTTCCGTTCGTTGTTTCTAATCGTCGCAATAACCGCCACCTTTTTGGCAGGGGGTTTCGAGAATGTTCTGTCCTTTCAGGGCAAGCTTGTCGAGGGGGGAGCTCCTGTTGACGGTGCGCGAAATTTAACTTTCAGGCTTTATAACACTGCGGTCGGCGGCACTCATCTATGGGAGGAGAGCCATTTTGCTGTGCCGGTGGTCGGGGGTCTTTTCAATGTCGAACTCGGCGGCACGACATCATTCAGCGGCTCCGGTGTAAATTTCGATAGGCAATATTGGGTGGGAATTTCGGTTAGCGGCGGCCCTGAAATCACGCCTCGGTATAAACTCACCGCGAGCGGTTATGCCATTAATATTGCGGACACGATTCGCAAAGTGGCAACACAGGTTTTCGAAGGCTCATACAGTGATGCTATTCAGATAACCTCTCCGGGGTTTGCCGGCATTTACATCGAAGACGCGACATATAACGGCATCGACGTTTATGGTGCCGGAAATCATGGGTTCTACTCTTATAGTGCCACAAACGACGGTTTTTATTCAAGTTCGTCGGGAAAGGTTGCTTTTAGGGCATATCAGCCTTCGTCGCACGCTTTCTTCGCGATAAATCCAGACAGCGCCGGTATGATTATCCGTTATCCCGGAACAGTCGGAGTGCAAATAGAGGGCAGTGCGTCATCCGGAGCGGGTATCCGTATTATGGATCCCATTGGAGTTGGCGACCCGGACACGGGAATCGTTATCCGCGATGTCGCGACTAAAGGTATAGCCATCAGATCCCCCGGCGAGGAGGGGATTTGGATTACTAATCCGGCTTACGATGGCATAGGTATTTATAATCCGGGGGAATATGGATTGTATATCTATAACCCGGGCATTTCGGGAGTGCATGTTGAAAACGCAAGCGTCGGTATCGGCGTTCGGTGTAATACTTCCACTGGCAGAGGGATGTATATCTATGGTGGAACTATGGGCGATCCGGATACCGGCATCGTGGTTCGTAATGCCGGCCATTATGGTATTATTGTAAAAAACACTGCTGTTCAGGGGATGAGAGTTGAAAACCCCGGATCCTTTGGTATGACTGTGTATAATACCGGTCATCACGGCATCGGTGTGGAGAATGCCGGCGAGGTCGGTGTTTATGTTTATCGTAGCGACGGCAGAGGTTTCGTTGCGGACGATCCTATGGGGCATGGAGTCGATGTTATCAGCCCCGCCGGCGATTGTTATGTTTGCGACGGCTCGCCATATAGGCGTTTCCGTGTGTCGAACACCGGCGATATTTACGGCCACAATCATTATAGCTACATTACGAATTCCGAGGGCAAAGGTGTTGTCGCGCCTATTCCAAGGGCGACCTCAAATTGGCTCGAACATATCGGTGAGGCTAAACTTACGGAAGGCTCTTGTTCTGTGAGTTTGCCGAAAGAATTCTTGGCAGGCGTTTCAATTACAGCTGATTCGCCGATACAGGTTTTTCTGACGCCATACGGCGATTTGGGACGTTACACCATCGAACGAAATAAAACAGGTTTTATTGTTAGACAAATAGAAGGCAACCCGAGCGCGGATTTCTCCTACCGTGTTGTAGGCAAAATCCGCGGGGTTGAAAACGAGGGAATCGAATTTATCGAAATCAAAGAGGAAGAAAGAGGGGGCTACAAATGAAAAGACATCTTTTCGCCATCGTCTTGATTACTGCGGTTCTGGTTGCCGCACCGATTGAAAATGTTTTGTCCTTTCAGGGCAAGCTTGTAGAGGGGGGCGTTCCAGTTGACGGCACGCGGAATATTAATTTTAAAATTTACAATGTCGCGACGGGCGGAGTTTCTCTATGGGAGGAGAACCATCTTGGTGTCCCAGTTGTAAACGGCCTATTCAATGTCGAACTTGGTGGGACAACCACATTCGGAAGTGCGGGGGTGGATTTTTCCGAGCAATATTGGATCGGAATCTCCGTTTCCGGCGGTGCGGAAATTACACCACGCTACAAACTGACAAATATGCCCTATTCCCTGAACGACGGACCATGGGAAAATGCAGGGAGCTACCTTAATCCAAAAGGACCAATAAGCGATAATCTCCTTGTCGCAGACACTCAAGACTTTCAGTATGGCTTCTATTCCAATATGAATAACTCCACCGGACCCGGTTATGGTGGTTATTTCAAACATTCTACGGCTGGGTCTTCGTCATCCTATGGTATCTATGGCGAAGCTAACTATACCGGCTCGACTAATCCAAATTATAATTACGCCGGTTATTTCAAATCAAATTCGACCACGCGCGACGGTTTCGGCGTGTATTGTTTTAGCGAGCTAACATCTCCAACAGGTTCGGGTTATACCAGAGGGATTTATGGACGTGGATTAAACGCCGGAATCGGATCTTCTTACGGCGGATATTTTTATGGGTATATATCAAATTCCACCTCTTCAGCATATTCATATGGAGTTTATGCACAAGCCACGAGGGATTTAACAAGCATCGTTGGAAACAATTACGGCGTCTATGCTGTCGCAAACTATGGCGCAACTTCCTACGGTATTTTTGCTACTGCGGCTGGGGGATCAACAAATTGGGCGGGATATTTCAACGATGGAAATGTCTATATTAGAAATAAGACCGGAATTGGCACAGCAAATCCGCAGTATCCTCTTCATGTGGTGAATACAGTTGCAACGCATTCGAGTGCAAATTCTCCGACTGTCTATGCCATGGTAACTGACGGAACGGACAGTTTAATAGGAATTCTTGCGGGTGAAAACGGTTTTCAGGGTGTCTATGGAAAAACGACTCGAAATTCCGGGTTCGGTGTCAAAGGCGTAGCTGACTGTGTGAATGGAGTCGGAGTTTATGGTTCTATTTCGGCCAATTCCGGGGTAAACTATGGTATGATGGCAAGCGCGAGTGGTTCGGGGGCAACATCGAGCTATGGTGTTTCCGGCTACGCTAGTTCGTCTTCCGGAACAAATTATGGCTGTAGAGGCAGTGCATCGGGGTCCGGCGCGACTGCGAACTATGGCGTTTATGGTTTGGCTTCCGGCGCGACTGTCAACTACGGCGTATTGTGTTCCGGCAATGGCGGCTATACAGGCTCTTGGTCTAATGTTTCGGACATCAAGTTCAAAAAGAACATCCGCCCGATGGAGGGTATTCTCGATAAAATCATGATGCTCAAACCGAAAACCTTCGAGATGAGAACCGACGAGTTTTCCTTCATGAACCTTAACGAGGGAACACAATACGGCCTTATCGCACAGGAGCTTGTCGAGGTCTTCCCTGAGCTTGTTTCCCAAGGCCACCATCCCGGCGAAACAAACCATGAAACCCGAGAAATTATTCACGAAGGTGTGGATTACACTCAAGTAGATTACATCCCCCTCACCGCGATTCTTGTTCGGGCAATTCAAGAGCAACAACAGATGATCGATTCGCAACAAACACAAATCGAAGAACTCAAAGCAGAGAACAACGAGTTTCGCACGCGTATAGAAGCGCTGGAGAAAAACTAATAAAGGAGAACAAATGAAAAGACACCTTTTCGCCATCGTCTTGATTACTGCGGCCCTGGTTGCCGCACCCATCCAAAATGTTCTGTCTTTTCAGGGCAAGCTTGTCGAGGGGGGCGTTCCGGTTGACGGCACGCGGAATATCACTTTCAAAATCTACAATGTCGCGACCGGCGGAGTTTTTCTATGGCAGGAGAGCCATGTCGCGGTGCCTGTTGTCGGCGGACTTTTCAATGTCGAGCTTGGTGGGACGACACCGTTTGCTGGGGCGGGGTTAAATTTCGACGAGCAATACTGGGTGGGCGTTTCTGTCGGCGGCGGCGCGGAGATTTCGCCCAGATATAAACTTACGAACACGGCATATTCGATGTCCCCATGGACAATCAACGCCGGAAATATCTACCGCGAAACCGGAAATGTCGGAATCGGCACAAACAGTCCGGCCCACAAACTTCATGTCGAACAGTTGGACGAAGGACATGGTATTTACGGCTTTAGCGGAGCAATCTCGAATAATAACTTCGGAGTTGTTGGAGCACAGAACTTTTCTACCTGTTGGGGTGGGCTTGGCGGATACAGCCCCGAAAGCTACGATGTAGGTGTTTACGGCGCACAGGGCACTGGGAATTTTGCGGGATACTTCCTCGGAAATGTGTTTGTCAGCGGTCAAATGACCATCTCCGGCGGTTCTCCCGGCGTCGGCAAGGTTCTGACATCGAATGCAATAGGTTTTGCAACATGGGAAACGCCATCGGGCGGCTCTAACTGGACGCTCTCGGGAGGAAATGTTTACCGGACAACGGGCAGAGTGGGTATCGGGAACAGCAGTCCAAACTCGAGACTTCATATCGATTCTGATGTAACCGAAGACCCTCTTAGGGTTCGAGTTGGGTCAAACACAAAGCTTATGGTCAATCAGAATGGCGGTGTTTCAGTCGGAGCTAATACCACACCTCCGTCAAATGGGATGTATATAAGCGGCAACGTCGGTATCGGTGCGACAACTGCAGGAGCAAAACTTCATATCAAAGGCGACGACTATCCTAACTCTTTCCTTTTTATTGAATCCTCTGCTGGCAACGATGCGGGCATAAGACTCTATGAAGGTGGAACAGAAAAGTGGCATATATTTCTTGAGGGAAGCACAGACAACCTCGAATTCAGAAGGCAGGGATTTGGACTGTCGATGTTATTACAGCAAACAAACGGTTATGTGGGTATCGGAACGGGAACTCCATCTGCGCCGCTCGATGTCGTTGGTTCAAGAGTATTTGTAGGAGGGGGAGAAAAGGCCGAGATTCTATCTGTTAACAATACCATTGAAAGTAGTAATTCTACTGCTATCTATGCAAGATGTGAAAATACTCCGGGATATGGAACCGGCGGAATTTTTAATGGAGCAAAAGAGGGGATTAATGCAAGAGGCTATGCCGAAGGATCTGGTTATAGATATGGAGTCAGAGCAGATGCTACGGGCGGAAGCATGAACAATTATGGCGTTTATGCTACAGCGTCAAACGGTCTTGGCTCAGCTAATGGAGTTTATGCTGTGTATGCTTGGGCTTCAGGATCAGCATCAACCCACTACAGTATTTATTGTAATGGAGATGGCGGATACACGGGCTCTTGGTCTAATATCTCTGACATCAAGTTCAAAAAGAATGTCCGCTCCATGGAGGGAATCCTCGATAAAATCATGATGCTCCAGCCGAAAACCTTCGAGATGAGAACCGACGAGTTCCCATATATGAATCTGAACGAGGGGACACAATATGGTCTTATCGCACAGGAGCTTATCGAGGTCTTCCCTGAGCTTGTTTCTCAAGGCCACCATCCCGGAAATGAGAATCATGAGGGCGCGGTGGATTACACGCAAGTAGATTACATCCCCCTGACCGCGATTCTTGTTCGGGCAATTCAAGAGCAACAAACACAAATCGAAGAACTCAAAGCAGAGAACAACGAGTTTCGCACGCGTATAGAAGCGCTGGAGAAAAACTAATAAAGGAGAACAAATGAAAAGACACCTTTTCGCCATCGTCTTGATTACTGCGGTTCTGGTTGCCGCACCCATCCAAAATGTTCTGTCTTTTCAGGGCAAGCTTGTCGAGGGGGGCGTTCCGGTTGACGGCACGCGGAATATCACTTTCAAAATCTACAATGTCGCGACGGGCGGAGTTTTCCTATGGCAGGAGAGCCATGTTGCGGTGCCTGTTGTCGGCGGGCTTTTCAATGTCGAGCTTGGTGGGACGACACCGTTTGCTGGGGCGGGGTTAAATTTCGACGAGCAATACTGGGTAGGCGTTTCTGTCGGCGGCGGCGCGGAGATTTCGCCCAGATACAAGCTCACCAGCGCGGCATATTCGATGTCCCCATGGACAATCAACGGAAATAATATCTATCGACAAACCGGCTATGTCGGGATAGGGACGGATAGTCCCATAAAACCGCTTTATGTTGAAGGAACTATCACCGGAGGAGCGGGTTCAGGAAACGCTATTGGCTATTTTAAAAACAACGCACCAGACACCGATGCCGCAGGAATATATGCTGAATGCGCAAATACGCCTTTTTGGGGGTATGGAGGCTATTTCAGAGGTGGATATGTTGGAGTTAAAGGTGAAGCTATTATGGCAGGGACAAGCTCGAGATATGGGGTTCGTGGAGAGGCTTCTGCTGGAGTTTCAAACTATGGTGTATATGGTTCATCAAGTGGCACTGCGACAAACAATTATGGCGTATTCGGTGCCGCAACGGGTGCAACCAACAATTATGCAGGTTATTTTGGGTCAGGGGATGTCTATATAGCAAACAATCTCGGCGTCGGGACGACAAGCCCACAGCAAAAAGTGCATATTGCGGGAGGGACGCTGAACTATTGCCGTATCAGCACAGATGGCTTTACAGGCCTCGATTTAGGCCAGCAAGAGGCAGGAAACGCCCTGATTCGCCTTAGAGATAATGCACACATGATTTTTTTCACCAACAATGCAGAGCATATTAGACTTACCAACGAGGGCAAAGTCGGCGTCGGAACGACAACCCCACAATACAAAATGCATGTGCGCCACACCGTTGCAACCCATTCGGCCGCAAATTCACCAACTATTTACGCCTCTGTCTCCACCGCCTCGGATTCGATTATCGGCGTTCTCGCCGGGCAAAATGGCTATCAAGGCGTGTATGGCATGTCTTCAAGGGTAAACGCCTATGGCGTATATGGCTATACCACAGGTAACAATTCACGAGCTGTCTATGGTTATTGCACAGGAGCAGGCACGCACAATTACGGCGTTTTTGGAGATGTAGCCGGGACAGGGTCAACAAACTACGGAGTAGTAGGGATGGCCACCTTAGGAACAACAAACTACGGCCTCTATTGTTCCGGCAATGGCGGCTATACCGGCTCTTGGTCTAACTTGTCCGATATCAAGTTCAAAAAGAACATCCGCCCGATGGAGGGAATCCTCGACAAGATCATGATGCTCAAGCCGAAAACTTTCGAGATGAGAACCGACGAGTTCTCCTTCATGAATCTGAACGAGGGCAAACAATACGGTCTTATCGCACAGGAGCTTGTCGAGGTATTCCCTGAACTGGTTTCCCAAGGCCATCATCCCGGCGAAACAGATCGCGAAACCCGAGAAATTATTCACGAAGGAGTGGATTACACGCAGGTGGATTACATTCCCCTCACCGCGATTCTCGTTCGGGCTGTGCAAGAACTGAAAGCTGAAATCGAGGAACTTAAAACCGAAATCGAAAAGCTAAAGGAGAACAAATGACAAGAACCTTTTTCGCAATCTTAGTAATTGCGGCCGTTCTGGTTGCCGCACCCATCCAAAATGTTTTGTCCTTTCAGGGCAAGCTTGTCGAGGGGGGCGTTCCGGTTGACGGCACGCGGAATATCACTTTCAAAATCTACAATGTCGCGACCGGCGGAGTTTTCCTATGGCAGGAGAGCCATGTCGCGGTGCCTGTTGTCGGCGGGCTTTTCAATGTCGAGCTTGGTTCGGTAACAACATTCCCCTCCGCCGTGAACTTCTCCGAGCAATACTGGGTGGGCGTTTCTGTCGGCGGCGGCGCGGAGATTTCGCCCAGATACAAGCTCACCAGCGCGGCATATTCGATGTCCCCATGGACAATCAACGGAAATAATATCTATCGACAAACCGGCAATATCGGCATAGGCACGGACAGCCCTATTTCCCGGCTTCATCTAACAACTAGCTCTGGAGCTGGCATTTACAGCTATACGGGATATCCTTCGGCAGGAGAATTCGCCGTTTATGGTGAGCAGTCTTTTGGACCCAAGGGAGGCCTTGCAGGCTATGAGTCAGGCTATGATGTCGGCGTATATGGCTATCAGGGAGACGGTATGTATGCAGGCTTCTTCGATGGCGCTGTATTGATTGACGGACAGATAAAGATTACCGGCGGTTCTCCGGGCGCAGGCAAAGTCCTCACGTCAAGCGGGACAGGCTTGGCTTCATGGCAGACGCCGGGCGGTTCGAACTGGACGCTCTCCGGAGGAAATGTTTATCGCACAACCGGCAGAGTTGGAATAGGAACTTCTTCTCCGGGCGCAGGCTTACATATCATAGGCACTGGATACCCGAGCGGATTCTTGTTCGTCGAGTCCACCGCGGGAAATGATGCGGGAATAAGGCTCTATGAGGGCGGCGATGTGAAATGGCATATTTTCAATTCTGTCAGTAATAACGGCCTCGAACTCCGCAGAGAAGGCTTTGCGACTACTATGTTTCTCGATCAGGCAACGGGCAAAGTCAACATCGGGACGACGACACTAAGCCCATGTAAATTATATGTGGACGCTGGTGAATACTGTGGTATTGAAGTTATTGCAGCATCTCAAGAAGCTTTTTATTCAAAAACTGTAGGAGCTGGCGGAACTGGCGATAGCCGTGGGGTTGTTGGCGTAGCAGATCCTGAAGGGCCTGCAACAAGAGCCTACGGCGTCACAGGTTCTGCACAAGGGGCAACAACCAACTACGGCGTCATGGGCTCTGCTACTGGCACAGGAACGAAATACGGTGTCTATTGTTCCGGCAACGGCGGCTATACGGGCTCTTGGTCTAACTTGTCCGATATAAAATTCAAAAAGAACATCCGCCCGATGGAGGGAATCCTCGATAAAATCATGAAGCTCCAGCCGAAAACCTTCGAGATGAGAACCGACGAGTTCTCCTTTATGGGTCTCAACGAGGGAACACAATACGGTCTTATCGCGCAGGAGCTTGTCGAGGTGTTTCCGGAACTGGTTTCCCAAGGCCATCACCCCGGCGAAACAGATCGCGAAACCCGAGAAACTATTCACGAAGGTGTGGATTACACGCAGGTGGATTACATTCCCCTCACCTCGATTCTCGTTCGGGCAATTCAAGAGCAACAACAGATGATCGATTCGCAACAAACACAAATCGAGGAACTTAAAACCGAAATCGAAAAGCTAAAGGAGAACAAATGACAAGAACCTTTTTCGCAATCTTAGTAATTGCGGCCGTTCTGGTTGCCGCACCCATCCAAAATGTTCTGTCTTTTCAGGGCAAGCTTGTCGAGGGGGGCGTTCCGGTTGACGGCACGCGGAATATCACTTTCAAAATTTACAATGTCGCGGCCGGCGGAGTTTTTCTATGGCAGGAGAGCCATGTCGCGGTGCCTGTTGTCGGCGGGCTTTTCAATGTCGAGCTTGGTTCGGTAACGGCATTCCCCTCCGCCGTGAACTTCTCCGAGCAATACTGGGTAGGCGTTTCTGTCGGCGGCGGCGCGGAGATTTCGCCCAGATACAAGCTCACCAGCGCGGCTTATTCGATGTCCCCATGGACAATCAACGGAAATAATATCTATCGCGATGCTGGCTTTGTCGGCATAGGAACGGATAGTCCGATAAAACCGCTTCATGTTGAAGGAACTCTCTCCGGAGGAGCGGGTTCAGGAAACGCTATTGGCTATTTTAAAAACAACGCACCAGACACCGATGCCGCAGGAATATATGCTGAATGCGCAAATACGCCTTTTTGGGGGTATGGGGGTTATTTCAAAGGTGGCTATATTGGTGTTAGGGGTGAAGCAAGCATGGAAGGTGCAGGCTTCAGATATGGGGTTCGTGGAGATGCTTCTGGCGGAAACGACAATTACGGTGTATATGGTTTCTCAAGTGGCACTGCAACAACCAATTATGGCGTCTACGGGTCTGCAACAGGTGCGACCACAAATTGGGCGGGTTATTTTTCATCAGGGAATGTCTATATCTCGAACGGTCTCGGTATAGGGACGACAAGCCCAACTACAAGACTCGATGTAAATGGACAGGTCAGGATTCGCGGCGGTTCCCCCGGTGCGGGCAAAATTCTAACCTCCGATGCCGACGGTCTAGCCACGTGGGAAACGCCGTCGGGCGGTTCGAACTGGACGCTCTCCGGAGGAAATGTTTATCGCACAACAGGCAGAGTTGGAATAGGAACTTCTTCTCCGGGCGCAGGCTTACATATCATAGGCACTGGATACCCGAGCGGATTCTTGTTCGTCGAGTCCACCGCGGGAAATGATGCGGGAATAAGGCTCTATGAGGGCAGCGATGTGAAATGGCATATTTTCAATTCTGTCAGTAATGACGGCCTCGAATTCCGCAGAGAAGGCTTTGCCACTACTATGTTTCTCGATCAGGCACTGGGAAATGTCGGCATCGGCACGACAAGCCCATCTGAAAATCTTCACATAAAACAATCCTACAGTGGTGGCGGATTCAGAATGGAGCACAATTCGTCCACAAATCGTTGGGATATTGGAACCGCCTCAACAGAAAACCTGTGGTTTAGCTACAACGGCTCGCTTAAAGCCTATGTCGTAGCCGCAACCGGCGCATGGACTGTTTCGTCTGACAGGAGACTCAAAAACTCGATAGAGCCTTTGGGCAATGTCCTCGATGCTCTCATCAAAATCGAGCCTGTTACATATTTCTGGAACGACGACATCGAAAAAACCCAGCGGTCGATTGGGGTTATCGCGCAGGATGTTGCGGAACAATTCCCGCTCGCGGTGCCCTTCGAGGAAGAGTTCGGCTACTACGGCGTGGACTATAACAGCATCACCGTGCTAACTCTGGGCGGCCTTCGGGAATTGACTGAGATTGTCAAAGAGCAACAAACACAAATCGAACAATTAAAAGCTCGTATCGATGAGCTTGAAAACAAATAGGAGGAAAAAATGCGTAAATACATTATTCTACTCATTCTCGCTGTGGCTGTCGCTTTCGCGCAGACCGAAATCAACTGGTGGGTTTTCGACGGCGGCGCGGGGATGCGTTCGCCCTCTGCGGGGGACACTCTTTGGGTTTCTATTGCGCAAAATGCGATAGGTTTCGCCAATGGCGGCGCGACACAAATCTCCGCGGGCTATCTCTATGGCATCACAGGGCTTGTTAAAATCGAAGAGGACGAAGAGGATTTCGACGAAAGAGGCGACGAAACCAAGCGTCCATATGTGTTCGGCATTAACACAATCGCACCGAATCCTTTCAATTCGGCATGCCGTATCGAATTTGAGATCGAGAAAGAGGGAGCCGTTCTGCTTCAATTTTTCGATATTCTCGGCAGAATTGCGGACATGCCGATAAACGGCGAAATAATGCCCCCCGGGAAATACGCTCTGACATGGGGCGGCAATATCCCAACCGGAACATATTTCGTGCGCCTATCTACGGGCGAAAGCTCGATAGTCAAACGTGTGGTTTACCTAAAATAGCTCAATTTACGAAAGGGGGCGCTGAAAAGCGCCCCCACGCGGCTCATGCGTGAAAAAACCAACGCCGCGAATTTGCAAATCACCTCGATAGTAATCCAGCGCTACAAATTCGATAAGATGCTCGAATTCATCGCCTTTATTTTGAGTAGCTGAGGGGCGAAATATTTCTCTCGCAATCTATTTTTTTCGCTTGACAATCGGCGAACAGTGCCCGATATTCACTCTACAATGAGGGTAGAACTACTAAATAACCTTTCGCCAAACGCCGCGCAGACAATACGAGCGGCCAATTTTACCCCCCCCCCCGAATTCTGTAATACATTATACTATAACAAGTTACATCGACTATTTAAAACTACTCGCTTCTCCACCCACCTCGAAAGGGAAGAGGGGAAGGCGAGATTTTTGTTTGCCAAACAAAACCAAAGTAACCCTGATATTAATATTTGGGATCTTTTTTGTGCGGGGTCTTATAGGGAATTCATTACCCAAAGTAGCTTATTCGGGAATACTTACTGCGAATAAAGCAGATGAATACCCTATTCATTATCGCAACTCAGCCTTTGTAGCGGGAAGTTATAAAGAGATTCTTAGAGAAGCAAATACTTCGGGCGAGTTACCATTTGAACTCGTTTTTGAAACAGACGTAGAATCAAGCAAACATAATTTAAGCAACATCTATTCCCTTTGCTTTCTGATCACAAGAGACGATATATCTTCATTATCTTTTCTTGGAATAACTAAAACCACTGTGAATGTCGGAATTACCGCAATTATATACGAAATGAATGAACTCGAGAATAAAAGGAATATAGTTTTTAGCATTCCTATAGTGGGATATTCAACAGATCTATCCCCAAAGGAACGATTATCAAATCCGGAAATAGACAAACTTTATCTTACTACCTCTATAAAAACCTTAGAGTATTTGTTAGAAAAATTAGCTAGGCTTCAAATACAGAGTTTGGAGGGAGAAGTTATAGAGGTCGTACCTGAAGAAATTAAGATAAACAAAGGTTTTTCAGATGGCCTTGAAGAAGGCCAATATGTGAAGGTTTACACCGAAACCGGGGTCTTAACAGCACTAATAAAGAAGTTAGGTGAAAAAGAAAGCTCACTTGAAATAAAATCGGATGAAACCGAAATTTATAAAGGAACTATTGTAAAGGCCAGGAATATAAGAGGATTATCAGATGAAACCTATCAAGTTACCAGATTTGAAAACAACTCAAAACTTGCGGGAGAGTTATTTGACGATCGCCTGCTTTCTGAATCAATAGCTCAGTGGTTTTCCGACTTTCTTTTTTCAGAAGCTGGAAAAGTAACTTTACCAACTGAAGTAAGCGGGAATTGGCAGAACCAAACAGACGAAATGACTAAGGCTATTTTTGTAATGAATGAAGATAACTTCGAATTTGAGATGAGAAAGCCAAAATACCCTTTAGAACTAAGATTAACAGGTCTAGCGACCGAATTATTGAATGAAAACAATGTTAATGAGAATTACCTCTTCAAAGCATGGCTGGAGGTTTTTAATCCCACAAAAGGCACTCTGGAGGAGTTTTCGGAAACATCTACGTTTACCGTCGTAAAGGGTGCTTTTAAATTTCAATCAGATGCAGTGTTTTTTGATTTATTGCACAAATTAGCAAATAAGGCGGCTAAGGAGGCGGATCTATGAAAAAGAGAATAAATATCGCATTAATGAGTTTACTATTGGTTGGGTTGGTTTTAGCAACCAAGAATACGATAGTAGTTACGGGGAATTCGCAGGGAATAGAAGAAAGTACCGCTTATGATGAAGCTATCGTCGACGCGAAAAAGAAAGCTGTGGAAGAAGGGCTAAGATTATTTTTGGAAAGCAGTTCTTCGGGAGCCCAAAAAGGCAACGTACTTAATGATTTATTAGATAACTATGAGGATTACGTGATCAGCGCCGACCTTCTAAAAAAGGGCACAACAGGAGAAAATGAATATTTCGTCCGAATGGAGATAATCGTCGATTTGACGAAAATCGAAATTGCTGTGAGGAATTCTGCAGATGAACTGAGTAGACTGTTGGGTAATCCTACGATAGCTTTTATTCTTACCACGTGGGAAATTAAAGGCGAGAAGAACAGGATAATCATAGATGATAATGAGAAGCTTTCTGGAAACGTTGATTATTCAGGCTCAATCGAAGAATCTGGAAAAGCGGATGCCAATTATGATTATAGCGGCAAAGCCGAGCTTGACGTGAAAGTGGATACAATTGACGGTTTCAAAGGCGATGCCCAAGCAAGAGTTTCCGAACAAGCATCAGCGGGATATAATGCAAAATCGAATTTGGCAATATCAGAAAGCCTTGATGCTTCAAGAGATTATCATAGAGATTTAGAAGTTACTACGATTAACGAGGAACTCTGGAAGAAAGTGCCTGACCTGAGCATTATCGATGCATTTCAACAGGAATTTATGGAAAAAGGGTTCGAGCTTCGCGCATCGGAAAGAGCAAGAGAAGTAGCAATGTCTGAATCTATCGTATCGACGGCCATCAATCCTTTAGATAGGAAAGCAGTTAGAGAACAAGCTGAAAAGGACGGTGTTAATTTCGTTGCTCGCGGAGAGGTTATGATCATGGACATTAGACAAACTGGCTTGTCCTTGGACGTAAGAGATAGTCTTGGCACTGAATCAAAAAGGCCAATTTTTTCGCGAAAAACGAGCGACGTTGCGGCCGGTAAAATTGAGGTCAATTATTCTGAAGAGTTTATCGCGACCGTAAAGATAGGAGTAGAGATAATCGATGTGAACTCCAGCAACATCGTAGCATCATATTCAAACACCCAGACTGCGTTGAATAGTAATCCATCATTAGCAAAATCACAAGGAATTAAGAAATGTGCTGTTTTAGCTGCAAGGACTTTAGCATCCCAGACACTGACAACATGGCAAAGAACAGCGGAAACTGGAAGTCGTTTCTCAGTTGAATTCAGAGGGGTAACCAGCGTAAGAAGTCAACAGAGGCCTATTGTTACAGCAATCGAAGAGATTGGAGCTCAAATGCAGAGCGTTACAACCCCTGAGCAGGGGAATCTCTTGGTTCAATGTATTTACAAAGGCTCAAAAACAGAATTGGGGTATAGGCTTCTTGACCATTTGGGGGTCAAACCAGGTTTTGAAGAAGGTAAGTTTGACGGACCTTTCTTCGAAGGTGGTTTAATCGTATTCAATTTTCTTAACTAGGACAAACCAAACCATTTGCAAAGGAGACAAAATGTCTAAAACAAAAGCTGTTCTGATTATCATAATGTTGGTAATTGGAATTTGCTCTACTGTCTTAGCCCTTCCCAAAATAGGAAAGAGTAGCGACGAAGGAGAAACGAGTTCATCGGTCGATGTTAGTTCACTTGAGACCTCTTCTTCAGCTCTAATCTATAACGCATCATGGGCTACTATTAACATTCTTGAAGCCTCCGCGCTTATTTTCGACGCGATAGATTACAAAGAACAAGCAGAGAAATTAAGGCTGGGAATGGAAATTCTGAAAAGTAACCCTGAAGACGAAGACAGCCTGAAGAAAGCGATGGAAGAGGCGAATAATGCAGTCGAACAACTTAACAAAATGAAAGACTTAGAATCACAACTGAATTCTTCCACTACTTTCGATGTTACTGCGGCTTTTCTTGCGTTAGGTTGCGCGATTAATCTCGACAATAATGCACTTGAAACAGCTAAGTTGATTGTAGATGATTCGAAAACAGCACTACAAGAAACTCCGAAAACAAAAGTTAAAGAAATCAAACGCATAAAAGCTATTTCAGAATCTGCAGTTTTTCTCTCTAAGAACATCCCAATTCAATTGAAGGGAATTGTATCGGTGAGTTCAAACCTGGTTAACCTTGCAAAGACCAAGGGTGTTGAGCTTCCTTCCCAAGAAAAAATAAATGAGAAAGCCAGTGGTATGATTAGAGGATAGTTCTGTTATCCCAAAAAGAATCTCACCTTAGTTTTCGGGAGGATTTATAAAGGAAATCCTCCCGAACTAAGGCTGAAAGAGCCAGCAAATGACGAAATCGAGTGAAAAAATGGCGAGGGTGGTTGAAAAATCAGGGACGCGGACTGCAAAAAGTGGTTTGCCGTTTGCAAAAACTACTTTCCCATTTGCAAAAACAGGTTTTCCGTCTACAAAAACTACTTTTGCGTTTGCAAAAACTACTTTTGCGTTTGCAAAAACTACTTTTCTGTTTGCAAAAACAATAAATTCAACAACTTAGGCGGATAACGCCAATTCAATCAAGGGGGAACTATGGCAATCAAAACAAGACATCCTTACCGTTTGACAGACGCGGATTTCGACACCTTCAATTATGTCGATATGAAAATTTTTCTTGTCGGGCCAAACTCATTGCCCCATCGCCCCGACCATCTTGTTCCCCAGCAGGCCGCTCTCGCGGACGCTTTCCATCTCAAGCTCGACGAGTATTTGGCGTCCTGTGGTGTCCGCTCCAACGCGACTTCCGCATTCGGCGAGGCGTCTAAGACAATCCGCGAGAAGCTTCGCTGGATTAAGATGGCGCTTCCCAGCCTAACCCCCGGAAGCGACGAGATTCTTGTGCCTTTCGGCCTCGATGCGGACATCCCCGCCGACAACGACAAGATGAAAAATTTCGCGGACGCCGTGAACGCCCATTGGCAGAGTGTTCGCACCGAGGCGATTTACACGCCTTTTATGGCGAATATCGACGCTTTAGCCGCGCTTTTCCCCTCATATGTTACGGCGCAGGCGAACCAGAACGTCGCGCAACAGGCGGCGGCGCTATTGCAGAACGAGAAAGAGGATTTGCGTAATCAGCTTGAGGATGTGCTGGCCGCGCTAATCGATTGGTATCGAATCTATTACAAAGAATCTCAGGATGAGTATTGGACGCAAACGCCGTGGGGAAAGAGTTCCGGCGAGGAGCCGGGGCCAAGTGGGCCGGAGTGGCCGAATGTGCCGGTTGGGAAGATTACAAAGGCGACAGTCCCGCTAAATGGGCTTCTTGCGGGTTGTGAGCCTTACACCGGCGCGGATAGGTTCGATATTCGTATCACATGGGCGAAGAAGAACCAGCCTGTGCCCGCTATGCCTTTGGTGGATTCCTACACCGATGTTATGCAACCGGTTTATCTCGACGAGCAGAATTTCCCACTCGAAAAGGGATATGTTTACTACCTCTGGATTCGTGCACGGAAGAATAATGAGATTAGCGAGTGGAGCGAGGTTGTGGGAATGTTGTGGGAGTAGCGGCAGTGCCGCTTCCGTTGTGTCCCACCCTTCGGGAGCGACTTTGATAAATAGAAATTGGTAAGTTATTTTGGGCGGCTGTGGTGGCCGCCCTTTTCATTGTAGAGTCGAGCGTCTCGCTCGACACACGGCGAGACGCCGTGTCTATTAATCGGGCCGCCGTGTCTGTTAATCGTGACGCCGTGTCTCCTCGATAGACAAAAGATTTCTCGCTTCGCTTCGAAATGACAGGAGAGTATGTTAGGGGCGGCTGTATCTGGCCGCCCTTTTTTTGTGCTTAAATAAATAGGGTGTTCGTATGGGGTTAGGTTTGAAATCGGCTGGGGTGCAGAGCTTGGAAGCTGTTTTAGGAAGATTTGATACAACGGTTTCTGCCCGATTGTTTGGCTTCGTAGAGGGCTTCGTCCGCTTTGCGAATGCAATCGTTTAGGCTCATTCCGCGAGAGAATTGACATAGGCCGAAGGACATAGTTACGGCGAGCTTTTGGTTGTCGAACTCGAATTCGTAGCGCTCGATAGAAGTCCGAATTTTCTCGGTAATATTGAAAGCTTCGTCGATAGGTGTATCTGGCATCAAAATCAAGAATTCTTCGCCGCCCCAGCGTGCTGGAGTGAAGTTTTCGGCAAGATTTTGTTTGATCGTTTCGGCAACCTCGATGAGGACTCTATCGCCGCATTCGTGGCCGTAAGTATCGTTAATCTTCTTGAAATAATCGATGTCCGAAATAACTATCGAGAATTGTTTTCCGTCCCCTTCGAGCCGATGGATTTCCTCCTCGATCTTCTCGATCATTCCGCGCCGGTTGGCGAGTGTGGTCAGAGGGTCTGTCCTCGATGCGAGTTTCCAAACCTCGGCTTCCTTCTGTTTCTTTTCAATTTCTGCCTTGGCCTCGATTCGAGCAATTTTTCTGCCCTGTTCCGCGCTATATATTTCGTCGTTGAGTTCTTTGAAACGCTTATGATATTTTAGGGCATTCAGATAATCTCCGAGCATCTCGTATGTTTTCGAGAGGTTTTCGCAGACCATCTTTTCGCAATCGATCGCGCCAATCTCCCTCGCGAGGGCGAGAGCGCGTGTGCTGAAATCGATTGCCTTCGTCGTTTCGCACATCTCATTGAAGAGAATCCCCATGTTCCGAAGCTCCGAGGCCATTCCATATTTGTTGCCGAGATCCTCGTATATGCTGAGGGATGAGTTGAAATACTCGAGGGAGGTTTCGTAATCGCCTTTTTTCCGATAAATCTCGGCGACACCGTTGAAATCAGAGGCGAGCGAGCTCATGTTGTTATATTTCCTATTGAGTTCGCTGGATTTTTCAAAGAACTCCATCGACTTGTCGAACTCGCTTTTCCTGAAATAGATATTACCAAGGTTGTGATATCTGCTGGCGAGTTCTTTCTCTGTTCCAACTTCTTTTATCAACGCGAGTGAGCGCATGATGTATTCGAGAGCGGTATCCAAATCGCCGAGGCTGTCGTAGATACTTTGGAGATTATTCAGGCAAAATGCGATGCCCATCGTGTCGCCCAACTCCTCCTTTATCGCCATGGATTTATTTAGGAGTTCGAGGGCCATGTGGTAATCGTTCTGGTTTTTATAGACCAAGGCCATGTTATTGTAGCACATTGCGATGGCCTGTTTGTCGCCGATGTCCTGCTTGATTTTCAGCGCTCTCTCGAAACATCTGATCGAGAGGGGATATTCTCCTTTTTTGGCGTGAATGATGCCGATATTTATCAAAGAATTTGCGATTCTCGGTTTATCTTCGTTCTTCTCGCAGATTTCCAAACTCTCGCGGGCGTAGCGAAGTGCTTCGGGCGGATTGGAATTCATAAATCTTCGGGCGAGCACGAGGCAGATATCGCTCCTTACCCCCGGTTCCACACCGGAGCGCAGGAGGTTTTCCAACTCCTCATTGCTTCTTTTTTCTAAGCTCTCTTCGTTATTCTGATTCATGATGATCTTTCTTTTTTGCAAGCTATAGTATTTTCTACCACATGTCAAGTTATTTCAAAAAGTAGCTGAGAATATTGAATTCGGGCTATGTAATTTTTTGTTCGAGTTCCGGAAAATTTTTCAGGATGATTTTCGGTTTGTCTTTGGGTTTTGTTAGGTGGTTATTTTATAAAAAGGTTTTTGAGGAAAAATTTTCCCGCGATAATATCTTGAAAATCGGCAAACCCCTCTCGCTTTTCATAAAATCCGGTTGATTTTTCATGATTATCGCGTAAATTAGGTTTTCGCGTGAAAAACGCGCCGAAGTTCAACTAATGTAGGAGGAATCGTAATGAGTGAATCGAGTGGCACTACGGATTGCCGGGTATTAACTCAGGAAACGAACCAAACCGAACCCGAGGATCCCGGACCGCGACGAAGAGTTAGCGCGGCCTTCGAAGTGAACAATCGGCGCTCAGCCACAAGGTAGCCCGCCGGTTCATCTCAGGCCGTAAAACTAATCGAACGCGGCCATACGGAGGTGAACCATGCCGAACAAGAATCCTCTTCTCGTTCCCGAGCTAAGGCAGATGCTCGCGGAAGGAGAATTTCAAGGCCTAAAAGAGTTCTGCGAAAGTGTCCACCCTGCAGAGGTGGCGGAGCTTATCTCTCCCCTCACAGCGGAGGAGGTTTGGGCGATAATTTCGCACGCGAACCCGGAAACACGAGCATGGATATTTTCCGAGCTGGATGAGGACATTCAGGTCGAGATTGTCGAATCGCTTCAGCGCAAGGAAATCGCGCGCCTTCTGGCGGATATGTCTCCTGATGACCGCGCCGACCTTTTCATACTTCTCCCCGAGGAGTTGAAGGAAACGGTTCTTCCGGCACTCGCTCAGGCAGAACGCGAGGATATACGCAGGCTGACATCCTACGAAGAGGGCACCGCCGGCTCGGTTATGACTTCCGACTACACGACCCTTTCGCCGAACCTCACTGCGTCGCAGTCAATCGAGCGCCTTCGCGAAATCGCCCCGGATAGAGAGACAATTTACTATGCTTATGTTGTGGATGACCAGCGTCGGCTTCTCGGATCGGTGTCGCTCAAGGACATTATTCTGGCAAAACGCGGCGCACGAATCGGCGATATTATGCACGGCGATGTGGTCTATGCATATGTGAACGACGACCAAGAAGAGGCCGCACGCAAGATTCAAAAATATGACCTCCTCGCTCTGCCGGTCGTTGACAACAACGACGCCCTTGTCGGGATTATCACGTATGACGACGCTATCGACATCATCACGCAGGAAAACACCGAGGACATCGAAAAGCTCATGGGTATCTCGGGTAGCCATGAAGACGCTGTTTATATGAAAACGACATCGTGGATGCATTTCAAAAACCGTGCTGGCTGGGTTATTTTCCTTTCGATGTTGGGTCTTATTTCGGGTTATATCGTGCAGAGTTTCGAGGGGCTTCTGCTTCAATTTGCAATACTGGCGACTTTCATGCCCATGCTTGCCGACACAGGCGGAAACACGGGAAGTCAATCGGCGACGTTGGTAATTCGTGCTCTGGCGCTCAAGGAAATCGCGTCTGGAGATATGTTCCGCGTGCTTTTCAAAGAATTCAAGGTTTCGATAATGCTCGCGATTCTGCTTGCAGGTGTGGCCTATGGCAGGGTAATGATTCTCGGCCCCGGTTCGACTATCCCGGAGAATTTTTCTTTGGGGACAATTAGTTTTGCGATAGCGGTCGCGCTAGGGCTTCAGGTGGTTACGGCTACGATGATAGGCGCGTTATTGCCAATCGGCGCCGCGAAGCTGAAACTCGACCCGGCAGTTGTCGCAAGCCCGGCATTGACAACTATTGTCGATATCACCGGCCTTCTGATATTTTTCATGTCTGTGAAATTGATTCTCGGAATTTAGCGAGTTGAAAGAATATAGACCTAAGCCGGCATGTGGCGGAATATGAAAAACGCCGCCCCCGCAAGGCATAAGCTCGCCCAAAGATAGTCCCATGTGAGCTTAAGCCCCATATAAAATACGCAAAAGCCCGCGAAGACTACCATTGTGAGGATTTCCTGAATTATCTTGAGTTGGGGGAGGGTATAAAATGTGCTTCCGATACGGTTTGCGGGGACCTGAAGGCAATATTCGAAAAAGGCAATACACCAGCTAAAGACGATGGCCACAACCAACGGCCTCGTCCGCATATCTTTCAAATGGCCATACCAAGCGTAGGCCATGAAAATGTTCGAGAAAATGAGAAGGACAAATGGCGCGATTCTCATCGCCGACACCCCGGGAAACCCCCCGCAATAAAACTTAATGGTCAAGACCCCAAGGAAAACTCCGCGGGGTCTTGGATAAACATCGCCTTTTCGGCGCTCAAACAAAAAAAACTCCGGAGGAGGGACTCGAACCCACGGCCCGGTGGTTAACAGCCACCTGCTCTACCGCTGAGCTACTCCGGAATTTCAAAAAACTTTGCTAATTATATCCCCCCCACTCTTCTTTGTCAAGGGCAAATTCTAAGAAATTTCGCTTTACATATCTCTAAAGGCTCTGTATTTTGATTTTAGGTTTTGAAAGGACGCAGAATTTATGTTCGCAAGGGTAACATCAGCCGCTGTTCTTGGAATCGACGCCTACAAGGTGGAGGTCGAGGTGGATATCACCGCGAAACTGCCCTCCTTTATGGTCGTCGGGCTTCCGGATAACGCTGTCAAAGAGAGCAGGGAGCGGGTCGCCAGCGCGATTAAAAACTCGGGTTTCCCATTTCCGCAAGGCAGGATTACAATCAACCTCGCGCCTGCCGATGTTAAAAAAGAGGGAAGCGCTTTCGACCTGCCTATGGCTATCGGTATCCTTCGCACAATGGACATTATCGACAACCCCGAGCTCGAAAACTATGTTATAATAGGCGAGCTTGGTTTGGATGGCACACTTGCTCCTGTTCGCGGAACATTGCCGATTTCTCTCTTGGCGAAGGAGATGGACGCAGGGGGGATTATTCTTCCGCGCGAAAACGCCAAAGAGGCCGCAATCGCCCAGGGCGCGCCGGTTTATCCTGTCGAAACCCTCGCCGAAGCGGTAGATTTTATCACCGGACATCTCGATATCGAACCTTTTCAAGTGAGCCTTCGCGATGTCTTCGAGTCCTCGGAGCGATATATCGCTGATTTCTCGGATGTCCGTGGGCAGGAACATGTCAAACGTGCGCTGGAGGTAGCCGCGGCTGGAGGGCATAATGTTCTTATGATAGGCCCCCCCGGCTCGGGGAAAACGATGCTCGCGCGAAGATTTCCCTCTATTCTTCCACCGTTAACTCTCGAAGAAGCGCTCGAAACGACGAAAATCCACTCGGTCGCGGGAGCATTGCCGCGCGACACCGCACTCGTCGGCGCAAGGCCTTTTAGAGCGCCGCATCACACTATTTCTGATGCCGGGCTTATCGGCGGTGGAACTTTCCCGAAACCCGGAGAAGTTTCGTTGGCGCATCATGGTGTGCTTTTCCTCGACGAACTTCCCGAGTTCAAGAAGAATGTTCTCGAGGTTATGCGTCAGCCGCTGGAAGACGGCAGGGTTGTTATCGCACGCGCGGCAATCACCCTCGAATATCCCTCGAATTTCACTCTTGTCGGTGCGATGAACCCGTGCCCATGCGGATATTTCGGTGATCCTTACCACGAATGCACCTGCACGCCGGCGAATATTCAGAACTATATTGGAAAAATCTCCGGCCCTCTTCTCGACAGAATCGACATCCATATCGAGGTTCCCTCGGTTAAGTATAAAGAACTTTCCGGCCCCAGCACAGGTGAGAATTCGGACTCGATCCGCGAAAGGGTAACAAAAGCGCGGAGGGTTCAGAATCAGCGTTTCGAGGGAATCAAAGGTGTTTTTTCCAACGCCGATATGCACACAAAGATGATCCGCAAATTCTGCTCGCTCGACGAAGCAGGCGAATCGCTTCTCAAGTTGGCAATCACCAAGATGGGCCTTTCCGCAAGAGCTTACGACAGAATTTTGAAACTATCACGAACTATTGCCGACCTCGAAGGATGTAAGGACATCGCTCCGCACCACGTTTCGGAAGCAGTTCAATATCGCAGTCTTGACAGAAAATATTGGAGAGGTGGATGAGTTGATCACATGGATTTTCGTTATTATCGCAATAGCTGTTTTTCAAATTATCAGCCTGATTCTGGGGTTTCCCGACTCGGTCGATTATTTCGCCGCGGTTTTGCTTTTGCTGACAAGTCTCGGCATGCTATACCGTATTCGTATGAAACAGAAAAAGGGCGAAAGAGAGCGGTTGGCGAGAGAATTGGCACAGCTTAAAAATTCGAACCCGTGAGGTATCCCCCGGGATACCCGAAACATAATACTTCATCAAAGGGGGAAAGATGATTCCGCAGAAGCTTAAAACGAACGCGACGATCTACAAGGTTCTCGGCTGGATCTACATTATTGTCGGAGTTCTGGTTGGGATTGGCTTGATTGTCGGAGGAGTTTTAACTGGAGACTCCGAAGCTATGGTCGGCATGATTATCGGCGCAGTCGTCGGTGGGATTCTTGGTATTATTTTCGGATTGCTCTATCTCGCAATTGGAAAAGGAATCCACAACCGCAAGGAATGGGCGAAAACAGTCGGTTTCATTTTCGCGATTCTAATGCTTCTCAGCATTCCGATTGGGACAATCCTCGGGATAATCCTTCTTTTGGGATTCTCGGACGAGCAAAGCAAGGCATGGTTCTCCGGTGCGGAGAATATGGACCCCCACAATTACCAGCCGCCGCAATATTGATGTTTGGAACTTGATTTTCTCGATTTGATTCGTCGTTAGCCGAGGAAACATCGCGGCGAGCACTTTGGTGGGAGCAATATTTGTTGGATGACATATCCGACAAATTTGTTCCCTTTTTTTTATGTGCAAGGTTACATTTCCGAGCGGCACTCCGCGGCTGGCGGGCGAATTGCTACCTGTCCGGCTATTCGCTCGCTAGCCGCTTGGATTAATTTGTTAACTTTAGTTACTTGAGATACACGATCCGTTTCCTCGCCGCCGTGCCATCGGCCGTTTCGGTTCCGCTCGACGAACGGGAATCTAGCCGCGTCCGCCCTTCAGGTCTGCAGGACACGAGATAGACGCCGGAGGGGAGGGATGGGGAGGGATGCCAGACAACCGCCTTTTCCGTAGGGGACGGTTTTACGCCGTCCCTTGCGCGGGTTTCGGTATCGGCGAAAAAGGCGGGCGCAAGACCCGCCCCTACGGGCAACTGTGCGATTCTTCGCCCATTTACATCGTAAATCTCCACCCGAGCTGGCGTAAAACCCGCCCCTACGCCGTCGATGGCGATGGTTACAGCGGAATTAAAGGGGTTAGGAAAAGCGGAAATAGTGAAGCTGGCGGGAAGGGGGTGAATCTCCTCCGCGCCGGTGCCGGAGCCGAATTCGTAAGCGCCGATGTCGATGGTGCCGTCATTCAAACGGCCGCGAGACATGCAATGACGGATATATTCCATGTTCGGCATGTGTTCGAGAGCGATTTCAACCGCGAGGCCGGTGCCGGCATCGATGCACGGCGATCCAGTCGCAAGCTCGAAATCCTGTAACGCCAAATCTACGAACCCGGGCAAGATGCCCTCTATATTGCCGAAATCGTTCACCGTTACGGTAAGGCCGGAATGGCTATCCACCCATCCGGACGGCAACCAGTTGTTGCGCAGTGAGATAGTGCCGTCCGCGTTGAGCATTGCCATGAACGAACCGCCCGCCGTGTTGTAAATGATGTTATTGCGGGCGTCGCAGGCCTCGTCATTCGAGGAAAGGCGCACCAGAGTGGTGTTTCCGCTCCGTGTCGAAACGATTGTGTTGTTGTGAAGATAGAGTGTGCCTTTGCGGTATCGGGTTTCGTCGCCGGAATCGCCGCCGTAGTGGATTATTTGGCTGTTGCCCTCGCCGTCGCCCTCGACGAGAATGTTGCCGTAAACAAAGGTTTTGCGATACAGCGTGTCGCCGTAAAACGCTGGCGAGCCGGTGTCCACGAGGTCGAGCTGACGATTGCCGTTCTCTATCCAGTTGTAGCGGACGATGGTTCCGGCGGAGCGGTCTTTGAGGTTATTGCCGGGGCATCCGACGCGCAGAGACCCGAAATGATTGAACTGGAAGAGTATTCCGAAGGCCTCGGTGTAGTTGTTGTGCTCGTAGATGCTCCCCTCGTAGCCGTTGCCGTGGATATGGCAATACTCGACGACGATGTCCGAAGAGGAATTCGCGCAGAAGAGGCCGTTGCCGCAGTCGGTGAACTCGCAGTTTCGCAGGATGATATGCGTCCCCCTTTCGACGAAAATCGCGGAGGCGTTTGTGGTATAGCTTTGGGTGTCGCCGCGGTCGTCGGTGAAGGTGTAGGGCGGACGAGCTTTGCGAATCGACAGGTTTTCGACGATGATATACTCTGGGTTCTCGGTGGAGGGAAAACTCGCCCCGCCGATTTTAACTATCCCACGAACCTCGCTCCAATAGTCGAGTTCGAGACGTGTGTTGGCGTTTTCGCCGTCGATTATGGGAAGATCGCCGCTAATCGAGGGAACTCCGCGAACGACTATGGGCGCCGAGGCTGTTCCGGAACGGTTGATGACCCACTTTTCGCGGTATGGGGTGCTTCGCCAGTGGATGAGAACGGTGTCTCCCGGGGAGAGGGTTTCCCATGGAACGTCGCCGATGTCGATGTAGGTCTCTCCGGGGCCGACGGAGTAAGTAACTGCATAAAGCCCTGTGATGAAAGCGCTTACAGCAATACAGATTAGAGAGAGCGTGCGGATTTTCAATTGAACCTCATTTCAGATAGACGATCCGTTTCGATGCTGTCGCCTCCCCCACAGTAGCGTGGATAAGATACACCCCGGAACCGAGGGATGGGGCGGGATGCCACCGGTATGCGCCGGGGGCGTTTGTGCTCAAGGGCTTCGCCGATTCGCTTTGGCTAAATGGGGTTTCCGCCACGCACCGGCCATTGAGGTCGTAAATTTCCACCGTAGGGGTTTGATTAATCAAACCCCTACAATCGACCGCAATGGTTACCGACGAATTAAACGGGTTGGGGTGGGCGGAGATGGTTATTTTCTCCGGAAGCGACCGAGATTCCGTAATCCCTATCGAGCCTATGTCCTCGAGAAATATAGGCGTTTCGTTTAACA
>Ga0334887_1001438_pt1 | contig 30893 bp, 26 predicted proteins | sample GraSluR1_MG_10_FD_207217 | JGI IMG/M metagenome (GOLD analysis project Ga0334887, IMG submission 207217) | Sludge microbial communities from methane-producing bioreactor in Wageningen University, Netherlands - Granular Sludge_18_07-R1 | ecosystem: Engineered > Bioreactor > Anaerobic >...
CGCGCGGGCGTGGATTGAAACTACCCGGTCTCGTCGGACGACGAAGCACGGCTCCGTCGCCCGCCCCGCGCGGGCGTGGATTGAAACGGGCCTTACGGCCGAGACGGGGGGCAGGGCATCCGGTCGCCCGCCCCGCGCGGGCGTGGATTGAAACCTACTGCCATTAATCCTCCTCTGCCGCCGGCCGGTCGCCCGCCCCGCGCGGGCGTGGATTGAAACAAAATTGAGGCCAAGTGCAAGGCCATCGGCAACGGCGGTCGCCGGCCCCGCCGGCCATGACAGTGTTCATCCATTGCCACCCACGTAGCTGCCCGTCTTGGCCTTTGGCTCCAGCCCAACCTGAGTCCGCTCGACGATCGTCGCGTGTTCGAGCTTGGCGAAGGCGCCAGGCATGCGCTGCACTTTCAACCGCCATTCGTAGCTGATCCCGCGCGAATGGAGAAGGCGCTTCGGTTCCGTCGTCGCAGACCCCCTTCAATCCGCTGCGCAGCTTCCTGACGCTCCGCGCTGCCACCAGGCGATCACTGCCAGCCTGTCCGTGGTCGAGCTCTTACGACGCCCGCACTCCGCCGCGCTCGCTACTCGGGCGACTGGGACACGGCCGAAACCCGAACCATGGAAACCCAGCGCCTGCCGTGACGCCCAGGCGCCGGGTCGGTTCTTCAGCGTCAAGAGCAGCGTCTGCGCGCTGCCTGCCAGTGGACCGCATTCAAACGCAACACGCAGTCGCAGCCTTACCCGCCGACCAAGAGCTCCACGAACGGGTCGATGTCAAACACGTTCACCAGACCGTCGCCGTTGATGTCGGCCAGCATGTAGTCGCAGTCCGGATAGGCCAGGGCGTAGGCCGCCGGATCGGTCAGCGCCAGGACGAACGGATCAATGTCAAAGACATTGACCAGGCCGTCGCAGTTCAAGTCGCCAAGCAGGGCGCCCGCCTCCAAGCCCACCCCTGCCCAGAAACCGCCCGCCAACTCGTACACCCCGCCCGACATGCTGCCCGCATCCGGCTGGCCGATGGTACCGGCAAGCTCAAAGGGGCCCCCGGTGCTCCACAAGTCGCCGCCGCCATCGACGGTCCACCAGTGGATCTCATAGCCACTGCCGGCCGCGCACAGCTCATCAGCGCTGCTGGTGATCGGGTTGATGCGAGGATCGTCCGCGACAGATGCCATCACGAGCACAGCAAACAGAATCAAGCAAGTTGCAGCAGACGTTAGCCAGTTCACTTCGGCTCTCCCTTCTCAGCCCTGCTCAGCTCCGTCACAGCGGCTTCCAGGCGCGCAAGCCGAACCGCCAGGTTAGCGATTTCCTTTTCTTGCGCGAGGATCTCCGCACGCTGCGCAGCAAGCTCGGCCTCCCTCTCTCGCACGAGCTGATGCAGGCCCTGAATCGCCGCGAAGGCCACGCCTTCGGCGTCAATGGCTGTGATTCCCTTGTCATCCTCACCAAGGCCGAAAGCCGAGTAAAAGTCCTGGGCCATCGGTCCCATGTGGCGAATCGACGCATCCTGCGACTTGTAGTTCCACGTGGTGACGGCAAGTGACGTGACCCGCTCCAAAACGTCGATCGTGTCAACCGGCTCGATGTTTTCCTTGGCATTGCGATCGGACAGAGACGTCCAGGATCCGCCGCCCGGCGCTAGCCGCGCGCCGGTACTCGTGCCGGAGGCCGTATAGAACCGGAATCCGCCGTGGGCTCTGGCCACGAACTCATTGACGGCTGTCGAATTCGTCTGGCTGCCGGCAGACCATACGAATGCCCCCTCATGCGTGGCTCTTGCGTCTCCGCCAGCCGCGAAGCTCCGCTCGGCGGTGGCTTCATTATGTTCTCCGCCAGGAACAGTTGAACGGTACCCGCTCGCTAAATCACCGTGCGCGATTCTGCGACAAGGGTAGTTTTGTCATGCCGCCGGTTTGAGATAGAGCCGGGCGGCCCGTCGTTCGCGCCGTTTCAGGAAACGGTACACATGCTGCATCAAGTGCGACATCGTTCGGCAGCGATGATTGCGCGTCACTGCCGCATGCAGGTCCTGCCACAGCCGCTCGATCTTGTTCTCGTTCGGGCAGTACGGCGGCAGGAAGTGCAGCCGGATGCGGCCGTCGAACGCCGCCAGTGCCCGCTGCGTGATCTGGCTCTTGTGGATGCGGTAGTTGTCGAGGATCACGTGGATCACCGGCGCGTCGGCGTAGACGCGCAACAACCGCTGCAACAAAGCAATGAACAGCAGACTGTTCTTGCGTTCGCCGTCGACCCACGTCAACGTGCCGGTCTTCGCATCCAACGCCCCCGCCAGATAACGCTTCTCGTTCTGCCCCGGCGTCAGCACTTCCTTCTGCTGCCCGTAGCCCATCCAGTCCAGCCCGATCTTCGGGTTCAGGTGCACGTCGACCTCGTCGGCGTACACCGCCACGTGCCCACGCGGCAACGTCGCCAGCAACCGGCGAATCGCCCGCAAACGCCGGTTTTTCCGGGGTTTGGACCACGGGCAGCCGACCGTTGGACGCGGCCGGGCCCGCCGCGCGCGGATCGACGCCAGCGCCCGGCTCAGCGTGGCCACATGCACGCGCACGCCGGTCCGCTGTCGCAACGTTACGGCCAACATCTCGCGCGTCCAGGTCGGCCGCGGCCAGCCCATCGGGGCCGACAATCTCCACCGCGCCGGCATCTGCCATGATCGTTCGCCCGACGCCGGGGCCGCCTTCATTGTAAGCTTGGCCAAGCGTATTCCCGCCCCCGCCGCCCCCCGGGGCCTGCAATGCGTACAGCGCAAACGGTGTCGCTGTGAGGGGCTGTCGGGGCCAGAGTGGCGTGTATGGGCCCGTGCTGTCACCAGGCCTGACCAACACCCAAAGCCAAAGCGCGGTCCCGTCATACACGCTTCCAAAGTCCAGTTGCACCGTGAACAGGCCGTTCGTTACCTGCTCGTCCGCGACGTCCACGATACCGCCAACCTGCGAACCGAAGTCCGGGTCGTCGTATAGGGCGAACCGAAAATCGTAGGTTCCGTTGGCCGGGCTGCCGCCCTCCTTCAACTGGCCCTGGTACGTGAAGGCAGTCCCCACCGGGCCGGCCCAACTGACCGCGGATACGCTCAGAATGAGCATTGCTACAAACGCAGCACCTCTTGATCCGGGTGCGTCCATCTTTCTCTCCTTCGAGTTTCGAGTGGGTCGGCTACGACTCCGACGCTCCGATTGTTCCTGAAGCGGCCTCCACGATGAAGACCGCATTTGCTCGTATGCTTGCTCACGCCTGAACCATTCGGCTGACATTTCTCGCTTCGTTCTGGCTGCCGATGCTGCCGAGCGAGGTTCGACGGCGGCACCGCGCGGAGGGACGCGTGCCAAACGCCGTCTCCGAGAAAACGTTGGCGCGGCCCCACGTGTGTCACACGAGTGGGCCTACTTGGCACGTAGCTGGGCGACTTTCTCTTCCAACCTCCGAATGGTGTCCTCTTGTGTTTGAACCTTCGCATTGAGTTCCTGCACGGCAACAAGGGTCGCCGTGGTCAACGCATACAAGTCCACCCCATATCCACTGTCACCGCGAAGCTCGCCTGGCAATTCCTCAGCTATCAGTCCCAACCTCTTGGCCGTACGGTCGTCGGGATTGCGTGGCTCAGTATCAGTTAGGCTCTCCCAGTCGAAGAGGTACGTAGAGGGTTGCAGGGCAAGAACATGAGTTAAGCAGCGCTGGCGCTCATCCGGACTGAGTAACGTGATGTCCTTCTTCAGCGCCCGTGAGCTTTGCGTGACAAAAGAAGATGCATATACGGGCCTCCACGTCGTCCATGATGTGGTATCGCGCACCTCCAGTCCAGATGTGGACCGAGTCGCGATGACCCCGCTTCCCTGAAGACACAAGTAGCCGTCATTATATGCCCGCAGTACGACATTTCTACTGCGGTTTGCGGAGTATACTCGCAGACCAGGCTCTCCATCGTCATATGGAGTTATATCGACAGTGCCTCCGCGCACGTCAAGAAGCCGTATTGGGGATGAGGTGCCGATGCCGACGTTGCCCGAATTATAATAGATGTTCGAGCCGCTAGAAGTCCACGGCGGGAAGGCCGTCGGCTTATCAGTCACCTTGCCCCAGGACACGCTGTCGATCTTCACATCTGTGACCGCGTTGTTTGCCAGCATGCCGGTGACAATGCCCGAACTTGCCACAGATAGAGTGACGTCACTCGTACCGGTCTTGGTCAACCCTGATCCTGCGCTGACGGAGGTTACGCCTTGATCGTCAACTCCCCAGTATATGTTCGAGCCGTCGGTTTTCAGGGCGCGGCCGCTCTGAGCGCCCGAGGCGGCGATCTTGGCTTGGGTCACTGCACCGTTTGCGAGGTCGCTGGTGCTCACCGCGCCGTCGACAATCTTGCCGCTGTCGACCGAGTTGGCAGCCAACTTCGCCGACGTAACGGCACCGCTTACGATCATGTCCGACGTGATCGAGTTGGATTGGTTCTCGTTGACGTACCGGCCGTCGGCCCAACTCGTATTGACGGCCACGGAACCGCTTCCAGTAATGGGATTAGGCGAGCAAATGATGCCTGTTCCCTGGCTGATGGAGTAGACGGTTCCGCCGCCGCCGGAGCCTCCGCCGGTCTCGTCATACGCCCACTGCAACTGACCGCCGACGAACTTGATGATCTGGTTCGCGCCGGCGCCGGCCGTGTTGATCATGTCGAGCGTCACGCCGCCAGGCACGATGCTCAGCGTGACATCACCTGAACTGCCGCCACCGGTCAGGCCGCTGCCGGCGAAGACGGAATCGATGCTGCCGGTACCGGGGTCCCCCTTGTCCCCCTTGTCTCCCTTGTCGCCCTTGTCCCCCTTGGGGCCGGGCGGCCCTTGGGGCCCCGGTGCGCCTGGTCCGCCCTTCTGCTCATCGATCTCCTCGTAAACGGGATCAAGTTGCTGTTCAACGATCCACCTGACGTAATCTTCGCTCAGTCCTCCGTCGGTGGGCACACATCCCGGATCAACCTGCGCCAGCAGCAGTCCGAGCGTGCAGATCCCAAGCATGGCGGGAGCCACGCCGGCACGCCGGCGCCAGCGCCCGGCGAGCGTGTGGCACTTGTCGGCACGGGCCTTCTGGTTCGTTTGTAGTTTCATCTCAGGATCCTCCATTAACAGATTAGAGCTTCAGGGACATTCCAATTTCACTTGTCCAGAGCGAGGGCGTTCACCAGAACGTGCGTCAGTTGCGCCTGCGGGGCGCACGATTTGCGCAAGTATTTCGAACCCGCGCGTGCAGCCGGATTGCCTGGCGGCCTGTTCGCCTAAGACTCTGCGGAACTGTGAGTTGGGAGTCGGGCCGATAAGCACAACGCGGCGTCCGAGCGACAATAGGCGGACGGGAATTCTCGGCCGTGTTCGGCTTGTCGCGGCGGCCGTTGGGGACCTGACTCTGCTGCGGCAGACGCTACACCGACGGCCGGAACAGGTGGCCCGCCCGGCAGTGGTCCAGCCAGTCACGGACGCGCGGCGACAGGCGGACTTCGAGCCGGACGCCGGCCGCGTCGGCGGCGCGGCGCAGGCAGATGAGGCAGGCGATGAGCTTGGTGTCCACCTCCTGGACGTGCTCCAGGTCGATCACCAGCCGCCGGCGGCCCGGCGTCACATCCGCCAGACAGCGCCGGCGGATCGACTCGACCACCGTCCCGGAGCGCAAGTCGCCGCCCAGCCGGACGACGCTGGTCGCGGCGGCGTCGTGGCCGCCGCTCACCAATGCCGCCCCTGGGTTGCGGGGCTCACCCGAGTTGCCGGGCCCGCTGGATTCGCAGGCGGCGGGGTGGCATCCGGCTGTGCCGGGCGCGTCGCGCTCGCCCCCGTCGAGTCGCGCGATGGGTTCGTTCCCGTCGAGTGCCGCGTCGCGCTCGCCCTCATCGCATGCGATATTGGGAGTGTCCACCTGGTCGGCCGCACCGGCCGCAATGCCCGAACGCAGCCGCGGTCGGTAGATTCGCGGTTTGGCCGGCAGATGCCGATCAGCGAAGTTTTGCCGGTCCGGCGCGAGAGGCTGTGCCCGGGACCGGCGTAAAATGCTCCACATCATCTTCCCTCCTGACTCAGCGGCGGCCCGCGTGGCGGCTGCCGCGGCTGAGTTGCTTCCATAAGGACAGGCGACATCTAGTGACAGCGGGCGCACGGATTTACGCCGCATTTGGACGCAAATCGGTGCGTTTCGGTCGGGCTGCCGCGGTGGCCCGGTTCGGCCCCGCGTGTTACTGGCCGCTGCGGCCAGCGGGGCGGAGGGTTATCGGGCGATTTCAGTCACGATTCTGCCTGTTTTCCGGTTTTGCGGATAGGAGCAGTCTGGTATACTCATCCCGTGGGGCCGGCGTGTCTTATGCTCGCCGTCGCCATTTCTAACCGGGACGTTCTCATGGGTTCGGACCAGACCCAAATCACTTCGCTTCTCTGCGCGGTAGGCAACGGCGACGCCGGCGCGGCCGAGCGGCTCTGGCGCGTCGTCTATGACGAACTGCACCGCGTCGCGAAGGCCCGCATGGCCCGTGAGCGCGGGCGGGGCGACGTTCAGACCACGATTCTCGTCCAGGAGGCGTACCTGCGCCTGGTCGGCACGGACGGTGACGGCGCAAGTATCCCGGCCAATCGGCGACATTTCTTCGCCGCCGCGGCAAATGCCATGCGCTGCTTCCTCGTGGATGACGCACGTAGGAAGGGGCGACAAAAGCGCGGCGGCGGTCGAGCGCCCGTGGAACTCTGGGAGGCCGCCGCCGCCCTGGAGAGCGACCCGGCCGAAGTGCTGGCGTTGGATGAGGCCCTGGCGAGGCTGCGGGCGTATGACCCGCGGAAGGCCGAGATCGTCCAACTGCGGTACTTCGCCGGCTTAAGTATTGACGAGACGGCCGAAGTCCTCGGCCTGTCGCCGCGGCAGGTGGACAAGGAGTGGCGTTTCGCCAAGGCGTGGCTGCACCGCTTGCTCCGCTAGCAGCGGCCGGCGGCGCGTTCGGCGGTCCACGTGACAGCCCAGGCGGCCTGAGCCATTCAGCCTCCGGGCTGACGGGCCCAGTAGGCGCGCGGCGGCACGAGACTCCGTCCTGTCCTGCCGCTTGAGGCATGGAGGCAGACGGTCGCCCGGCCCGCTTGCAGGAACGAACGGCCGTGAAAACCGAGACCTGGCAGCGTGTTGAGGAACTCTTCGACCGCGTGGTTGCGGCGCCGCCCGACCGCCGCGCGGCGCTGCTCGACGAGGCCTGCGGCGACGATGCCGAGCTGCGCGCCGAGGTCCAATCCCTCCTGGAGCACGACGCCCGCGCCGGCGCGGACTTCCTGGCCTCGCCCATCATTTCGGTGCGGCCGGACGAGGACCTCACACCGGCCTGGGCCCAGGACCTGATCGGGCGCACGGTCGGGCGCTACACGATCGTGCGGCCGCTCGGCCACGGCGGGATGGGCAGCGTTTTCGAGGCCCGGCAGGAGCAGCCCGCCCGGACGGTCGCGCTCAAGGTCCTCCGGCCGGGCTTCAGCGCCCCGTCGGCCCTGGCGCGTTTCCGCCTGGAGCCGGAGGTGCTCGGCCGACTCCAGCATCCCAACATCGCGCAGGTCTTCGAGGCCGGCGTTCATACCCCCTCTCCCTCCCAGGGAGAGGGTTGGGGTGAGGGTCCGGCGGAGCCAATCCCCTACTTCGCCATGGAGTACATCGCCGACGCGCAGCCGCTGCGCGAGTACGCGGACGCGCGCGAGCTTTCGACGCGCGAGCGGCTGGAGCTGTTCGCCAAGGTCTGCGACGCCATCCAACACGGCCACCAGAAGGGTATCGTCCACCGCGACCTCAAGCCCGCGAACATCCTGGTCGGCGCCGACGGCGAGCCGAAGGTTATCGACTTCGGCGTGGCCCGCGCTTCGGACGCCGACATCGTGATGACCACGCAATGCACGCGCTTGGGCGACCTGGTCGGCACGGTGCACTACATGAGCCCGGAGCAGTGTGACGGTGATCCCGCGCTCATCGATACGCGCAGCGACGTCTACTCGCTGGGCGTGGTGCTCTATGAACTGCTGACCGGCGCCGCGCCGTACGAAACGACCGGCACGACCGTGTACGAGGCGATCCGGGCAATCAAGGAGGAGCCGCCGCGCCGGCCGAGTGCCGTCGTTGGCGGGGCCGGCCGGCCCGTGCGTCACCTGCGCGGCGACATTGACGTCGTGCTGCTCAAGGCGCTCGAGAAGGACCGCGCGCGGCGCTACGCCTCGGTGGCCGAACTGGGCGCGGACATTCGCTGCATCGTTGAAAACCGGCCGATTCGGGCCCGCCCGCCCAGCCCGCTCTACCTGCTGGGCAAGTATGTGCGGCGGAACCGTTGGCGGACGGCGGCGGTGGCGGCGGTTGCCCTGGGCGTCACGGCCGCGCTGGCCGCCCTGCTGACATGGCAATCGCTCCGGGCGGAGGCCGACCAACGCCGGCGGGAAGCCGACCTGCGCCGGGCCGCGGAGGTCGCCCGGTATGGCGCTGCGATGATCGCGGCTGAGACCGCGCTGCAATCCCACGACGCGGCTGCGGCCCGCGTGATCCTGGAGGATCCCGCACACGTGCAACTGCGCGGCTGGGAATGGCGGCACTTGCGGCAGCGCGTCGACCAGAGCCAACGCGTCATCAGCAGCACATCGGCACAGGTCGTTGCGGCCGCGATCGATCCGACGGGGCGTCATGTTGCGGCTGTGCCGGACGGGCAGGAATACAAGCTGTTGCTCTATCGCAGCGCTGGAGTGTCCGGCCACCCGCAGGAACTGCCAGTCAAGAGAGTGGTCGCGACGACGTTCAGCCATGACGGGAGACATCTCGCGGTAGCAGCCAGGGATGACTCGGACACGGTGGGCTTGTACGTTTTCACTATCGACTCAGAAGCGGCCGAGTTGCTGTGCCGCTGGCGGGCCGACGATCAAGTGACTAGCGCGTTGGCATTCTGTCCGACTGAGCCGCTGCTGCTGGCGACGGCCGTCGACGTTGAAGCCAGGCTTGTACTGTGGGACTTGTCTGGTCTTTCGCCGAAAGCGCCCGCACCGCGGCGATTGTGCAGCGTCCCCAATCAGACGGCGACCAAGTCTCTTGTCTTCTCACCCAATGGTGCCTATCTGGCCGCTGGCGGTGATGACTGGACAATCCGACTGTTCGACGTAGAGCGGCTGCGGCACGATGCGCCCGATGCGCTGCTGGCCGTGCTGCGGGGGCATACCTACTACGTCTGGGACGTGGCTTTCAGTGCGGACGGGCGCTGGCTGGCCTCGGCGTCAATTGATGAGACGGTGCGACTGTGGGACGTGCAAGGCTGCATCGCCCAGGGCCGGGCCGGCGACAATCCGACCAAGACGGCGCTGGGCAGCGGCGCCGAAGTCGCGGTCTTGCGTGGGCACAGCGAGGGTGTGCGGGCAGTCGCGTTCGACCCCGACGGCCGGTATCTGGTGTCCGGAGGCGTCGATCGGCTGATTCGCGTCTGGGAGCTTGATCGCCGGGCGATACTGACGGACCCCGTCGCGCGCGACGATGAAGACGGCGCGGCATGTTGGGAAACCCCCGTCCATGGCCAGATCCGCGCGCTGCGCGGCCACGAGAACGGCATCATCTGCCTCGGCGTGACGTCCAATGGCGAGATCATCTCCGCATCCGCCGATGGATCGGTACGCGCGTGGCTGCCGGGTACCGAGGATGTGCCAAGGCTGCATGGCCACAACACGAGCGTCGGCTCCGTCACATTCACGCCCGACGGGCGCTTCCTGATTTCCGCGGACACGGGCTCACGCATGGGTCCCGGCATCATCGTTTGGGAGCCTAACCAATGCGCACCGGTCGCCAGGCGGCACCTGCGACGTGGCGAGAACGCGCAGGGAGTTGCATGCTGGAACGCCGGTGGGCGGACGCTGCTGGCAGCCGCGACGTTCGTGCCCAAGGAACACCGCACGGGGACGGCCCGCGGACGCGTCGTGGTGTGGGAACTCGGTCACGAAACGGACCATGTCAGCTTGGAGCACTCCCTCGGCACGCTGCCTTGTCCTCCCGCATTGGCGGCGCACCTGGACGCAGCCGGCGCCGAACAGGTCACGCAAGGGTTTTGCTCGCTGACTGTCAGCCGCGACGGCCGGCGCCTGGCCGCCGGCCACACCAGCGGCAACGTGTGCGTATGGGAGTTCGAGACGGCCGGGCGCGCCGCTCGCGTCGTGACGGCATTCCCGGCTTACGCGCGCGGACACGGCCAGGTCGCCTTCCTCGACGAACAGGGCGACTTCTTGGCCACCGCTTGCACCCAACCGCAGGATCCAACCGCTGAAGTGGCCGCGATTCGCGTCTGGGACGCGAACACCGGCCGCGAAGTGTCCGGCTCGCCATACACCCGTCACGCGGGCGCCGTCATGAAGCTGGCGGTCGATCCGGCGTGCAGCCTGCTCGCGTCGGCTTCGGCGGACCGGACCATCGGCCTCTGGCACATCGACCGCTCGGACGGTCCGCCCAGGCTGCAGTGGAGGGGCGACATGCGCGGTCACACCGACAGCGTCTACTCCCTGGCGTTCCACCCCGTGCCCAGTGAGCGGCGGCTGGCTTCCGGGGCCTGGGATCGGACCATTCGCCTCTGGGATATCGAGTTGCTGGCGGCCGTGGCGGTTCTGCATGGCCACGCCGGTCCGGTCCATGACCTCGCGTTTGACCCGGCCGGCGAGCGGCTCGCGTCGGTGTCTAGCGGGGCGCTAGGCCGCGACAACGTGGCGCGCATCTGGGATGCGGGCGACGGCTACGCCGATCCGGCGGCGCGCCGCGAGCGGACCCTGGTCATGGACGCTCATGATTGCGTGAGCAAGACGGTTCGCGACTCGGCGCTTCGGCTGGACACGGCCATGCGCCGGCTGCTTGACTGGGACCCGCAAACGGACTGGGCCGGGCAGGTACGGGGCCTGGCTCTTGAGCGGTTCGAAGGCTTCGTCATGCGGCCCGATTACTTCGGCAACAATGCGTGGCGCGTGGTCGCCGTCCCGGGCCGGTCGCCGGGCGAATATGACCAGGCCCGGCACTGGGCCCAGGCTGCCACGCACATTTCGCCGGAGGATTATGTTAGTCTCGGCATCCGCGGCGCGGCAGAATACCGCTGTGGAGATCTCGAAGCGGCCCTCCAGACACTCACGCTGGCGCAGGAGCTGTGGCTGGAGACAGCGCCGGCGCCGAACGAGTCTTCTGTCGCGACCTGGGCGTTTATGGCAATGACGCACGCAGCACGCGGCGCGCTAGCGGAGGCGTGCTCCGAGCTGAACGAGGTCCGGCGACATTTCGATGCGCTGGTCAGCGAAAGTCGCCGGGAGTATCAGGACTATCCCGACCTGGTCCGGCTACTGGAAGAGGCCGAGCGCCACGTGCAGGACCGCACGAAACGGCCGCGCGGATGACATATATGCCGACCTGGAGTGGAGTATGCTGAAGATGTCGCCGGACGGTTCGCGCTCGGTGTGGATTAGGCGGCTGGCCGGCGATTTTGCGGAGCGCCGCTCGACTACCCTGTTCCAGGGTTTCTGCGCTTGCTGTTGCTGCTGCGTCCAGGCGCCGGTCAACGCCGCCTGCGGCCTGGTCAGCGGGCTGCTCCTGCCGGCTGCGGGACCCTGGCGAGCGCCGCGGCCCGTGCCGTGGCCGTTGCGGCTGCGCATCGCCGGCGCCAGCCTGATCATCGGGGCTGCCCAGGGCACGACCGCCCTGTTCATGTGGCCCCGGTGGTTGCCCGAGCGGAAGACATGGTATAAATGCGTCCGCTGCAGCGGCGAAGTGCGCCGCGAAGACAGCCGCGGCAAGTACCGCCGGCTCTGCCGGGCGGGCATACAAAGCCGCGACTGCGTCCGGCCGGATAGGCGCGCCGCCGGGCCCACAAACCCGACAGCGCCCACCGAGCGAAACGGCGGCCGCGGCTGGAACCGCGCACGCCGCGCCTGCCACACGGCATAGCGGCAACCTGGCGGTGTAATCAAAAGATTACACATTATTGCTACACCACACGCCCTCAACATCTCTTATGTGGCGTTGCCTGCTCAACGTGGACATTGTGGACATATGATTGCGCATTGTGCTGGGCCAGACATGGCTCGCCGGGGCGCGGTAAGCAGGGGCGTTCGCGCGCGTGCGCGAGCGGCCGCGCGGCCGAACGCTTCTGAGGTGCTGGTGACTGCCCGTTGCCCCCCGCGGTCGCAGAACGGCGCGCTACACCAGCACGGCGGCCTGGGGTGTGACTGGCGTTGCGCGAACTGGTCCCGAAGAAACTCGGCACGTCAGCAGTTGCCATTGCAGCACCACACGATACACTGCCGTTCAATGATTGACGTGGTGGCGCGAGGTCGTTGCCCAGCCAGTGTGAACCTGCAGCACGGCGAGCGGCGCAGCAGCCGCAGCGGAGGATTCCACGGATGTCCGCGATGACGATCGGTGTTCCTGAGGCACTCATAGAGTTCCGTACGCTCCTCAGCAAGCACCCCGAAGCGCTTGCTGCCGTTCGCCACATCGTGCAGACAGCCATGGGCACTGCAGCGTACGGCGTGGACCTCATCGACGGCTCACCTGACCCCGAAGATCGAGTGCTGCTGCTCGCCGCGATGCACGACTGGTATTACCGGCAGGAGCGGTTGCATGGCTGGACAGGGTGGCTGATTATCGAGTCGCCGCCTACGAACAAGGACACGGAACAGCTTCCACCGGTCACATGCGACTCTGTGTCTTTGGGACAATTTCGGACGGCGGTGTTCTTCTTGGCATTCCAGCAGCGAGTGGAGTCGCACATTGCGCAGTACGGCGCCAAGTCGTGCGTGGACCTGTGTCTGCATGGGGACACGGTTGCGGTGCTGCTGGGGAGAGTGTCGGCACTTCCGGGAATCGGCGCGGCGCCGGCGGGTGACCAGGGCGGCAAGGCCGATGGAGCGGTACCACTGGCTATCCCGCAAAGCAACGAGGGCTCCGACGCGAAACCTATTGATCCCATTCAGTTGCCAGGGGCCGTGTCGCCGGATTGCGGTGTCACTGCCTCGGCCGGCACAACAAAGGCGGAGTCACCCAAGGACACGGGCGGACGCCCAGGCTTGCCGACCACAGAAGCCAGGAAGCGAACGCAGCTGATCCGGGAGTGGCACGATAGGAAGGGGAGGGTGTCCCAGAAGGAGTTCTGCCGCGATAGGGGGATTGCGCTCGCTTACCTGCAGAAGTGTGTCAACTGGTATCATCAGCGCAAGCGGCGGGCTGACGAACGCTGACAAACTCATGTTGTCAAGACCGATGGGGTTTGTCACACAGATTCTGACAGCCCAGTTTGGCCCTGGAAATAAGGGGGACTCGTGGCCGCATCCTGGCAATTCTGTGTGACAAACCCCCGCGCGGGAGTTTGTGTGTCAGATTGCCACTGATACTTCACGTGCCGGGCGGCATGGTGCCGCTCGTTGTGGAGTACCGAACGTGAAGACCACAATCACAAACGCTACTGGCGAGCGAATCGCCGGACCGGAGCCGCGGCCGGGTGTTGCTGCGGAATTGCTGGACGTTGGTGCCGTCGCCGCGCTGCTGGGTTGCAGCGGGCGGCACGTCTACCGACTGGCCGACGCCGGGCGGATGCCCCGGCCGGTCAGGCTCGGCTACCTGGTCCGCTGGCGGCGGGCCGAGGTGCTCGAATGGATCGGAGGAGGCTGCCAGCCGGTGCGTTTCGCGCGGGGCACTGGGCGGATCGCTGAACACAGCAAGGAGACTCTCCGATGAGCGATCACGCTTCAATCCCGCCGCGGCGGCGGCTCTCGGACATTCTCGCCAACGGCCAGAGCGGAAAGCTGCGCGAAGATTGGAACCGCACCGAAGCGGCGGCGGACTTCGCGCCGCTGCCACCGGGGACGTACACCGCCCGCGTGCTAAGCGGGGAGCTGTTCAACGCCAAGAGCGGCACACCCGGCTACAAGCTCACCTTCCGCGTGCTGGAAGGTGAGCACGCCGGGCGGCAATTCTGGCACGACTTGTGGCTTACGCTGGCGGCGTTGCCCATGAGCAAGCGCGACCTGGGCAAGCTCGGCGTGACTTCGATCGAACAGCTTGAACGGCCGCTTCCGGCGGGCATTCGCTGCACGGTGAAGCTCGTGTTGCGGCGGGACGATGACGGCGCCGAGCACAACCGCGTCCGCGGCTTCGACGTAATCGCCATCGACGAAGACCCCGCCGCGGACCCGGACTTTGCACCCGATGCGCCGACGAAGGAAGGTGATGCGACATGAGCGGTGCCATGCGACACGGCTACCGCATCGTCGGCCCGTGCTCGGCCGAGCGCCGGCTTGTGGACTGGTCGGCCGCGTTCCGCGCCTACGTCGAGTGCGACCCGCGCGCCCGCGTCGAATCCGAAGCGTACTTGTCGGCGTTCACGTTCGGCGGTGACTTCGCCGAGCACCTGCGCGCGACCGGTTCGACGCGGGGCTTCGCGGGGGCGTGCTGTGCGCCGTGGCTGTGGTTCGACATTGACCGCGAGCCGACCGCCGGCGGCATCGACGCGGCGCTTAAGGATGCCCGCATGCTCGCCGTCGCGTTGTCGGACCACTACGGCGTCGATGATGCCGCGCAGCTGTGGTTCTACTCTGGGGCGAAGGGCTTCCATGTCGGCATCCCGACGGCATTGTGGGCGCCGGCCCCGAGCTTGGACTTTCACCGCGTCGCGCGACGCTTGGCCGAGACAATCGCCGAAGCCGCGGGCGTGCTCATCGACGTGAGTGTGTATGACAAGGTGCGGGCGTTTCGGGCGCCGAATTCCCGGCATCCCCGAACGGACCGACACAAGATCCGGCTCGCGACCGATGAGCTTATGCACCTTCGCGCCGCGGCGATTCTGGACCGCGCCAGGCAACCGGAACCGTTCGAGCTACCCGACGTGCCGGCCGAGAGCACCGACTTCCTAGTGGCGCACTGGGATACCGCCGCGGGGCAAGTACGCGAGCAGGCCGAAGCGGCGGCCCAGCGCCGCGCCGCCGTGGCCAGCGGAGATGCCGTACCCAGGTTGAACAGAATGACACTGGAATTCATCCGTGCCGGCGCGCCACCTGGTACACCCGGGGCGGGTGATGAGGACCGGCAACGCGGCGCGGGCCGGAATCAGCGGTGCTACAGTTCGGCGGCGAATCTGGCTGAGTTGGGCGCACCAATGGAGCTCTGCTTCGCGCTGCTTGAAGAACCTGCACTTGACTCCGGCTTACCACCCTCAGAGGTGCGCCAGGCGATAAAGAATGGCTGGACTTCTGCGCAGCGCGGTGTGCGCGAGGTGTGTGACGCTGTCGATGGCGAAGTGATCGCCGTGCGGCCGGCGCCGCCGCACACCACGCCAGGCGGCGTGAAAGGTGATGCGACATGAGCCCGAAGGCACCTTTCGCTGTCGCTGCTGACGTGCTGACCGGCTGGCGCGCTGACGTGCTGACCGGCAAGGTCCCGGTGCTGTATCCGCTCGGTGTGGGTCAACTGGCCCACATCGAAGCGGGGCCGGGGTTGGTAACGCTGATCGGCGGTGCACCCGGCGCGGGCAAGACGGCACTCACGATGCAACTGGTGGTGGATGCCTTGCGACTAACGCCAACGCTGCGGGCACTCGTGTGCAATGTGGAAATGTCGCCGCCCGTGTTGCTGGACCGGCAGCTGGCCCGACTAACCGGCGTGGACCTGACGACGATTCGGTATCGCAAGATCGGCGCTGAGCACGCCGACCGCATCGCCGACGGCATGGCCACGCTGGGAGCCGTCGCAGACCGGCTGTGCTTTGTGCGACCGCCCTTCGACTTGGGCAACGTGGCCGCGGCCGCAGACGAATTCGGGGCCGGGCTGCTCGTGCTGGACTACATCCAACGTATCGACACGCCCGGAGTCGAGACTGAAGCTCGCCAGCGCCTCAACAAGCTCATGGACAACCTGCGGCAGTTTGCCGACGAGGGCGTGGCCATACTGGTGGTGTCTGCGGTAACGCGCTCGAAAGATGCCAAGGGCCGAAGCTCGTACGGGGGCGACACCCTGAACTTGGCGAGCTTCCGCGAAAGCTCGGAACTCGAATTCGGGGCCGATGACGCGTTCATTCTGCATCCCGAAGATGACTACGCCGATGGCATTCTGGTCAAGCTCAAGCACCTGAAGAGCCGACACAGTGCCTGCCGGACGCTGACACTGCGTTTTGACCGCGCCCAGCAGAGATTCTCGGAGATCGAGCCGACTACGACTGCCCATGAGGGGCGGGTCGGAGTCACCGCATCACTGCAGCACCGGTGGAACCGGACACCGGCTGCAGATGACGGCCAGGACGACGAATGAGCCAAGGGCCGCGTACCATCCCGGTGGGCGCCGAACCCAAACCGCTGCTAATGCCGGACGAACGCGCCCCGCGCAATAGCACAGGTGATGGATCGACACGGAAACGGACCAAGTCGCAACGGCACTCCGGGGCAGCCGTTCGGCGGCGATTCGCACTCCTGAACACGTTCATCGACACTGGGCTGCCACACCTGGAACGCTCGCCCCTGGCCGTGTGGCTGCTCCTATACCGACACGCGAAGCCGGACGGCATGGTATCCGCGAGCGTCGCAGACCTGGCACGCCGGGCCGGGGCGAGCGACCGCCAAGTACAACGCGCGCTTGCCCGGCTTCAGGCCGCCGGGATGCTGGCCCGGCTGAAACGTGGAACGCTGGCCGGCGGGCCGAGCGTCTATCGACTGGTGCAACCATGAACGAACGCGATGCACGACATGGGCGACCGGTTACAACACGTCACCGGTGTCCGGTTGCTACCAGACGTGGGCGTCCGCTCGCTACGGCCGTCCGTGTCGCCTATCACAGTACGTACTACGTACGTACGTGTGTGCATGCGCACGTGTGCTGGCGCACAGCGCATGCACCACAACAACGGGCGAGCCGGCAGCGTTTACAGATTGGGCTTGACAACGTTGCGGCCGCAGGTGATACTGATCACCATGTGGCGAACAAGTACGATAACCAGACTGTTGCGCGAGGCACTGGCCGAAGCCGAATCGCTGAACTCTGTTGCCAGAGCAACGGGGGTCCAGAAAGCCTCGCTGATTCGTTTTCTCCGGGGCAGTCAATCGCTTCGGCTCGATATCGCCGACAAGCTCGTCGCGCACTTCGACATCGAGTGCCGGCGCCCGCGGCGGAAGCGGAAGGGGTAAGTGCATGGCATCATTGTATCGCAAGACCATAACCCGGCCCCTGCCCGCCGGCGCGAAGATTGAGAACCGCAAGAGCGGCCCTGTCGCCTTCTGGCGGGACCGCAACGGCCGTAAACAGTCCGCGCCGCTCGTGCTGGGGCCAGACGACAAGCCGAAGCTGGGCCGCGACGGCACGGCGCGAATCCGTACGAAAAGCGCCACGGTCTACGCCAAGGTCCCGGGGATCGGCGCGGCAATATCGACCGGCTGCAAGACCGAAGACGGGGCCCGAATCAAGCTCGCCGACTTGGTCAAGCGGGCGGAGCACCTGCGGGCCGGGCTGCTGACAGCGGGCGAAGCCCGGACGGTGGACTACCAAGCCGCATCGCTCGCCGATCATATCGCTGCGTACATAGCGCACCTGGAAGCCAAGGGCTGCACCGCGGCGCACCGTGCGAACGTCGAAGGGCGCTTGCGTCGGCTGGCGGCGGAGTGCGGCTTCGGGCGCTTGCGGGACCTGGAGCGCGGCAAGCTCGAAAGCTGGCTGCTGGCCCGAGCGGGTGAGGGTATGTCGGCGCGGACGCGCAACGCATACGGCGCGGCGGCCGTGAGCTTCGCTAGCTGGCTGGTTCAGACGCATCGGCTGCTGGCGAACCCGTTTGCCCGACTGGCGAAAGCGTGCGAAGCAGCGGACCCGCGACGCAAACGCCGTTCTCTGACGGAAGTTGAGCTTGCCGCACTGCTCGACGCCACGCGGCGCCGACCCGTGGCCGACTTCGGCCGGGAGACTGTCGAGGGGGACCGCAAGGCCGCACCCCTTACGCCCGCAACGTTGGCGACGGCCGAAGCGAAGGGCTACGAGTGTCTGGTCGAGAACCCCGACTTCGTCGCTGAACTGGAGCGCCGCGGCCGGGAACGGGCGCTGCTCTACAAGCTCTTAACGCTGACCGGCCTGCGGGCAAATGAGGCCCGGTCACTGACGGTCGGCGCGCTTGACCTGAAACCGGCCAACCCGTACGTGGTGCTGGCCGCGGCCGACGCCAAGACCCGGGAAGCCGCGGAAATCCCCCTACGGGCCGATCTGGCACAAGACCTATCCGGGCACCTCGCCAAGCGGCTGCGCGTTGCACAGCGGGCCGCCAGACGCGAAAACCGGCCCATCCCTGCACGATTGCCGGACGATGCGGCGTTGCTCGACGTGCCGGCCGGGCTGGTCAAGATTCTGGACCGCGACCTGGCGGCTGCTGGCCTCGCCAAGCGCGACCAGCGCGGCCGAACCATCGACGTGCACGCCTTCCGGCATACTTTCAACTCGCTGCTGGCCGCGGCGGGTGTTCAGCTGCGTACTCGGCAAGTGCTGATGCGGCACGCTTCCAGCGGCACGCTGACGGATGACGTGTACTCCGATCCCGCCGTGCTTGATCTGCGCGGGGCGCTGGCGAAACTGCCCGCCCTGCCGCTGCACGACAAGCCCCATGCCGAGCGGGGCCGCGCGACCGGCACCGATTTGGTTGCACCGACGGTTGCACCTACCGTCGGCAATCGTAGTGAATTGTTGGGTACTCGTGGCGATTCGAGCGATTCCGGGGCTGGAAACGCTACGGTTTCTAGGACGGTCGCAAGTGCTGTCCCTGTCAACGATAACGAGCAGCAGACAAGTGCTGTCGGCTGCTCGCAGAAATCGGGGCGACAGGATTTGAACCTGCGACCTTCTGCACCCCATGCAGACGCGCTAGCCAGGCTGCGCCACGCCCCGCACACTCCAACCACATAACTTACGAGTTCGCCGCACCCGCGTCAACCCGCTCCTTCTTATCCTGCGTCCGCGCGCTCGGCTCCCGCCAGAGACGCAGCGCCAGCACGCCCACCCCACCCACCAGCAGCATGTCGGCCACATTGAACACCCACGGCCAAAGATCGCGATCGCCGATTATCTTTGTCGGAATCTTGATGAAGTCCCGCACATAGCCGACCTCACGCGGCAGCCCTTCGACCACCCCCGGCGGCAACAGAATGCCGCCATCGCCCGGCGCCGCGGGATACTCAACCAGGCGGACAGCCCCGCCCTCCGGGCTATCGGACTTCACGTACCAGCGCTCAATGCCGCGGGCGTCGCGCCAGGACACCAGCCGCACGTAAAGGCGGTCGTACATGTTCCCCAATGCACCCGCCAGGATGGCCGCCAAGGCAGTTTGCAGCACCCAGCTGCGGGCCGGACTCTGCGCGAACATCACGAAGACCAGCACGAGCGCCACCCCCGAAGCCAGTAGAAAAAGCGTGGTCTGCCCGCCGCCGATCCCGAACAGCGCCCCATCGTTCATCATCGTCTGGAATTCAAGCAGTTTCGGAATGAGTACCCGCCGCCCACCCTGTCGCAACGTCTCGAAGGCCCAGTCTTTGGACCACAGGTCGAGCACCAGGCCCACGACCGCCAAACCCCAGAAACGCAGGTGCGCCGCAAAGCTCGTCAAGGCATGCTCACACGCCGGCGCTGCCGCACCGCCAGTGTCATCTGACACTCGGCCCGCAGCCGACTTGGACGGCCTGGTTGTTTGCTGGGGCGCCAACGATGCCAACCTAACGCTGCTTGCCGGTTTCCTGGGCAAGCACGTATTCGTAGCAGTACTTGGCCCACGGGTTGGCCTTAAGCCGTGCCTTGCCGATCGGCTTGCCGGTAGCCATGCAGATGCCGTAAGTCCCGTTGCGGATGCGCGCCAGGGCCTCGTCGATTTCCAGCAGAGTCGCGCGGCCACCCTCGATCAAGCCCAGTGTGAACTCCAACTCGTAGTTGTCCGTGCCCAGATCCGCCATGTGAATCGGCATACTCGACAGATCCCCGGCCGCGTTCTGCCGGCTGTCCCGCAGCGCCTCATCACGCATCGTGTGCACGTCCCTCGTTAACTGCGCCCGCTTATCCAGCAGCATCTCGCGAAACTGCTCAATGTCACGACTACTGAGCATGCTCCTCTGACGTGCAGTCTGCGGCTTGCCCTCGTTGCTGCGCGGCTTGGCCACCTTCGCCTTGGTGCCAGTCCGGGCAGTGACGCGTGGCTTGCTTGCTTTCTGCTTCGCGGCCGGACTGGAACGCACCTTCTTCTTCGCCTTGCCGGCAGACTCGGCGCCGCTGGCAGCCTTCCGAGCAGTCGACTTCGTCCCCACCCGAGCGGCCTTGGCCGGGCCACGGGCCTTCTTCGTCGCTTTGCGTGCAGTTGTCTTCTTCTTGGCCACGAGTGCTCACCACCTAATTCGCGCGCCAACCGCGAACCAACGCGGCCCGCGGCAAGACATCAAGGCCGACACGCGAGCGCAAAACGCTAGCGTATTCGGCCTAGCCCCGTTATCATATGGCTCCATGGCGATGAAGTCAATGATAAGCCCCGGCAGACCGGCCCGTGTTGCTGTAACATACTGTCACACAACAGCTTGCATGACAGTCGCGCCGGCTGATTTCACCCCGCGCTGCCGGGTTCGCCTGTCACCACCCGCCAGCGATGCAGCAGCCGCACCGCCGCGCCCGAGTCCAACGCTTCCCGAGCGCGCTGTGCTCCCCCCGCCCAGTCGTCAGCCAGACCGGCCACCCACAGAGCCGCGGCCGCGTTGAACACCACCGCGTCGCGCGCCGGCCCCGGCGCCCCGGCCAGCACATCCTCAATAACCCGCGCACTCTCGGCCGGGTTCCTGACGAACAGCGCGTCCAGCCGCGCCGGGGGAACGTTCACCACGCTCCCATCCACCTCCTCCATGCGCAAGTCCAAGCCGTCCCAGCGCGCCACCCGGCTTGGGCCCGAGATGCTCAGATCACACAGGCCGTCCAGCCCATGCACCACCATCGCGCGTTCCGCCCCCAGCAAGCGCAGCGCGGAGACCATCGTTGTCACCAGCTCCGGCCGACTGACGCCCAGCAACTGCCGGCGCACCCCAGCCGGGTTAGTCAGCGGCCCGACCAGGTTGAAGATCGTGCGGAACTTCAGCTCCGCCCGTGTGGGGGCGGCATGTCGCATGGCCGGATGCAGCCGGGCGGCGTAGAGGAATGCCACCCGGCACTCGCGCAGGCTTCGCTCCAGTGCCGGCGCGTCGGCCTCCACGTTAACACCCAGAGCCGCCAGTCCCTCCGCCGAGCCGCTTGGTCGGCGATTGCTGCGATTGCCGTGCTTGGCGACCGTCGCCCCCGCCGCTGCCGCCACGATCGCCACTGCGGTAGAGATATTGAACGTGGGCAGCCCGTCCCCGCCCGTGCTGCACGTGTCGATGGCGGTCACGCCCGGCGGCACGCGCACCGGCGTCACCCGGGAGCGCATGCTCTCCGCCACCCCCACGATCTCGTCGAGAGTCTCACCCTTGGTGCTCAGGGCAGCCAGAACGGCCGCCAGCGGCACCGGCCCGACCGCGCCGTCCATGATACGCTCGAACAGACCGCGCGCCTCCAGCCGAGTCAGGTTCTCACGGGCCGTCAGCTTCGCCAGAAGGTCGGCTATCTCCACGGGCCACTCCTCAAACGTGCGTTGACATGGGCGTGGGAACCCGCGCGGATCCGCATCAAATGCCCCATGCGCTCGGGCCCGTTGTAGCCCTCCCGTAGCGCGCGCTCGATCGAACCCACGGCCTCACTTCGCACCAGCGCAACCACGCACCCGCCGAAGCCGCCACCGGTCAGGCGAACGCCCAGCACGCCCGGCAGACGGCCCACGATCGCAACTAGTTCATCGACTTCCGCGCACGAGGCTTCGTAGTCATCCCGCAGCGATTCGTGCGCCACCCTCATCAGGCGGCCAAACTCCGCCAGGTCTGCCCGGCGCAGCGCGGCCGCCGCCGCCAGCACACGCCCATTCTCTGTAACAACATGCCGCGCTCGACGTGCTGACAGCGCATCCAGCCCGGACCACGCCCGGCGCAAGAATTGCTCGTCCACGTCACGCAGGGCCCGCACGCTCGGATCGTGACTGCGGAAGTGCGCCACGGCGGCGGCGCACTCCCGGCGGCGCTGGCCGTAGGCACTGCCGGCCAATTCGTGCCGAACGCCGGAATCAATCACGACGATCTCGTGCTCGCCCAGTGGCAGCGGCACGTGCTCGCCGACCAGGTTGCGGCAATCCAGCAACAGGGCGTGGTCGCGCCGGGCAGCCAGGGCCGCATACTGGTCCATGGGGCCGCACGGTACGCCGGCGAAGCCGTGCTCGGCCGCGCGACAGGCAGCGGCCAATTCGGCCAACGACGGTTGGCCGCCGCCCAGGGCTTGCAGCCCAACCGCCAGCGCCACGGTCAAGGCGGCCGAACTGGACAGGCCGCCGCCTGCTGGCACATCGCTCTCAATGAACCCATCGAAGCTGTGCAGTGGAACACCCCGCCTTTGCAGCTCCACCGCCACGCCGGCAATGTAGCTGGTCCAACGCGGATGCCGGCCCGGATCCCACTCGTCCAGCCGCCAGGCTTGCTCCTCGGCCAGGTTGGCCGAGTATACACGCACACGCACCGGATCGCGCAAGCCGGCGCGCCCCCCGGACACGAAGGCCAGCCCAACCGCGGTACGCATACCCGTAGCGATGGGCAGGACGTAACCCTCGTTATAGTCGGTATGCTCACCGATCAGATTGACGCGCCCGGGAGCTTCGGCCACGACCTGGCAGGCATGCCCGAAGCGCGCCGCGAACGCCGCCCCCAGACGCTCAGGCGACATCCTGATCCTGCGCCACACCGGCCGCGCGGGCCCGCAGCGCCGGCATCATGCTGGCGATCTCCTGCGCATAGCGACTGTTCGGAAACTCGCGCATGATGCGGTCGCCGATGCTCACCGCCTTGCTGAACGCCTTGTCGGTGACGGCCAGGCTGAACTGCACGCCGAGCTGGAACAGCTTGGCCTTGAAAACCCCGCGCGCCGATTCCTTCAGCACGGCGACCTCGTTGTCGCTCAGGTACTGGTCGAGCTCAAACAGCAGCCGGTGGGCCACGTCGACGTTCTGCGTGCGTACGGCCTCATCGTACTCCTTGAGCAGCCGCCGCTTGTGCTGCTGCCGGCGCAGCTCAAGCTCACGCGGCAGCGCGGCGATGCGCGGCTCGTCCGGGAAGAGTATCTTGAGCCGCGCGCTGTCACTCTGCGCCTGCTCCCACTTCTGCTGACTGCACAACTTGTCGAAACGACGCAGGGCCGCTTCGATCTTCTCCTCCTTGGTGGCCTGGCGGGCGTGCTCCACCTCCTCGCGCAGTCGGGCGGCCTCGTCACGCAGCCCCAACTCCTCGCTAAGATCCTGGATGAAACGCTCGGCGCTCTGCCAATCCTGCCGGACGATGGCGCTCTGAATCGTGTCGCGCAGATACTCGTAGTCCTTCTCGCGGTATACGATGCGCTTGGCCCAGTCGGACAGGGAGCTGTTCTCCGCAATCGTATGCGTGTACTCAGTCTGCCGACGCAGTAGCTCGCTCAGGTCCAGTTGCATGCCGTAACTGCGATGCGCCGTGTTAACCAGCTTGTGCGTCAGCGTGAGCTGCGCGTACAGCAGTACGCCCAGCGCCAGCGCCACGAAGCCGGCCGCTACGATGCCCAGACCCCACAAGTGGTCCGCCGACCAGAGCTCGCTGAGCCCATAGCCCATCAGTGTCAGCGCCGCCAGCGTGCAGACCACCAACGCCGTCTTGCCGAACAAACGCACGCCGCGAAACGGAGGCGGGATCGTCGCCATAGCTCACCTGTGTGCTCGTGCCACCTCAACGACGCGCTGCCGCGCAACCCGGCAGCCACACCGGACCACGCGCGCCATTGCCGCCCGCCAACGGCGCACCCAACTTCAACATGTTCAGCACATTAACGTAGCGCCGGGCGGCGAATTGGTCAAACAAGCGACGCGACGAAGCCCCGGCGTCACCGCGCCCCTGCATGCCTGTCAGACGAGTGAACCAGTGTCCTCGTCGCTGGTGTTGTCGCCACCGCCGGACGAGTTGTCCGTGTCCCCGTCGGTCGAGTCATTCTCCGGCACCGTGAAAATCGGCCGCAGCGCGTCTTTCAGCAGCGTCACGAAATCCTGCGAACTGAACCCGACTGTCAGTGCCGCGAAGACCGTCCTGGACATCTGCTCGGCCCAGCGCGCCACGAAGCGCCGCTCATCCGGCGTCGTGGTCGTCTGAGATCGTGCCTCGATCTTCGGCAGCCGCCCAATCGCCCCCGAGCCGTCCCGCGTCTCGTAGCTCGCCGCGGTCGTCACCAACTGCGACCGGCTGTCCGTCTTGCTGCTGTACGTGGATGTGTTGCCCGACGTGCCCGAGGTGCCCGACGTGCCCTGAAGCTGGTCGCGCAGCCGCAGCAAGTCCTCGATGCTCATGCCGGACCCGCTGGTGCTGCTCCCGGTCGTGCCGCTTAGCCCATCGATCAGACCACTCAGATCACCCGAGCTGCCGAGCCCGTACTGCGTCACCAGGTTCAGCAGACTGCTGAAGTCCAAGCCGCCCGTGCTAGTGCCTGACGCTGTCTCAAGACCGTCGAGCGTCCCGCCCGGCTGACCCGATCGGGGATTGGTGACGCGCGCCTGAATGTAGGCCTGATGCCGCGCCCGGGCCGCCGTTACCCACGTGCTCGGCGCACCTTGCTCCGTACTGGCCGAACCGCTCGTCGCCGTAAGTGTGTCGGCGATACTCTGTCCCCACCCCACTGCCGGCCAAAGCACAGCCACCACGACCGCCACAACCCAAATACCTCTCATGAGCACACCTCGATTGCGCTTCCGCTAATACTCGCCGCGCACTTCTTCCGTATTATACTCTAAATCGGCTCGCAATGCTGAGGGAGCCAGTCTTGCCTATCGCGCGGAGCGCCAGTATGCCCCTAGCGCCGCCACCAAAACGATCCCGGCAACTCGCCGCCACGCTCTATCTTCTTGTCATCACAACGCTTACAGCCTGCGACCACCCCGCCGAAACGACCCGCCGCGGCCTTTCCCTGCCCGAAGGATCTATCATCGCAGTTATAGGCCCACCAGAATCCTGCAGCCATTCCAAGGCCGTCGCCGGCGGCGCCCGCCGATATTGCGACCGCTACCCGAACATCAATTGCCTCGTCGTCACCCCCAAGAACCAGCGCCCCGACAGCCTCCGCCAAGCCGTGACCCAGGCACTATCAGCCCAGCCCCGCGGACTCTGCCTACACCTCGAGGACGCTAATGCCGTCGAAGCCGTCGCCGAACTGCTCGATCCACGCGATTTCATCCTGGTAACGATGAACCGGCCCGCACCCCAATTACGACCGTACGGCCACGTCGGCGTAGCCCGCGCCGAAGCAGCCGAACTGCTCGGCCGCAGCTTGCCCAACCTCCTGCCCCAGGCCGTCGACACCCTCGGACGTGAGCGCACCGAACGCAGCTACATCCTCGTGCATGAACGTACCCGCGACCAGGACGCCGCCGACTGCTACGTCCGCTTCTCCGCTGCGGCCCCCGGCCGGCCCGCCTTCTCCCTCCTGCGGGAAGTCGACACGGCCGCCGAAGGCCTGCCCCCCCGCGACGCCATCACCACTCTGCTCGAACAGTTCCGCACGGCCGAGCTGGTCATAACACTCAACCCTGAGCCCTGGCTCTCGCTCCAGCCGCGCCTGCGCTTGCCGGCGCATAACAAGTTCGCCACCCTCAGCGCCGCCCCGCGACTCTGGCCTCGCCTGCACGCCGGCGAGGCCGCCGCCCTCGTGGGACCGCTCGACGGCGAGCTCGGCTACGCCGCGGCCGAACTGGTCGTCCAGGGACTGCTCGCAGTACCCGACGCCACCCGACAGCTTGCCATCCGCTGCGAACTGGTGACGCGCGACTCCCTCGCCGACTTCGTCGAACGCTACGCCGCCGCCGCCGTGCTCGATATCGCCGACCTGATGCCCCTGCCCCCGCCGGCCCCAACCACCCCCGACCAGCCCAGCGAACCCTGATCCCAGCCCACCAACCCGCCGTTCACCGTTCCCTGTTCAGTCGTCCCGCCGATTCCGACTTGCCAGCCACGCCGTTCGATGGCAGGATGGAGGGGTTGCGGCGCGCGGCGGATGTTCGTATGAGCGCCGCGTGCTTCGTGGGGCAAGCTAATAAGGAAGCAGCGCAATGACAATCACAAAGGACCGTAAGCTCACCGGCGCACAGCACATCGAACTCGTCGAGCACTACGCCGCCCACAACTACCACCCCCTGCCGGTAGTCGTGGCCCACGCCGAGGGCGTCTGGGTCGAGGATGCCGACGGCAAACGCTACATGGACATGCTCGCCGCCTATTCCGCCGTGAACTTCGGCCACCGTCCCGCCGAACTGATTGCCGCCGCCAAGGCCCAGCTCGACCGCGTCACGCTGACTTCCCGCGCATTCCACAACGACCAGCTCGGCCCACTCTGCCGCGAGTTGGCGGACCTCTGCGGCATGGAAGCCGTCCTCCCCATGAACACCGGCGCCGAAGGCGTCGAAACCGCCCTTAAAACCGCCCGCAAATGGGGTTACGTCAAGAAGGGCGTCCCCGCCGACCAGGCCAAGATCATCACCTGCAGCAACAACTTCCACGGCCGCACCACCACCATCATCAGCTTCAGCACCGACCCCGTCTGCCGCCAGGGCTTCGGACCCTTCACCCCCGGCTTCGAAACCGTCGAATACGGCGACATCGCCGCCCTGCGCCGCGCCATTGACGCCAACACCGTCGGCTTCCTCGTCGAGCCGATCCAGGGCGAGGCCGGCATCATCATCCCGCCCGCCGGCTACCTCCAGCAGGCCCGCGACCTCTGCCGTGAGCAGCGCGTCCTCTTCATCGCCGACGAAATCCAGTCCGGCCTCGGCCGCACCGGCCGCACCTTCGCCTGCGAGCACGAAGGTGTCGTCCCCGACATGTACATCCTCGGTAAGGCCCTCGGCGGCGGCATCATGCCCATCTCCGCCGTGGTCTCATCCCGCGAAATCCTCAGCGTCTTCACCCCCGGCACGCACGGCAGCACCTTCGGCGGCAACCCGCTCGCCTGTGCCGTCGCCCGCAAGGTCGTCGAGGTACTCGCCGGCGGCAGCTACCAGCAGCGCGCCAGCGAGTTGGGCGAATACCTCATGGCCCAGTTGCGCGCCATCCGCAGCGACAAAGTCAAGGAAATCCGCGGCTGCGGCCTCTGGGTCGGCATCGAGTTCCACCGGCACGCCGGCCCCGCCCGCCAATACTGCGAGCGCCTCATGCACGAGGGCATGCTCTGCAAGGACACCCACGAGCAGACCATGCGCCTGGCCCCGCCGCTCTGCATCACCAAGGACGAAATCAACTGGGCCCTTGAACGCCTCCGCCGCGTACTGGCATAGCCGCCCGCGCCTCCGCCGCATACCGATCTGGCGACGGTGCGCCGCACGCAAGCGACCAAGCACAGGTGGACAACGTGCGCGCACCGTCCGCCACCGCCGCCCCAGCGCCCCCCCGGACGCAATCCGATCCCCCGCGCGCCACCGCCCGTCCGCACTGTCCGCTCCGCCCCGCGCCATTGCCCGTCCGCGCCATCCAAACCGAGCCGCGCCTGTAAAGAAGCGGTTCTTCTCAGCCCCCCCTCGCCCCCCCAACCATACCGCGGGCCGGACAAGGGCCTCGCAACCCTCACCCGGCCCGCCATAAGACCTAACCAAATACTTCGCGGCCCTCAGAACTGGCCGCTACTCAAACTCCGCCAGCAGCGCCGCCATATCAGCACCCGCCGGCGTCCCGGCGAATTCTTCAGCAGCCGCCGCCAGATCCGCCACAAATACCGCCAATTCCTCCGGCGAAAGCTCCGCCACAATCCACGCGGCCAGTTCGGCGACATCCACGCCATCCTCGCCGCCCGACCGCTCGCCGGCGTCATCCTCTTCCTCCGCGCCGCCGTCCTCCTCAGCCGCCCAATCGTCGCCCTCACCTTCGCCGCGCCCACCGCCGCCATCTCGCCCGCCGCACGACGGCTGCACGATCATATTGTCCAGGAACTTGGCGACGTCCACGTTGTTAAGCACGCCGTCGCAGTTGCAGTCCATAAGCGGATCGTACGTGCTCGACCCGCCGGCAACCGCCGCCTGAAGCTGCGCCAACTCGACATTCGAGATCACGCAATCCCCATTCCAATCGCCGTAAAGCGTCGTGATTGCCCACGTGATTACCTCAAACAGCGGCGGCGTTGAGGTTTCAGTAACGATCACTGGCTCATGAGCACCTTCAGCCCAGTACTCAATCGTAGCATTGGGGTCTACCTCAAGATCACCGTAGTAGAACAGCTTCCCATGCTCTTCCTTAATCACCAACGTCCGCCATGCGCCAACGTAGATGTCCCGGAAGAATCCTGCCTCTGCCGGCCCCGGCTCATCCCGGTTCAACGAACCCCACTGCGACGCATGCCCCTCGTCCATGATCGAGTTGTTGAACGCATTCGCCGCCAGCGTCGCCGCCGCTGCCGCTGACCCTTGGCGATCCGGCAACGTCAAGTCCCGGAAGAAACCGTAACACGGTATATCCAGATAGATTATCGGACATACATCGTGCCACCCCGCCGGATACGGCGAAATCAGCTCGATGGCCTGCACGCCGTCCAAGATCGGCTGAGCCACCAAGTCAACGCCCAGCGTGTTCCATCCCTCATGCACGAGCTCATCCTCGAAGTCACTGGCAATATGCAGCTCGCAATTGAGATCAAGCGTCAGTTGCGGATCCGTGGCGCCAACAACCGGCAGCACGCGCGTCTGCCTGCCCAGATACATCTGGTCCACTTCATCATCGTCCGGCACGCCACCGCTAAACACATTTGCTCCGTCCCCATACACGAGCTCGTGCGCAGCCTCCTCTCCTTCTGCCGGGTCGCAGAACGGAACGGCCGGCACCTGCGAAGAGTACGGCACTGGTAAATGCTCAACTGCGGCGTACGCGCCTTCGCGCAGCTCCAGCCGAAACGCACGTACTTCCGTGGCCTTCAGTTGTCCGGTAGTCAGACTTCCGCCGGAGACTTCCCACAAACCCCAGAGGCCGTTCATCGCTGCGGCTGTCACGCTCCCCTCGTTGATTGCCCACGCCGGCGCCTCTGTCAACGACGTGGAGACAGCCACGCTGCCTGTCACCACGACCGTCGCGCCTGGCCCGACCTGGCAGCCACAGTCCGCTAGCGACGCGCCGGTCAGCAACGCGCCCGCCGCCAACTCAAAACTGGAGCCAAGGCATGAGCCTACCTCCACATCCGTGTTCTCGCCCAACACGACCTCGCAGCCGTTAATGCCTCCGGCGGTCAGATCGCCGCCCGTGGCCACCGTCACGCTGCAATCCTTTAACGATCCTGCCTGCGCAAGACAGTACTCGTTCACGGCCAACGCGCCGCTCTCGAAGGCCCCGTTCACCAACAGGCTGCTTGGCTCGTTCTCGGCGCCTTCCATTTCGACCAGAACGTTCCTCAGCGCGCCGGTCGTCAGAGAAGTATTCGGCCTCATCGTAATCAGACTGTTGACGGGCAGTCGCGCCAGTATGCTGTTACTCACCAGCATCACTCGATCCTGTTTTAACTCAAGACCAGCCGCGTTCTGCAAGCCCACCGACCAGACGGCTGTCGGGTCCGCAAGCGTACCCACATCCACCTCCACCGTATCTTCGCTGATCCGAATGTGATCAGTAGAATCTGGCAATCTGTTATCCTCCCAATTGTCAGGTATCGACCACTTGTCACTGCCTGGGTAGGCGCCCGTCCAGTGATGCGGTCTGGGCTTCAGCGTCCCGTCGCCGAGCAGAATCATGCTTATTGTGTCGGGGCTTGTGCGCGCCGCTGCCAAAAAGCTCTCGCCGAAGCTCCCGCCTGCCCCAACCACGCCGTAGAACGGCTCGCTGTCCGGTATCGCCTTCGTCTTGCTGAAGCCACACACGATGAGCGTCGCGCTTTCTGGATTGAACGCCACCGTACCACCCAGGTTGTCCGCAACCAGGTAATCACAGGTGTTGCAGCAATTGAACGTGAATCCAACGGTGGTCGCGTCGTGCGCCCGATAGTCCGAAGACAAGAATGCGTCACTCCCGACCATGAGGCTATCTCAAAACCTCTGAAAGCAACAAGAGCGTGCAGGTCATATGCAGGAAGCCGGTGAACAGACAACGCGACTTCTCCCAACGGATGCAGAGTCGGCGGTAGTTCTGAATCCAGGAGATTGTACGCTCCACCGTCCAGCGGCGTGCGACGCGTTGCAGCGGCCGCCGATCCTGTGTGACCTTCTCCGGACGGCGGTTATCGCGGTGCGGCGCGATCATCTCCACGCCGCGCTCGGCCAATTCCCGGTCCAGCTTGTCGCTGTCGTACGCCTTGTCGCCGATCACGCGCGGCGGCGGCTGGCGCGTCAGCATGAAGTCGAACAGCGCCTGCACGCAGCGGCTCTCGTGCGCGTCCGCCGGTGCGGTGTCGATCGCCACCGGCAGCCCGCGGGCATCCACCAAGACCATGATTTTCACGCCTTTTCCGAGATGCCCGCGCCCGAGCCCGTCGCCGCCGCCGCGGGCCTTGGCGAACGAGCCGTCAATGAAACACTCGTAGACGCGGTACGCGCCGCGCTGTTCGACCAGCCGGCCGGCGGCCCGCATGGCCTGCTCAAACAGCCCCGCGCGCGTCCAGCGCTGAAACCAGCGATGCACGGTCGCGCGCGCGCCGAACTCGCGCGGCAGGTCTTTCCACTTGGCGCCGTTGTCGAGCATCCAGAAGATGCCCCGCAGCGTTCGCCGCTTGTCCGCGACCGGCCGCCCACCCTTCGGGCTCTTCGGGTGATCCGGAATGATGTCCGC